>Ga0307374_10003961_pt1 | contig 24987 bp, 24 predicted proteins | sample OX3MG_FD_202532 | JGI IMG/M metagenome (GOLD analysis project Ga0307374, IMG submission 202532) | Soil microbial communities from Risofladan, Vaasa, Finland - OX-3 | ecosystem: Environmental > Terrestrial > Soil > Coastal area > Acid sulfate soil | place: Finland: Risofladan, Vaasa | collected...
TTCTCCGAGCCGCGATCACCGGGTTCGTCCTGCTCAACCACTGCTCCCGGGTCCTCCCTGCCAAGACCGGCAATCGCCCGCTCGATCCGCTCCCGCTCGCGCGCAAGCAGCTGGCGGGCGCGATCAGTATCCATGACCACACCCTATCGCTGGAGACGTACTGCCAAAACGCGCCTCCGCCAGGCGCCAGCCTGAGGTGAGGAACTCAACTCTCTCCTCAGGCCCCTCGTGGAGTACAACACGCGCATCGAAGCCCTCCCGAAAGACATCCAGCATCGCGCGGTTTTCAGAGAGCACCTCAGCGACGAAATGCGTGATTCCACGTTCCTCGGCCGTGGCCGCCAGACGCTCGATCAGGATCGTCCCGAGGCCGCGATCGTGCAGGTAGTCGGCGACCTCAACGGCGACTTCCGCCCGAGTCTCATTGAGCTTGACGTAAGTAGCATGCCCGACGACCACGCCCATCTTGTCATGTGCGATCAGCCCATAGTGCTCTGCGTCCGCGCCAGCCGCCAGGTGCGCAGCGCCCGCGATGTTCGCCGCGCCGGTGAAGAATCGCAAGCGCCGGGCCTCCCGGCAAAGTCCGTACAGGAACGCCCGCAGCGCTGGCTCATCCTGTGAGCTCACGGCACGCACGGTCACTGACGAGCCGTCGTGCAGCCTGACGACCTCGGCCTCTGGCGGCGCATCAACGGACACCATTTGCCCCGCCTCGGGGAGTATTGGGCATCCACCTATCACACGCTGAACTCTCCTGGACAGCGCAACATTGGGCATCCGAGGTTGACCGCCAGTTCGGCGTGGAAAACTACGCGCCGGCACTTACAGCGGCCAGTAGTGCGCGACCTGAGCGGCCGCGCGTGAGGTCAGCAACGCCTCGGGCGCCGCAGGGATAGCCGACTCATTCCCGCTGAGCGCGGCGAGCGTTTCGCGCACGCACTCTGCCAGCGCAGCGGGTTCGTAGCCGCCCTCGAGGACCGCTCCCAGCGGCACGCCGAGCTGTGCGGCCAGCCCGCGCACGTGGCGGGCCATCTCAGCGAAGGAGCCTGCCTCCAGGCGGCAGTTCGCCAGGGGATCCGCGCGGTGAGCGTCAAAGCCAGCGGAGATCAGTATGAGATCGGGCTCGAACTTCTGAGCCACTGGAAGTGCGATGTGCTCTAGCAGCGACAGCCACAGGTCCTCCTCGGAGCCGGCCGGGACGGGAAGGTTGATCGTGTAGCCCTCGCCGGGGCCTGAGCCCACGTCGCTCAGCCCGCCCGTCCCGGGGTAGATCCCGGACTGGTGGATGCTCGCGAACAGGACATCTGAGCGGTGGCGGAAAGCCTCGGCGGTGCCGTTGCCGTGATGGACGTCCCAATCGAGGATGAATACGCGCTGGACACCGAGCTCTGTGATCGCGAGCTCCGCCGCGATCGCGACGTTGTTGAACAGGCAGAAGCCCATTGCGCGATCGGGCTCGGCGTGATGGCCGGAGGGTCGTACGCCGCAGAACCCCAGCGTCGCCTCGTGGGCCATCAGCGCCCTTGCCATCTCACAGGCGCCGCCGGCGGCGTGCAATGCGGCACGGTAGGAGGGCTCCCCAACGAACGTGTCGGGGTCGATCGCGCCACCGCCCGCCAGCGAGAGCTCCTTGATCCGCTGAACGTGCCGGGAGGTGTGGATCAGCTCCAGCTGGGCCTCTTGCGCAGGCGGGGCCTCGCGTCGCTCCCAACCCAACCAGTCGCGTGCGGCGAGTGCCTGCTCGATCGCCTGCAGGCGCTCCGGTGTGTCCGGGTGTCCCGGCATGTGCACCCGCGGGTCGTGCTCCAGGCACGCCCGGTCGCTGAAGTAGAGCCCCGCGCGATTGGCGGGAGACACGCTCTGCTCCTCGTTCACTGACCGTCCCTGCTCGTGACGCCGTCAGGCATTCGAGAGTTGGCGGCGGTCCGCTGGAACGCCTCGACGAGATGTGCGCCGGCCGGTGACAGCCTGCCCCGCGGATGAAGGACGCAGAAGCGTCGCCTGAAGTGCAGTTCCTCAACGGGCACGATCTCCAGACGATCGGCTGGCGAGAGCGTTAGGCGCGACATCACGGTGGGTAGCCCCAGCTCGTGCGCCTCGTCCTTGGCGGCCTGAGTGGAGCCGACTTCGCAGGCGGCGCGTGGCGCTTGCAGGCCAACGGCAGTGAGTGCTTCGTCGATCACCTGGCGGATGTGAGCATCAGGATCGCGTAGGACGATCGGTGTCGAGAGCAGCTCGGCGGGTGTGATCGAAGTCCTGCGCGCCCACGGATGCCCGAGCGGCACCGCGATCACTATCTCATCATCGATCAGCGGCACGCTCGCGGCATCGGCCACGACCTCGTCACTCAGAAACGCCGCTACGCCCACATCCGCCTCACCGGTCGCGATCATGCGCTTGACCACGCGCGAGTTGGCGATGATCACCGCGACGGGCGCGCTCGTCTGACGACGCATCACCACGAGCGCCTTTGCCATCAGGAACTCGGCCGCGGTGTGGCTGATTGCCAGGTGTACGGTCTCGCTTCTGCCGCGTATCTGCTCGAGCAGACTCGTGAGCTCGTCCAGCTCTGCAATCACGCGCCGCGCGTGCATGTACAAGCGCTCGCCCGCGGCGGTCGTTGTGACGCCACGCGGTGAGCGCTCCAAGAGCGGTGTGCCGACGATCTCCTCGAGGGACTTCAGGCGCTTGGAGACCGCGGGCTGGCTGAGATGTAGACGTTGCCCAGCGCGCCCGATCCCGCCGAGATCCACGGCGGCGCAGAACGCGCGAAGCTCGTCCAGTTGCAGGCTACGGACAGGCTGGGTTGGGCTCACGGTGAAGGCTCGCTCTCGGCAGAGGTCATGCATACAGGTTATGACCAGGGCTCGCAGAACGCATGCCTTTCCCATCCGCTAGGGCGTCTGATGGCGCCAGACATGTAAACGTCGGCGCTGGGCAAGACATCAATCGAAGGCGGGTGAGAAGAAATGAACACTCAGATATCAGACGAGGACGCCGCGGCACGAGATCAAAAGGAGTTCGACGAAGCGGTCAACAGGAACGGCAAGGTTGTGCTCGAGGTGCTCGCGGGTGTGGGCATCCTGGCAGCCCTGCTCATGTCGATCGTCGCGCTCAACCAAAGCAGCGAACGACACGAAGCCAGCGCTATGGCCCAGCCCATGATGCAGCACGCCGCTGCGGTCGCGTCCACTCCGGCGGTGGGTGCCGCAACGGCGAAGGTGGTCGATCTAAAGGTCATCGGCTCCTACAAGGTAGGCCCGGACGGCAAGAAGCATGACGCTTTCACCAAGACGGAATTCGCCGTCAAGGTCGGCCAGCCGCTGAAGCTGAGGATCGACAACACCGACAACGCACCCCACAGCATTACCTCACCGGTACTGGGGGTGAATATCACAGCTCAGCCCGGCGTCCACACCTACACGCTGGTGGTGAGCAAAGCCGGCAGATTCGAGTGGTATTGCATGCTCCCGTGTGACAGCGATGCCAACGGATGGGCAATGCAGAACACCGGATTCATGAGCGGCTACATCACTGCCACCTAAACCTTGCCCGCCAAGGGACCGTGCCCCCCAAGCCACCCGGCCGGGGGCACGGTCCCGTCTCGTTGTCGGTGGGTCGATACGCCATAGGTATCCCTTCGTGCACGAGGAGCACATCGATCCCACCAGCTACGTCAGCAAGCATTGTGGTCGGTGTACTGGATGAACACCTCGCGTGGCCGCACCGTAGGCAGCCCGGATCCGGGCTGCCTCAATGACTGCCACGCTGCCATCCGTAAGATCACGCTCGATCCGCGAAGAGATCGCCCGATGAGTGCAGGAGCTCCTTACGGACCTGTAGTAGACAGAGAAAATACCCTCCCGCGATGCGCCCGACAGACTCCCTCCTACAGCCTTCGCTTGCTGAGATTGCACGGGAGTGGGGCCGTATCGGGTGCGTCGGATTCGGTGGTCCACCCGCCCACGTCGCGCTGTTCCGCGAGCTGTGCGTGACACAGCGGCAATGGCTGGCCGACGATCAGTTCGAGCGGGCAATCGCGGCAACGAACATCCTGCCGGGACCAGCCTCGACACAGTTGGCGATCTATTGCGCCTGGCGGCTACGCGGACCAAAGGGAGCACTGATCGGTGGCCTGGGCTTCATTCTCCCCGGCCTGACGCTGATGCTCGGGCTGTCTGTGTTGTTCCTCTCGGATTCGCCGCCCGCGTGGATACGAGGCGCCGGAATGGGAGCCGGGGCCGCCGTGGCACCCGTCGCGATCAGGGCTGGGCTAGGGGTTGCCGTCCCGATCTGGAGACGGACCACGGACGTCCAGCGGCCCCGCATGCTCGTCTACGCGCTCGCCGCGGGGATCGCGGCCGCGGCGACCGGCCCGTGGCTCGTGCTCGTCCTGCTGGCGTGCGGAGCGATCGAGCTGACGTGGCAGCGCCGGCTCGCCATAGGCCGGGTGAGCTTTCACGCTTGGCCGCTGCTCGCAGCGGTGGCAGAGCCTGGCGGGACGGGCGCACTCGTGTGGACGGCGTTGAAGGTCGGGGCGCTCGCGTTCGGCGGCGGGTTTGTAATCGTTCCCCTGATGCAATCAGACGCCGTAGGCACCTACCACTGGATGACCCACGCCCAGTTCCTGAACGCCGTCGCACTCGGACAGGTCACTCCAGGGCCGGTTACTCAGACCGTCGCGGCTGTCGGCTACTCCGCCGGCGGGCTGCCCGCAGGACTCCTGGCCGCGCTCGTCGCGTTCGCGCCATCGTTCTCCTTCATCCTGTTCGGTGCGGCGCGCTTCGAGCGGCTGCTGCTGGATGAGCGAGTGACCGCTTTCCTCGCCGGGGCGGCTCCGGCCGCGGCCGGAGCGATCATCGGCTCGGCAATCCCGCTTGTCGGCGCCCTGAGCGAGACATGGCAGTACCTCGTGCTCGCCGCAGCAGCCATCGCCCTGCTAGTCCTGCGCCGAACCGTCGTGATGACCCTGCTCGTAGCTGGCGCGGCAGGCGCTGTGACAGTGCTGCTCGGCGCCCCCATAGGTATGTGAAAAGACAGAAAAGAACGTCAGCGCACTTCGTTTCTTGACCGCTTCGCTCCACCGTCACAGGCCTTCGGCCCTGGTGGCTAACGCCCTACGGGCTGAAACCACGGCAGCGCCCCGACGGGGGAGCGCCTCTAGTTGGGGCTGGTGAGCTCGCCGAGGACCGCCTGGGACTCGGTGAGGCTGGAGGTCAGGATCTGCCTGGAGACTTCCAGGAGCTGGAAGATCCGCGGGTCGCGCACGGTGTAGTAGACGCTCGTGCCCTCGCGGCGACCATCCAGGATTCCGTGCTTGCGCAGCACCCCGAGGTGCTGGGAGGTTCCGCTCGAGTCCATCTGCAGCTCGTTCTGCAGGTCGCCGACGGTGCGCTCGCCCTCTTTGAGCAACTCGAGGATGCGGACCCTGACGGGGTGCCCGAGGATGCGGAAGAACTCGGCCTTCATCTGGTAGACGGCGCGCCGCTGAACAGCCTCTGGCACCGCACTCTCGCGCGACCGGCCGCTCATGACGGCACTCCTGGGGTGAAGGTTCGGTTCATAGTTGTCGATGTTGCGTGATTGTCGCTGCGACAAAGCATGGCGTACGCACCGGCCGCTCGGGCCCTGTCGAAGCTCCGTAGAATCTTAGTAGATGGTCAGATATGGGGTCAGGGGGCGGGTGTCGCTAGCAGGGGGCGGGTGTCGCTAGCGCCTTACGCAGGAATGTGAGGGTGCGCTGCCAGGAGAGACGTGCAAAGCGCGCGTCGTAGGTACCGAGCCGGTTGGTGTCGTTGAAGAAGGCGTGTCTGGCGCCGGTGTATTTTTCGAATGTGACATCGACTCCGGCGGTGCGCAGCTCCATTTCGAGCAGCTTGGCGTCTTTGAGCGAGATGAACGCGTCGGCGGTCCCGAAGTGTCCGAGGACGGGTCCCTTGATCTTGGCGAAGTCCGGTTTTCCGTGCGGCATCACGTAGTAGTAGGTGACCGCGGCGGTGATGTTCGGGCAGGTGGCCGCCGCCCACAGTGCAAGCCCGCCGCCCAGGCAGAAGCCGACCGCTGCGACGCCTGGGCCCTCGAAGCCCGGCTGGGATGCGAGGAACCCGGCGGCTCCGCACATGTCCTGCTCTACCAGGTCCATCGAGAGGGCCATCATCTTCTGTTCCGCCTCGTTGGGCTGGGTAGTCGTCTCGCCGCGGTAGAGATCGGGGGCCAGCGCAAAGAACCCCGCGGTGGCGAGGCGGTCACAGACCGAGCGGATGTGATCGTCGAGGCCCCACGACTCCTGCAGGACGATTGTCGCGGGGCCGTGTCCGGCGGCGGGTAGGGCCAGGTAGCCCGGCGTGCTGCCAGCGCCGGTCGGGAACTCGATGTCAGGCATGTTTCACTCTCTTGATGTCGATTGATGGCCCGCCGGCGTCAGCCGGCGGGATGCTTGTGTTCTCATTAGAAGATCGTGGTGCGGAAGCATCTGGTCTGGCCTTGGCCATCAGGCCGAGCAGAGCGCCGGCGATCTGTTGCGGGGTGGGCGGGCATCCGGGGATGCGCAGGTCGACCGGCAGGATCTCCTCCAGCGGCCCAGCGAGCTGGGCCGGATCTCCGAGCACGGCGCAGCCGGTCGCGCAGTCCCCGAGCGCGGCGACCAGCCGCGGCTCTGGCATCGCCTCGTAGGCACGGCGCAGCGGGCCGGCCATGCGTGTGGTGATCTGTCCGGTGACGAGCAGCACGTCGGCGTGGCGGGGAGAGGCGACGACGTTCAGGCCGTGGCGCTGCAGGTCGTAGTAGGGGTTCGCGGCGGCGGTGAGCTCGTGCTCGCAGCCATTGCACGAGCCGGCATCGACGTGACGCAGAGCCAGCGAACCACGCCGACTCCGGGCGGGCAGCGCGATCTCTTTGCGTACCTGTTGTAGGTGTCTGAGCAGCACGAACATTTGCTTCAGCGGTCGGCGCAGGCGTAGCAGAGCTCAAAGCTCTTGTTGATGAGGGGGAAGTCCGGGAGCAGGTTTTCGCGGGCGGCGTGCGCGAGGGCAGGCCAGTTGGCGTAGGAGCCGGTACGCAGATGCAGACGCCCGATCGTGCTCCCGTCGCTCTGCACAGTGCAGACTGTCTCGCCGCGGGGGCTCTCCACGCGCGCGACACCGACCCCGGCCGCCGGGACGTCGAGCTTCTTCACGCCGCCGGGTGAGAAGTTGCCGGTGAGCAGCTCGTCGAGGGTCGCGAAGGTCTGCTCCAGCTCGGCCTGACGGATGTCAAGGCGCGCGGCGGCATCCCCGCTCGCACGTCCCGGCCTCGCGGGAGCGAACCCCGCGTAGGAAAGTCGTGGGCTTTCGCTGCGCGTGTCGTGGTCGACACCGGCGGCGCGCGCGGATGGCCCGGCCGCCCCGAGGCGTAGTGCATCCTCACGGGTCAGCGTCCCGACCTCCCCAAGCCGGTCCTGGAGCGATCCCGCGAACCGCAGCTCCCGCGAGATTGCTCGCTGCTCATGCTCCAACGCAAGTAGCTCCTCGCGCGCGGCGTGCGCGCCCGCCTGTCCGATCCGCAAGCTGCTCGAGGCGAGCCCAATGGTGCCGAACAGGAAGCGGTGGCCGGTAAGGCGCTGGTTGAGTCGCTGTGCGCGCTCCTTGAACGCCGCGAACGCCATCGACCCCGGCGCGAAACCGACCCCGGCGCAGATCGCCGAGATGTCGTTCAGGTGGTTGTAGAGACGCTCGAGCTCGAGCAGCAGCGTGCGGGTTCGGCGCAGGTTACGGTCGGGCGCCACCCCTAGGATTGACTCGCATGCCTGTGCGTAGGCGACCGTGTTGGTGACCGCACAGGCGGCGCACGCACGCTGGGCGTAGGCCAGCCCCTCGGCGAGTGGGCGGCCCTCGGCGGCGACCTGCAGCCCGCGGTGCTTGTAGAACATGCGCAGGTCGAGATACAGGATGCGCTCGCCCACAACGGTGAAGCGGAAGTGCCCGGACTCGATCACCCCGGCGTGGATCGGGCCCACGGCGACCTGATACGGGCCGTGACCCTGAACTGGGACGGTCCACGCCTCCGGCTCCGCGGCGTGCGCGAGCAGGGACCGCATCGGCTCGTGGCCGTCGAAGTGCACGCCGTATGAATCGTGTGCCTCGCGCTCATCCCAGCCGGCTGACGGGAACAGGTCGACGAGCGTGTCGATCGCGCCCGCTGGGACGGGCGCTCTGAGCACGTGCTCCAGGCCGCCGCGCGCGAAGATGCAGTTGACCTGAAGCCCCCGCTCGCCGTTGCTGGCGAACAGCCCGCAGAAGCGCCCGCCGGCCTGGGCTTGGCGTTCGCACGCCGTGCGCCACTGGTGCGGCGCGATGCGCTGTACCTGGGCCGACGTGAGCGCCGGGAGGATCGCTCGCGGGTGGCTGCTCACGCGACACCTCCCATCAAGCTCTTACCGGCGTCCGAGCCGGCGAGCAGGTACGCGCCAACGGACAGGGCCAGCAGGCCGAGGGTCAGCGCGACGGTCAGCCGGGCGGTGAGGCGCACCGTGCGTCCCGAGCGCCAGTGATGCCCCCGGCTCTTTCCGGCCAGTGTCTCGATCAGGGCGTGTGCGAGGCCGAGGAACCCGAGCGCCATCAGCACCGCGGCGACCGAGACGACCGCGACCTGGTGCGCGGCGATCCCGCCGAGCAGGATCAAAAGCTCGCTGAAGAACAGCGGCGAGGGCGGCAGGCCGCTGAGCGTTCCGAGGCTGACCCCGGCGGCGGCGGCGACCGGCGCGCTGAGCCGTGCGAGTCCGCGCGGCGGCTGGTGAGCAGTGGAGGGGTCGTGGCGCAGCAGCGGCATCGCGGTGTAGAAGCCGAGGGACTTCGCCAGGGCGTGACCGGCGAGGTGGATGATCACGCCGGTGCTCGCCAGCGGTGAGGCGAACCCGATCCCGAGCGCGAGGATGCCCATGTGCTCGAGGCTCGAATATGCGAGCAGCCGCTTCCACGCCATCGGCCGCCACAGAAACGGGACCGCGATCGCCAGCGAGGCGAGCCCGAACGCGAGCACGAGATGATCCGCGAGATGGTCTGAGACGGCTGGGCCGAGTGTCAGCACGACGCGCCAGGCGATCAGCATGACGGTCGGCAAGAGCGCTGCGGAGAGCAGCGCGCTGACAGGGGGCGGCGCTTGGCTGTGGGCGTCGGGCAGCCAGTTGTGCACCGGCGCCCAGCCGATCTTCGCTGCCAGCCCGACGAGGATCAGGAGCAGCGCGAACAGCGCCGTCTGGTGCGGCACGCCGCGGGCGTGGTGGGCGATGCTCTGCCAGTCGAGTGTGGAGAGCGTCCCGCCGTGCGGGGCCAGCCCGGTGAACAGGATCAGGATGCCGAGCAGCGCGACCGCCAGCCCGAAGGTTGTCAGCACGAGGTACTTCCAGCCGGCCTCCAGCGCGTGCGTGCGTCCGTTGTAGGCGACTAGCAGCGCCGAGGCGCCGGTCGTAGCCTCTATCAAAAGCCACGCGACGCCGAGGTTCTTGACGAGCGCGAGCGCCAGCAGTGCGGCCCAGAACAGATGAAAGGCTGTGTAGTACCAGGCGCGCGCCCTTCGCGCGGTGAACAGGCTCTTACCGGCGCTCGCCAGGTATGCCGGTGAGACGATCGCGCTGCACCACCCGACCACCGCGATAACTGCGAGAAAGACCGCGCCGGCGCGGTCAAGGACAAACCAGGAGCCGTGCAGCCCTCCCGCACCATGAACGAGGCCAACGACGCTCGCGGTGAGCGCAACCGCGGCGCTGACGCTCGCGCTGAACACGTTCACACGATCCGCGCCGCCCGGCGCGCGAGGCAGTCGCACCAGCAGCGCCCCCAGCAGCGGCGAGAGCGGCACTGCGATCAGGAGCACGTCAGTCACGCAGCGCCTCCAGCAGAGAGCTGTCGCCGCTGCCGAGCTGCTCGTGAATCTTCGCGGCGAACGCCGCGGCGACCGACACGATCACCACGAGGTCGAACACGAGGCCGAGCTCGATGAAGACGGGCAAACCACCGGGCAAGGAGAGCCCAGCGAGGTAGATCCCGTTCTCTGCGACCAGGAACCCGAGCGCCTGGAAGAGAACCGCGCGGCGCACGACCGCGATAAGGATGCCGAGCGCGAGCACACCAACGGCGGCGTGTTCCACGCCGCCGTTGGTCAGGCCGAAGCGCGGGATCAACTGCTCGACCGCGAGCGCCGCCGCGATCGAGATCGCCAGCCGTGCGAGCGCCGGAGGCTCGGTCGTGATCAGATGCTCCTTACGCGCCCGGCGCACGGTGAGTATCAGCAGTGCGGGGAGCACCAGTGCCTTGGCAATCAAAACCGTGCCGGTTACCGCCAGCGCCGTCGAGGTCCTCGAGCCCTGCGTGATCGCATAGGTGCCGAGCGCGAGTGACTGTGCCGCTACCAGCGCGATCGCCAGCGAACGACGGCGCACCATGACCACCGCTAGCGAGCTGACCACCAGCCCCCAGGTCACGGCGCCCGTCATCCGCCACCACCGGCAAACCAGCTCGCCAGCCCCAGCAGACACAGCACCGACCCGAAGCCAAGCAGCAGCGGAACGCGCAATACCCGCATCTTCGCCTGCACGGTCTCGCACACCGCCAGCGCCGCACTGAGCACGAGCAGACCGCCAGCGAGCACCGCCAGCTGCGCCGCGAAGGGTCCCGGATGCGGGATCAAAAGCTCACATCCGAGCACCAGCATCATCCAGTGCCGCGCGGCCGCCGACCACTGCAGATAGGCCAGGTCGCGTCCGGCGTACTCCAGCAGCGGTCCCTCGTGAACCATCGTCAGCTCCAGGTGAGTGTCGGGATTGTCGACCGGCTGACGACCCGTCTCGGCGAGGATTACCAGGCAGAACGCGGCGGCGGCGGCCCAATGCGCGGGCTCCGGCCACACCGCCGAGAGCGTCGCTGCGTGGCTCATCGAAAGCAAATCGGTGCTGTGCAACGGCAGTGCGAGCAGCACCAGCACCAGCAGCAAGAGCCCCTCGACGAACACCGAGAACATCAAATCCCTGGCGGCGCCCATCAGGCCGAACCCGCCAGCGGTGTCCCACGCCGCGAGCGTGACCGCGAAGCGCGCGAGCGCCAGCAGGCCGACCAGCACGAGCGAGTCGTGACCGAGCCCCCAATCCGGGGCGTGCTCGCCGATCGGCAGCAGCGCCAGCGCCAGCAGCGTGCACGCAGCCACGACAGCGGGTGCCAGCGTGTAGATGAGTGTGTGGGGCTCGGGCGCCACGCCGCTCTTGCCCCATAACCGGGCAAGCTCGCGGTAGGGCTGCAGAATGGATGGTCCGCGCCGGCCCTGCAGGCGAGCCTTCAGCTGCTGAATCAAGCCGGCGATCGCCGGTGCGCCGAGCACACCACCCGCGACCTGCACGACGCCAGCGATCAGCGTTGCCGCGCTCACCCGAGGACGCCCGTCCGCGCCAGCGCCAACACGACACCCAGCAGCACCAACAGATAGAGCAGGTAGGCGCGCAGGCTGCCCGACTGCAAGCGACGTGCGAGCACCGCGGCGCTCAGCGCCGCGTGCGACACGGGGCCGTAGAGCAGCGTGTCAAACAGGTGCGGCACCTCCGCCCGATAGGTGACGCTCTGTACAACCCCTGCGGAGGTGCTCACCTGCACCTCACGGCGCGTGCGAAACAGCACCTCCAGCACGAGACGCAGTGGCTTGGTGAACCCCGCCGAGCTCCACGCGAGCCCTGCGGCGCTCGGATGGCCGCAGACCCACGTCGGAGCGGGCGCGGCGCGACGACCGCTGGCCAGTCTCACCAGCACACCTACGATCACAACGAGCGCGACCGCCAACGCGACAGTCGGCAGCGACCCGGTGCCGGGCACGTTCAACGCCGCGCCAGTTTGCAATGTGACATGCCCCGGTCCCAGCCCGGCGAGGGTAGGCACGAGCAACGCGGGCAGCACGCCCAGCACAACACACGCCCCCGCGAGGAACACCATGCTCGCTCGCATCCCGACTGGCACCTCGTTCGCCTCAGCGCACTCCGGGCGCCGCGGTGAGCCGAGCAGCACCAGGCCGATCACCTTCACGAAGCAGTACGCCGCCAGCGCCGCGGTCCCGGCCAGCGCCGCGGTCGCCACCGCCCCGGTCAGCGCCACCCCGAGGTGGCTCGCTACCCCGAGATGCAGCAGCGACTGCAGCGTCAGCCACTCTGAGACAAACCCGTTCAGCGGCGGCAGCCCGGCGATCGCCATCGCGCCGAGCGCGAACGCCCAACCGGTCCAAGGCATCCGCCGCAAAAGACCCCCCAGCCGGTCGAGCTCCAAGCCGCCGACGGCCCTGCTGAAAGCCCCGGCACCGAGGAACAAGAGGCCCTTGAACAGCGCGTGGTTCAGCGCGTGCAGCAGCGCCGCCGCGAACGCGATCGCGCTCCATGCCGGCTGCCCGGTGTCTCTGAATACCAGCGACGCTCCAAGCCCGAGCGCCACGATGCCGACGTTCTCGATCGAGTGAAACGCCAGCAGTCGCTTCAACTCGTGCGCCATCAACGCATACAGCACGCCCCCCAAACACGACAACACACCGATCGCGATCAGCGTGATCCCAACCCACAGGCCGGGCGGCGCCAGCCACTGAAACAGCACGCGGATCAGCCCGTAGAGTGCGAGCTTGATCATCACCCCCGACATAAGCGCCGAGATGTGCGCCGGCGCCAACGGGTGCGCTCGCGGCAACCAGGAGTGCAACGGCATCAACCCCGCCTTCGTGGAAAACCCGGCCAGCGAAGCGCAAGCCACGAACGCCGCCAAGCCACCGCCCAGCGGGTGGCCACCAAGCGCGCCGTGCTGGACGAGCACGAGCATCGACACCCACACGCCTGCGCCGCCGATATGCGTGATCGCCAGATACACGAACACGCCGTGACGCGCCTCGCGATCCTGCCGCGCGAGCAGAATCACAGCGGCCGGAACGAGCGTCATCAACTCCCAAAACCCGAGAAAGGTGCTCACGTCACGCGCGCACACGAACCCGACCAGCGCGAGCAGGAACACCCCCGTCGCCACCGCGAGCGAACGGCCCGGGCCGTCCGCCCCGAGCGCGTCGCGTGCGAACAGCGCCGCCGGTGCGCCAACCACGGCGATCACCAGCAGGAAGAAGCCACTGAGCCCGTCAATGCCAAACGCCGCGTGCACGTCACCGCGAAACCCCGCGCCCACCGCATGGCCCGAGGCAAGCACCCATCCACCGGCCACCCCGAACAACGCAACACCCACCGACTGCCAGGCCAGCCCTGCGCGCGAGAAACCACGGAACCCCGCGGCCAGAGTGCCGGCAACGATCGCCGCCGCGCCGGCGAGAACCAGCGCGTCGGTGGCGCCCATCAAGCGTTCAATCCAAAAGCCAGCAACGTCGAGACGGGCCACCCGAGGATCACCGCGCTGACAGCGGCAGGTGACCGAGGAGAACCGAGCCCACAGCTCATCGCACAGCCACCGGCGGGCTCGGCTGTTAGTTGGCGAATCGGGCCGGTCACGACCCGACAAACTTATAGCAAGGAACTTCTAAGCAAACTGTCTTAGAACCCAATAAGACTTGATTTCCTGCCGTGAAGCCGGCGGTGTGCGTTCCTCACATCTCGAACCACACGCGGGCGGGCGTCTGTCGAGCGCTCATCCGAGCAGCTCGGTGAGGCGCTGCTCGAGCTTGCGCAACCCTTCAGGGGCGAGCAGAGCAGGAGCGTTGTCGTAGAGCACCGCGAGCGGCAGGCCGTCATCGGTGCCCACGATCGCCTCGGCGACCAGCCCCACATGCCCCTCAGGGACGGCTTCCACATCCCGTCGCACCGAGCGCGGGAGCCTCATTCGTATCTCGTTGAAGTCACGCCGGTTCAGTACGTAGCTGCGCAACCGCCATTGATGAGGACCGGGGCGTAGATCTTGTGAGGACACGGCTGCGAGCTAGTCCCAAGAGAGGTGCTTGACGTGACGGTAGGTCTCCCAGGTGTCAGCGACGCAGTTGAAGGCGTCCTGCGTCACCGTGCCGACGTCGGCGATCAGCGCGACTGCGGCGGTGAGCGTCGGAGGATCGGCGTATTCCAACAGCGTCATCGCCGCTGTCGTAGCGTTAGGCCCGCCCTCAAGGACGCTCCGCGCCAATCGCGCGTCGTAGCGTTCGCAAGCACCGGCTCTCACGGCTGCTGCTCTCAAGGGCATCAGCACTCCGCCGAGGTCCAACCGGGCAATCCCGCCTCCAAGCTCGCCATCTCTTATTACCCTACCATCTTCTAAGATTACGATAGACTAGACAACGAGCAGCATCGTGCCGTCCCATTTAGCGAGAAGGTGATGCTCTCGTCTGACGTTCCAGCTCCACGGATTGCAGGAACGACGAGGAGATGGGTTTTTCTTCATGCCGAGTCTGTTCAGAGCCCAAAACGGCTTGGAAAACCACCAGAAGCTCGCTCGCTGCGCCGTCACAGAGGGCTGCTTGTCGTCGGTCGTGTCGTGACGGGGCGGTCAGGCTGCTGGCTTTTATCCGTATTTATGGCGCTCTCTCTTGCGGATAAGTACGGTCTGGTTTGAGTGTTGGCCTTCCGATTCTCGAGTTGAGATGCCTGCTCAACGCTCTAGCTTGGAAAAGGATGAGAAGCCCCCGCCGCCGGTGCCGCCGGCTGCGCTACAGGAGCCGGTAGAGGATTTGCCTGTCCTGGGGGAGGCGTTGAAGGCGCGTGCTGAGGATGTGCTGGCGCAGACGGTCGCGCTGACTGCTGGACCTGGCTATGAACAAGTGGATGGTGTGGTTCAGGGGAGCTTTGAACGAATCAGTGTCAGCTCGACGATGGCGGTATCGCGTTGGATAGCGGGGGAGGGCATCGAGGTCGCGGTTGAGGTGGGCCGGGAGACATGGGAGATCTTCGCTGAGCTGGCGGTACAGCGCGCGGCTTCGCTGGAGGAGGTGACGAGGCGCTGTTTCGCGTGGCGTAATGTGATGGCGGAGGTGCTGCACGAGAGCGCCGCAGGGCTGGGTAGTTCACCGGAGGCGCTTGTTCAGGCGTTGAGCATCCTGCAGTTGAGTCTCGAGTTCAGCCTCGTGCGGATGTGCGGGTCCTTTGAAGCCGAGCGGCGCAAGACAGATGAGGAGCTCAAACGCCGTGAGGAGGAGCTGTCGTTCCTTGCTACACACGACCCGTTGACCGGCCTGCCGAACCGGACGTTGATCCTCGACCGTGTCGAGCAGATGCTCGCGCGGTCGGTTCGTAACCAGATGCCGGTGGCGGCATTGTTTATTGACCTCGACAACTTCAAGTCCATCAACGACACGCTTGGACACTCCGCGGGCGATGAACTCCTGCGCTCAGTCGCCACGAGGCTCGACGGGATCGTACGCGGCGCCGATGCATTGGGGCGTTTGGGGGGCGATGAGTTCGTCGTGATCTCCGAAGAGCTCTCACTGGAAGCTGGTCCCGAGCTCATCGCCGAGCGCCTGCTCGACGCGCTCGCGCAGCCATTCAAGATCGGGGCGGGGGATGAGAATCGCGTCATGGTGACGGCAAGCATCGGGATCGCGACGGGAGCCCACACATCCGCGGAGGAGCTGTTGCGCGAGGCGGACATCGCGATGTACCGCGCCAAGTGGGACGGCAAGCATCGTTACGTCGTGTTCGAGGACGGTATGCAGGACGCCGTGCAAAACCGCATGGAACTGGAGATGGACCTGCGCGAAGCCCTCGAGAACGACGAGTTCTTCCTCGTCTACCAGCCCACAATCGACCTTCATGACATGAGACCAACCGGGGTAGAGGCGCTGATCCGCTGGAAGCACCCCGTGCGTGGCGTCGTGCAGCCCAACGATTTCATCCCACTGCTGGAGGAGACGGGGCTGATCACAGAGGTCGGTAAGTGGGTCCTGGAGGAGGCCTGCCGTCAGGGTGCCACGTGGCGTAAGGAGGGGCACACGATCGGGATGGCTGTCAATGTCTCTGGTCGCCAGCTCGATACCGACCAGCTAGTCACCGACATCGAAGAAGCGCTCTCTCACAGCGATCTTGACCCTGCTGCGCTGACGATCGAGATCACCGAGACGACGCTGATGCGCAACGTCGAGGAGACCGCCCGCCGTCTGGCCGCGATCAAGGAGCTCGGCGTGCGGATCGCGATCGACGACTTCGGCACCGGATACTCATCCCTCGCGCACCTCCAGCGCTTCCCGGTCGACGCACTGAAGATCGACCGCTCCTTCGTTCTAGGATTGAAGGACAATCATGAGGGCGAGACGCTGATCCGTACCCTCGTGCAGCTCGGTAAGTCGCTCTCGATCGAGACGTTTGCCGAGGGCATCGAGCAACAGCAGGAGCTCTCGCTGCTCAGAGCACAGGACTGCGATTCAGGGCAGGGCTTCCTCTTCGCCCGGCCCCTCGACGTTGCCGCCACCGAGGCCTTCCTCCAGAACTGGGCGCAGAACCCCACCCCCGCCCTAGCGCGAACTCCGCAGCACGCATAGACATCCTCGTGGCGCCGTTGGCGCTCTTCGGACGGCGGGCGATCATGCCGGCCGGTGGGGGTGTCGATACATGTAAGCGATGCCGAATGCAGATACATCGCCGGTGCTGGATTCCTCGCGACCTCAGAATCGCCCGGACCGCCTGAGGAGCCTATGGCGGCGGGTGGCAGCGCGCCGTGTAGCGGGCGAGAACGGCTCAGTCTTTGGCTTTGGCATGCGCCTTTTCGTAACGATCCTTCTGACGTTCGCGTTGATCGGGATCGCGGGCTACGTGCTGGAGATGCGCAGCCTCGAACACAGACACATCGCTGACTATTCGGCGATCCAGCAGGCGGACGCGAAGGGCTTTGAAAGGGTGGGTGCTCGTAGCGCAACCCGGGCGCGAACGATAGGAGAGATCGATCACTTTCTAAATATCGTCGAACAGCGTCCGGGCACGTTGAGCGCGATCCTCGTCGACCCGCAGCACGTTGTCAGAGCATCGGGTAACGATTCGCTGATCGGCACCGTGGACCACGCCCGGCGAATCCTCACCACACTCGAACATGGGACGTCGTATGCGGGACCCGACAGCGACCTGACTGACAAGCGCCATGGCTTTGAGTTCGTCGCTCCAGTCAAGATCCTGGGCGGTCGCTACGCCTATGAGGTGACCTATGACCGTGCTGCGTATGACGCGCAGCTCAGTGAAGCGCGCCGGCTCCTGTTGCTGGTCGGCCTGCTCGCGCTGTTCGGCGGCGGTGGCGTCTTCTACCTGGCTGGCGGGCGGAGGTTGATGCGCGACCATCACATAGCGCTTCAGCGCGCGACCCGCGATGGGCTGACCGACCTGCCCAACCAGCGGGCCTTCCAGGATGAGTTCCCGCAGGCGGTGGCCTCTGCAGTGCGTTATCAGGATCCGCTGGCGCTGGTTGTGTTGGACGTCGATGACTTCAAGTTCGTCAATGATCGTCGCGGGCATCCTCACGGTGATGCGGTGCTCAAGCGCGTCGCCGCGGTCTTGCACGAGTCCAGGCCCGGAGACCGCCCCTACAGGATCGGGGGCGACGAGTTCGCGCTGCTGTTGGCGCACACCGACTCGGGCGGCGCTCGCACCCTCGCGCGGCGGCTGAGCCGCAGCTTCGCCGGCGCCGGCATCGAGGCCAGCGTCGGTGTGAGCGCTCTGCGTCCCGGCCAGCAGGCCGACACCCTGCGTGCCGAGGCGGACGCCGCACTGTATGAGGCAAAGCGTCAGGGAGGCAATCGCAGCGAGCACTTCGATGACATCCGTGAGCGCGTGGTAGTGACCACCTCCGAGAAGAAGGAAGCCGTCCGCAGGCTGATTGCCGAGGGGCGCCTTACGACTGTATTCCAGCCGATCTGGGATTTCGCCTCCGACACCCTGCTAGGGGTCGAGGCGCTGACTCGTCCCGACCCTTCCTACGGGCTCTCCGGGCCAGCCGAAGCATTCGATATAGCCGAGCAGACCGGGCACGTGCACCAGCTCGATGTGCTCTGCGTGCAGAGCGCCCTGCGGGTCGTGCCGGAGCTTCCAGAAGGTGTGCTGCTGTTCCTCAACCTCTCCCCGCAGACACTCGACCTCGACGCCGAGCAGAACGATTGGCTGCTCCTCGCCGTCGAGCAAGCGGGGCTGTCGCGCCGGCGGGTCGTCGTCGAGGTCACCGAGCGCTTCGGGGGACGCACAGCGGCAGTCGTGAAGTGCCTGCGGCGGCTGCGCGAGCAAGGGTTCAAGACCGCGCTGGATGACGTCGGCACCGGCAACTCGGGCCTAGAGATGCTGCGCAAGGTCGACGCGGAGTTCGTCAAGCTCGACCGCAGCATCGTCACCGCCGCCCCAACCGAACCAAGTGCCCGCGCAGTATTGATGGCAATGGCGACATTCGCCAGACAAACCGGAGCGTTCGTGATCGCCGAGGGCATCGAGGACGACGACACGCTCCAGTTCCTGCGCGGCATCGACGACCACGAGCTCCATGTCGACACGATCATCCAAGGCGGACAGGGCTTCCAACTCGGCCGGCCCTCCACAGAGATCCCCCCCACCGTGAGCGGGATGGGCGGGAGGGTTCCAATCACCCACCGCACAACTGCTTGACCCCACCCCAGCGACCGGGGACGCAGCCCGGCGGATCCTTCGCTCCGCGCTCATCAACGGCGCCGCCGGCGTGATCGCCGCTGCGCGGGAGGCCCGTCAGTCGCGTCCTCCGGCGATGCCACGGCGCATGCGGTGCACGCGGCGAAGCTCCTCGACGGCATCGTCTGTGCCTCCAAGCGCGCCGCGTGGTCCCTCTCCGAGGAGCTCGGGCTGCAGGCGGTGCCGGACGAGCTCACCGGCGACCTGATCGACGCGCTGAGCGCCGGCGCCGGGACGCGAGCTGACGACGCGCTGCAGCCTTCGCCCGGCGAACAGCAGGCCGACGCCGTCCTCGAGCGCCCAACCTCCCGGGAGCGTGCCGGCGCGCACGGCGGCGAGCCAGACGGGCAGGCGCTCGGGCTCGCCGTCGGCGTGTACGGTCAGCGAGCCATCGAGCAGACCGAGCCCCGGCATTGGCTCAGGCGGTCCGCTTGAGCGCGTGACACCACCCTGAAACCAGCACATCGCGCCCGCGCTGAGGCCGGTCAGCACGGTGCCATGCTGCCACGCCTGGACGAGCAGACGATCGAGCCCGTGCGCCTGCCAGATCGCGAGCAGATTGCGCATCGAGCCGCCACCGGCGTAGATGATGTCCTGGTCCAGGACGATCTCCTCGAGCGGACGTTTGGCAGCGCGCAGGCGGAACAGGGACAGGTGCTCGGCGATGTAGGTGCGACCGGCGAAGCGCGCTTGGAAGGCGTTGATCTGCGCGGTGGTGTCGCCGGAGGCCGTCGGGAGGAACAGCAATCGGGGCTCTTTCGCTGAAGTGAGAGAGAGCACGAAGTCATCGAGCAGAGGGTTGTTCGGCTCCATCGTGAAGCCCCCGCCGCCCATCGCGAAGATCACGCGATCCTCGATCCGAACGTCCCCTCTGACGCTCACGCCGGAAGTGGCTCCGGTGTGACCGGCCGTCGCTCGCTCACCTGCGCGCCGGCCGGCCTGCGAGCGCCCCGGCGGTGGGGCCTGCGGGAGGCACTGGAGGGCTCGGGGGCCGGCTCCTCACATTTGCTCGTGACCGCCGGGAGCGGATCGGCGCCTAGGTGGGAGACCTTCAACGGGGTCTCGACGACGCCACCGTCGGTGGGCTCGACGCGGTAGGCCCTCCCGTCGTGGCGCGAGCTGACGACGCGCTGTAGGCGGGTACGACGAAAGTGCAGCGCCACGCCGTCCTCGGCCGCGAAGCCCGCCCGCATGCCGTCGCCGACGAAGCGGTGGTACTCCGTCCGCCGCTCCGGCTCGGCGTCGTAGTGGACGCAGTTACTGTATGGCAGCAGGCCGAGTCCGGCTACGCTGCGGGGCGCTCCGTGAAAGGCGCTCAGCGCCTCCTCGAACCAGCACAGCGATCCTGCCGACGGTCCGCACAGCACGACGCCTTTGCGCCATGCCTTGCGCAGGATGTCATCGAGTCCGTGGGCACGCCACGCCCCGAGCATGCTGACGACGTTGCCGCCGCCGACGTAGATCAGATCCTGTGCCAGCAGGTGGGTCGCGAGGTCGTCCTCGACCCCACCGGTGCCCTGGTCGCGGCGAAACAGCGAGACGTGGCTGGCCTCACAGCCGGGGGAGAAGCGCCGGTAGAACCGCACCACGTAGTGGTCGGCGTCGCCGGAGGCGGTCGGCAGGAAACAGACACGCGGGCGCGGGCTGTCGGTCAGCGACAGCACGTAGTCGTCGAGCAGCGAGCTGTCGCGCTCCATCGAGAAGCCGCCGCCACCGAGGGCGACGATCTGTGGGGTTCTGGGTCGCATCTGTCGTTTGGTGGGGATGAGGCAACTCGAACGGCTCGCTCAGAGTGCTCGACGCGGTCCCGCGGCGATATGGACCGCCGTCGGAGATTCGGCGGCTGTGGCTGGACATCAGACGACTCGGCCATCCGCGTGGGCTCCTGCGGCCCGCGGCGGCCGAGCGATAGAATCGAGTCAGATTCAGAGGAGTGGTCGTGTATGGCGAGACAGAACATCTGCGGGTTCTGATCGCGAATGAGCGGAAGGATCGCTTGGCGCTCGTCGCGGCGATCGTGATTGACCTCGGCCACGAGGTGATCGCACGAGAGATCGATGTCGGCGACGTCGCCGAGGTGACCGTCCGGGAGCGACCGGATGTCGCGCTCGTCGGACTGGGGGACAGCTCCCAGCATGCCCTTGAACTGATTGAAAAGATCGTGCGCGAGGCAGCCTGCCCCGTGATCGTGCTCCTCCACGCCCACAATCCCGACTTCGTTAAAGAGGCGGCCAAGCGAGGCGTGTTCGCGCATATCAACGACGAAGACGTCGATGATTGGCAGAGCGCGATTGACATCGTGCTGCGCCGCTTTGCCGAGTACCACGATCTGCGAGGCGCATTTGGGCGGCGCGCGCTGACCGAGCGCGCGAAGGGCATCCTGATGGAGCGCCATGGTGTGGACGAGTACGAGGCGTTTGCGATGCTGCATGAGCAGGCTCGGGTGGATAACCGGAAGCTGATTGATCTTGCGGCTGCGGTTGTTGATGGGTACCGGCTGCTGCCGGGGCAAGCGAAAGATCCTGCTCAGACGTGATCGCGGGCGGAGCTCGTAGCGGCGGTTGACAGCCGCTCGTCCAGGTGCTTAGATACTCGACTTAGGCGTATGACTAAGTCACTTGCCACGGCAGATCTGGAGGTCCAGTACGAGCGCTCGATCAGGGAGATGAATGTCGAGGCCTTCCTCGATGCGGCCGAGCGTCTTTTGATCAGAGAGGGCGCAGCGGGAATCTCCACCCGCCAGCTCGCCCGCGAGGCGGGGCAGAACCACGGCCTCGTCCACTACTACTTCGGCTCGGTCGACGAGCTGCTGCTGCAAACGCTGGAGCGGTTCACGGGCCGGGTCCTTGAGCGTCAGCGGGCGATGTACGGGACAGACGCGCCGTTCATCGAGAAGTGGCGGACAGCGGTTGGCTTCATCGAGGAAGATCTCGCGGCGGGCTACCCCAAGGTGTGGGCTGAGCTGGAAGCGCTGGCCTGGGGCAAGCCAGAGTTGCGCGAGCGGTTGCACAGCGTCAGCGACAAGTGGCGCTCGCTACTGAGCGACGTGCTTGCTCAGGCGATCGAGGAGTACGGCCTCGACAGTGCCCACTTCTCGGCGGAGGCCTGGGCGGCGCTGGTGATGCAGTTCAACAAGGGCCTGCTGAACGAGCGCCTGCTCGGCTTTGACCGCGGTCACTCAGAGCTGCTCTCGGCAATCGACGGCTGGCTCACTTCACTGGAGGAGGGGAAGGCATGAGCACGATCACGGAAACGGCGGTCGCACCCGTGCGGGCCGGAAGATCGGTTGGCCGTGACGGTGAGCAGAGTCGCGCCTGCTACCCCGACGTCGAGGGGTTCATCGAGCGCGATGGCCAGCGCCTCTTCTACGAGGTCTACGGCGAGGGCGAGGAGACCATCTTCCTAATACCGACGTGGTCGCTTGTTCACTCCCGCCACTGGAAGATGCAGATCCCCTACTTCGCGCGCCACTTCCGGGTGTTGACTATGGACGGTCTCGGCAACGGTCGCTCCGATCGCTGCCGCGACCCGCGGCGTTACGCACCCGCCGAGTTCGCCCTCGACTGTCTGGCCGTGATGGACGCGACCGTAACCCAGCGCGCCGTGACGGTCAGCCTCTCCGCGGGCGCCCGGTATCAGCTCGAGCTTGCGCGGCTCGCCCCCGAGCGGACAGTTGGCGCTGCCTTCACCGGCCCAATGTTCCCCTACACCCCCTCGTACCTTTGGCTCATGCGCAGCAAGCTCGTCTGGTGGACCCTCTCACGGCCCGCGATCAGCCCCCAGTTTTACCGATGGTGGGGGCATTTCAACGCTGCCCACTGGCGAAAGGACTATCCGGTGTTCGCCGAGTGGTTCATCTCGCGCTGCTTCCCCGAACCGCACTCGACCAAGGCCATCGAGGACGGAGTGGGGTGGGCGCTGGACACGGACCCGGAGACGCTGGTAGCGACGGTACGCGATGAGCAGTCCGCCCACCGCTGCAATCCACCGCGGGCACTGCGCGAGCTGGCGCGCAACCTTGACTGTCCGGTGCTGGTGGTCTCCGGCGAGCACGACATGATCACGCCGCCACGGGACGCCCGCGCGCTGGCGCGCCTCAGCAGTGGCAAGCTCGAGACGGTCAAGGGCGCCGGTCATTTCCTGCATGCCCGCAAGCCCGTCCAGTTCAACTTGGCCTTGCGCGCGTTCTCAGAGGACGCCTTGGGGCGGGAGCGCACGCCGCGCGATCCCACCGTCTATCGCCCCGACGGCCGTCCCCGCGCCCTGTTCGTCTCCTCGCCGATCGGGCTCGGCCACTCCCAGCGCGATGTCGCGATCGCCCGCGAGCTGCGCAAGCTGCACCCGGACCTGCAGATCGACTGGCTTGCCCAGGACCCGGTGACCCGGGTATTGGAGGCCGAAGGCGAGCGCATCCATCCCGCCAGCGCCCATCTGGCCAACGAGTCCAAGCACATCGAGTCGGAGTCCGCCGAGCACGATCTGCACTGCTTTCACGCGCTGCGCAGGATGGACGAGATCCTCGCCGCGAACTTCATGCTCTTTCACGACGTGGTGCGCGAGGAGCGCTACGACCTGTGGATCGGAGACGAGGCGTGGGAGCTCGACTACTACCTGCACGAGAACCCTAGGGAGAAGAAGGTCCCATTCGCATGGCTAACCGACTTCGTCGGCTTCCTGCCGATGAACGACGGCGACCAGCGCGAGCGCTTCCTGACAGCCGACTACAACGCGGACATGGTCGACCACATCGCCGATCACCCCGAGGTCCGCGACATGGCCCTGTTCGTAGGCAACCCCGATGACATCGTCGCCGAGCGGCTCGGACCGGAGCTGCCGATGATCCGCGACTGGACCGAGCGCCACTTCGACTTCACCGGCTACGTGACCGGCTTCGATCCGGCCGACCTCGGCGATCGCACCAAGCTGCGCGCCGAGCTCGGCTACGGCGACGGCGAGCGTGTCTGCATCGTCACGGTTGGCGGCTCAGGCGTGGGGGCCGACCTGCTGCGGCGGGTCATAGCGGCCTTCCCGCAGGCGAAGGAACGCGTCCCGGATCTGCGCATGATCGTCGTCGCTGGCCCCCGTATCGACCCCGAGTCGCTCCCCTCCCATACTGGACTGGAGATCGTCCCCTACGTGCACAACCTCTACCGTCACCTCGCCGCATGTGACCTGGCGGTGGTGCAGGGTGGCCTGACCACCTCGATGGAGCTGACGGCCCAGAAGCGACCGTTTCTCTACTTCCCGCTGCGCCACCACTTCGAGCAGAACTTCCATGTCCGCCACCGGCTCGAACGCTATGGCGCGGGCAGACGCATGGATTACGACGACTCCCCGCCCGAGCTGATCGCGGAGGCAATCGCCCAGGAGATCGGGCGCGAGGTGGACTACCGCGACGTGGAGACAGACGGCGCCGCCAGGGCCGCTCGCCGCATCGCCGAGCTGCTCTAGCAGCCGGCGGCACCGTACGGAGGAAGGGCGTCCCACAAAGTGGATGGAGGAGTGAGGCTTGCCCGCGACTCACTACCATCGGCCTGTGAGCGGCCAGAGGATGCCCGGTGGGGTGGTGCATAAGCTGCCCACGGATCTGCGCGAGGTGCTGATCGCCAGCGCCACGGCACTCGATGCGTGGAGGGACATCACGCCCTTGGCCCGCAATGAGTTCATCTGCTGGGTCGAGGATGCCAAACAGGAGAGCACCCGAGAGCGCCGCATCCGGCGGACACGGGAGGAGCTGGAGGAAGGCCAGCGCCGGCCCTGCTGCTGGCCAGGGTGCAAGCACCGCGAGCGCACCGGCTCCTAGCTCTGTGAAGCTCCTGCTTGCTACCCACAACGAGCACAAGCGCCGTGAGTTCGGTCGCCTGCTGGCTGGTCATGAGGTGGAGCTGCTGCCCGCGGATGTAACGCTGCCGCCGGAGGTGGGGGAGACGTTTGCCGAGAACGCTCTCGGCAAGGCACGCGCTGTGGCGCAGGCGACGGGGAAGGTGAGCATCGCTGATGACTCCGGTATCGAGGCAGCCGCGCTGGGCGGCGCGCCGGGGGTGCGCTCGGCTCGCTACGCCGGTGAGCGGGCGAGCGACCGTGAGAACCTCGAGAAGCTGCTGGGAGAGGCACCGGACGGGAGCGCGCTGGAATACGTCTGCGCGATCGCCTATGTCGATCCCCGAGAGGGGATCGAGCGGCTATTCGAGGGCCGTTGTGCCGGACGCCTTGCGGGGGAGCCCCGCGGTGAGCGGGGCTTCGGCTATGACCCCGCGTTTCTGCCCGGTGACGGTCCTGCCGCTCTGACGATGGCGGAGCTGACCGACGAGCAGAAGGACGCGATCTCCCACCGCGGTCGCGCGGCGCGGGCGCTGCTCTCTTGGCTGGAGCGAGACGGCCGGGCTGATTGAAGTCGCCGAGGC
>Ga0307374_10003962_pt1 | contig 24982 bp, 27 predicted proteins | sample OX3MG_FD_202532 | JGI IMG/M metagenome (GOLD analysis project Ga0307374, IMG submission 202532) | Soil microbial communities from Risofladan, Vaasa, Finland - OX-3 | ecosystem: Environmental > Terrestrial > Soil > Coastal area > Acid sulfate soil | place: Finland: Risofladan, Vaasa | collected...
GCGCGCCGCCACCACAACGCGATCGCGTTCCTGATGATCGACCTCGACCATTTCAAGCAGGTCAACGACACGTACGGCCACCTCAACGGCGACGCGGTGCTCGCGGAGCTGGCCACCATCCTCACCAGCGGCGCCCGCGAGTCCGATGTTTGCGCGCGTTACGGGGGTGAGGAGTTCGCGGTCATCCTGCACGAGACCACCGAGGCCGGCGCGCGAACCCTCGCAGAGCGCATCCGCACCAAGGTGGCTGCCGCCACCTTCCCCGGAGGCCTGAAGCTAACGATCTCCATCGGTGTCGCCGCGACCGACGACCCAGCTCTTTTCACGAGTCTCATGGAGCACGCGGACAAGGCCCTGTACGCCGCCAAGCAGGGCGGCCGCAACCAGGTCCGCGTCGCGGACATGAGCGTGGCGATCAGCAAGCAGCACGCCTGAGCGCCTTTGGCCGTGCAGGACGTAAAGTCCCATGGGGATGGGGCATTTCTGCGTCAACTGCGGCGCTGCGCTCGTGCCGCGCATCATCGAAGGGCGCGAGGTCGAGGCGTGCCCCAACGACGAGTTCGTGCTGTGGCGCGACCCGAAGGTCGCGACTGCGGTCGTGGTGGAAGCGGATGGCGGCGTGGTGCTGGGCCGGCGCGCCATCGAGCCCGGCTATGGGTTGTGGTGCTTGCCCGGCGGCTTCGTCAACCACGATGAGGACCCCGAGCTGGCCGCGGCCAGGGAATGTCTCGAGGAGATCGGCGTTGCGGTCGAGTTGACCGGGCTGCTCTGTGTCTATCACATCGCCAAGACCGAGGCCCCCAGCATGATCGGGATCGCGTATCGCGGCAGGCTGGCCGGCGGCCTGTCACCTTCTGCCGGCCCGGAGATGCTCGAAGTCTCCGTGTTCGCCGTCGACGCCGTGCCGTCACTCGCCTTCCCGAGCCACAGGCAGGTCCTGACCGAATACCTCAGGTCCCAGGGGCGGGAGGCGGCAGGCGCACCTCAGAGCGGCGGCGGAGCGGCTCGGCGTGGAACGCAGCCATCACGAGCGCGAGCAGGACGGATGCCGCGGCGCACGCGGTGAACCCGGCGGCGTAACCGCTCGCCTGGACGATCGGCCCGAACGCGAGCGGCCCGACCGAAAGGCCGACGAAGAGGACCGTGCCGTATGTCCCCATCGTGACCCCGCGAGTGGACGTGGCGGAAAGGTCCGCGAACACCACCCCGATGGCGACAAAGGCCGTGGCCATGAACGGCGTGCCGATCATCAGCACGATCGCGGGCCACAGGAACCCGGTCAGATGCCCTAGCGCCACCGTCGCCGCAGCCCAGACGATGGCGCCCGTGAACACGATCGGCCAGCGGTGCGCGGCGCGGTCCACCAGGCGGCCGCCGGGCGGACGAGCCAGGCCGTTGACGACCGCCTGCAGCGCGAGGAGATAACCGACCTGCGCGCTCGGAAGATGCAGTGCTTCCTTGCCGAAGACGGGCAGAAAGGCGCCCACGGTGCCCCACGACAGCGTGACCGCGATGAGCCCGATCGTCACCGGTAGGAAGGAGCGCTGGCTCATCAGGGCCTTCAATGGCCCACGAAGCGAAAGCCCATGGCCCGAGTGCTGGCGCGTGCCGCTGGCCGCGATGGCGCCCGGGATGGTGAAGATGAGCAGCGCCGTCGTGATGGCGATGTCGGTCCTCACGTCGATCCACCGCAGCGCCAACCCGGCCACGGACGGGCCGATGAAGAATCCCGCCTGCATCGAGAAGGTGAGCCAGCCCATCGCCCGCCCGAGCTTGCCGGCGGCGACCGATTCCGTCACCGCGCTGAAAAGGGATGCCTGCTGCGCTCCGCCCGCCAGCCCTCCCACTATCTGCCAAAGGAACAGAGGCGCCACGCTCGGCGTCGCCGCGGTGGCGAGCTGCGAGGTGGCAGCCAGCACGAACGAGATCGCGAGCAGCGTGCGAGCGCCGAACCGGTCGACCAGCATCCCCGAAGGCAGGGAGAGCACCGCTGCGGCAAGCGTCGAAACGGAGAAAAGTGCGCCCACCTCGAAGCGTGTCGCACCGAGGTCGTGTGCGTACAGAGGCACGGTCAGGCCGCGCGCCGAGAGGGCGGCAAACGACGCCCCGGCGGCGATGTAGATCGCCAGTGACCTGCGTGACTGGAGGGCGCCGACGATCACCGACCTAACATAGCGGCGCATGCGGGAATGGCGAGCCCGAGGCGCGAGGCCCGCGCGCTCACGGCGCTGATCGGATGACGGTGCAGCGTGCAGCACAGCTGCTGGGCGAGGCGAGAAACGGCCTGGCGCTCACCGGCGCCGGCGTCTCCGCCGAGAGCGGAATCCCGACGTTTCGCGGAGAGGGAGGTCTCTGGAAAAAGTTCGACCCGGTCAAGGTCGCCTCGATCGACTTCTTCCTCGCGGATCCCAGCGCGTACTGGACGGCGTCGAGAGAGCGCGGCCGCATCGCGCTCGCGGCGAGTCCCAACCCCGGCCACGCTGCGCTGGCTGAGCTCGAGGCTGCGGGACGGCTTGCGGCGATCGTCACCCAGAACACCGACGGCCTGCACCAGGATTCGGGGAGCAGGCGAGTCATCGAGCTGCACGGGTCGGGCCGCACGGTGCAGTGCCTCGACTGCGGCTTTCGTGAGCCGAGGTCCGAGGTGCAGGAGCGGCTGGAGCTCGAGATGCCGCCGCGCTGCCGGTCGTGCGGTGGGAACTTGCTCAAGCCGACGGTGGTGCTGTTCGGTGAGGCGATGCCGCAGGCGGCCGTGCAGTCGGCCCTGGCGCTCGCGCGCGGGGCAGACGTGATGCTGGTCGTGGGCACTTCGCTGGTCGTCTACCCGGCGGCTGAGATCCCGCTCATCGCGGTTCGGTCCGGGGCCCGGATGATCGTAGTCAACGCCGAGCCGACGCCATTCGACGACCTCGCCGAGGTCGTCATCCACGGCCGCTCGGGTGAGGTTCTCCCGGAGATCGCGCGCCTCATCTCTCGTGGATGAGGCGGCGGCCTACATCTGCTCCAGGTTGCCCTTAAGGCTCAATTTCGCTTCCCTGTCGGGCGGTATGTCGTCAGGCACGACCAGGGTTCCGGCAAACGCGCCCACTGGTGCGTTGGCGGCCGGGTAGCTGAGCTCGACCGAGCACGTCCCGCCAGGTGCCAGGGTTTGATTGCTGCAGCCGTCATTGGAGATCGCCACGTAACCGGCCGGCTGCACCGAAAGGGAGCCCAGCACGACAGAAGCTCCACTCCCAGAGTTCGCGATGTGGACGGCCAAGGAGCGACCCGAGCTGCCGGGGCCTCTGATCTGGCTGAGGAAATCGATACTCGAGGGGTCAAACGTCAGCGAAGCAGTCGCGGTCGGCTCGACCGATGGGCTTGGGGGAGCGGTGGTCGTTTCACCGCATGCGCCAAATGGAGCGCATGCCGCGAAGAGGAGCAGCGTGACGATGCCCCAGGCCGCATGCAGCGGGCCGGTGGCGGGTGGGTGGTTCCGAACTCTTCTTGACAACGCGACCGCCAGTCTCACACAACGGACAACCGCCTCGTTCACAGGTGGGTGACGCTGCCCGCGACCACCGCGCGGCCGTCCACGATCAGCTCTCCGCCGTCGCCGATGTCCTGCGCGACCCCTTCGAACGATTCCCCCGGAAGGTCGACCCGAACGCGGCGGCCCAGGGTGGCCGACAGCTCGCGCCAGCGTCCGATCACCGCTTCCGGTGGCGCGGAGCACCAGCGGTCCATCTTCTTGGTCAATCTGGCGAGCAGCTCATCCGCGGGCTGCCCAAGCATGGCCGCGCCCTCGGGCGCCGACCTAAGGTTGATGCCGATGCCGCAGACGGCTCTGAGAGGTGAGGCTTCGACCAGGATTCCGCCGACCTTGCGCTCGCCAGTAAGCAGGTCGTTGGGCCACTTCAGGCGGACCTCGGGTCCGCAGGACTCCGCGGCGGCCACGCCGGCCGCCAGGCTGAGAACCGGGTTCGGCCGCAGCACGAACGAGACCAGCAGGGCGGTCCCGGGCGCGGCCTCCCAGCGCCTGCCTGCGCGACCGCGGCCGGCCTCCTGGTGATCCGCGACCACGATCGTGCCGATCGGCAGTTCGCGGGCGACGTCCTGGGTCGAGGTCACCGAGGCCAGGCGGACGACCCTCGGTACCGCTTTCCCCACGGCCGGTAAGCTAGCTCAGTGCCGCCGAGGAAGCTTCACCGCGCCGTGGTGCTGGTGGTGATGATGCTGCTGGCTGTGGGTCTCATCGTGATGTTCACGGCCGGCGCCGTGGCCACCTTTGACAGCCGCAGCCTGATCGCGCTCGCTGTCGTCCTGGTGGCGGCGGCGGTCAGCGGCGTCGCCTTCAGCTGGAAGCGCTACAGCAACCGCGGCTGATTGCGCAACCTCCGACTCGGCTACAAGGCTTCGGCTGAGCAGTTCGGCCCGCGCGAGCTGCTCGATTTCGCGGTCGCCGCCGAAAAGAACGGGTTCGACAGCGTGTTCGTCAGCGACCATTTCCAGCCGTGGCGTCACTCCGACGGCCACGCGCCTTTCGCCTTCGCCTGGCTCGCGGCAGTAGGTGAGCGAACGAGCCGCGTCGCGCTGGGCACCTCGGTGGTGACCCCGACCTTCCGCTATCACCCCGCCGTGGTGGCGCAGGCGTTCGGCACGCTTGGATCGCTTCACCCAGGCCGGATGATCCTCGGGGTGGGCACAGGCGAGCACCTCAACGAAGGCGCGCTCGGCATCGAATGGCCGGACAACAAAGAGCGATTCGCGCGGCTGCGTGAGGCGGTGCGTCTCATCCGCCAGCTCTGGACCGAACAGCTGGTCACCTTTGACGGCGAGTACTACCACACGCGCAACGCGACCATCTACGACCGGCCTGAGAAGCCGGTGCCGCTGTACGTCGGTGCGGGTGGCCCGCAGGTGGCGAAGTACGCCGGCCGGGCGGCGGACGGACTCATCTGCACATCCGGCAAGGGAATGGAGCTCTACTCCGAGCAGTTGCTGCCCTCGTTCGAAAGTGGCGCCAGGGAATCGGGCCGTGACGCGAGCGAGCTCGACAGGATGATCGAGGTCAAAGTGTCGTACGACACCGACCGCGCTCGTGCCATGGAGGACACCAAGATCTGGGCTGCGCTCGCTCTCCCGGCCGAGTCCAAGGCGGGAATCGACGACCCTCGCGAGATGGAGCGCCTCGCCCACGGCGTAGAAGACGTGGCCCACAAGCGATGGCTGGTGTCCGACGACCCGGACGAGCACATCGAGCAACTCCGCCCTTACCTGGACCTCGGGTTCAACCACCTGGTCTTCCATGCTCCCGGCGACCGCCAGGCGCGCTTCCTGGAGCTGTACGGCACTCAGATCCTGCCGCGCATCCGTAGGGAGTGGGGTTAGGCATGGCCACCTGGGTCATCGTCTTGATCAAGGATTTCGGCTCGGCGAAGCAGAGGCTGCGACCGGCGCTCGGACCCAGGTCGCGACGCGCGCTGGCGCGGCGCAACGCGCGCCTCGCCGTCAGCGCCGCGGCGGCTGGCGACCACGTACTGGTGGTTGCGGGCGGCGAGGGAGTGGCGGCGCTGGCCGGAGTATGGGGCGCGGAGGTCCTGCAGGAGCCTCGCCAGGAAGGGCAGAACGTAGCGGCATCCAGGGGCATTGCCAGAGCGGTGTCGGCGGGCGCCGACTCGGTCTTGCTGCTTTCGAGCGACCTCCCTCTCGTGACGGCGGAATCGGTCCGCGTCCTGCTCGACGCCGCCAAACTCACCGATGGTCCACTTGTGATGGCCGTTCCCGCACTCGGTCGCGGAGGCACGAACGCCCTCTACCTGCGTCCTCCGGACGCGATCTCACTTCATTTCGGGGACGATTCGCTGGGCAAGTTCCGCCACGATGCCGAGTCGCGCGGAGTCGAGTTCCTCATGCACCACTCCAAAGCGATGGCGCTCGACCTCGACGAGCCCTCCGACCTCGCGCGACTACGCCGCGCGGTGTGAGTCGGATCGAGCTGATCGCCGTCGAGGGCCTGCCCGAGATCCGGGTCGGTGATGACCTCGGTGACCTGATCAACGCACGGGCCTCGCTCACGGGCGGTGACGTGCTCGTGGTCGCTCAGAAAGTCGTCTCCAAGTCGGAGGGCCGCCTGGTCGATCTCGACACGGTCACCGCGGGTCCGGAGGCGGTCGAGATCGCGGCGCGGTTGATCGCGGCGCCGGATCCGCGCGCCGTGCAGGTCATCCTCGACGAGAGCGTGCGGATCGTTCGCTCGGAGCGCGTGCTCATCACCGAGACACGCCATGGGTTCATCTGCGCCAACGGCGGGGTGGACCACTCCAACGTTGGAGGCCGCAACATCCTGAGCCTTCTTCCTGAGGATCCCGACGCGAGCGCCGGTCGCCTGCGCAGCCGCCTGCAAGAGCTGACCGGGTTCGATCTGGGCGTCATCGTCTCCGATACGTTCGGACGGCCGTGGCGAATCGGGATCGTCAACGTCGCGCTGGGTCTTGCCGGGCTGCCGGCAACCATCGACCTTCGCGGCACCGTTGACGACGCCGGCCAGAGCCTTCACGCGACCGTCCTCGCCATCGCCGACGACATTGCAGCCGCAGCGGGCATCGTGATGGGCAAGACGTCCCGCGTGCCGGCGGTTATCGTCCGCGGGCTCCAACTGGAGGGCGCGGGCACGGGTCGCGACCTGATCAGGCCGGTCGCCGAGGACCTGTTCCGCTGAGGACAGTGCTGCTCGCCGGGGGCACCGGAGGGGCAAAACTCGCGGTCGGCCTCCAGTCGGTCCTTCCTCCTGGACACCTGACCGTGGTGGCCAACACCGCGGACGACGACGAGTTCTGGGGTCTTCTGGTGTGCCCCGACGTCGACGCCGTGCTGTATCGACTGGCCGGCATGTTCAACGACGAGGCGGGCTACGGCGTAAGAGGGGATACGTTCCACGTCCTCGAGGCGCTGTCGAGGATGGGTGAGGAGGCGTGGTTTCGAATCGGGGACCGGGATATCGCCACTCACCTGGTGCGCGATGACCTCATGCGGCGTGGGGCGTCGCTCACCGAGTCCACCCTGGCGCTGTGCGATAGGTTCAACCTGAGCGCCCGCGTGCTGCCGATGTCGGATGCGCAGGTCCGGACTCGATTTGTGACCGACGAGGGTGAGCTCTCGTTCCAGGAATACTTCGTCCGCGAGCGTCTGGGACCGAGGCTGGCATCGGTCCGGTTCGCCGGGATCGAGTCGGCCACCCCGTCTCGAGAGGTGTTGTCGGCGCTCCGCGACGCCGAGTTCGTCGTGATCGGCCCGTCCAACCCGATGATCTCCGTCGCCCCGATCCTCCACGTCGTCGGTTCGCATCTGAATCGTGCTCGCACCGCTGCTGTGACCCCGATCGTGGAAGGCGTTGCCCTCAAAGGGCCGACGGTCGAGATGATGAAAGCGCTAGGCGTCGAGCCCAATCCGCTCGAGGTGGCCCGCATCTATCACGAAGTCGCCGGCACCTTTGTGCTGGATGAGCGCGACCGGGCGATCGCCGGGGAGATCGAGGGCCTGGGCTACCGCGTGCTGGTTTGTGACACGGTCATGAAGGACGGCGGACGCGTCCTGGCGGAGGCGCTCCTAGCTCGCGTGTGAGTTGCCGATCATCACGAGCACGCCGATCAGCACCATCACGAGCCCGACCACCAGGATGGCGTACTGGGCGATGGCGACCGCCGGGCTGGGCGTCTTGAGGATTTCGTCCGCTTCGGTGCCGGGGGCTTCGCCGGAGGCGAGCTGCCACGAGCCCGAAGGGCCTGACCCCTTGCCCTTCCTCGATGTTTCGGACTCGGCGCTGACCGACATGTCCTTGCTGTCGCCGACGATGGACCACGACGCTCCCCCTCCCGCCGGCGTCGTGACCGAAGGCTGGGCCGGCTCGGTGGGCGTGGCCGGTGCCGGCGGCGCTGCGGTCGGGGTCCACGCCGGCTCTCCCGCCGGTTCGCCCGCCGGCGGCTGGTAAGCAGGCGGCTCGGGAGGCGTCTCGAACGGCTCGGGCGCAGGTTCGTAAACCGGTGGCGCCGGCGTTGTCGTGCCGAATGGGCTCGAGTCGGGGGGGGTTGGTCCCCAGGGCGAGTCCGCGGGGGCTTCGGCGGCGCCGACCGGTGGGGGCGGAGCTACGGGAGGCGGCTCATATGCAGCCGGAGCGTAGGACGTGGCCTGGCTGCCCGGCGCCGCGGCGAACGGAGACGCACCTTCCGCCGGGGCCTCGACGGCCTTGTCGGCGTGGCCGTGGGGCGCCAGCGTGCGCTGGCGGGCGGCCCGCACCTTGTGCTCGATCTGCGAGCGCCTCGCCGAGTACATCGACCTCTTTTCGACGGACTTGCGGCGCAGCACGAAGAAAACCGCTACCACTCCGATGAGCGCGACCGCCGGCCCGGCGATCAGGGCATAGGGCATAGGGGCCGATTATCGGCGATCACGGCGCATGTGTGACAATCGCGGCCGTGGCGCTTTACGACCGGATCCAGTCAGAGCTGGTCGATGCGCGCATGAAACGTGACGAGCTTTCGCTGACCACACTTTCCCTGCTCAAGAGCGAGCTGGTCAAGGTGAGCAAGGAGGGCGGGGCCGGCGGAAGGATCGACGACGACGTAGTGGTACGCGTGGCGCGGAAAGAGGTCAAGAAGCGCGAAGAGGCGATCGAGGTATATCGAAAGGCCGGCCGAGAGGGATCGGCGCAGCGCGAGGAAGCGGAGATGGGCGTGCTCCGCGGATACCTGCCCGCGGCCATGAGCGACCAGGAAGTCGAGGCCGAGGTGCGCGCGGTCATTGCGGAGCTCAAGCCTGACGGTCCCAAGGCGTTCGGGGCGGTCATGAAGGCTGCGACCTCGCGACTGGCGGGCAGGGCGGAGGGCCAGCAGGTGGCCGCCGCCGCGCGCAAGCTGCTTGGCAGCTAAGAAGAAGAAAGCGTGGATGTCGCCGCCGCCGCCACGCGGTGCGCGGACTCGAGCGAGGCTGACATATGAGCGCTTGCGGGACCTCTACAGAGCCGTCACCGAGCTCGCACACGAGGATCCGTTTCAACTCCTGATCGCGACGATCCTGTCCGCGCAGACCACGGACCGATCCGTCAACCTCGTGACGCCGGAGCTTTTCCGGCGCTATCCGACCGCGACGGACCTGGCAGGCGCGGACCCGGCGGTGGTCGAGACTCTGATCAAGCCCACCGGGTTCTTCCGCGTCAAGACACGCACGATCATTGCCGCAAGCAGGAAGATCGTCGAAGGCTTCGGTGGCGTGGTGCCGCCTCGGATGGAGGAGCTGGTGACCATCCCTGGAATCGGCCGCAAGACCGCCAACGTGATTCTCGGCGTCGGATTCGACGTCCCGGGATTCGCGGTCGACACGCACGTGACGCGGCTGACCAACCTGCTGAAGTTGGTGGCGACCCGCGATGCCGTGAAGATCGAGCACCAGGTCTGCTCGATGGTTCCCAAAGAGGAGTGGACCGGGCTCTCGCTGCGGCTCATCCTGCATGGCCGCAGGGTGTGTGTGGCCCGCCGGCCGAAATGCGAGGAGTGCGTGCTCAACGACTTCTGCCCCTCGTCGCGGCTGCGCCCCAAGAGCCGCAAGACCGGCTGAGAGGCGCCTTCGCGGGCCCACCCTCTCCCGTCCGGTTACCCACCCCCAACCGGCGCTCCTGGGGCGGATGGAACCAGCAAAAATCGTCCCCCGCAACCCAGCTTGTTAAGGCCGAACGTTTGTTCTAGTATTCGCCGAACATGGAAGGGCCCGAGCCGCGCCTGGCCGACGTCGTTTACGCCGAGGTGGAATGCAAGACGGCCCTGAACCCGGTCAGGAACATGGGCTTCGCCTGGTCCTTCAACCCGTACACCGGCTGCGAGCACCGCTGCGCTTTCTGCTATGTGAGGGCGTTCGAGCGGCGCGCCGACCGTCCGTCCGACGACCGTTACGGGCGGAACATCAGGGTCAAGGTCAACGTGGCCTCGGTCCTGAGCGCCGAGCTGTCGCGACGCTCCTGGCGGAAGGAGACGATCGTCATCGGTGCAGCCACCGATCCCTACCAGCCCGCCGAAGGTCGTTTTCGCCTGACGCGGAAGTGCCTGCAGGTGCTGCGGGACCGCTCGAACCCGGCGGCGATCATCACTCGCGGACCGATGATCGTCCGCGACATCGACGTCCTGAGCGAGCTCGCGCTGCGCGCCGACCTGCACGTCACGTTCAGCATCCCGACCGTCGACGACGAGGTCTGGCGTAAGACCGAGCCGGGGACTGCGCATCCCCGACAGCGGCTGCGCGCCATCGAGAAACTGGTCGCAGCGGGGATCGACGTGGGCGTCGGCATGGCGCCGATCTTGCCCGGGCTGTCCGACCGTCCCGACCGCCTGGAAGCCGTCGTCAAAGCCGCGCGCGATGCCGGCGCGACCGGCCTGTGGGCTTCCATGCTCCATCTCAAGGACGGCACTCGCGAGCACTTCATGGACGTGCTGAGCAAGCACTGGCCGGAGCTCGTCTCGCGGTACGAGCGTGCTTACTGGTCCCGCGCCTATCTTCCGCAGACGTTCGGCGAGGCGACCTTGAAAGAGGTGTCCCGCCTGCGAAGGTTCCACGAGGTCTCAGATCGAAGGCGCGTCGTCCTCAGGCCACCTCCCGTGCCCGAGCAGCTTTCGCTTCTTCACTAGAACTACGATTTCGCATATGCGAAGCCCCATCGACGTCCTCGCGGGACGAGTCAGCGGTTTCAAGAAGATGGAGATCGCCCGCCGCACGGTCCCCTGCTACAAGCACGTGATCGAGAAGGACGGCGAGCGCCTCGCGCTCTGCCTGCTCGTCGATTCGGGCAAGCTCTACCGCTTCCCTTTCGAGGATGCCAAAGGCATCAGCGGCCTGGGCATCAAGGCTCGATTCCTGCGCGGCGAGATGGAGCACCTTCGATTGCGAGAGTTCCAGCCGGGCTTGTGCCGCTATGTCGAAAGAGCCGACCAAGCCGTCTGAGTCACTTGTCCAGGAGCTGCTCGCGGAGCGGCGGGAGCTGAAGGTCGCGGTCGAGCGGTTGCGTCTCGAGCTCGAAGAGGCGCGGCGCAACTCCGGGGGGCCCAATCCCAGATTGCAGGAGCTCCAGTCCGAGATCGAAAGGCTCCGCTACCAGCTCGCGTCGGCGCGCGCCGACGCCGGGCTCATGCGTGAGGAGCGCGACGAGCTGCGCCTTGGCGTCGAGCGCGCCATGGAGCTGTTCGCGAGGCAGTAAAAAGAAAAGGGGCCCCGCGCGATGCGGAGCCCCTGGTTTGTGCCGGGTTACTTGACGGAGTTCGCCAGCTGGTCGACGTACGGGTTGATGAAGCCTCCGATCAGCGGCGCCTGGATGCGCTGGCCCGTGCCCTGCAGTCCCTGGATCAGGAATATGACCCAGTAGACGAAGGCCGCGAGGCCGAGGATCACCGTCAGGATGTTGACCACCGGGATGAACCCGAGGACGATGATGATGATCTGCAGGCCGCCGAAGACCACGATCGAGTTGGCGGCGTTCCACTTGACGTCCGGGTCGTCTTTGCCGACGAAGAGGAAGATCAGCCCCGTGATCCAGCCCACGAGGTAGGCAAGGATCGAGTACGTCTTCTTGTTGGTCCCCGCGGCGCTGGGCGTACCACCCATAGGGGCGGGCTGGCTCGGGGGCGGGGGCGGGATCTGCGACATGGACTTTCTCCTCCTACTCGTTGGCTGCTGCGCGCCCGATTATGGGTGGAATGCCGCCAAAACGCTAGGGTCATTCGCGGTACATCGCAATCTGCGGCTGAATTCGAACCGTCTCTGTTAGGCTCGCGAACGAGATGAGCGACCCGGGGCAGCCGCCGACCCCGCCCTCAAGTAAGCAGCCGCCGGCGGTCCCTTCCTGGGCTCCAACGCCGGGCCAGGCCGGACCGGTAAGCCCCGCGGCCCCTCCGCCGGCTGATCCCGCCACCCCTGCGCCGACCCCTGCGCCGCCCCCCGCGAACCTCCCCGACGTGGCGGCGACCATGCGCCTGATCCCTGTTCCGCCACCTTCGACGCCACCTCCCTCGGTCGCAGCCATCACGACCCCCCCGCAGATCTCCGGCGAGCGGTACATCGGCAAGTACCTGGTCAAAAGGGAGCTCGGGCGCGGCGGCATGGGCGCCGTCTACCTGGCCGAGCAGCCGGGCCTCGGCCGCGAGGTCGCGATCAAGCAGCTCGTCGCCTCCGCGGCGGCCGACCCGGTGGCATTGAAGCGCTTTCTCCAGGAAGCCCAGGTGATGGCCCGCACGAGCCATCCCAACCTGGTCCAGGTGCACGACCTCGAGCTGATGGGCACCGAGAACTACATCGTCCTGGAGTTCGTTCGCGGCAAGTCGCTGCGGGATCGGATCAACGAGGGGCCCATCCCACCTCCACAGGTGTTCGCCGTGATGCACGGCGTTCTGCAGGCCCTCGACTACGCGCACAAGCGGGCCATCGTGCACCGCGATATGAAGCCGGAGAACGTCCTTCTATCGGACGACGGGATGGTGAAGGTCGCCGACTTCGGCATCGCAAGGCTCACGGACGACACCGGGGTCGGCGGGACGGCGACCAAAACAGGCACCACCGTAGGCACGCCGCAGTACATGTCTCCCGAGCAGGTCGCCTCCAGCAAGGTGGACGGGCGCAGCGACCTCTACTCCACGGGGATCATGCTGTACGAGCTGGTGACCGGCCAGCCGCCGTTCATCGCCTCGGAGGCGGACGGGCCCTTCACGCTGATGGCCAAGCACGTCCAGGCGCCGCCCAAGCCGCCGTCCGTGTTCCAGCCGGGCCTCGATCCAGTCCTCGAGCAGGTGATCTTGAAGTCGATCGCCAAGCGCCCCGAGGATCGCTTCCAGACCGGGGAGGAGTTCGACGCGGCGATCTCGCGGGTGGCGGACCGCATGTGCCCGGGCTGGCAGCGGAGCCTCGAGCCGGGCGCCGACCTCTCGCGCATGGTGCCGAGCGCCGCGCCGCCTGCCATGGCACCGGCGACGCCGCTCGGCGTCGCGATCGCCCAACCGGCGATGGCCGTGCCCGTCCAGGTGGCGTACAACCCGACCCCGCCTGTCAAACCCGCGGCCAAGAAGGCCAGCGGCTGTCTCGGCGTGCTGGTCGGAATCGCGGGGGTCGCGGCCCTGGCCGGGCTCCTGGCTGCGGCAGCCCTGCACTAGCGGCTTTAGCTCGAGGAGATTCCTTCGCGGGCCATCGCCTGTTCGGCCGCCTCCCCGACCAGGATGTCGCGCGATCCGGATTCCCCCGCTGCGATCACGGTCTGCTGCGTGTACTGCGACGTGTAGTCGTGGTGGACCCGGGTCGCCATCTCGGTGGGGAACTGGACCCACGGTGAGGTGGGGCTTTCCCGAATCGCGGTCAGCTGGTAGATCCGGAAGGTCTCGGCGGATTTGCCCTTGAGCTGGACGCCGGGCACCAGGTCGACCGCGATGTAGTCCTTGCACATCTGGTACGTCTCCTCGCCGATCAAGACGTGGAAGGCCGGCGCGTGCGCGCAGAACCGCGCGGCCGTGTTGACCGTGTCGCCGAGGGCCGTGTACTGGATGCGGCTCCGTGAGCCCATGTTGCCCACGACCGCCGGTCCGCTGTTGATGCCGATGCCCCAGCGGATCGGCGGCAGCCCCTTGGCCATGAGCATCTGCTCCAGCTCGGGCGCGTGATTGATGAGGTCGTAAGCGCACCGGACTGCGAGTAACGCATGGTTCTCCTGCTGGCGAGGTGCGTTCCAGAACGCCATGATCTCGTCGCCGACGTACTTGTCGACGGTCCCGTCCCACTTGAAGATCAAGCCGCTTAGATGGTCCAGGTAGGTCGTGACCAGCTCGGTCACGTCCGGCGGGGCCATCGACTCTGACATCGATGTGAAGCCGCGGATGTCGACGAACAGGAGCGTGATGTCGCGCCGCTCGCCCCCTCGCATGATGTCGTCCACCCCCCGGCGTGTCTTGGCCAGCTGCGCCACGATCTCGGGCTTGAGGTACTGGCCGAAGATTGCAGTCACCTTGCGCTTCTCCCGGTCTTCGTAGAGGAAGCGATAGGCGGTGACGCCCGAATAGGTCAGGGCGATCGCGAGCCAAGGGTGGAACACGTCGGGAACGAAGTTGTAGAAGGACGCCAGGCCCGCCATGGCGAACGTGAACACCACCAATGCGACGACCGTGCCGAGCAGGCCCCAGAGCACGCTCACCCTAGACACGCCGACCGCCGTCGCCAGCCCGAGCACGAGGATGAGCAGGAAGAGCAGCCAGGCGGGCTCGGGCGTCAGCAGCGTCGAAGGCGCACCTGACATCGTGCGCACGACGTTGGCAAGAATCTCGACGCCGGCCATCGAAAGGGTGCCGTTGCTACCCGCGCTGGTGGTCACCAGCTGCTCGTCGTTGACCCCCGACAGGTCATACGCGCCGACCAGGACGATGTTGCCTTTGAACATGTCGGCCGGAGCCGCTCCGCTGATCACGTCGGCCAGCGACACGTAATGTTTGTAGTGGACGAAGTTTCCGGGCGGCCCTGAGAAGTTGATGAGCGCCGAGCCCGTGGAGTCGACGGACATGCTGAATCCGGTCCCGACGCTGGCCTTACCACCCGATTCTTGCGGCTCGGGGAAAGTCTGAAAATCGGGCTGAGATGCTCGGAAGGCTGCGAATCCGAGCGTGTCGATCAGCGGCGTCGCGCACGTCCCAGCCGCGTAGCAAGCGGGCTGCACGAACATCGGCACCCGTCGGACCACCCCGTCGGCGTCGAGCACGAAGTCAGGCGACGCGAGGACCACGTTCGGGTCGGGTTTCTGGCACGGCGCATTCGGGTCGGGGTTGGTGTCGAGGCAGCGGAACTGCTTGAGGGGGATCTGGTCGATGCCTGCAGGCGGTCCGACCTGCACCAACTTGCCCTGCTCGATACGGAGGTCCGAGGCCGGGTACGAAAGGACGACGGGGATCGTGCTGGCCGCCAGCGCCCTAGCGAATACGCCGTCGGTGAGCGGATCCCTGGGGTCGGCGAACTCCACGTCGAATCCCACGACCGTGGCCCCGTCCTGCTCCAGGCTCTTGAGAGCCTCTGCGTAAACGCTGCGCGGAAACGGGTAGGTACCGATCGCCTGTGCGCTCCGGTTGTCGATGCCCACGATCACGACCCCAGGGCCCGGGTCGGTCTGGTTGGCGAATAAGCGGTCCTCCGGGTGGACGGCGATCTTGACCAGGCATCCGGTGGGCCCCGCGTCGCAGACCGCCTGCTGCGTATATAGCCAGTAGATGGCGCCGCTCAGCAACAACGCCAGCACGACCGCCACGACGGTTCGGTAGGTGTACCAGTAGCGGATGTAGCGGCCCACGGGCGCAGGGATCATAAACCTGCTTCGCGCTAGTTGTGATTACGATCGAGCAGTGACGGTTCGCTGCGGGATCGCCGGGTGGATCGACAAGTCCCTGATCGACTCCAGGCTGTTCTACCCGCTCAACGTCAAGACGTCCGAGGAGCGTCTCAACTTCTACGCCACGCAGTTCTCGCTGGTCGAGGTGGACTCCAGCTACTACGGGATGCCCAAACCGGAGAACTCCGAGTTGTGGGTGGCCCGGACGCCGCCCGGCTTCACGTTCGACGTCAAGTCGTTCTCACTTTTCACCAATCACCCGACCAAGCCCATGGCGCTGCCCAAGGACATCCGCGACCAGCTGCCCGACAACCTGCGCGAAAAGAACATCTACCTGGAGCAGATGCCCGATGAGCTCGTCGATGAGTCCTGGGACCGGTTTCGCGCCGCCCTCGAGCCCCTGCGGGCGGCCGGCAAGCTGGGCGCCGTCTTCTTCCAGTTTCCGCCGTGGTTTCTGCCGTCATCGCGGTCGCTCGCCTACATCGAGCAGTGCCAGGAGCGCATGTTCGGATTCCAGGTCGCGGTCGAGTTTCGCAAGCCGGAGTGGCTCGACGCCCGGCACTGCGACGGCACCCTTGCCTTCCTTCGCTCGCGAGACATTCCCTTCGTCGCCGTCGACGTGCCTCCCGGGCACCAAACGAGCATGCCGCCCGTGTTCGACGTCACTTCGAGCAAGCTCGCCGTCATCCGTTTCCACGGTCGCAACCACGAAACCTGGGACATCAAGGGCGCGCCGCCCAACCTCCGGTTCCGGTACGACTACAAGGACGAAGAGCTGGCGGAATGGGTGCCTCGCATCAAGGAGATGGAGCGTTCGGCCAAGCAGGTGCACGCGCTGATGAACAACAACTACTCGAACTACTCGGTCAAGAACGCGCGGCAGCTGGAGAGGCTGGTGGAGGCTTGGCAGAAGTAGCGCTAGCTTTCCAGCCGCCCGCTGCCCGAGAGATGCGGTGAGACCCTCCGCCTGGCTTCGCCCAGCGCGTGGTCCATCAGGCCGCCGAACACCGGCTCGGTGAGATGCGCGAATCGAATCGGCAGGACCATCGCATCGCGGCGCGGGTACCGTGCGGTCCGGACGATGAGGTTCGCGACCCACGCCGCTGGGTATTCGGGGCCGAGCGGTCGCTCGGTATCGTCGAAGAACTCCGTGTTGCCCGTGACGCCCGGGTAGACGGCGCAGATCTTCACGCCCGTGCCCGAAAGCTCTCCGCGCAGCGCGTGGGAGAAACCGACGACCGCGTGCTTGGTGGCGGAGTAGATCGCCGAGTATGGAGAGGATCGAAATCCGACCACAGAGGCGACGTTGATGATCACGCCGCGCCTGCGCTCGAGCATCCAGGGCAGCGCCGCCTGGGTGGTCGAGATCACGCCCTTGAGATTGGTGGCGATGAGCTCGTCGATCTTCTCGTCCGGCATCTGGTGCAATCGCCCCATCCAGCCGACGCCGGCGTTGTTGACCAGCACATCGAGGCGCTCGTGGTCACGGATGGCCGCGGCGATGAACGCCCGGGCGTGGGCTCGGTGGCCGACGTCCAGGAGGCGCGCGTTGACCTCTGGCGAGCCCGCCTGGCGGCACCTCACGGCCACCGCGTTCAGGCGGTCGAGACGCCGGGCCCCGAGCTCGAGCCTGGCGCCCCGCCGGGCAAATGCGAACGCCGTGGCCGCCCCGATGCCGCTCGACGCGCCGGTGATGACGACGACCGCCCCCCTCAGCCTCATGAGGCTAGCTTATGGTCGGCCGTAGAATCGGGGTCACATGAAGGCGCTGACTTTCATCGGCGAAGGCGACGTGAAGGTGGTCGACGTCCCGAAACCTTCGATCAGGGAGTCTGGGGACACCCTGGTCAGGGTCACACTCGGGGCCGTCTGCGGCTCCGACCTACACATCTACCACGGTCACACGCCGATGAACGAAGGCGCCGTGCTCGGGCACGAGTTCGTCGGCGTGGTCGAAGAAGCCGGCTCGGAGGTCAAACGCTTCAAACCTGGCGACCGCGTGGTGGCGAGCTTCTTCACCTCCTGCGGGCACTGCGCGTTGTGCCGCAAGGGCTGGTTCAACCAGTGCGTCGACAAGGCCACGTTCGGGCACGGGGAGTACTTCGGCGGCCTGGGCGGCGGCCAGGCCGAGTATGTCGTCGTGCCCAACGCCGACCATTCGATGGAGCCGATCCCGGCGGGCATGACCGACGAGCAGGCGATCTTCGTCGGTGACATCCTCTCGACCGGCTACTTCGGCGCGGAGCGTGCCGAGATCAAGCCGGGCGACAACGTAGCGGTCATCGGCGCCGGTCCCGTCGGTCTGATGGCCACCATGTGCGCGCAGCTGTTCGGGCCGGCCAAAGTCTTCGTGGTCGACATGGTCGATTCCCGGCTCGAGGTCGCGCAGGAGCTGGGCGGCATCCCCATTAACTCCAACCAGCGACATCCGATCGAGGCTGTCGAGAGCCAGACCGGCGGCATCGGCGCCGACTCAAGCATCGAATGCGTCGGCCTGCCGCCCGCCATCGACACCGCGATCCACTGCGTCCGAGGGGGCGGCACGATATCGATGCTCGGCGTCCCCAGCGCGGTGCAAGGGGACTTCCCGTACATGCGCATGTGGCTCAAGTCCCTCACGTTTCGCGCCGGCTGGTGCAACGTCCAGGCGTACATGCGGCCGCTGCTGGATCTGATCGCCGCCGGTCGCCTGCAACCGGAGAAGATCATCAGCCACCGCATGAAGCTCGACCAGGCCGAAGAGGCCTACCGCATGTTCGCGGCTCGGGAGGCCACCAAGATCGTCCTCACGCCGTAGGCGGAGGCTGGTCGAGCGCCATCAGGTAGCCTCGCGCCCTCTCGGTGAGCGGGTAGCGCTCCTCCAGCTCGTGAAAGGCCGGCCCGTGGTCGCTGTGCTCCAGGTGTGCCATCTCGTGGACCAGCAGGTAATCGAGCACCCAGTCCGGCAGCGACGACGCGCGACTCGCGATGCGGATCGCCCCGTCCGTGAAGGTGCAGCTTCCCCACAGGTGTTGCATCTCGACGAACGCGATCGATGTCCAGCGCAACCGGCCGCCGAAGTGGCGGTGATTCAGGCTTCGAGCGCGCTGCAGCAGCCGTTCGTCCGACGGCCGGGCACGCCGCATGCGCCGTTCGAGACGGGTGCGCATCACCTCCGCCCAATGCTCTCGCTCGACCGGTGACATCCATGAAGGCACCAGCAGCTCCAGCACACCGGAGCGCAGCCGGGCCGCGACGGTCCTTCGGCGCTTCTTCGAAGCCACGATGCGAATGGGTGGGCTGAACTGTTCTGGATTTGTTTCCAAGACGTGATGCTCCGGTGGCTGCTGGGTTTTGTGGTGTGCCGCGATTGTAGGTTTGCCGGTCGCTAAACGGGAACCCAGCCTGTCAACGCAGGGGTAGCATTGCGCGCAAACCGTGCCAAGAAGCCTGGTGATCGGAAACGGCAACGCCCTGGTCGGTTTCGACGCCCATTACTCGGTCCGCGACCTGTACTTCCCCCGGGTCGGCGACGCGAATCACACGATGGGGAACGTCTGCCGCACCGGATTCTTCATCGACGGCAAGTTCGCGTGGCTCGAGGACGACGCCTGGGAACGCAACCTCGGATACGCCGAGGACTCGCTGGTGAGCGACGTCACGCTCAAGCATCCCGGCCTGGGGATCTCGGTCCACTTCGAGGACTTCGTCGACCTCGCCCGGAACTGGTTCATCCGCAACGTCGAGGTGTCGTCGCCTTCCGGCTTCAGCGTCGGCCGCGTCTTCTTCCACTACGACTGGTACATCGAGGGCAGCGACATCGGCAACACAGTCGCTTTCGATCCGCGCCACAGGGGCGTCATCGCCTACAAGGCGGACCGCTACTTCCTTATCGGTGGCGATTCGGGGCCGGAGTTTGGCATCGGCACGTGGGCCAATGGGAAGAAGGGCAACGGCGCCGCGGGCACATGGGTGGATGCGGAGGACGGCGTGCTCGGCAGGAATCCCATCGAGCAGGGCTCGGTCGACTGTACTGTCGGCTTCGACTTCGGGCCGGGCGCGCCCAACCAGTCTCGGACTCTCACGCACTGGGTCTGCATGGGCAACCGGCTCAGCGAGGTGACCACCTACGGGCAGGACCTGATCGTGGCAAGAGGTCCGGACACCTACCGCGGCAGGACCATCACGTATTGGCGCGTCTGGGCTGAGAAGGATCACCGGCACATCGACGAGGAGCTCGGGCCGGACGTGACCAACCTTTACCGCCGCAGCATTTTGACGGCTCGCGCCCACGCCGACAATCGCGGCGCGATCATCGCGGCCACGGATTTCGACATCACGAAGTTCGCGCGCGACACGTACGCGTACGCGTGGCCACGGGACGGCGCTCTCGTCGCCAACTCGCTCGACCGCGCGGGCCACGAGGACGTGACACGCCAGTTCTTCACCTTCTGCCAGCAGGCGCTTGTCGAGGAGGGTTTCTTCCTGCACAAGTACACGCCGTACGGCCTGCCCGGCAGCTCCTGGCTTCCGTGGGTGGACTCGCACGGGGTTCGCACGCTGCCCATCCAGGAGGACGAGACGGGCCTGGTGCTGTGGGCGCTGTGGCAGCACTACCACATCCATGGAAACCTAGATTTCGTGGTCGGGCTGTACACGACGCTGGTGGTCCCGGCGGCCGACTGGATGGTGTCTTACATCGACCAGCGCAACGGTCTGGTGATGCCCTCATGGGACCTTTGGGAGGAGCGTTGGGGCGTGCACGCCTTCACGGTCGGCGCCGTGTGGGGCGGCCTGGACGCGGCGCGTAACTTCGCCGATCTCTTCGGCGACGTCGCGGCGTACGTGCGCTATCGCGACGCGGCCGAGCGCCTGCGTGCCGCCGCTGATGCGCACATGTACAGCCCTGACCTCGGGCGCTTCGCGCGCCGCGTCACGGTGGAGGACGATGGCACGCAGACCGTTGACATGGTGCTTGACAGCGCGATCCACGGACTATGGCGGTTCGGCATGTACCCATCGGACGACAAGCGGATCACGGAGACGATGCATGCCATCGCCGACCAGCTGTCCAACAAGGCAGCTTGCGGCGGCATTGCACGGTACACCGACGACTACTACTTCAAGGTCGAGGCGGACACGTCCAAGGTGCCGGGCAACCCCTGGTTCATGTGCACGTTGTGGCTCGCGCAGTGGTACATCGCGACCGCGCAGGACACCCACGACCTCAAGCCCGCGCGCGACATCATCAACTGGGTGGTCGCCCACCAGATCCCGGGCGGGCTGCTCTCAGAGCAGCTGGACCCCAACACCGGCGGGCCGCTGTCCGTGTCTCCGCTTACGTGGTCTCACGCGGAGCTCATCGTCACGGTCGACGAGTTCTGCCGCAAATCGGAACGGCTGCGCCGGTCTGCCCTCTCGACGCTGCCGCCAACCCCCGCGGCGACCTAGGAGCTGGCCGGAGCGGTCGGCCCCGATGAGAGGGAACCCGAGGGTTCCCTCTTATAACGGGATGTTGCCGTGCTTGCGTGGCGGTCGCTCGACCGTCTTGCGAAGGCACAGCTGCAGCCCGCGGATGAGCTCGCGTCTGGTCTGGCTCGGCTCGATCACGTCGTCGATGTAGCCTCGCTCGGCCGCGACGTACGGGTTGGCGAAACGTGCCTTGTACTCGGCGACCAGCTCCTTGCGCCGCGCAACCGGGTTGGATGAAGAGGCCAGGTCGCGCTTGTAGATGATGTTCACGGCGGCTTCGGGGCCCATCACCGCGATCTCAGCAGTCGGCCAGGCGAGGTTGAGGTCGGCGCCCATCTGCTTCGGCGACATGACGCAGTAGGCGCCGCCATAGTCCTTGCGGGTGATGACCGTCAGCTTGGGCACCGTCGCCTCGGCGTAGGCGTAGAGCAGCTTCGCGCCGTGGCGGATGATGCCGCCGTGCTCCTGGTCGCGTCCCGGCAGGTAACCGGGCACGTCGACGAAAGAGATGATCGGTATGCCGAAGGCGTCGCAGAAGCGGATGAAACGGGCCGCCTTGACCGACGCGTTGATGTCGATCGCGCCGGCCAGCACCTTCGGCTGGTTGCCGACGATGCCGACTACATGTCCGCCGAGACGGCCGAGGCCCACGATGATGTTGGGGGCGAAGAACGGCTGAATCTCGAAGAACTCGCGGCCGTCGAGCACACGGGCCACGAGCTCGCGCATGTCGTAGGGCTTGTTGGGTGACTCGGGCACGATCGTCTGCAGCTCGGGGTCGGCCCGCTCGAGGTCGTCGGTCGTCGGCACGAACGGCGGCCGCTCGCCGTTGGAGGAGGGCAGGTACGACAGGAGCTTCCGCACGCCGTCCGCGCACGCCTGCTCGGTGCGAGGCAGGAAATGCGCGACGCCGGACGTCGCGTTGTGCACGTCGCCTCCACCCAGCTCGTCGAAGCTCACTGCCTCTCCGGTCACCACGCGGATGACCTCCGGGCCGGTGATGAACATGTAGCCCTGCCCGGCGACGATGAAGATGAAGTCGGTGATGGCCGGCGAGTACACGGCGCCGCCGGTGCACGGCCCAGCGATGATGCTGATCTGCGGGATCACCCCCGATGCGCGAACGTTGCGCAGGAAGATGTCCGCGTAGCCGGCCAGCGCGACCACTCCTTCCTGGATGCGCGCACCGCCCGAGTCGTTGATGCCGATGATCGGAACGCGGTTTCGCAGCGCCAGCTCCTGCACCTTGACGATCTTCTCCGCGGTGACCTCGCCCAGGGAGCCGCCGAACACGGTCGCGTCGTATGCGTAGACGGCCACGGGCCGCCGGTCGATCTCGCCGAACCCGGCGACCACGCCGTCGCCAGAGATCCGGCGGTCCTCCATCCCAAATCCGTGTGCGCGGTGCGCCGCGAAGAGATCGAGCTCGACGAACGATCCGTCGTCGAGGAGCATCTCGATGCGGTCCCGCGCCGTGGCCTTGCCGTCGGCGCGCCGCTTGTTGGCGGCCTCGGTCTCGGCATGCAGCGCCTGGTACCTGCGCTTCCGATACTGGTTGATCTTCTGCTCGGAAACGGTGGTCGCAGGACGCTGCGGTGCTTCTATACCTGCGAGGCTGGGGGCGGTCCTGCGTACCGGCGTCAGCGATTTGGGTTTGCGGGCAGCCATACCGCATATCGTAGGCGCGTGCCCGAGCGCAGCCCCTCTGAGCCGGACCTCGACCGAGCCATGACGTTGCGCCAGTTGCGGACCTTCAAGGCCGTGGCCGACATGAAGAGCTTCAGCCTCGCGGCGCAGCACTTGCGTCTCAGCCAACCGTCGGTCTCATACCAGGTCAAAGAGCTCGAGGAGGCGCTCGGCCAGCCGCTGCTGGACCGGCTCGGCCGGACGGTGGAGCTGACTGAGGCGGGCTCGGTCCTTTACACGTACGCGCGGCGCGCGCTCGACGTTGTCGACGAGGCGACGCTCGTGCTCGAGGAGATGCGCGGGATCAAGCGCGGGACCCTTCGCGTGGGTGCCAGCACCACCGTCGGTGTGTACCTGCTGCCGGCTGCGCTGGGCGCGTACAAGAAGCTTCACCCCGGCCTGGTCATCTCGCTCGAGATCGGCACGCGCGTACACGTCCAGGAGCTGGTGCTGCGCAATGATCTCGACCTCGCGGTCGTAGGTCCGGCCCTCAAGGACGCCGAGCTCGCGGTCCTGCCGTTCATCACCGACGAGCTCGTCGTGGTCGCTCCTGCCGGGCACCCGCTGGCCGGAAAGCACGGGCTCACGTTGAAGGAACTATCCGGCGAGCCCTTCGTCATGCGCGAAGCGGCTTCCGGCAGCAGGTGGTCGCTCGAGCAGGCTGCCCGCAAAACGGGTGCGAGGCTGACCGTCGCGATGGAGCTGGGCTCCAACGGCGCGATCAAGCACGCCGTCGAGTCGGGGCTCGGGCTGGCCGTCCTGTCGCGCTACGCGTGCGCGCTCGAGCTGTCGGGGGGCCGGCTGATCGAGCTCGACGTACGCGGCTTTCCGATCCAGCGTGACTGGCACATCGTCCACCTGCGTCGCCGCAAGCTCCCTTCCTCGGTGCACGCATTCATCAAGTTCTTGAAAGAGACCAGCTGGCTCTCACGCCCCGACGGTCGCGGCCGCGTCCGGACCCCCACTGATTGACTTGGCCGGCCGACTGAGACTGGCGGCGGCCGACGTGCTCTCGCGGCCCGCCCTGTACTGGATGGTCGCGGCCGTCTTCTGGCTGCGTCTGCTCATCCTTTCGGCGCTCGTGCCGGTGCGCCCCGACGCCGAGGGGATGTGGGAGGGCGCGCACGCGTACCTGAACGACCCAGCGCACATGTACGACGCCGCGGCGGCGTACCTTGCCCGGCTTCACGTCATCGCCCCGCCCGGCGGCCTCGAGGCGTTCGTGAGCCCGCCGCCGCTGGCCGCGCTGGCAGCCCCGGTGGCCCTGCTGCCCAAGAACGTCGGGGTCGAGGTTTGGGCGGCGATCGACGGCGTGGCCCTCGTGCTGGCCCTGTGGCTGCTCTATCGCGTCCTTGCGACGCGCCATCCGCTGGCTCAGCCCGCCTTCTGGCTGGTGGCCGGCGCGTTCACCCCGACCTTTGCCGACGTGAGCGCAGGACAGCGAGGCGGCGTGCTGCTCATGGGCGCCATGGCGTCGATCTGGCTCGAGGCGAAGCGGCCTGCCCTGGCCGGACTTGCCGCCGGCCTGGCCGCCGCCTTGAAGTACTACCCGGCGGCGCTGATCATCGGCCCACGCCCCGCTCATCGCGTGCGCTACGCCGTGGCGCTGGGCTTGAGCGTCGGGCTCGCCACCGCCCTGAGCTTCATCCCGCTGGGGCTCGGCGGAGCTGTCTTCTACTTCCAGCACGTGCTCATCCCGTCGTTGGCCTCGCATAACCCGGACTGCGCCTACGACTCGGTCCGGACCCTGTTCATGCGCACCATCGGAGGCGAGGCTTACGCCCGGCCCACGGGGACCGGCTACGTCCTCGTGAGCTCGCCGGTTCACCTTCCGGTGGTCGCGCTGGCGCTCTCCTACGCCAGCGCCGTCCTGTTCGCCGGCGGGGCGGCCTGGGCCGCGTGGCGCAGCGGCTGGAACCCGGCGTACGGGATGTCCCTGGCGTTCGCCCTGGGCGCGCTGATCCCCAACGAGGTATGGCCTTACCAGTGGCTGCCGCTCCTGCCTCTCGCGTTGTTGCTCGTGGTGCGCTCCATCGAGACCCACCGCTTCGTCCCGCTGGCCGTGCTGGCCGTGGCTTTGCTGGGCTTCATCAGGCAGCCGTGCGAGCTGTTCTTCCCCAACCTGTGGACCGTCGCGGCGATCGTTCTGTTCGTGCTGGGCCTGTGGGAAAATCGCCTTTTCCGCACGGGTCCGAGGGAGGGAACGGGTGGCGCTGAATCCTGACGTGAGCTTCACCTGGGTTGGCCACGGGACCTGGAAGGTGAGAAGCGCAAAGCAAAAAGAGATCCTCATCGACCCGTGGGTGATGAACAATCCAGTCGCGCCCGAGCATCTCAAGACCGTCGACCGGTGCGACCTCATGCTCATCACGCACGGCCATTTCGACCACGTTTATGACGCTCTCGAGATCGCCCGCGCGACCAGGCCGAAGATCGTGACCATCTACGAGGTCGGCGCCTGGCTCGGCTCCAAGGGCA
>Ga0307374_10003964_pt1 | contig 24969 bp, 20 predicted proteins | sample OX3MG_FD_202532 | JGI IMG/M metagenome (GOLD analysis project Ga0307374, IMG submission 202532) | Soil microbial communities from Risofladan, Vaasa, Finland - OX-3 | ecosystem: Environmental > Terrestrial > Soil > Coastal area > Acid sulfate soil | place: Finland: Risofladan, Vaasa | collected...
TTTTCCATCGATCGAATCGGTAACGTACTAAAGCTTCAAACAAAACCTTACAATTAGGTCTAAGAGGTGCAATTCAGTTACCGTTCGCTGAAATGCCCTTGGCATGCGAGGCGCTCCCGTTCGCGCCCTGCTTCGAGAAAATCGCCGTCATTTTCGCTCTCTGTTCGCTTCGCAAATAGCTTATGAACTCGGCGGAAACGGGCCTGCGATCCCGCCGGGCCCAGGCCCAGCTGAAGCCCGCGAGTCTAGCCAAGCCGCCAATCAGGAACGGCCTCTCAGGCACGCGCTCGACGCATTTCAGAGCCTCGAATACCGGATTGCTGCCGAACGAATAGTCCATTCGCCCCTGGCGAAATTTGTGCCGAATCAGGCTATCGGCCTCGCCCGTGCGCCGGTGATGGTACACCCGCAGATCGGGAAACGCCTCCGCTTCCCAGCCATTCATTCGCGCCGAAGTCTGAGCGTGCCAGTCCTCGCCGCCGTATTCCAGAACCGCGTAGCCTCCGAACTGCTCGTAACATTTCCGGCGCACCAGTTGCGCCGCATGGCCCACCGAGTATGTCCGGTTCGACCTGCGGCTCTGAAATTCGCCGCCGATTCTATCGCACACAAATCCGCCGGCAATGCCCAGGCTGGGATTGGACTCGAAGCGCTCGAACAGCTTTTCAAAATATTCCGGATCGAGAGTGATATCGGCGTCGAGGTTGCCGATGAAATCGTAGGAAACGCCCTGCAAAAGCTTGCTGGCCTGTTGCAGCGCGCCGACCTTCGATCCGAAACTGCGTCCCGGAGCCCGGGTTACTTTGTAGAACCGGATAAATTCGTGCTGGCCGGCGTAGCGCTGAATAATTTCGTCGGTGTGATCGGAAGAAGCATCGCTCACGATCACCCAGCGCTCCGGCAAGCGCGTCTGCGCCAGCAGCGACTCGATCGTCTTCGCGATGTTTTCTTCCTCGTCATGCGCCGCCGTCATCAGCACGTAAGGGTTAGCCTTACGCTCAGCGGAGATTTTCGCGGAAGCGATCATTGGCGCTGGTCGGCTGCCACGGCTGGTGCGGGAGCACTTCCGTCGCGTACCGCCGGCCGTTCGAAACCCAACGACCACTGGAGCGCGCCGGTCCGGCTGCCCCAAGCTCTTTCGGCCGCGTCTTTCTTTGAAAGAGCTAGCAAGAATGGCCACATAACGACCAGCGCAGTCACCCAAACCAAACTCACCACTCCGATCGTCAGTCGGTAGAGGCCGGCGTAGCCTTTGCCGCGCCAGGTTCGATGAAACTGCCACATGGCGCGACTCTGCATGAACGAAACCCAGCGGTCGCCACGGCCGCTTGCCTGGCTGCTCTTTCCTCCGTGATGAATGATCTCTGCGTTGCCGGCATAGTATGTCTTCCAACCCTTGGCCATCGCCGAGGCGCTGATTTCCAAATCCTCGGAATACATGAAGTACTTAGTGCTCAGTCCGTCCACGGCCTCGTAAACTTCGCGCCAAATCATTTGGCACGCGCCAGTCACCGCGTCCACCCGGATCGGTGCCGTCTGCTTATCAAATAGAACCTCGATCGACCAAAGCCGGCACTTCGGCCACGCGTTCCGAATCCATTCCATTGCTAGAACTTCTTCGAGGATGGTTGGGAATCGCCGGATGGAGTACGTCTGCACCGTCAAATCCGAATGAAGATTCTTGCACCCGACTATTCCGGCGTCCGACAGCGATCGTAGCGTATCGAGCATCGTGGCGATTGCGCTGCCCAAAACCTCGGTGTCCGGATTGAGCAGCAATACGGCCTTCCCGACACTATGTCCAAACGCCAGATTGTTCGCCCGCGCAAAACCCAAGTTCGCATCGCTCTGGATGAATTTCACGCCGGGAAACTCGGTCGCAACCAATTCAGCTGCGCCGTCCCATGAGGCGTTGTCTACGACGATCACCTCAAACTCCAGCCCGCGCGTCTCTCGGTAAATACTCGCGAGGCACTTCCGCAAGTAATCCTTGGAATTCCAATTTACGATCAGAATCGATACGTCTTTTGAGCCGACCATCGCCGCCAGTTCGTCGCGGAGATTTAATCCCGGACCTTTTTCTCCAATCGGTAAGGGCTTAGCGCTCTCGCGCATCAAATCTCCCGAATCGTCCGGTGCCGTGCGCCTGAGGCCGCGCGTGCTTTTCCCTTTCCAGCCCCATCCGAAGAGCTGGAGAAGGCGCGACGGACGCGCGTGGCTGATGCCCAAGAGCCGGAGCGGCAGCAGGAACGGCAATGGCAGCGCGAGCGGACAGCGTGATCGCCGCGATAATCGCCAGCACCATGTACCACGCCACGATCACTTGGTCCCAATATCCAATGCCGAAAAATCCCACCACGTTGGCGAAGAGCGATCCGCCGATCGCCCAAACGAAAAACTCTTCCTGCTTGTTTCCCTCATAATGCCGCCGCGCCTTCCCGATGTACCGGAACCCAAACACCAGAATCGCAATGAACGCAATCAGCGGGATCAGCCCCGCCGTGTCCGCCGTCGCCACGTACTGATTGGCCAGATCCCACATGTCCCAGCCCCACGACGCGAAATTCTTCGTCCCGATCAGCGCCCAGTCCCAGAAATGTAGGATGCACTCGTTCACCAGTTCGTATCGATGATACGAAGACGAATCCGCCGAAAGACTGACGTCATCGATCAGGTGCCACACCGGCGACGTCATATAGAGCTGCCCCGCCGCTAGTGTCCCCACGATTCCCCACCTCAACAGCCTCATCTTCCGCCGCATCGGCCATAGACAAAGCGCGCCTATACCACCCAGCAGCGCGAATAGCGCCGTGCTCGAGGCCACCGCGAACGGAATCGCGGCCGCGCTCAGCATGCCCAGTAACGCGTATTTCCGATCGCGCTTTTCGCCTTTCCACAACGCCACGAATAGCGGCACCATGAATCCACCAAACGTCCCGGCGATGATCGGGTGTCCAAACGGGCCCTGCGCACGAAAGAACCCGTCGCGGGCGGCTGTGTGTTCCAGTTTGGCGGCGTGCAACCCTCCGAGAAATCTATAAAACAGGTTATTACCGCTAAAATGTTCGTAAATCATGGCGGGCGCGACGATTGCTACCACCCATACCATCGCCCGCAGCGCCCTTCTCACGTCTTCTTCATCTCGAATCGAATACCGCAGCAGGAAGTAAAGCCCGAAAGCCGTATATGCATTGCCCAGTTGATAAACGACTTCTGCTTGTGACTCCCAAAGCAGTGCTCCGTCGATTGCCGTGAACACCGTCAGGATAATCAGCGCCCAATCGATCCCGTTCATTCCTCCGCTGCAGATCTTGTCCGTCCCGAAAATCTTCGCCCAGCCCATCCGCACGATCCCGAAGGTTGCCAGCACGCGAAACATGGGAAAATGCAGGCCCCCCACGAGCAGGATCTGGTTGATCGGAAGCAGCATTCCCACCAGCAGCACGGGCACCACAATTTTATTCCGCGGCAGAAAAATAACCAGCAGCCCGGCCAATAGAACAACCGCCAGTGCTATGGGGCTGAAGACGCTAGCCGCCGCCCCTCCTCCGAAATATAGATTTTTGGGTTCCACAGAGTTCCCGTAGCAGAGGCTTACTCAGTCGGCGAAACGCTCACGCCTCCAGCCCTACGAAATACGCCCAGTACCGACCGCATCTCCGGCCCGCTAATCGCCCCAGTCACGTACAGCGCGGGGTACGCCGCAACCAACGCTGCAATTCCCGCCACCGCAATTTTAATCGTCGCGAGCATGCGCGCGCCGTACGCCAACTCCGGAAGCACGTCCACCGCTAGCGCGGCAAACCCCACTATTGCCGCCGTTGCCGCCGAGAGCCTCAGAGCGTCCAGCCGCAGCACTACCGCCAGCACCGCCGGATTAAACTCGCCACTGTCGACCCCACCCCCGAATTGAATGTTTTGTGGCCGCATGCTCTAGGCCTTGATCGGGGGCTTTCGGAATACGGCTTCCATCGAACCCGCGGCCCCGGCCAGGGACTCAATAGCTCCCAGCGGTCCGAAGCAACCCACCCGCAGCGCCTTGCGCAAAATCCGCTTCGGAATCCCGGCTGGTTTGGGACGCGATTGTGGGGCCGCCTCCAATCCCAGCTTCTCTAGTCCAGCCGCGCCAAGATACCCGAGGCTGCGCTCCACGTACGTGATTGGCGGTGTCTGTAGATGAACCTCGCGAAATCCCAGCGAACCCATCACGTAGCGCAACGATCCGGGCGAAAAATGGAACGTGTGCCGCGGCAGCTCAAGCCCGTACCAATAGCTTCCGAACGCGCGCGCCTCCCACGATTCGATATTCGGCAACATAACGAACACCATGCCGCCCGGCTTGAGCCATTCCAGCACCCGCGCTAGAAATACAGACGGATCGTACACGTGCTCCAGCAAGTCGAAACACGTAATCGCGTCAAAACTCCCCGGCGCAAAAGGAGCATCCATCACGTCTCCAACGAAGACATCAGCTCCTGTAGCCGCCCTGGCCCTCTCGGCGGTAGCACGTTCCATCTCGATTCCGTACAGCTTCCAATTACCCTTCAAAGTTCCCAAAAAAGCGCCCGAACTGCAGCCGATATCGAGAATCGATCCGCCGCGCTGATATTGCGAGATTAATTCATTGTGCCGCCGCCACCGAATTTCGGCGGCAGTTTCGCCGGCTTTCGCGATTGCCCGGTGATAGTCTTCACTGTAGTGCGCGCCCATCTCGGCGGGCGTGGGCGGATCAGCCAACCAAACGCAACCGCACTCGGCGCACCTCATCAGCTTGTATACTTCGCGCCTCAGATGAAACCGGTCCGGTGCCCGCAAAAACTCCTGCGTGGCGCCACCTTTGCAAAGAGGGCACGACTTCGTTCCCGCACGCTCATCTTTGGTTCGCGTGTCCGGCTCGCGAATCATATTTCCGCGTTCGGTGAATGTCTGCATGGTCGGCTGACCCTCCGTAGCGGCTGGCGATTTACTGGATGGCCGCATTTGCGCTCTTGCTTCCTCGGACTACACGTAAAATTGACGCAATCTCGGAGCCCGTAACCGCACCGGTCAATGAATATACGGGGTAGGCAACGATCAGCGCAGCCAGACAAGCAGCGCCGGCCTTCACTGCGGCCAGCATTCGGGAGCTGAAGTCCATTCCCGAGAATGCGTGCGCGGCCAGCGCCGCGATCGCCATAACCGCCGCCGTGGCCACCAACAATCTGAGGAAATCCGGCATGACCAGTCGCGCGGTGAAGACATGCAAAGACTTCGCCAGCGAGATCAACATCAGCACCATGGCCACGAATTCCACCACGACAATCCAGGCGAGTACTCTCTCGAATCCAAGTGAGTGCGAGATGAACAAGAAAGGAACCAGCGCCGCAACGCGAAAGATCTGGCGGATCATATCCATCAGCGCTCCGCCGGCCGCTCGATAGAGAATGAGCGCGACCGAGGACACTTGTCCAAAGAAACTTGCCAGACATATCAGCCAGATCGCGTAGTGGAATGAAGCATCGGTGCTGCCGGTCCACGCTTCCACGATATACGGTCCGAAAATCGCAATGAGCGCCAGCGGCGTTAGCGCCAACGCTAGCGTCACCTTAAACGACTTGGAAACCAGACGACGCACTCGGTCTGATTGCCCTGCCGCGCAGACCATCGCCCCGCTGGAAAGGATTGGAATCAAGAAAGCGTTCTGGCAGAGCCCTACAGGCTGCACCAAACGATTTGCCACTGCATAGACCCCAGCACTGTCTGCTCCAAACGCGCGCAGCACGACTACCGAAATGAGCACCGCGTAAATCGTCTCCAGCATGCTCACCAGCTGATAGCTGCCGGTATACGTCAGCAATTCTCGCCACACGGTCGTCGTCAGATATTTCACCGCTACGTGAATCTGCGGGACGATCCGGTGGGCCATCGCGTAGCAACAGATCAGGTAGATCAGCTCCGAGGCCGCCATCACGCAGGACATCGCGAACAATCCGTACCCAAAATGCAGCACGGTAATGATTGCCGCTGCCTCGGCAACGGTCAGAATCGTGTTGATTTTTCTGGCCACGTCAATCCTGTGGCCGCCCAGTACGATCCCCTCGTACGCGGCTGCGCTATTCGCAAACAACATCGTGAGCGCAAGGACGCTGAATGCCATCGCTGCATCATGGAGAAAACGCGGAGGTACTCCAGCAGCCCGCGCCAATGGCCGCGAGAAGATCATCACCGGCACCAACCCTGCAACGGACACGATCGCCATCGCCGCCGAACCGGTGCTCAGCAGCCGGCTCGCCGCATCGTAATCCTCGTTTCCCGTCGCTTCCGCCACGTACTTCTGGAAGGCGCTCTTAATTCCCGAACTCCCGAACCGCATATACATCGCCGCGGTCATGATGATCGACCAGATCCCATATCCCGCCAGACCGAGGTGGTAAATGACGATCGGGATCGTCACGAGCCTTGTTCCCACTTGGAAAAGGCTCGCAATGATTCCGTAAGCGGTGTTCTTCCCGACGCTCGCCGTCAGATTTCCCTGCGAGGCGTGCGTCGCTCCCGCTGATTTTACGCTCGCGCTCATTGGACCTCTAGGCCAGAACTTCCTTGTTGTCGGCGGGAAGGTACATAGTGCTTGCTTCCCGTCGCTCTAATTTGGCCTCGACGCGCGCCATCGTCTTGTTGTCGCTCTTGCGCGAAATCGAGCAGACGTAAGCGGCCGTGTTGTGATCGGGAGAGCTGCGCTCCGAATGTATGCGGAAGATCAGCGACTCTCGCGGGCTGGCATTCGCGAAGTAGCAGACGTCGCGCTCCAGCGGCGACCATTCCATCGCCGCGTGTGCACCACCTAGATACCGCATCAGGCATATATCCGAAATGTTGGGATACGCGGCAAAATAGATCAGACCCACCCCGTTGATGTCGTGCTGCGGGATGATTTCGTATTCCGTTTCAAAAAGCGTGGGGCCAAGCTCAGCCGCCCGCAGTCGGCGATATTCGTCAATGAATTCGGGAAGCGCGCCGAGCGCCGGGATGGCGAATCCTTCGGGCAGCGTCGGCTGTCCCTTGATCAGCGAGGTATTGGAGCCGTGCTCGCCAAACCTCGAGAATGAAGTCGCCACGTCGAAATCGATCTCAGCTCCGGCCGCTACGATCTTCGTATTGGAAAAAAACATGCCCGCGCCAAAGCGGTTAATTTTTGAAGAAAGTTCGAGCCGCGAATCGATCTTGATGTCACGAAGAGGAACGGTCGATTGATATCGCAGCCGCGTAAAGGTGGCGTACAGGCGCGCGCCCGTCTGATCGAAAATATTACTGCTCCTCACTCCAAGCGCTGAGGTGAGCATGGACCAGTGCACGTCACCCGCTTCCCGGAACAGCCATCCTTCCGAAAGCCCGCCCACCGCCATGTGCGGCAAATTGATTTCGTACGAACGGCGCGCCGTCGCCGGTGAGTCGGCCCTCTCTCGCCGCAAGCCATTGGGCGCCGCATCCGCCGCCATCTCGCGTGACTTAGCTTCGCAAGCGCTGTTGACAGCGGCCGGCCCGTCGATGCTATCCGTCAGCGTCCTCGTCATGCCCCGCCGCGTCCAACGGCAAATGTCCAGCGGACATGTGATCGAGGTCCAATCTTCATCGGAGATCGTAATGCCCTCCGTCTCCTCGATTTGCGCCCGCAGCGAAATCAGAGCGAAGCTGTCGATCGCCAGCTCTTGGAAAGTCTTGTTGAGCTGCTCGCGCTTGAGTTGCGGCAGGTACGAAAGCAGCGCTTCCGTCGCCGTCACGTGTACGTCCGCGCGCGCGATGGGGGCTTTCCCTGCCTGCGTCGCCACTCCTTCCAGACGCAAGAAGTTGGGGTCCCTGATGCCCCACTTTCCGGTCGCAATTCCGCTCTCGACGATTCTGGCCGGCACTCCCATCACCGCAGTATTCGGCGGCACATCGAAGGCAACCACCGAGTTCGGCCCGACGATGCAGTGATCGCCGATGGTCACCCCCGGCATAATCTTCGCTCCCGCCCCGATCAGGCAATGCGAGCCGATTCGCGTATCCTTGTGTACGCCGTTGATAAAGTCGTGCGTCAGGATTGCAGAGCCGAAAGTAAAAGTTGTGTAGTCGCCGATATGCACACCCTTCGGATTTGTGAGATCCATCTTGGTGCTTGACGAGATGTGGACTCCCTCGCCGATATCCATGCCCCAGACCTTACGGTAATAGGTCCGCAGAGATACCGTGGAAATTTTATAAGCGAAGCGCTTGAGGCGGCTCAGCATTTGGGCGATCCTGGGGGAATGTGCCTAAAAATTCGCGCTGGGTAGCGTTCTCGTGCGGCGGCTTGGCGTTTTAGCAGGGGAGTGCGCCGTTGCTCGGCGGAGCAACGGCCGTAAACTTAAACTTGAGAGAACAAATCTCAGGATGGATCCGGCAGCCCCGCGAGGCGACCGGCCCCCATATTCACCTCACTGCACCGATGCTATCAGACCCATTGGCGGAGTCGGCTGGCCCGAACTTGTTTCACTATATTGGTACGCGCCCGCATCCCACGCGGCGCCTCGCAGCAGTGGCACAGCGACAAGCGGAACCGGAACGATGCCGCTTCCCGCGATGTCCATCACCGCACCCGTCGATCCGCTGCACAGTGCCAGATCCGGCGAGTACGTCGCGCAGCTCGTCGAGAGATTGCTGCCCGCGTGGTACGTCGCTCCGCTGGTCGAAGTCGGCTGGTAATTGTTGCCACTGGTGTACCCCTGCGCGTTAGCGACCGATTCGGTCTGCACGATTTCGTTGCCGTTATCTACTACCGTGCCGCCAGACCCATTAATAAAATTGCTCGTGTTCATGGGAGGGCCCGTATACGGGCCGATGAAGTGATTGTTTTGAAGGGTAACATTGCCGGTAAAGGCCGCAGGCAGGAAGCGAATTGTGCAGAGACCTACACTGCCAGACTGCCCCTCAAATGTATTGTTGCTGATGTATAGTTGCGGAGTGGGAGTCTGTGTACCGTCCACTATCAAGCAGTTGGCCCCATTCCCGATTTGCCAAAACACATTGTTGAAGATATAGGTGGAGTAGCCTCCGCAGGTCGAAATCTCCCAGGTTATTCCGACCGCCACTTCGCGCGTGATGTTGTTGTAGTAGTATTCGTTATAAGCAGGACAATCGTTAGGGCCGGCCGGCATCTCGAACACTTGGCTGTGCGAAGCGGGGTCGTAGGACTCGATGATGTGCTCGAAGAGATTGTCTCTGACAATATATGCGTTGTAATTAATGGCAATGAGCGACATCCACCTAAACACATTGCTATAGGTATAGTAAAAATCTCCGTACCGGACTGGCCCTCCCGTACAGCCGCCAGTTGAACTAACAGTCGCCTCAGGACAAGAATCCGATCCGTCGAAGGTGTTGTAGGCCATTACGTTGTGCGTTGCTATGCCGCCCGCGCTTGTTCCCCCAAAAAGGGGCGCTTGGTCCATCACTGAGCTACCGCCGTTTGTCTGGGGGTCGTAAGCCTCGGTCCACCCGTGGATATACCCGTCTATGATGGCATCGTAGGAGTTGGATGAATTTGGATATTGGAGCATCATTGGGCCGTAACCGCTCGTGATCGGTGTTACCCAACATAATCCCCACATTTCCCAGTTGTCGAAGATGATGCCGTTGGCGAGCTTGATTCCCGTCAGTCCAGCACTGCTTGGATTGTCGTCATATGTACAGGCTGTGATGAAACCGGGATTCGACGCATCTTGGTGCGTTGAGTTCGCCCAGATCGGATTATCCATCTCGAACTTGGGGCGACAGAATGATGACCCACATACGGCAGAGTTGTACCACGACGTACTGACGCCGATGTAAATGCACGTTGAAACTGCCCCATTGTAATAGTCGCAGGTCGAGCCTAGTCCCGAACCACTCCATGTGAAATTCCACTCACCGCCTATCGCAACGTCGCTCGAATCGTTGATGTTGGCGCTCCGGTGCCACGCATCGCCGCCGCGAAAGATGAAATTGTCGCCAGCCGCTGGCGTGGTTGAGGCGCAAGTCCCGGTACAATTCGGCATTCCCGGCGCGTGTAGCCACGGAGACGCCTCGCTCGTGCCGCTGTTCGAGTCCGAGCCGTTCGCCGCAATGTAATACTTCGTCGCGTGCGCTCGCCCCGCCAACCCTAGGAAGATCGTCAGTGCCATCATCAACATCCGTGTCCAGCGGCCCATATCTCTTACCCCCGTCCGTCCTGCGCCATCGGTCATCATCGCAAGGCGATGATAGGCGTCGGACCGGAGGTTTTGCTACTGGTCGGAGGTACAGTTTAAGTACAGGTCGGTCATCCTGTCCTTCGCGCCCAATTCCGCCCCGCAAGGGCGAGACGGTCAATCGGCCCTGCTCCCAACTAAGTTGTTGAAAATAGGCTCCTTGCTATTTCAAGGGCGGAACGTCCCGGCACAATTTCTCGCGCTACTTTTCCGCTGTTTCCAGTTCCTTTTTCCTCAGCTCCGAAACCAGCGTCTCCACGATCCGCTCCGCCGCGCGCCCGTCCCACTTTTCCGGCGCCTGGCCGCTTTTCGGACTCTGCAGCTGCATCCGGATCGCTTCCCGAATCTTCGCGGGCGACGTTCCCGCAATTATGTTCGTCCCCCGCGTGACGGTCACCGGCCGCTCCGTGTTTTCCCTCACCGTCACGCACGGCACCCCCAGGCACGTGGTTTCCTCCTGGATACCGCCCGAGTCCGTCACAACTACGGCCGCATGTTTCATCAGACACATGAAATCGAGATACCCAAGCGGCTCCAGGATTCGGATGCCCTTCGCCAAAGCCCCCGCCCCGTCGAAATTAAAATGCGATTCGAGCCCGAACTCGGCGATTCGTTTTCGCGTGCGCGGATGGGCCGAAAAGAGTATCGGCCCCGCCGCCGCCAATTCATCGAGGCCCGCCAATATGCTCGAAAATGTCTCGCGATCGTCAACGTTTGACGGCCGGTGCAATGTCAGCAAAGCGTATCGTTGCGCCGAATTCCGATTCGTGCCATTTCCAATTTTGCGCACGCCCAATTGGTCCAAAATCGTCGATTGATCCGCTTTTTCCTGCGAAGAAAGCAGCGAATCGATCATCGTATTCCCGACGAAATAAATCCTGTCTCTCGCGATACCTTCATTGACGAGGTTCTGAACTCCGCTTTCTTCGGTAACAAAGAGAAGGTCCGAGAGATGATCCGTCATCACGCGGTTCACTTCCTCCGGCATGGCACGATCGAACGAGCGCAGCCCCGCTTCCACGTGCGCGATCGCGGGCCGGCTGCCGTCATCGTACGAAATTTTCGAGGCCACCAGCGCGCACGCAACGGTTGAATTCACGTCCCCGACGACTACCACGATTTCCGGGCGCTCGCTCAGAAGCACCGGCTCGAACAGCCGCATGATCTCGCCGGTTTGCACGGCGTGGGAACCGGAGCCCACGCCCAGATAGATGTCTGGCTTCGGCAGCGCCAAATCCGTGAAAAACGATCCGGACATCGCTTCATCGTAATGCTGGCCCGTGTGGACCAGTACCGCTCGAATTTCGTCGCTCCCATTCGCCAGCGGGAACGCTGCTCCGCTTCGGTTGAGCGCCTCGATCGCACGAATCATCGGGGCGGCCTTCATGAAATTCGGCCTGGCTCCGACGACAATCATAATTTTCACGTTAGGGGCTCCGATCGCTTCGGCAAGATTTCGCTGCGTTCCGGCCTGGTTCTGAGCTGGAGAGAATTACTCGCTATCGAAGTTCGCAAACGCGTAGAGGAGCCAGCCTAATTCGTACGGCCTGCACTCGTGGAGTACTCGCAAGCCCTCGCGAGTTTCGCGGTCTTCACGGCGCGTCGCCAAGGTCATAACTGCGTTGAGGCCTCGACGCAATCGCGTACGCTCGATGCAGCGCCAGACTACGTTCACGTCATCGTCCTGCATGTCGATGCCAAGTTCGTTGTCGTCGATCCACTGAAGACCTTTGTAGATCCATGGGTTGAAATCGGACTGGATCGCCTCACCCAAGGCATACAGTGCCATCGGCCCCATGGCGTGTTGGTGCACGGAAAAGACCGGGAAGCGTTCGGCAACCTGTCCGTTCGAAGAATCGTAGTGCCACCACCACTGGCCCAGGGAACCTTGCGCCTCGCAAACGTTCAAGGCGCAATCGAGAGCCGTCTTGGCGGCCCGGTCGTCGCCATAAGCTTGCGAGTATTTGGCCATGCCGTAAATCGGATAAACCTGATCCGCGAAGCTGCCGATATCGCTGCGCATCACACCGGCGATTCCTTCATTGCTCGCCAGGTGCCCGAAGAATCCCTGCTGGCCCTGATTCTTCCGAACTCGCCGATAAATTTCCGAGGCCAGTTCCTTTGTCGCCGCGGCCTTTTCCGGCCGCGCAATCGCTTGATGCGACAACCCGGAAAGAAACCACGACAACTCCATGGTGCGACCTTGCCGCGCATCTCGAAAGCGAACAAGCGCGGTCTTGACGTCAAATTTCGCATCGATTTCGTCCAGGCGGTCTGGCGCGATCAGTGCGCACAGCCAAAGCAGCAGGCCGAAATCGCCGATGTTATCCACCCACGCCGTGTCCGCCAGCAGCACATTGAAAACGGCCTGGATATCGATCGGCGACGCCGTTCCGCTTAGTACCAGCCGGTGCAATCCCATCAAGGTGATCACGGTGTACCGCTGCGAAATGCCTTCCTGGACCATACCGGCGTCAGTGCGCTTGAGTTTGAAGCAGAAGAGTTGCTTGGCCGTGTCGAACATCGGAGCCAGACCCGCAACAGCGAGCTTGTTCAGCGAACGAACAATCCGCCGAAAATCCTCTGTGTTCTTGACCTGCGTTGATCCCAGAGCACTCATCGTGCGGACGGTCGAGTTACTGGACATTGTTCCTCCAAAATCGTGACGATATTGTCGACGATGAACCGCAACGTCGGGCGGTCACCACAATCCGGCTGCGATGCTCGGATTCGGCGTTTCAAAACGATTTTTTGCCGCACCTGTTGCACGCTTTCGACCAAGGTGAGGCGGCCTGATTTCTCCAGATACTGGTCGACAGCGCCGATTTTCCCGCGGAAAATGCTGTAGACAGGAACGCCCAGCGCGGCAGCCTCGCGATTCATCGTGCCGCCCCCGCTTATCACCAGATCCGAAAACCAAATGATGTTCAGTCCGTCTAGAGGGCGTGCGGGAATAATCATCTTTCCCGCAGCGATAACGTCCGCCCATTCCTGGCGCAATTGCTCCGCTTGGCGCGCGTTCCGCGGAAGAGTAACGGCGCGAACGTGAGATTGTTCCGCGAGCATCCGTACGGTCTCGGCGAACAGGCTTTCGCTCTCGGGGTTGTGATAATGCGCTTCCGTGGCGGGCGGCCGAAGCGTAACAACCAGGTCATCTTCACCGATTCCGAGCTGCTTCAGCACGGATGGTTCGGGCCGGAAGCGCGGAACGTACACGTCCTCCTTAATGCCTGGGTACTTCAATATTCTGTTTTCGTTGCCGCCCATCGCCAGACTGGGAATCACATCCGGCATGAAGACCCAATCCGGGGTCAGGAACCCGGTTTTCGTGCTGTGTTCGTAGTCGTGCATCATTACCGACGGTATTCCCAGCGCCTTGCACACGAGAATCTGCGCGCGCGAGCCATGGGAAAGCGCTAAATCCGGTCGGCTCTTGCGCGTCGTCGGCATCAGCTGCACGGCGCGCATGCAATTCCCCAGCACCTTCAGCGCTTTGTTCTTGCCGTAATGCCTTCCGATCACCTGGCAGGGCAGCTCATAGAATTCCAGCAGGTCGCAGACTTGATAAATATCTCGAGCGGTAAGAATCACTTCCATCCCACGACTGCGCAGTTCGTCGATAATCGGCAAAAAGAACGGGACGTGTGGAGAATTGTCGATATCGATCCACACTCTCTTGCCGCGCGAATTTTGGTCGAGCGCAGCTTTTCGACGGGCGGGGGCCAGCGATGCCTCATCAGCCACGTGCGAGTGCGGCGGCGTTGCTACGTCGACGGCGTTCATTTGGTTTGCCATATTTTTGTGAGCTCGAAAAATCGACTTCCGGCGACACCAATTTTCTGCGGCATCCACAAAGGACTGCGAAACTCGACAGGACTACAGACCGCTGCGATCAGACCTGATCGGGCGTTGCACTGCGGGGAACAACGGGCTCACTTGAATTTACGGTGCAGCGAGCACTTCCGTTTGAGAGGCGGTAGATCTTGTTGGGTTCAGTACGCGTCGCCGCCGAAAGCAACCGCACGAGGCGTTGCCAACAGGATGCGAATGTCGAGCCAGAGAGACCAACCACGCGCGTATTGCAGGTCGAGTCGTACCATATCATCAAATCGGACGCGGCTGCGGCCTCGCACCTGCCAAAGTCCGGTGATTCCCGGCTTCACCTCGAGAACCCGTCGGCGATGCCAGACATCGTATTCCTTGTATTCATATTCGATTGGCGGGCGGGGACCAACTAAGGACATGTCGCCTGTCAGCACGTTAAAGAACTGTGGCAGCTCGTCGAGACTGGTGCGCCGGATGAATTGGCCGACGCGAGTAACGCGCGGATCGCGCGTCATCTTGTAAACAGGCGCGCCGCCCTCGGCTGGATTCCCATCGTAGGTTCCCTTGATAACCTGTGTGATGAATTCCTGGTGAATCTTGGAGTCGCTATCCCGCTTCATCGAGCGGAACTTGAGGCACGTGAAGGTCTTCCCGAACTGGCCAAGCCGCTCCTGCTTGTAAAGAACCGGTCCCTTCGACGTCAATTTAATCGCTATGGCTATCAGAAGGAGAATCGGTGAGAGGAGAACGATCAGCGCGAGGCTGCCAGCAACATCCATCACTCGCTTCAGGACGAACGGCAGCTTTTTCGATTCGTGCAGGTGAATCAGATCGGGGTAGAACATCGGATCGGCCGAAATGTCGTCGCCGTCGCCAAAATCCGAGCCAAAAATATGGATCGTCACACCAACGAGCTGTAGGTCCTCCGCGCTCAATTCTGCAGCGAGCGCTCCGTGGACTTTCTCTTCCAGTCTGCGAACAGCGGCTGCATCGTCAGTGGCTCCCAGCTCGGTGAACATAACCCCGAGGATTGCGCGGTCCTTGTACCAGCCGGCCGGGTCAGTTTCTCGTCGGGACGCATCCGCAGCGCGGACCACCCCAGCAAGCACCCGCGATGGGTGCTCGGTGTTTAACGCGTCCTCCGCGTCGATCAACACAAGCAGGAAACGCTTGCGTGATCGTTCTGCGCGTTTTCGCTCCAAGCAAAGAATACCGAGAAAAAGCTCCTCAGGCAGAATTCTCTGCATCAGATCCGATGGCTTGAACGCGGATTTGGCCTTTCCGCCCCTTACATGCGAGCGGCTTCGAGAGGTGTTGTTTACGGCGGCAGTTCCGGTCTTAGTGGTCATATAGGGGCTTGTTACTCAACGGGAATTTGGATCAGCTACTCGATTCCTTTGCCGCGAAAGTCGCACAGGCTACCGCCATTTCACTCCCAATCACTTCCTTGCACCTTACGGGGTGCAATTCACCTACCAGATAATCGCTGTCCCCAAATAGTACGGCATCCCTGCCAAACGAAAACTAAGTTATGCGTATCCTATGAGATACAGCCAGCAAACAAACAATGAAAGCCGCGTTTACGGTTCGTGTCGGGCGGTCGAATGAAAACCACTGTCCAATTGGTGAAAACCAATTCCTAACCACCCCGAAAGTGAACTTTTGTGGGAAAGCGCTCGGTGTGCGCTTAGCCCCTTATCGGTTCGCTGCTGGGATGAATTTCACCGGCTTTTAACTCTGCCGGGCGGGCCTCCGACCGATGTAGTGCGCCCAGGATGGGCCACAAGATCACCAGAGCTAAAAAGAAGAATACGAATCCACCGTCGCGGTGCAGGTCACCGTGCAAGAAACTCGGGTTCACGTACAGGCTTAGAAGAGTCAAAGTCGTGATCCGGATGCCGTTCTTGATCACCGACAGCGGGAGCGATAGCGCTACGAAAAAAACCTGCTTCCAGAATGAACGAAGATAAAAGCGCGCCGCCAGCACGCAGGTGATGAGAAGCGCCATGCTCGAGCGAATGCTACTGCATTCTTTTGCGACTTCGATGGTTACACCCGGAACCGAAAGAAGAACGCCCCGCCGCAGCACAGGCACTCCGCACATTTTGAAGAGCAACAGCGAGACGTCGACCGAGCCGCGCTGAAGGGCAGCGATGACGTGCGACAGGATCGCGTCCGGAAGCGGAACCATCAAAAGGAGAAACAGCCCCGGAAAGAGCGCGGATCGAGCAGCGCGGAATCCGTAGATGAGCAAAAATGCGCCGATCCAGGTAACGACTAGCCCCAAGATCACGGCCGAAAGACGCTCGCCGGCGCCAGATGAGTAAGAGTCCGGTTCGCCAAACCAGCAGGTCGCGATTCCAACGAGCATCACCGGAAGCCCCGCGAGAGAAGAGAAGTGAACCTCGCGAAAGATCGCAGACTTCTCCGTCCAAACCAGAAATAGGACAATGAACGGAATCAGGAGAATGTGGGAATACGAATCGCCCTGAATACAAAGTGCCACCAGCCTGGCGAGCGGTTTCCAAAAGGCCCCAACGGAGGCGGCGACAACTAGCGCAAACAATACATGGCGCGTGGCTACTCCCGCGCCGCCCGGCTGCGACTTGAACATTGAGCCTGACATGTACGGTCGTTACCCGATGTGCTTGTACAGAAGGCTTCCGCAGACGGGAAGTAGAAATGATGGTGCGAGAGAACAGAAGGCGTTGATGGTCCCCCGCTGAAAAGTGTTGGCGGAATCGAATGCGTGAACTGGAATTTTCCCGGGCGAAAAACGATAGTAGTGCAACGGCGATGCGACCGCGCCCCAGCGGCTTTTAAACGTGATCAAACCCGGCTGGTCCGTATCGACGCGCCCGAAATCGAGAGCCGCGAGTCCTTGGCTTTTCGCATCTTGAATCGCATTCCAGAACAGAAGGTGCATTCCTCCTAGGCTGTGGAAACGCTCGTCAGACCCTCCGTTTTTGTAATACAGTGTGTCTTTGTGCCGGATGGTTAACATTCCTGCCACCGCTCGATCACCATTGAACGCGAGCCGAATCTTTAGCTCTTCGCCGAAAGCTTCCATCAAATTGCGAAACCACTTTCGAGGCTGCGGCGGGATGCCGTGGCGCTTGCGCGTGACGACGAGTAGACGGTAAAAGTGATTGAAAAGTGATTCGTTCGATCCTTCGCGATATTCCAGGCCCTCACGTTCGGCGCGGCGGATTTTACGCCGCGTCGAACTGTGGTGAAAATTTTGAAACAAGGTATTTAGACTCGGCCGCAGGTCCAGTCGATGGAACTGATACGTTGCGCTCGTGTGCCAGCGGGAGCTATCCGGACCGCCGGAATCCAACGGGCGTACTTCGATGTAGCGCCAGAGCGCAACGGGAAGCCTGAGTTCTAAAGCCGACAAAATGGACCGGAAGTCCCCATCGCTCAGCATCGGTTCGCAATGGTCAGAGAACGGCAAGGAGACCAGCCGCCGGCCGGTCAGCCAGCTGTCCACTTCGCAGAGCAGAATGGCGCCGTCCAGTGGCTCGTTGGCCCCGCACCAAGTGAATGCAACAAGCTGATACCCGTAAGTCTTTTGCAGCGCCCGGAGCCACGCTGAAGAATGAAACAGCGAAGCCTTCGGATGTCGGCTTACAAGCTGATCCCATCGATCATCGTTGAGCGGGTCGACTCGACACACTTCGCGTCGCCTGCTCGTCGCACTCGAAACGGAGTGAGCAGCGGGATCTGTGGTGGTGGTCATCGCTTGATGGAGTTCTGCAGCGACAGTACTCATCGGCGCCAGCCGGACCAAAGGCAATTACTCACGTTTTGCAGGAAGACCCTTTCCGAAGAAACCAGGGACCTTCTGCGCCAATTTGCTTTCGCTAGCGAACAACCTGTGTACTTAGGAGGAGTTTGGAAGCTATTAACGAATCCAAATTGCCGCATCTGTTGCGTCTGCACTACGTCGCCAGCTGCCAAGCGCGTGCTTTTGCCTGAGCGTGCTTGGCCGGAGCTGAGCGAAGCGCCTTCACCAGCGCGGAGTCGATTTCCACAGCGACCGACCGTTGCAACAGCGTGACGGAAACTATCAGGCGATGGGAACCCTTGAGTTCGACCAGCAGCCCTTCAAGTCCTCGAAGCGGCCCTGATTCGATCTGCACTCGATCACCGGCCTGCAAAAATGGCCACGGCTGGCTGGGGAAGCCTGAGGTGACCAGGTTCTGAATCGCCCCGATCTCGCTATCGTCTACAGGAACGGGCGTGCGATTGAAGCCCACAACCTGGATCACACCCGGAGTGGTCAGAATTGGGAGCCGATTGTTGATGTCAAAACGGCAAAAAAGATAACCAGGGAATAACGGAGTGTCTACCACCTTGATTCGATCGGACCAACGCCTTCGGCCCTGGTACATCGGGACGAACGGCTCGTAGCCTCTGCCGCTCAGAAAATTGGCAACGCCTGTCTCGTGTCGCGCACGCACTTGTAAGGCAAACCAAGGTGACACAGCAGAAACAGATCTGAGGGATTCGGCAGCGACGTCTGAACCTAGGCAGTGTGGCACTTTGTCCCTTTCGGCTATGCTACCGCCACTAAAGCCCCAAACTGGGGCTGCACCTTGCATACTGGCACGAACCGTGCCAGTGGCGCGGTACGCTCCGTTGTCCCTTGAATTCACTGAAGCTGTTGGCCTTATCCACTGGCCGCCATTTTCGTGATGCATTCGGAGGACCGATCCATGGGAATCAGCCTGTCCTTTAGTGGCAAACCTTTAGACCGTTTCTAAGTACCTTAAAACAAGCGATATACGACCACATTAGAGCACCTTTGAGGAAGGAACGCGTACGCGCTGCGCCTCCTACGCTTTCGTCGCATCCGCCAGATACTTTCCGGCCGAGTAATAATACCCACCGTACATCTGAGCCTCTTCTACTGCATTCATCACAACTCCAACGATATTGCGGTTTTGGAGCTCCTGAATGGCACGCTGAGCAACATCTGCGGGAGTGACATTGGCACGAACCACGAGCAGCGTGGCGTCGCAGTACTCCGCCAGAAGCGTGGAATCAGCAACTGGCAAGCATGGTGCTGAATCCAGAATGATCCAGTCGAAAATCGGCGTGACGCGGTTGAGCAGCGTCGTGAACCGGCCATTGGCGAGGAGTTCGCTGGGGTCGGAGACCTGGTTTCCACCGGCAATCAAGCAGAGATTGTCCTGCCCACTTTGGATCACGGCTGCTTCGTCAGCTTCGCCGCGAAGGTAATCCGTCAGCCCAGGCGACGTTGGCGCGCCAAAAGGCAGATGTAATCGGGGACACCGCAAATCCGCGTCGATCAACAGTACGCGCCGGTCCGGCTGGCGAACGATGGCTTGGGCCAGATTGCTCGAAACGAAGGTTTTGCCCTCAGCGGGCACTGCGCTGGTCACCAACAATGTGCGCAGCGATTGGGCGCTTCGTAGCTGATACAGACGCGAACGGAGCGTCCGAAATTGCTCCGCTCCACGCGAAGCGGCGCCTCCATTGCTGAACACATTGCCAGCGGGATCAAGCTGCCAGCGCGGGTGCGCGCAACGACCCATCAGGTCGTCGAATCGAAGGTATCCCTCCGAAGGGAGCAAAGGCATGGAAGCCGCGCTTAACGAATCGTCCATCCCGGTTGCCATGGCGACCGGCGATCGTTCGCCCGCGGTACTTTCCGATGCAAATCCATCGTCTGGTGAAACTGAAGTTCCTGGCGCCGGAGCGGAAACGCGCTCTTGCTCGGCTTTTTTTAAAGCATCGTGAATGCGGCTCATGACTTCCTCTCACGCAGGGGCGCCGCGCTCACTTGGCGCAGTCGACCGAGTAGTTCGTCGAGATTCTCTAGCAACGCTTGGGTGTTTGCCGTCTGGGACGCTGCGGAAAGCCCAGCGCCAGATATGGGTGCGATCTCGTCAAGTTGGAATTCCCGCGCAACTGCTTCCACGATGTGAGCCGGAACGGGGCGCAGGCTATCGACATAGGCGTTGATCATGGAATGCTCGCAAAGCAAATTCACGACGCGCGGAATGCCGCACGAATAGGTGTGCACTGTTTCGATCGCTTCCTTGGAAAAAATCGGTTCGCCATTGGCGCCGGCGATGCGCAGGCGTTCAGCGATATAGCCGAATGTTTCTTCGAGCGTCAGAGGAGCGGTTCGGCAGCGCAGGGTTATGCGTTGGCGCAGTTGACGGACCTGCGGCGCCTTCAGCTTTTCTTCAAGTTCCGGCTGGCCGGTAAGCACGATCTGCAAAAGTTTTTCAGTGGACGTCTCCAGATTGGTCAGCAGCCGTATTTCTTCCAGCACGTCATCAGAGAGATTCTGTGCTTCGTCAACGATCAGAACGGCGGTTTCGCCCGCGCGGTATCGTTCGAGCAGCCATTGATTCAACCGCAGCACGACCTGACTCTTGTCACGCGATTCGCAGGAAATTTCGAATTCGGCCAACATCAGGTCGAACAGGTCGTTGACTCCGAGCTTGGAATTAAAAATGTAGGCGGTCGCCACACGCTGTCCGCGCAGCCACCCAAGCAAGCGGTTGAGGAGCGTCGTCTTGCCCGTGCCAACTTCTCCGGTAAGGAGAATGAATCCCTTGCGGTTTTGGATCCCGTACGTCAGGCCAGCCAACGCTTCCTGTGTCTGCTTGGTCAAGAACAGGTAGCGCGGGTCCGGATTGACGTTGAAGGGGCTTTCTTTGAGCCCGAAAAATCGCTGATACATTTAAGTTAGGCCCTCGCCCCTAGTCCCATACCAGTATCGACCGAAGCTCTCTTGTCGGCGGTCATTCGCTCCACTTTTCCTGAATCTGGGTCCAATGACGGAATCATCGCCAGCACAGGGAGGTGCAGGGCGAACTCGACATCCCGCTCATTGCGCAGCGACGTGTCCTGCATTTCAAGCAGAAATGCCAACCCTAGACCTAGACCCAATCCTCCCGCCAAACCACCGAGCGCAAAAAGTGGCGGCTTCGGAAAAGACGGGCTGTCCGGCAAATTTGCCGGATCGAGCAGGTAGAACTGCTGGTCTTCCTGTTGTCGCGCTAGATCTTGCGACATCAGGGAGGTATTCCGCTTCATCAACAGATCATTGTAAGCTGCGAGCGCAGTCTGGTAGCCGCGTGTCAATTCCTTATATTGTTCCTCGACCACCGGACTAGCCTGCACTCGGCTCTGATACAAGGCGATCTGCTGCTTGATTTGCTGTTGCTCTTTAGTTTTTTCCGCCACGGTCTGGTCCGCTGCATGAACCTGGGCTCGCAACTGCGTGATCTGCTGAGGTTCGACCAATGACCTCGTAGTTTTCGGAGCTGGCGGAGCGCTGTTTCCCGTAGCAATCCTCTTCTTCAGAGCAGCGATATCCGCTTCGGTTTGGATCACGTCCGGGTATTGGTCCGTATACTGGGCACGGAGTGCCGCGAGTTTGGACTGCAAGGCGGCGAGCTGCTGCTGCAGCGTATCCGGATCTTCTCCCACCTGTGACGCCTGGAACGCGGCAAGCTGCTGGTTTAGCATAGACTCGGTAAACGTCTTGTCCTGCTCGGCGCGGGAAAGCCCTTGGGTAGCGGCATCGAGCTGAGTGGTCAAACTGGTGAGCAAATTTAGGTTGCTCTGCTCCTCGTCGGGCAGAGTGCCGATGTAGCGCATCTTGAAGGCGGCGAGCTTCGCGTCCTGCTGATCGAGCGCCGCTTTGGCAGCACCCAACTGTTGCGAGAGAAAATCCGTGGTCTGTGCCGAGCGCTGATTCTGAACCTTGAGACTTTCCTCGATAAACATCGATGTTACCGTGCTGCACACCGATTGCGCTTGTCGCGGGTCGCCCATGCTCACGTTGATGAAAAATCCGGGCAAATCCTCCGCGCGAGTGTCAGCCATCGGCTGGATCGGCGTGACTTCGATGTCTTTCTGCAAGCTGTCCACGAGGCGATCCATCGGGACTCGATTAATTTCCTTTGGAAAAAGGCCCAGCTGGCGAATGATCGGCTCGAGGCGCGTCCGGCTGAGGATCTGCTGCTGCAGGCTGGCTAGCCGCTGTCCCAGGTCAACTGTGTCCACCGGCTCCACGATCTTCGGTGAAATCGTCGGCGGTTGCACCAGCACCAAGGTTTGCGACTTGTATTTCGCCGGCAGAATTCGTGCCACCCCGTATGCCAATGGAGGCCCGATCACCGTCAATACCAGGATCAACACCCAGCGACGCCGCAGCATCGCGATGTAGTCCGCCGGAGTTAGTTCTCGCCGCGCCATTCCGTCCTCGCTTCCGATCGTTCTCGACTGTGGATCTTGATCTGTGTCATGGAGCCCGCGCTAAAAAACCAGCGGACGCTGGTGCCAGCTGAAACTCACCGAAATAACGTGGCGGATCACGCTCGTTCCGCTGGAATTGCCGATCTGAAATGTCTGATTCGACGTCTGGTACTGCATCTGATAAGAAAAGTTTAGAGCAACCGTTTCGCTCAGCGGGTGGACAAAACTTGCGCCCGCGAACCAATAATCGTAGTTTTGCCCGAACGTCTGAGCGATCGCTATCGGCAGCGCCGAGTTGCGCGAATACCCCGCCGAAAGACCGCTCGAAAAAGTTCGCGACATCTGCCGCGTCCACGATCCCGTCGCTGTGTCCGTCAGCGCTCCAGCCAGCACGCCCGATCCAGCGCCCACGCCGTGCGAATAGTTCAGCCCCAGAGCGTCCCTCTGATACTGGTAATTCAGGGCTGAGTTTAACGACCAGTAGAGGTGCGTGGACGAACTGTTGGATGCGCCGGAGCCACCGCCCGTGCCACCTGACCCGAGAGCCCCCTGATTGAAAATCGCGACTTCCGGACCTGCCGCAATTTGGAAAGCCAAGCGTCCAGATACCCGGCGCCCGTAGGAACCCTGCATCGTGTGCGTGTAAATCGACTGGCCCAGGCTGCTGTAACGGAAATCGCTGAAGTTGTACGACGCCGCTATTGTGTCGTGACGAGTGAGCTGGTAGTTGTAGCCGCCCTGAAAGATGATGTCTCCGGAATCCACCAGAGTATTTCCGAAGAAGTGCAACAGAGAATAGCCCCCAGTCATGGTGATCGAACTGCGCGGCGTCAAAAAAGTTTCGAGCTGCGCGATCGACGAATTTGCTAGGTTCTGCCCTTGCCCCGTCAAGATGGACTGGCCGGTCGTGAAGCCTGGCCCCAATCCAGCCGAGCCGCCGCTTCCGGTAAGAGGAAGACCTCCGAGCCCGCCGAACCCAAGACTCGCCTGAGGCAGATAGCTCAGCTGATCGAATACCGACAATACTGAACGTCGAAACGTAATGTTGTCGCTGAAACCAAGTTCCTGAATCGTTCCGTTCGGCACGTTGCTCGCGTTCGAGTACATTCCGCCACCGGTATACGTCAGCATCATCTGCGACGTGCCGGATGTGCGATGGATATCGACTCCCGCGAGGAATGATATCCACGAACCCCAACTGCTGTTTGAAGCGCTCTCTTGCGGGTTCGAATCAGCGGAACCTGTCACGTCGACGCGCGGCTGCCAGTAACTGCGTTGGTTGGTGACGTTGCCCATCGAAATATACTGCGCTCCGGTAAGCGGCCGCGTATCCGGTTGCACCGTCTGCGAGCTAGCGTCCGCATTCTGGTCGTCAGAACCGGTTGCGTACGGGGAGTGATACGCCGGAATCGGCTGCCCAGCTTGGCTTTGCGAGTTCTGATCAGCCGCGGTGCTCGAATCCTGACATTTGGCGACCGGCGCAGAAAAAAGCACGATCGCACAAGCAAGCCCTGCGAAACAGCTGACCACTTGAATCTCGCGATTTGATTTTTTAATCATGTCAGGGAACCACGATTTGATCGCCGGCTCGCAGCACGATGTTCTCGTCCGTATGCTTTCCCGAGATCACGGCTTTGTAATTGAACGCGAATTTCTTTTGCTTCCCGGCCTGCTTCCGCAGGACGTAAATCTTCTTGGTATTCGCGAACATCGTGAATCCGCCGGCGCTCGAAAGCGCCTGTAGCACGTTCATTCCTGGCAACAGCGGGTACGCGCCCGGCTTCGTGACCTCGCCCAGAATGTAAACGCGCTGGCTGTTGATCTGCGTCACGATCACCGTGACCTGCGGATCGGTGATGAATTTCTTAAGTCCGTCCGTAATGTTCGCGGCAAGCTGCATGGGCGTAAGACCGCTCGCTTGGACGTCGTTCAATAGTGGCAACGAGATCTTGCCGTCGGGCCGGACTTCCACGGCGCGAGTCAATTCCTTCTGTTTCCAAACGTCGATATCGAGTACGTCCTGCGCACCGATCAAGTAGCTCGCGTCCGTGGTGGCCGCTACGTGCGAGCTTGCAGGTTCGTCGCCCGTTCCACGCGAGTTCGCTGCGTTCTGGGCTCTCATCGGAGCCGCGGCAGCTAACAGCACCAGCAAAACGATCCAGTTGCGATTTCTCAGCATTCCCTTCTCCTACCTTTAGTCGGCTTCGCTTTCCGCAATTCCAATCTGCTTGAGCTTGTACAAAAGCGATTTGTAGCTGATCTGCAACTCCTGTGCGGCACGCTTGCGGTTCCAACGCGTCCGCGCAAGCGCCTCTAAGATCAATTCACGTTCGGCTTCGCGCGAGGCCGCGCGAGCCGCCGCCTTCAGTGAGTACCTCCGCGGGGCAGCGGACTCCAGCTTCGCCGTGCCAGCGGGAGCGTCATGCAAGTCGGACATGGCGAACCGCTCGTCCCCAAGTGCCACAATTTTCCTTAGCACGTTTTCGAGCTCGCGGATATTTCCCGGCCACGAAAAGTTTATCAGCGTCTGAAGCGACTCAGGCCGCAGCGCCGGATGTGGACGGCTCATTTGCGACGCGTGTTTCGCCAGCAGAAATTCTACCAGTGCTGGAATGTCTTCTCCGCGTTCGCGCAAGGGAGGAAGCCGCAGGCAAACCCCGTTGATCCGGTAATA
>Ga0307374_10003965_pt1 | contig 24966 bp, 23 predicted proteins | sample OX3MG_FD_202532 | JGI IMG/M metagenome (GOLD analysis project Ga0307374, IMG submission 202532) | Soil microbial communities from Risofladan, Vaasa, Finland - OX-3 | ecosystem: Environmental > Terrestrial > Soil > Coastal area > Acid sulfate soil | place: Finland: Risofladan, Vaasa | collected...
CGGTACTATTAGCGTCTAGCGTTTAGTTTATATTTCGATAAACCTCATTTACTTTCTAGACGCTACATGTTAAATTCTAGACGCTATGCCAATTAAAATTTTGCCTCATAACGACACGGCTGAACAAAGCGTATTGGGCGCGATTCTCATCGATAAAAATGCTATTGTTCCTGTTTCGGAGATATTGAAATCTGAAGATTTTTATAGCGACATTAACGGCATAATTTATGGAGAAATGCTTGTCCTCTATGAAGAACGAAAGCCGATTGATCTTTTGACGCTCACTGAAAAAGTAAAGAAAAATAAACTTCTTAAAAAATTCGATACATCCTATTTAACAGATTTAGTAGAACAAGTTCCTACTGCAGCCAATGTCAGCACGTATGCACAGATGGTAAAAGAAGATTCTACTAAGCGTCGTCTCATCACCGCCGGAACAGAGATTGCTGAAATCGGTTATAACGCAGAAAGCGAAGTGAAAGACATGCTTGATAAAGCCGAAGAATCAATTTTTTCTATATCACAGGGTCATTTGACAAGAGGTTTTATCCCGCTTAAAGAGACTTTGACCGAAAGTTTTGACAGAATTGATGAACTTCAGAAAGAAGGAGTTGGTTTGCGGGGAGTACGGACAGGATTCTTTGATCTTGATAATATGCTTTCGGGAATGCAGAAGAATAACCTTCTCATTCTTGCCGCACGTCCGGGACAGGGAAAGACGGCATTTATGCTCAATATAGCACAACATATCGGCGTCAATGACAAAAGACCGGTAGGTATCTTTTCTCTTGAAATGAGTAAGGAAGAGTTAGTAGATCGTCTTTTGGTTGGTCAAGCAGATGTTGATGCATGGAGACTCAAAACTGGCAAGCTTTCGGAAGAAGATTTCGGCAAACTCTCCGATGCCATGGGACAGCTTGCTGATGCACCTATCTTTATCGATGATACACCCGGGTTATCACTGGTTGAAATGCGAAGTAAAGCTAGACGTCTGCAAATGGAACATAACTTGTCATTGTTGATCGTTGATTATTTACAGTTGATTGTTCCCGGCAAAAGATATGAAAGCAGGGTACAGGAAGTCGCGATGATCTCACAGGCGCTGAAGAATTTAGCGCGTGAATTAGGAATCCCTGTTCTTTCCGCGTCTCAGTTATCGCGTGCCGTTGAACACCGGGGAGAGAAGAAACCACAGCTGGCTGATCTTCGTGAATCGGGGACGATTGAACAGGATGCAGACGTCGTCATGTTTCTTTACCGTCCGGATACAGAATCGGTACCGACGCATATCCCAACCAAACTTCTTATCGCGAAACATAGAAACGGTCCGACAGGGGAGATTGATCTTATTTTCCGCGGTAACCGGATACGGTTCAATAGCGTTGAGAGGAAAATGGATGTCGCAGTATCAGCATAAATTGTTACCTGATATAAAATTTCCGGATTTTTTTGGTCTCTGCTACAATAGTATTTGAATGAAAAAAAGAATCGCAGTCATATTTGGTGGAAAGTCACCTGAGCACGAAGTCTCTGTAATTACTGGACTTCAGGCAATAGAAAATATTGATAAAGAAAAGTATGATGTGTTACCGGTCTATGTCGCAAAAGATGGCAGATGGTTCTCAGGTCCGGAGTTATTAAAAATTGAAACGTACCGGAATCTGATATCTATTCCTGAAAAAGCGACACAAGAAGCTGTTATTCCCAGTGACAAGGAAAAAAGCTTAATGCCGGTTGCCAAATCATCGTTGAATCCTTTCAAAAAGACCGAATCACAAACAATTGATGTTTTGCTCCCGACATTTCACGGCGGCATCGGGGAGAGCGGAAGTTTTCAGGGAATGTTCGATATCATGAATATCCCGTATGTTGGACCGAGTGTTCTGGGAGGCGCGCTCAGTATGGACAAAGTTGTGATGAAACAACTTTTTTTGCAAAATAAGTTGCCGATCACGAAATATCTCTGGTTTACACGCATAGATTTTGACAAAGACCAGTCTACAATTTTACAAAAAATTGAGCGAGAACTGAAGTATCCTTTGTTCATCAAACCTTCAAATGGAGGATCAAGTATTGGTACGACAAAAGCACATAATAAAAAGGAATTGGAACATGCAATTGAAGTGGCAAATTTATTTGACAAACGATTTATAGTTGAGGAATCGTTTGAAAATTCTCGGGAGATCAATATCTCAGTCATCGGCAATACTGGATCAGATCTCATGACTTCGGTTTGTGAAGAAGTATTTTCAAGTGGAGAAGTACTGACTTATGAAGATAAATATGTCGGCGGAGGAAAGAAGAGCGGGTCGTCAAAAGGAATGGTATCTACAAAACGAAAGATACCAGCTGAGTTGCCAAAAGAAGTAGAGAAAAAAATTCAATCACTTGCCAAACAAGCATTTTCAGTTCTTGAATCAAGTGGTGTTGCGCGGATCGATTTTTTGGTGAACAAAAAAACAAATGAAGTTGTTATATTAGAAATTAATAATCCGCCGGGAAGTCTGGCGTATTATTTATGGGAGGCAAGCGGGTTGAGTTATAAGGATATGCTAACGCAATTAATAGATTTGGCACTAGAGCGGTATGAAGATGAGTTGAAAAATACGAGGACATTTTCCAGTAACATATTACAGAATTTCAATTCCGGTGGAGCCAAAGGAAAAGCTTAATAATTATCCGGTAAGTCATTTTCCAAAAGAACGACAGGACGTTTGAGTTTCAATTCTCCAATTTTTTTCCAGGCCTCATTAAGTGATGTAACTTCAATAATTTTTTTCTTATCCATAATTCCTTCTTTCAGTCCTTTAGTACGATCAGATTTTCCAATTAAGATAACATAATCAATAGTAGATATCTTCGATATCCAGTTTCCAAGATCTTCGTGAATTCGTAATGTTTTATTACCTAGATCAACGATGCCAGGTGTTACAAGTATTTTAGGATTAGGGTGTGGGAATTGATACGCTCCAAGTACTTCAATAGCGTTTTTGAAACCATCGTAATTACTATTATATGCATCATCAATAATTGTCATAGTATCTTGAGATTTGAATTCCATACGGTGAGGAACAGATTTGAGATTTTCAATTGCTTTTATTATGATTTGTGGTTTCATACCAAGTTTATGTGCCATAGTTGCGGCAGCTATTATATTTTGTATATTTGCAAAACCTAACAATTTTGTTTTCGCATGATGTTTCTCATCATCAAGACGTAAGTCAAAATGAGTACCTTCATCGTTAAATGAATAAACTTCACTTCGGTATCCATAGAGGAAAATATTATTATTTTTATTGTGATTTGGATATTCTTTCCTGACAGGTTCGCTTTGTATATTAACTATTCCAATACCATCTTTCGGTAATGCATCAATCAATTCAAATTTTCCTTTTACTGTATTTTCAATAGACCCGAATGTTTCAAGATGCTGTTCGTTAATTCCCGTCAAGATGCCGTATTGAGGATGTACCATGTCACAAATTTCCTTGATCTCACCAACGCGGTATGCGCCCATTTCGCATATAAAATATTCATAACTTTCATCGAGTTCCAGATCTACAACTTTTGCTATTCCATAAGGAGTATTATAACTTTCGGGTGTTTTCAAAACAGTATGTTCTGTTCTGAGTATTTGATATAAAAATTCTTTGACACTTGTTTTGCCATATGAGCCGGTTACACCGATTATTTTGAGGTTTGCAAAAGAAGCAATTTTTCTTTGTGTTTCTTGTTTTATTTTATTCTTTTGCGACATTTCAACAGGCAGTAAGACATAATAGGCGAGGAGTAAGAAGAAATACGACTGTGTTGCAAGAAGCAGTCCTGCAATAAGACCCCAGAATCTGAAAATAACCGTAAGTGCAAGGAGCAATATGATTGCAAAGAGAATCGCGAGAGAGTAAATTATTTTTACTTTTTTGGTCCAGATTAATGGCTTTTTATTTTCAATCGTTCTTGTAAAATAATGTGAAAAGATCCATGAGAGAAGATTGGCAGGAGAATATTCATCAAGTTGAAATATTTGCAGATGGAGATGATAGGGAAATAGTTTGGTAAACATATTTTATAAAAGATACTCTTTCAGTATATCCATTAATTCAGCCGGTTTTTCAAGATGAGGGCTGTGATCAGACCCCCAAACCACACGAAGATGTGATTTCGGAATCAGCTTTTTCATGCGTCTGGTTTTCCATTCTGCAACTTCCGAATCTTTGTTCCCCCAGATCAACAATGTCGGTGCAGAAATGTTTGGAAGTAAATACGATAAATCTTCATTTACTACTTTGACAAAAATAGATCGCAACGCACCGGCTGATTTATAGTCCCGTGACCCAAGTCTGTCCCGTAGTTTGTTGGTCATTGTTTCCGTTAAAAAAAGTTTTGCCAATTTGAAAAAAGCAATTTTTATTTTCGCAAAAAGCGTTCTTTTTTCAACACCAGCAGCATCAACAAGGATAAGATCATTAACAATATTTGTTTTGCTCGCAAGAATTATACCGATTCTTCCTCCAAAAGAATGACCCAAAAAAGTCACGTGTCTGATTTCCAGTTTTTTAAGAAAATGTTCAACAAATTCTGCATAGTCATAGATAGAAAAGTCTTTTTCGGGTTTTTGTGTTTTACCAAATCCTGGAAGATCCAGCAACACTACTCTATATCTATCTGAAAGTTGTCTTGCTACCGGCATCCATTCATTTAGAGAACGCATCCAGCCATGAAGAATAAGCATGGTATCCGGTTTATCCCCGACAACTTCATAATGAGTCAGTATTCCATCAACTACGATTTGCATATGGTTAGATTATACTAGAAGTTACATGCTATAATCTACTTTACCGATCTATGGGTATTTCTTCATTGCTCAGAAAAGATTACATTTCTCTTAATCGGATTGAAGTTTCGAAAGCTGCGCTTCTCCATAATTATCACTATCTTTCAAGCATATCCGGTGAAAGTTCCATAGCCCCTGTCTTGAAAAGTAATGCATATGGGCATGGTTTGCAAATTGTTGCTAAAGTCCTGGATACTGCAGGTGCGCCATTTTTTTGTGTTGATAGTTTGTATGAGGCATACGAACTCCAAAAGATTAACGTCAGAACGCCTATTCTTATCATGGGATATACCAATCCAAGAAATTTAATGGTGAAAAAGTTACCTTTTACGTTTACTGTATATGATAACGAAACAATTTCTGTTCTTAACAAATATCAACCCGGTGCGCGGGTGCACATTTTTGTTGATACGGGGATGCATAGGGAAGGAATTAATATAGATGATTTGTCTGCATTTCTTAATACCGTCAGTAATTTTAACAATTTAAAAATTGAAGGGTTGATGTCACATTTTGCAGCATCGGATCAATATACGAATCCTTTAACGAATGAGCAGATTAAGAATTTTCATATCGCTCAAAAACAATTTCAAGAAGCCGGCATAAAACCAAAATGGATACACATCGGAAATTCCTCAGCAAGTCTGCACAGCAAATATTATAAAAATAATATTGGTACGCTCATCCGAACTGGCCTTGCTATATATGGAATAGACCCGGAAGGAAAAGATACAAAATTATCACCCGCACTTAGAGTTATGACGACGCTTGGACAGATAAAAAAGGTACATAAAGGCGAAAAAGTAGGATACGATTTTACCTTTACTGCAAGAAAAGATATGACAATCGGTGTTTTGCCTTACGGGTATTATGACGGAATGGATAGGAGACTTTCTGATAAAGGTGTTGTCTCAATAAACGGCACGTTATGTCCGATTATCGGTCGTATCAGTATGAATATCACGACGATAGATATTAGTAAAGTCGCAGATCCGCGAGTAGGACAAGATGTTGTAATTTATTCGGATAATTCGGAGGAGAAAAATTCAATTAATAATTCAGCGAGTATAGCGGGAACAATAAGTTATGATTTATTGGTACATCTTGCGGAATCCACAAAGAGAGTTTTAGTTTAACGTTTTATTCGCTTTTAAAAGACAGCCCTTTCCGTCACTTGACTTGGTAAAATATATTCCATATAATAAATTTACAATTTAAATAAAGCGTTGATCGGGACGAGGTAAACAATATTGATTACAGAGAGCTAATGATCGGTGAAAATTAGTATCAATCGTTATACCAGCCACCCGGAAGCTGCACACGATGAGTGTTGACGGAATCTCAACCGTAAAAATGAGAAACTGATAAATACAAACGTTGCGTCAGTTACTAAGGTCTTAAACGGAAACGTTTAATACGAAACAAGGTGGTACCGCGAGAACCCTCGCCCTTGTCAGTCAGAAAATGATTGGCAGGGGTGAGGGTTTTTTATTGGTTTCATTAAAAAAAGTATGGCATTATCAGCAATAAAACAAATGGAAGAATTGGCAAGAAGTATGCCTGACGTAATTTCATTAAGTCAGGGTATTCCGTCGAGTCCTTCTGATACAGTCATCAGAGAGTCCGTAATCAACGCGATAAGGAGCGATATGGTTGATAAATATTCTGCTGTCGCGGGCTTACCGGAATTGCGTGAACTAATAAGCAACAAGCTTAAAGAAAATGGGATGATTTACCGAGCTGAAGATGAAATCATTGTTACGGCTGGCGCTATGCAGGCACTTTCAGCCACAATTTTTGCGTTGACCAGACCGGGAGACGAGATTATCGTTCTTACTCCTACATATTCATATTACCGGAGAATAGCAGAGCTTGCATCATTAAAGATAAAAACCCTTGTCCTGCAGGAACACAATAAATGGAAAATCGATTTTGACACATTACAAAAAATGATTACAAAGAAGACAAAAATACTTGTTATGTGTAATCCGAATAATCCTACCGGTTCCATTGTGTCAAAAAAGGAAATGATCCGTATCGGTATATTGGCACAAAAGTATGGATTTATCATCATTTCAGACGATGTCTATCAGAGCCTTTATTTTGGCGAAGGAAAACTGCCAAGTATCGCAGAGGATGAGAGTTTGAGAAAGCATATTGTGCGGATTGTCAGTCTGTCAAAGGATTATTCGTTAACCGGCTGGCGCATAGGATTTCTTCATGCAGACAAATCTGTTGTCAGTAAAATTTTTGAAACGCATGATTTGCTCATCAACTGTGCTCCGGTAGTTTCTCAATATGCTGGACTCGTCGCACTTGAAAATAGTGAACGGATTACACAGGAATCGTTAAGGAAATTTAGTGAACACAGAATGTTAATGGGGAATTATTTAGAAACACTTCGTGATCATTTGGATTTTCAATGGCCTGATGGTGCGTATTATTTTTTCCCCAAAATAAAGGGTGTTCCGGGGAGTGAATTTGGCGAAGGGGGAGAAGGGCATATACGGTTGTGTTTTGGAAAATCAAAAGAAGAAATTATTGAAGGTATGGATAGACTCAAAAATTATTTAGTATATAATACCTATACTCAGAACAATTATGAAACGTCTCATTTTGGCATCCGCATCACCGAGGAGAAAGCAATTGCTTGAGCAGCTGGGGTTAGATTTCGAAATGTATCCAAGTAATATTGACGAAAAAATAAATCCGCAACTGGAACCTCGGCAACAAGTTGAAATGTTATCCAAACAAAAGGCATTATTTATATCAAGTAAATTTCATAATACAATTATTCTTGCTGCGGATACTATGGTCGTCTTGCAGAATGAAGTTATCGGTAAACCAAAAGATGCAGAAGACGCAAAACAGATGCTTGGTAAATTAAGTGGTACATATCATTCCGTAATGACTGGATTTACGCTTATTGATACCGACACAAAAAAAACTGTTACAAAATTGAGTGAGACGAAAGTATGGTTCCGCAGGTTGACAGCAAAAGAAATTGCTGCATATGTAACGAGAGATAAACCGTTTGATAAAGCGGGTGCATATGCAATCCAGGAAACGGCTTCGATTTTTGTAGAAAAGATTGAAGGAGATTTTTTTGGAGCTGTCGGACTTCCTGTCTTTTTGGTTGCAAAAGAATTAAGAAGATTTGGAATTGCAGTTTTATAATATGAAAAAACAGTATAAGGCATTGATGCTTGATTTGGACGGTACAACAATTCTTAATAAGCCCGATGCATTACCATCTCAAAAAGTCATAGAAGCCGTTAGTAAAGCCAAACAAAAACTTTCTGTATGCGTAGCAACAGGACGGCCCCTGTGGCGTGCGCAAGAAGTATTGAATTATTTACAAATTCCAAACCCTGTTATTCTGCTTGATGGCTCACAAATTATTGACGGTGCTTCAAAAAAATTACTCTATGAGCGGCCGGTTCTATTAAAAGATTTTATAAAAGTTCTAGAGATACTCAAGCCTTATCATAATGAAATCATTATTGATGAAAAAGATGGATCAGTAACGTATACACCGTCATATAAACCACGCAATGTTTTCAATTTCCTCGTTAAAAATTTAACAATAAAAGAAGCAGATGAATTGATTGATAGTCTTTCACACATTGAAACAATTGCTACCCATAAAGCAATAAGCTGGCAGCCGGGAAAAGTCATTCTAAATATATCCCATGCGATGGCGACCAAACAATATGCTATTTTCGAAGTTGCCAAAATGTTACAGATAAATACTCATGAAATTATTGGAGTAGGGGACGGATACAATGACTTTCCACTTCTTATGGCGTGCGGATTAAAAGTAGCAATGGGTAATGCTGTTGAGGAAATAAAAACAATTGCAGATTATATCGCACCAAACGTTGAACAGGATGGTGTTGCTGACGTTATTGAAAAGTTTATTCTTTGAAACATATTTGGTGTATAATTAATTTTTAAATAATGAAAAATAATACTCTTGCGATAAAACAAACCGTGTGGGATCTTACTCCCTTATTTTTATCGGATGACGATCCGCAAGTCGAAAAGCAACGGAAAATTGTTGAAAAGGCAAATAAAACGTTTGTAGATAAATGGCAATCACGTAGCGATTATTTATCAGATGCTCTTGTTTTGAAAGAGGCATTGGATGAGTATGAAAAGTTACTACGAAATTACGGCACTGACGGCAGTGAGGGATACTATTTTTGGCTCCGGTCAATGCAGGATCAAACGAATCAAATTATCAAAGCAAAATGCGCGAGAGTACAGGATTTCAGTAATCGTCTCGCAAACAATCTACAGTTTTTTGAACTTCGGCTTGCAAAAATTGAGAGGAAAAAGCAGAATGAATTCCTCAAAAATTCCGTACTTTCTGAGTACAAACATTTTCTGGAAAAAATATTCCGTCAGGCAAAATATAATTTGAGTGAGAGTGAAGAGAAAATAATGACATTAAAAGCAGATCCGGCATATGGAAAATGGGTACAGATGGTTTCTACTTTTATTTCTAAAGAAGAAAGAGAGATGATAACAAAAGATAAGAAAAAAGAAAAGAAAAATCTTGAACAACTTATTAGTTTGTTAAGTAACAAGGATAAAAAAATCAGGGACTCCGCAGCGGTTCATGTCAATGATATTATGGCAAAATATACTGATGTTGCTGAAGCGGAGGTTAATGCAATTTTAACAAATAAAAAGGTTGATGATGAACTACGATCTATGCCGCGTCCTGATTTTGTAAGACATTTAAGTGATGATATTGATACGGATGTCGTTGACACACTGATTGCTTCTGTTGCAAACCGATATGATATATCACATCGGTTTTATCAATTAAAGGCAAAATTGCTTGGGGTAAAAAAACTAGCATACCATGAGCGCAATATCGATTTTACTTCGGAGTTTAAAAAGTACACATTTCAACAGTCAGCTAATTTGGTTTATAAGGTATTTAGTAATCTTGATCAAGAATTCGCTGATATTTTTAAACGATTCTTGCGCGACGGACAAATTGATGTTTATCCCAAAAAAGGGAAGAGTGGGGGCGCATTCTGCGTCTATTGGCATCTGACACAGCCAACGTATGTGTTGTTAAACCATAACGATCAGCTTCGCGACGCCCAGACACTTGCGCATGAAATGGGTCATGCAATTAATAACGAATTGATGAGAAAAAAACAAAATGCTCTTAATTTCGGAACACCAACGGCAACGGCAGAAGTTGCGAGTACCTTTACTGAAGATTTTGTTATTCAGGAAATAGTCAAAAATGCAGATGAAGAAACACGTTTTGGTTTGCTATTGTCCAAACTTGATGCTGATATTGGGACTATTTTCCGGCAAGCAGCTTGCTATCAATTTGAACAAGAGCTGCATAAGACGCATAGAGAAAAAGGTTATTTGTCGCATCAAGAAATTGGGAAAATATTTCAAGGTGCGATGAAAGCGTATATGGGACCATATGTTGAGCAATCACCTGGTTCTGAAAATTGGTGGATTTACTGGTCGCATATACGGATGTTTTTTTATGTCTATTCTTATGCAAGCGGACTGTTAATATCTAAGTCTCTGCAAAATAGTGTAAAAGCAAATCCTGAATATATCAATTTAGTGAAAGAATTTCTTGCTGCAGGTCTCTCTGAATCACCCAAAAATATCTTTAAAAATCTTGGTATTGCTATTGCAGATGCTGAATTTTGGAATAACGGTCTTGATGAAGTAGAAAAGCTGCTTACAGAAACAGAAAAAGCTGCAAAAAGATTAGGAAAGATTTAGTTCATTGTCTATTTCATCAACATGTTCATTGTCTTGTTCGTGATCAATCTCCGGACGAATCAAAAATCCTTTCAGATCAAGTCTTCCAACGATCATTGGATATTTCAGGTGCGACCTGTTCACAACAGTTACTTGGGAATTAATTTTTTTGCCGGCAAGCTGGAAGGAGAGTCTGGTCGTTGGTCTATATGCTTGTCCGCTTGCAGATTTTATATATACCTTTTCTTTATCAATATGTAGTCCTAATTCTTTTGCTAAATCTTTATCAATAGACGAGCGGTATGCACCCGTGTCGAGTTTGGCTCTTATTTCTTTCACCGTATCTTTTGTTCTAATAAAAACGGGATACACCACTGGAAGCACTTGCGGTGAAGTTGAGACTTTTTCCGAGAATTTTGCAGCAAATAGTGTCTGTGCCAATATAACGCCACGTTTGGGAGTTGGGATCTCCATATCTTCAATTCTTTCAAGACGTGTTCGAAGTGAAGCAAGATTGGCATTTTGAATCATAAGTCCCGGACGGGCATTGACTTCCAGAACGACAGGTCCCTTTTTTTCGTCAATAACCAGATCAACACCTGCAAATCCCAGTCCGACTAATTCTTGTGTTTTAGATGCTAAGAGCAATATCTCTTCCCAATGAGGAAGTTTTATTCCTGCGGTTTTCTTTTTACTTTGCGGAATGAAATAGATCATACGGCTTTTACTCGTAGCACTCGTTGTTATCCCTGTTGCGATATCTATCCCTACTGCTAAAGCACCGAGATGGAGATTTGCCTTGCCAAAAGACTGTTGAGTCGGGATACGAAGCATTGCCATAACGGGTACTTTTTTAAAAACAATAACTCGTATATCTGCAAGTCCTACGGGAACTATTTTTTTAAAAAAAGAACTCTGCATAACCCGTTCCTCAATAAATGCTTTATCGGGAAGATACTGCAGAGAAAATGCACCGTCCAATATATTGAAGATATGTGATTCTAGCTGTTTGATGGTATATTCCTGACCGCTGACTGTGGTTCCGACACCGTTTTTCCAGTGCTTAAATGCGATGATGCCGCCTCCACCATACCCACGTGACGGCTTTATGACAAATCCATTTTCCGGCAGCTCCCAATCAAAATTACGGACATCTTTACTCGTATAAAATGTAGCGAGTAGTGAAGGTGTTGCTATATTGTTTTCCAGAAGAATTTTTTTTGTTTCTAATTTATCATCCGCTTTTCCTTTCGCTGAAGGCTTATTAAAGGGGCGGATATAGAGATAGTTTCGGGCATTCATACCCAAGACTGATTTACTTACTGCCATGTTTAAGAATAGGTTGAAATTTTATATACTCAGTCATTCTTAGACCAAAGTATCTTCCTATCAATATATTTATTGGTATAAGAAGGAGTATAGATTCAGGATATATTAAGGCAAAGAAACGTAATTGGTCCCAGGTTAAGAGAAGAAAGCCAAGGATCGCCAAAAAAAGCGTTATAATTGTTGTCTGGATTGTTTCTAGAAAATCTCTTTCCAAAAAAATGGTAACAATACGGTCACTTAATAGGATATACAATAATATTGGAAAGATTGAGAGACTTCGGACATCAATAATTCCATAAATTGAGCTGATTGTTAGTGCTATCAGCAAAAATATTGCCACCATTAACATAGAAAGCGCAACTTTGGGCATTTGCATGATAGGAAACCGTTTGAGGAAAAATCGTGAAACAAGCGATGCGATTATAATTGCCCCAAGCATAATAAATCCGGGAGTAACACCTGTTGCAAGTAACGTAATAGAAAGAGCTATTGGTACAAGTAAACCGATACCAGATAAACCGACAATATACCTGAATGCTACGACAATCGTTGCAAGAAGCGGTAATAATAAAATAAGGACGATCGTATTTGTAGGAACACCTGCTTGAATCGCGTATTTAATAGCAAAAGGAATAAAATTAATAAATGAAACATCTTGGACGTGTCTTTGTTTATCTAATGCAGTTAAGACCGCTTGTTTTTGCTTATCTTGTTCTGGATTGGTAATCTCATTGATACTTTGTACAGTTTGATTAATTTTTGTTTTTGCAGAAGGAGTGGCATCTTTGGCCTCTGCAGATTTAGAACTAATTGGAGTCACACTTTGTGCGATTGCAAACACTGGAGTTGCCAATATAGTCATTGTAGCCAAGAGTAATAAGAAAAAATATTTCATAATATGTCACATGACAAAGATTAGTATTATTGATTTGGTGCCGAGAGGGGGAGTCGAACCCCCACGGAGTGTAATCTCCAAAGGTTTTTGAGACCTTCGTGTCTGCCATTCCACCACCTCGGCTTGTTTAGTTATTACTTTTAGTTTCGCTTATTTCCTTATTATTTTTGCCTTCGGCTGTCTGCTCCACTCCGTGGACAAATGCATTCCACCACCTCGGCTTTTTTCGTATCTATACAATTTTTACGTTTTCGTCTTGAGCCTTGAAATAACTGCCTCACTATTATATACTTGATTGCATGACTATTCAAGAAATATATGATCTAGCCGTTGAGATGGGAATGAAGGCAGACCCGCGCGGACAAGCATCAGTAAAAAAATATCTTCAAAAAAATAAAGAACGATATAACGAATTGCCAGAAAAGAAAAAAAAGTATTTTGATAAAGAAAGCTTTACCAATCCATATTCAGATTCGAGAATTTTTACCGATAATCCGAAAAGAGAAGTAAAAAAGATATTAGCAGGAATCGACGCCAATGCTACAGAAGTATTGCTAGCTGATCGATTAAATGAAAAAGGCGCAAATATTGATTTATTAATCGGTCATCATCCTGAAGGAAATGCATTTGCTAGTCTTCATGAGGTGATGGATTTGCAGGTGGAAGTTAGTGCAGAAGCGGGAATACCGATTCATCTCGCAGATGCACTTCTTCGTGAACGGATGAGGGATGTTGAGATAGGCATTCATCCAATTAATCATAATCAAACCATTGACACCGCAAGACTTCTTGATATACCGTTTATGACTTTGCACACTGTCTGGGATAATTTGGGTGATAATTTTATGAAACAATATTTCAAAGATAAAGAATTCGATAGCGTTGGTGACATTATGGACGCAATGATGGAAATTCCCGAATATCAGGAAGCAAAAAGAGGGAAAGCAGGGCCAATTTTGGTTTCTGGGAATAGAGCTAGTAAAGCAGGTAAAATAGCACTGTTCTTTACCGGCGGTACCAATCCTTCAAAAGAATGGTATATGGAATTGGCAAAAGCAGGAGTCGGAACAGTGATCGATATGCATATCAAAGAAGATGCACTGAGAGAACTTCGGAAATTACATGTCAACATAATCAATGCCGGACATATGTCATCGGATTCAATAGGTGCAAATATCTTTTTTGACGCGTTAGAGAAACACGGCATAGAAGTTATTCCGTGTTCAGGATTAATCCGTGTTAAAAGGAGTAATAAGTTATAATATGATTTCAGTAACCGAATTACGCGCAGGAACGGCATATGAGGAAGACGGACAATTTTTTACGGTCTTGTCATATGAGCATATCAAGATGGGACGTGGGTCGGCCAATATTAAAGTAAAGGTAAAAAATCTTAAGACCGGTTCGATCGTAGATAAGAGTTATATTAACGGTGCAAAAATCCAAGATATCCACGTAATAAAGAAAGATATGCAGTATCTTTATAAAGATGATGATGCTGTTTATTTTATGGATGCTGAAACTTTCGAACAAGTAAGTATCCCCCTCAAGATTGTTCCCGAACATATCTATCTGAAAGAAGGGGAGACATTTACCGTAAGCTTCCTCAATAACGAACCGTTAACGGTTCTACTTCCACCAAAAATGACCTTTAAAGTTATCGAAACAGCGCCCGGTGCAAAAGGTAACTCTGCGACAAATGTTTTTAAAGAGGCGATCTTAGAAAATGGTTTGAAGACAAGAGTACCTCTGTTTATTAACACGGGTGAATCAATTCGTGTTGACACGCGTACGGGTGCATACTCGGAAAAAGCCTAACCATGAACGCTCATATTCTTCGTGTCTTTTCTGAACGATCTTTTTTATTTTTGTGGATTGGAGAAGTATTTACTCAAATTTCTACAAACCTTTTTAACTTCTTTTTATTACTTGTTGTTTATAAATTGACTCATTCAAATACCGCTGTATCAGGGATTGTTTTGACTTTTACAATTCCTGCAATTTTTTTCGGCTCCATAGCAGGTGTGTATGTTGACAGGTGGAATAAAAAATATGTCTTAATAATAACAAATAGTATTCGTGCGCTACTGCTTGTTCTTCTTGCCTTTATGTTGAATAACGTCGTGATGATTTATGTAATTTCTCTCTTATTTTCAATTCTCGTCCAATTTTTTATCCCGGCAGAAAGTCCAATGATTCCTCTCGTTGTCAGAAAACAATTTTTGCTTCATGCAAACGCGCTTTTTGGTCTGGCAATTTTTGGCTCTATACTCGTTGCGTATGTCTTATCCGGACCAATTCTTATTCTTTTTCAGCCGTTTTATTCAGTACTGCTTTTTGCAGCAATGCTCTTCATGGGGGCTATTTTTATTATATTTGTTAAACCAGATTACGCAAAACCTGTAAAGTTAGCAAAGAAGGCAAAACAGTTAAATCTTTTTAATGATATTAAACAAACGCTATCGTTTATGAGACATACAAAAATGATATCTCATTCTTTATTTTTACTTTCTTTATCGCAAATTCTTATCTTAATATTGGCAACAATTGCCCCTGGGTATTCTTCACAGGTACTTGGAATTCCAGTGGAGCAGTTTCCGATTATCTTTGTAACGCCAGCTGCACTTGGAATGGTAATTGGATCCGTAGTATTGGTAAATGTTTTTCATAATCATCCACAACAAAGGATCATTACAACCGGAATATTTTTATCAGGAATTGCAATGCTGTTATTGCCTTTCGGTTCAAAAGTTGCTTCAAGGGACATTGTTCATAATATAAATCTTTATCTTCCCCATACATTTACCATAACAATTCTTCATATTATGGTAGTATTGGCGTTCATTTTAGGTGTAGCCAATTCACTTGTTTTTGTCCCTGCAAATACAAGGTTGCAAGAACATACATCAGATGAAATGCGGGGTAAAATTTACGGATTTTTAAATACATTTATTGGGCTTTTGTCATTGGTACCTATTATTATTGTGGGAGGGCTTTCAGATTTAATTGGTGTTGGTACAGTAATTATCGGTATAGGAGTCAGCCTGCTGCTGCTTGGTTTCATCAATATATACATATAAAATATGCAGATATTATTATTTTTGCCAGCATTATTTTTGTTTTTATACATACTTTACCGTTTAGTTAAAGATGATTATATTTTTATCCGGAAGGGAATATCCCTTGAGCAGTCTTTTGATATTGCCTTTATTACGTTATGGGTTAGCCTTTTTTCTTCAAGATTATTATTTCTATTATTTCATCTATATCCAGGACAGAATATCTTGTTTGATTTTTTTTCTTTCAACAAAGGAGGATTTTCACTGACAGGTGCTATTATAGGCGGTATGATTGTCGTTTATTTAACCGGAAGATATAAACGCGTGCCTTTAGGAAGATTAAGCGATTTTTTGAGTTTATCTTTTAGTTATGCACTACCGTTGCTTTTTTTGTCGGATGCTATTTTTGCAAAAAAGAGTGAATTGTTATTTGTTTTTTTGAATGCGGTAGTTTATTTTATCTTATTATTATTTTTCGTGCAGTTTTTATATCCGAAAGTAATGAATAGAACTATAAAAGAGGGACTTCTTTCTTTGGTTTTTTTACTAGCTTTTTCTCTAATTTCATTGATAACATCTCTATTAATATCCTTAAAGCATATTCAAAACTTTCTTAATCCAGAAAATATAATTCTAACCGCCATTTTTCTTTTTAGCCTCTTTTTATTTATAAAACTAGAACGGTCATCTCATACTAGACGGATGATCATAAAATAACATGCAGATGATAACCATCCCTATAATCTTTGAAGATAAATCGTTGCTCATAATTGATAAACCAGCCGGAGTGACAGTGAATCGTGCGGAAACTACGAAGAATGAAACCACTATACAAGATTGGACCGAAAATCATTTGAATATAAAATTTAAAGATGACGGTAGAAAATTTGGAGACAAAGATTGGAAGCCGGAAGATGATTTTTATAAAAGAGGAGGGATAGTCCATCGTCTTGATAAAGAAACATCAGGAATTTTAGTAATTGCAAAGACACCACAAGCTTTTGTTGATCTGCAAAAACAGTTTAGGGACCGAACAGTAAAAAAAACGTATACTGCATTAGCACATGGCGTTATCAAACCTGAAAAAGGCGAAATTTCTGTTCCTGTTGGCAGATTGCCTTGGAATAGAAATCGATTTGGTATCATTCCCGGGGGCAGAGAATCAAAAACGTTGTATGATGTTTTATCGTATTATCAAAGATCAGATATAAAAGATAAACTATCTCTTGTTGCATTATATCCACAGTCGGGGAGGACACATCAGATCCGTGTACATTTGAAATATATATATCATCCAATCTTCGCAGATTTTCTTTATGCAGGTAGAAAAACAGCAAGATCCGATAGGAAAATGTTGCAAAGGTTTTTTCTCCAAGCTACAAAAATAAGTTTTTTGCATCCGGATACGCAAAAAAGTATAACGTATGAAGTACCGTTGGCAAAAGAATTAGATGCGTTTTTACAAACGTTGGAAGAAATACCGCACTAGAATCAAATCATAACCTCTGATATACTTTGTTTAGGTTTTAATTACAATTATTGATGAAAAAAGCTGCCCATAATACGAATAAAAGTTTAAAAACGCTTTATCTCTATGCAATTATCGTTTTACTGCTTATTCTTGTCTCATTGGTAGTAAAAGTATTCTATATAGTTCAACAAAATAAATTTGATTCGACACATCATTTTACACTTGCAATAATTGAACATAACAACGTTAAAGAGATACTTTCATTTCAACCACAGACCCCTGCAGTATCGGAACTGATAATACAGAATAATAATATTCCATATGGGTTACTCGCAAAAAATTACGGCATAGAAACTGATGGTTATATACAAACTGGTGATAATTTATTGCCAGGATCTGATATGTCAAATCTTCTTTGGTCTTCAATAATCCATACCGCATCATGGCAATGTAACGTAACTATTTTTGATAAGGTGCGGCTATTACTTTTGGTAAGAAGTATAACATCAAATAATAAAATTATTAAAAATATATCATTAACAACACAAAATTCTGACGTCAACGCAACGATAATGACCGCTTTAACAGACCAGGATGTCGCAACAGAGAATACCAGCATTCAAATTATAAACGCAACAAATGTTTCAGGTCTTGGGCAACGGCTAGCAAGAGTTTTGACCAATCTTGGAGCAAATGTAATAGATATCGCAACTGCACAAAAAACACAAGAAAAATCATCTATTGCATATTATGAGAACGAATCATATACATTGAATCGTGTGCAACGTATTTTAGATATTCCAGTACGCAAACTCACTAAACGGCCAATTGCAGCAATTGTGATAACAATAGGAAAAGATAAAGTAAATACAAGCGAATTTTGAAGGCTTATAGTATGATATTTATTATTTTATTTCTTTTCTTTTTAATTTCAATTATTTTAGCTTATTGGTCATTATTGAAACAGAAAAAGTTGAAAGAGCTAGAATACGTACAAGGAGAATTAAAGAAGAAAAAGGTGATTTATCATCACTCATCATCATCAGAAGAATCGGAAGAGTGATGTGATTTGTTTTTGTTACTTACCGAGTTATTTGATATTGCAAGCTTTGGTTTGTCGCTCCCAGATACAAAAGAGGGTTGATTTTTAAATTTTTTAACTCGTTTAGTCTCGCGAATAAAGATACTTACTTTATTACTATCTACAGTTCTTACATAAGCTTCATATTGATTACCTGCATCCATAAACTTGATAAGCCGTTGACATGTATCATCGGGTAGCATTCCAATAAACTGATTTTCTAAATCATAGGCAAAGATTTTACTACGTTTTATCCGTAAATCCAATTTTTCTCCGGATCTTAAGTGAGTAATGATTTTCTTATCTGCGATATTAATAAGATCCATTACTTTTGTTTTGCCAGGTTCTTCGATAAAAAGATTATTTATTACTATATTTGTTCTTTTTGTATTGACTTCGTGCAGCCTTTTTAAGTTGCGGATTGCAATAGGGTTTTGCATATCGAGGGATAATACTTTTTCATATAACGTCTTCGCGTCTTTTGGGTTACCCGAACTAAGTAATGCAAATGCAAGTCGATTGAGTGTGTCAATATCTTCGGGATCTTCTTGGAGAATAAGCTGGTTAAGATCTATAGCCCTTTGCCAGTCGCCAACGAGGGCAGTTTGTATAGCTTGATTTTTAAGCGTTAGCATATGAAAGAGCTTGCAAGTTGAAAGTAATTCTACTAACAATTCTTGCAAAAGTCAAGGGAGAAAGGGTATAATAGAGCGTCTAGTACCTAGCGTCTAGCGTCGAGTTTCTATTTCTAAAAAAGTAATTAAATAGAACTAGACCCTAGATTCTAAATGCTAGATACTAATCTAATGAGTGGACATTCAAAATGGGCTACAATTAAACGACAGAAAGGCGCAAATGACGCAAAACGTGGGCAGTTATTTACCAAACTTTCCAGCGCTATTACAATAGCTGTTAGTCAGGGCGGGGGATCACCAGACCCGGAAAGTAATTTCCGTTTACGACTTGCTGTAGAAGCAGCACGCGCTGCAAATATGCCGAAAGACAATATCGAGCGTGCTATTCAACGGGCGAGTGGTAAGCAAGCAGACACGCTTGAAGAGGCCACGTATGAAGGCTTCGGACCGGGAGGATTCAGCGTTCTCGTCGAAGCGTTTACCGATAATAAACTACGGACTGTTTCTGAAGTCAAAAATGTGTTTAATAAAAACGGAGGTAGTATGGGTGCGCAGGGAAGTGTAATGTATCAATTCGAGAAAAAAGGTGTTATCACTGTTGATAAAAATGGAAAATCACTAGATGATATTTTTCTAATCGCTGCTGATAATGGAGTCGAAGATATTGAAGATGCGGGAACGGAAGTTCTTTTATATACCAAACCTGAAGATGTAACAAAAGTAAAAGATAGTTTGAGCCAAAATGATCTTACTGTAAAAACATTCGAGCTTATGTTTAGGCCTGTAGTAATAAGTGCTATTTCTGATAAAACAACAGCTGAAAAAGCTTTATCATTTGTGGATAAATTAGAATCACTTGATGATGTGCAGCGAGTGTACGCGAATTTTGATATCCCTGATGAGCTGATAGAGGATAGTAAATAGGGAATGAATATTAGACAGCGAGTTGTATCAAGCGGAAAAAAGGGGAGAAAAAGACTGCATTTTGCCATAGATAAGCGGCAGAAATTTGTTCTCGCCGTCTGTATCTTATCACTAGGATTATTTTTCACCGAATATCAATTAACCCAATGGGGATTAATTGTGACACTTATCTTGCCATTCCTTACGGTCTTATTTCTTTTGTGGGCGATTTTTAGTGATCTTAAAGAAAATAAATTATTTCAAGTTATCATTTTGCCGTTTATTTATACGTTTGCATTCGGGTTTTTCTACTTGTTAACGCCAACATCATTTGTAGTCCGATTATTACTTACGGCAATTTATGCTTTTGGTTTATATTCACTTTTTTTGAGCCAAAATATATTTGTCGTGTCATCTTCAAGAACTATTCAATTGCTATCCGGAGCACGGATAGTTTCTTTTGTAATTACCCTCATTTCATATTTTTTCTTAACTAATATTGCTTTTTCGTTTCACGTTATCATCTTCCCGGTAATAGCCGTTATTGCGGTTTACACATACTTGTTGATTTATCATTCTCTCTGGACTTATACCTTGCAGAAGTATTCACAGCCCTTATTGATTTGGGTATCGGCGCTCACAGTATGTGTTATTGAAATTGCGTCACTGGTATGGTTTTGGCCAAGCAATCCTACGGTAACCGCATTATTTCTCACAGGATTCTTTTATGCTATTGTTGGGCTCAGTCATATATGGCTTGAAAAAAGATTTTTCAAAGGAATACTTTGGGAATATGTTTGGGTAGGTACTATTGTCTTTTTTGTATTACTGTTATTCACACAGTGGGGGAAATAGCCTCAATTAGCCTCAAGAAAGTACCATTTTTTTGAATTTGCGGAGAAGTGCATATACAAGCAATTTTTAACAAGTAACATAGGCTTTAGTGTACGTTCTGTATGGTATGAGAACAATTAATATTATATAAATAAATCTTTCATTACTTTAAAAAATTACTTGAATGATAGAGAAGAGAGGAGAGGGAAGTGAAAAGGGGAAGGAACGACCTATATAATTATTGATATAGTGTGATATAGTATGTGGATAACTTTTCACGGACGACTTTTCACAGCCTCAAATGATATAGTTTGATATATGTTTTAATTCATCTCATTGCTGGCCAGTCAGGTTACAGCAAGCGAGCTGTTGTACTTATATATCACGAAGCTTTTGACTACTACATTCTTTAAAAAGCATATACTACATTGCAGATGGGTACCTCCACTGCTAAAGGGATACCAGGAAAGTAAAAGAAAAAAATACGAACATCATTTTTTGTAGTTTTTGAGGCTAAAAATTATCGTTTAGATTGATTTGACGATCTAAATTAAGCATTCCTCGACGCCGTAGTAGAGGTGCCTTTATGGCGTGCTCTATACGAAAGATCAGATAGATACAATTGCATACTTTCTTCGGTAAATGCTTACATACATTTTTCTTACGCAAGGCATTGACTTTCTCTTCCGGGAGAGGATGTCATAGTAGCCATAGATAGTAGTGACAATAACTCATTATGATTACTGTTGCATCAATAATGTATTTGTTATATTGCAACTCCACTCCGTCGGGAAAGAAGGGTAAAATGTTATGTCGCACAATATAACTTTTACGACATGATGAGGTTTAAATCCGGGGGGAGGGCTTCCGTTTTATTTTTTTAATTTTTGATTTATATTAATTTTTAACATTCGCAGATTCGTGTACTGGCTAATTTTGTTATATTACCTGTCTTATCTTAGATATACATTTGCTGCCGTTATTAACATCCCATAGTCATATATATCTTTATTTTTTTATCTGTTTATCTTTGTTTTTAGCCTGCATTTTTGGGTGTATAGAATGTCATACAGCTTATATGTGAGTAAATAGTATCCAACACTCCCCTTTATATATTTTGCAGAAGGGGAAGCGCTTTTCACATATTGAGATAGATCGTTAAATTAGTAACCTGAGTCGCATTATTTCTAATGTGTTTTCATTTTTGAAAATATTAATTTTTAGCTGTTTGTAAAGAAAAAAATCGTAACAATATTTGATTTTCGTTTGATAACGAGACCGTAAATATTGGCCTTGAATAGGAGGTCATGTAGTGCGATTTAAGGCCTGTGTTTTAAGAAAGATAAGTAACTGGTCATCTTAAATTATGCAGTGTTTGCAGATAGCTGTTTTGACAATACATTTTGCCTGTCGCTACTACCATTAATTAAGAATAAGTAAGTCAAATGGTGGTTCATCAGGGAGTGGTTCTTTAAAGATCGATTGATCGCCTTCAAGAGCGTCAAGGATTTGGATATATCGGTAAAACGCAGCGTTTGTCCACCCAAAGCCTTCTTGCATGGCATATTTATATCCGACGCTTGGTTCACCTGTCTTGCCATCAATTTTTTCAAAGAACGTTTTGTATTTTCTGAATAATTTTGCATGAGTCTTTACTGAATTCTGCATTATTCGTTTTGCTTCATTTATAAATCCGTATCGAAGAAAACCAATGATCGAAAGGTATTCCAGAGGCGACCAAATGTTAGGGTAGTCCCACTGTTTGGGTTTGATAATTTCTTCAATTGCCGGATGATAGCGACGTTGAATAGTGGATAGATCTATCGGTTTGGCCAGCGAAACTTTAGCTCCGACCATAAGACCATACGGAGTCTCAAATTTTGATAAATGCTTCATTGCACGTTTTGCTTGAGCAGGCGTTGCAATACCTGCCCATAGGGGAGTGTACGAGGCTAAAGAAAAGTAGTGACCAATTCTTTGAAAACCATAACCGTAGTCATAGAAAAAACCTTCGTCCTTATCCCACATGATCTGCATGGCTTTTTTCCGTTCTTTTGCCTTCTCTTTCCACATTTTTGCCTCTTCCCTATTGCCGAGTATTTCACAAGCTTGTGCAAAGTCTATTTCGTATTTATATAAATACGAATTTAAATCAACGGGCAGAAATTGATCACAGCGATTATAAAACCGAGATGTCATATCCCAGCCGGATTCTATTTCTGATGAGTGAGCGTAGCCAATATCTCGGTCTCCGTAACGAGAAAGAATAGTGTTGTTGACGCTGTGATTATAAGCACAATCTTTATCGATCCAGACTAATTCATATTCCTGTTTGGCAATAGAAATTGTTCTATCCAACCACTTTTTCATTTTATGTTCGTACCATTTCCGTTTTACTCCTGTGACATATTTATATTGATTAGTTGGATTTAACCTCTGGAGGTACGTATCCATAATCATTGAAGAAAAAAATGGCGGCTGTGAACGTCCCATGGAGCCGGGTGCGCTGAAGTTTGGAATAAGATGAAATGCATTAAAGAGATAAATAAAATTTTCGATCATCTCAGGCATAAGCCATTCCCGTTTGGTTCCCATAAGACCTTTGAACATGAAATAGCTGTCCCAATAATAGATATACGTAAATTTATTGTCATTAGGTACAAAATAGTAATGAGGAAGCTTGACAGAATGGGGGTTAATATCCTTGTTTCTGATAGTGCTTTTCATTCCCAAAGGCAATTTATCCGCATAGGGTAACTCATACGGCAAGTTATTTATCCGATACCGGAGTTTCATCCTAGATGGTTTGTAAATTATTTTATTCCAGTAGTTATCGATATACTCGAGACAGTCTTTATATTCTTCTTGCCACATACAATGATTAGTATAAAGTATTAAGCAGGAAGTATAAAGTATTTGTAAGAGATTGCATTGCAGTATTCTTATGTCGTAGAATATTAATAGGGAACTCCCCTACTGCCTATGCAAAATGGACTTGAAAAACAAATTAATGATTTTTTGGAACATCTTGAAGTTGAAAAAAATTCCAGTAAGCTAACGATCCGTGATTATCGACATTATCTCGATACCTTTTTGAAATGGTACTCCTCTACCCTGCCGGGTAAATCGATAAGTGATTTGGATCTCGGAACTGTGCGCAAATACCGAGTTTATCTGGCAAATAAAGTAGACCCGCGAGGCAAAGGTTTGAAAAAAGTAACGCAAAATTACTACGTAATTGCTCTCCGCTCATTTTTGAGATTTCTTATCAAAAATGACCACAAGACACTTGAACCTTCCAAGATTGATTTACCGAAAACAGAAAGCCGGAGTTTGAAATTTTTAGAAAGAGAGCAAATTGATAGATTGGTTACCATGCCGGATACGAGTAAAGAGGATGGTGTTCGTGACAGGACAATTTTGGAATTATTATTTTCGACTGGTCTTCGTGTTTCAGAGCTCGTAAAGCTTAATCATGAGCAGATCAATATCGAACGAAGAGAGTTTGGCGTTGTAGGAAAAGGAGGACGAGCCCGAGTTGTGTTTATTTCTGACCGCGCCGCGGAGTGGATAGCCAGGTATCTTGCTGTGCGAACAGATGTATTTAAGCCCTTGTTTATCCGTTATTCGCGAGCGATCGATGAAGAAGATAATGGTGAAAAAATGCGTCTTAGTGTCCGAAGTGTTGAGCGAATTGTGAAGAAGTATACCCGTATGGCTCGTTTGCCCGTTGACGCTACTGTTCATACGTTGCGGCACAGTTTTGCGACAGATTTATTAACAAATGGCGCGGATCTCCGGTCGGTGCAGGAAATGCTTGGTCATAAAAATATCGCGACGACTCAGATCTATACACATGTGACCAACAAGCAGCTCCGTGACGTTCACAAGGCATTCCACAGCGGGAATAAATAGACATCAGTTTGTTTTTTAATACGTTTCGTATGAGAGGGTGACGGTTGAGGTGACGGAGTTCTGTCCGGGGTTGATTTGTGTTGGGACTGATTTTGCGCTTCCTGCAGCGCTGTTCATCATCAAAGGACGAACAATCGGGAAAGCATTATCATTATTTTCTTGAATATTGGTAATCCTTCCCAAATTGATTCCTGCTGCTTGAGCGATACTCTGTGCTTTATCTTTTGCATCCTGGATCGCTTTTGTCCTTGCATCA
>Ga0307374_10003966_pt1 | contig 24966 bp, 25 predicted proteins | sample OX3MG_FD_202532 | JGI IMG/M metagenome (GOLD analysis project Ga0307374, IMG submission 202532) | Soil microbial communities from Risofladan, Vaasa, Finland - OX-3 | ecosystem: Environmental > Terrestrial > Soil > Coastal area > Acid sulfate soil | place: Finland: Risofladan, Vaasa | collected...
ACTCCTCCTCGGTGACGTCGCCCGGGGGGAGATTGAACACGATCGGAACCAGTGCGTACTGCACCGCGGCGAAGTCGCAGAACTCCGGATACGGCTCGTAGCCGTCGACGAACCACTCCCGAATCGTCCACTCGTTGGGCGCCACCTCGGTCTTCTCGTAGCGCCGAATCGGCACCAGCGGGTTGAGCGCTGAGCCGCTGGCGAGAAGCTTGCCGGGAGACTCCAGGGTCTGTGCGGACTGGGACAGCTCCCAGGTGCCCAACCAGTCGGCCAGCCGCGCCGTCTGGTCGTGAAGGCTTGTGGTGTCCAACTTCGACCGCTCCTCGAGGAGCCGCCTGAATTGGTCGTACGAGCTCCACGACGACGCAGTCCCCAGTTCGTCGAGACTCCGGCACTCGCCGGCATTCTCCAGGAGTTGATGGATGCCGTCGACCGGCATGGTCTCCGCCAGAAATTCCATCAGCATCTTCGTATAGACACCGGATACGTGGTGCTCCGCCGCGACCGTCTCCATACTTGAGAATCGGCAGATCGAACAGTGCCCTTTAGCCGTCACGACGCCCGTGAACGGCACCAATCGCAGCTCCGGATGGTGCCGTTGGCCTGGACATCTGAGCCACCTTGCCTGGTGTGACCGACCGAGAGGGGTGGGGCCATCGGATCGGATGGCCATGACCGGGGGCTCATCGACGTGGCCGGCTGTCGACCCTTGACCCCTCCCTGGTAGTTTTGTGCTCAGAGTTGGTCGGTCGCAGCTGGCCGATTGAGAGAATTAAGGAGCACACCCCATGCCGTCACGAAAGCTCGACTTCCCGGTGTTCGACGCTGATAACCACATGTACGAGACGACCGATGCATTCACCAAGTACCTCCCGCCCGAGTACGCCGGTCTGATCAAGTACGTGCAGGTCGACGGTCGGACCAAAATCGCCGTCAACGGCCTGATCAGCGACTACATCCCCAATCCCACCTTCGCCCGGGTCGCCGCCCCCGGCGCGCAGGAGGAGTTCTTCAAGAGTGGCAACCCCGACGGCAAGACCCGACGAGAGATTCTGGGTCGGGCCATCGACGCCCTACCCGGCTTCTCCGATCCGGAACCGCGCCTGGCGCTCATGAACGAGCTGGGACTGGACCGGGCCCTCATGTGGCCCACCTTGGCCAGCCTGCTCGAGGAGCGCATGCGGAACAACCCCCCGGCCGTCCACGCGGTGGTGCATGCCCTCAACGAGTGGATGCATGAGCATTGGACCTACAACTACGAGGACCGTATGTTCCCGACGCCCGTCATCCACCTGGGCATCGTGGACCGGGCCATCGAGGAGCTGGACTGGGTGGTCGAGCGTGGTGCCCGCATCATCCTGATCCGCCCGGCACCGGCATGGGGATTCATGGGTCCTCGGTCGCCGGCCCTTCCCGAGTTCGATCCGTTCTGGAAGCGGGTCGCGGAAGCGGACCTGCTGGTCGGAATGCATGCATCCGACAGCGGCTACCAGCGCTACGCCAATGAGTGGGAGGGCATCCCGGACGGCGAGATGACGCCGTTCAAGGGCGACTCCGGATTCCGTGCCATCACCGGGCATCAGGGCAGGCCGATCATCGATACGGTGGCCTCGCTGGTGGGACACGGACTGTGCTCGCGCTTCCCGACGCTCACGTTCATCCCGGTGGAGAACGGCAGCAACTGGGTCCGTCCGATCCTCGCCGACATGGAGCACGCCTGGATCCACTCCCCGAACTCCTTCGACGAGAATCCGGTCGAGGTGTTCAAGCGCAACGTCTACGTGCATCCATTCCACGAGGAGGACCCGAAGGGCCTGGTCGACATCTTGGGTGCCGACCGGGTCCTGTTCGGCTCGGACTACCCCCACCCCGAGGGCATGGCCGACCCGATCACGTTCGTCGACGACCTCCAGGGGCTGCCCGACGAGGACATCCGGAAGGTCATGGGCGGCAACCTGAACCGCCTGATGGGTTTCGTCGACGCCGCCTGACACCCTCGCGTTCATCACCATTCCTTTCCGTCGATGGTGCGGTGCCGGTAGCACCCGGCCACGCCGATCAGTGGTGGTGTGCCGATCGGACCTCGCATTCAGCTGTGGTGGATGGCGGGGGAGGAGCTGACAGATGGACCTGAATCCTTCCGGGGAGCAGCAGCAGCTCATCGATGCCTTCGGCGCGCTGTACGCCAAGGAGTCCTCGTCCGAACGGGTCCGCGCCGCTGAGCCGTTGGGGCACGATGCCGACCTGTGGCGGCGACTGGTGGAGGTCGGCGCCATCGAGATGGCCGTCGACGAGGAGTCCGGCGGATGGGGCGCATCGCTGTTGGACCTGGCGTTGGTGGCGGAGCAACATGGTCGGTTCATCGGATCGGCCCCCCTCTTGGAGGCACAGGTCGCAGCCCGGCTGTTGGCGCGCACGGACGGCACCGAGGCGGCATCGGCCCTGGCCGAGGCGTTGGCCGGTGACCTCCTCACGACCGTGGCCCTCCACCCTCCCCGCGATGGCGTGCTCACCATGGTGCCGTCCGGTGCGGTTGCCGACATCGTGATCTTCGTCGATGGGGGACAGCTGTGGTCGATGGCCATCGGGGAGTCACGGACCCGTGTGGACAACCTGGGCTCCCTGCCGGTCGCCGACATCGAGGTCGGGAACGGAGCGCGGGCGCTGGCGTCGGGTCCGGAGGTTGGGCGGTGGTTCGAGCAGGCCCGCGACGAATGGCTGGTGCTGATGGCCAACGCCCTGGTCGGGATCGGGAACCGATCGCTCGAGATCGGCGTCGACTACGTGAAGGAGCGTCACGCGTTCGGCGTACCCATCGGATCCTTTCAGGCCGTGGCCCACGGCCTGGCCGATGCCGTCACCGCCGTCGACGGGGGTGGCCTGCTGGCGCGCGAAGCGGCGTGGGCCGCGGTGGAGGAGCCGGACAGGGGAGCCGAGCTGGCCGCTCTGGCCTGTGCCTTCAACACCGAGGCGGCCCGCGAGGCCAGCTACCGGAGCCTGCACTATCACGGTGGGTACGGGTTCATGCTGGAGTACGACATACAGCTGTACTTCCGTCGGGCCAAGGCATGGCCGGCACTGTTCGCCGAGCCGTCCTCGCTCTACGCCCGGGCCGAAGGCCACCGTCTCTCGACGCCAACCGTGGAGGCTTGACCATGGACTTCCGACTCGGTGAGCGCAGTGAGATGTTCCGGCAGGAGGCCCGGGCATTCCTCGACGAGGTGTTCACGGACGAGATGGAGGACCAGATCCACCGCACCGGGGTCCACCACAACTGGGACTTCCACCGCGCCCTGGTCGAGCGGGGCTGGCTGGCCCCCGGATGGCCGGAGGAGTTCGGGGGCCAAGGTCGCGACCCTCTGGAGATGTTGGCCTTCGCCGAGGAGTTCCACCGGGCAGGAGCCCCGACCTATGCGGTCGGCACGACGCTGATGGTGGCCAACATCATTCGGCACATCGGCACCGATGAGCAGAAGGAGCTCATCCTTCCGCCTGCGCTGGGCGGCAAGACCATCATCGTGCTCGGATTCACCGAGCCCGAGTCGGGCTCCGACGTGGCTGCAGCCCAGACCCGGGCCGTTCGCGACGGCGACGAGTGGGTGGTCAACGGACAGAAGATGTTCACCACCAACGCGCAAGAGGCCGACTACGTGTTCATGTTGACCCGCACCAACCCCGACGTTCCCAAGCACCAGGGACTGACCACCTTTCTCGTGCCTCTCCGGCAGGAGGGTGTGGAGATCCAGCCGGTCCTTACGCTGTCGGGTGAGCGGACGAATCTGACCTTCTATTCCGATGTGCGGGTCGATGACTCACTGCGCATCGGCGAGGTGGACGGCGGGTGGGACGTGATGAAGGTGGGGCTGACGTTGGAACGGGCCGGGGACCAGGGAGGGGAGTCGATCCGCCTTCTCAGGGCCATGGAGGAGTGGGCGGGTGCCACGGTGGACGACGAGGGTCGCGCCAGGGCCGACGATCCCGACGTGCGTGCCCGTCTGGGCCGGGCGGCGGCCGAAAATGAGGTCACGACCTTGCTCTGCCGTCGGTGTGCATGGGTCAACGAGTCGGGACGGTTGCCCGGGGTCGAGGGCTCGATGAGCAAGCTCTTCGCATCCGAAGCGTTGACCCGACAGTCGGCCGACTTCGTGGACCTCCTCGGTCGCGACGGGATCCGGAGCCACGGTGATCCTTCGGCACCGGCCGGGGGTGCCGCCGACTACGACTTCCGATTTGCTCTGGGCACCACCACCTACGGCGGGACGAGCGAGGTCCAGCGCAACATCATCGCCCAACGAGGACTGGGTCTGCCCCGGTCGGCCTGAGGGTACGGCGTGGTTGGGCGGACTGACCTCTGCCCCAACCCGCTGCTCCTACGGATCAGTGCCGGCGGGGAGGGCCCGGCCGCCCGAGCGCGCCGCCGGTTCGTTGTTCGTCGTCAGCCGAAACACAGCGCGCTCCAACGACGGCAGGATCGATGTGATGGGGAGCTCGCCGTCCGCGAACCGGCCGATGACGGCATAGGCCATGTTCGTCAGGATGAGCTCGATGTCCTCCACGTAGGCCGGGTCCCCTTCGGCGAGCACGCCACGGGCAACCGGCACGACGGCATGGACACCCTGGAGCTGGAGCCGATCGCCACCCGGGCCCGTCAACGCCATGTGGAAGGCCTGCAGCATGAGCGGTGACCGTTCCCACGGCTCGAAGACATGTCGGAACACCCGCATGAGGCCCTCGTACAGGGACTCGCCGCCCTCGGGCCGGGCGAACGGGGCGTAGCTGGTCTCCGACATCCAGCGCTGCAGGGCATCGACCACGAGATCACTTCTCGTGGGGAACTGCCGGTAGATGGTTGCCAACGAGACGTGGGCGCGTCGGGCCACCTCACGGAGTTGGACGGCCTCGTACCCTCCGGTCCCGAGCAGTTCGAGCACCGCGTCGATGATGTGGTCCCGTGAGCGGTCTCGCGTCTGACCACGCATCAGGAGGGTTCCGGACCACGGCGGGCGACCATTGGGTAACCATGTTACTCTGACCGTTCCGGCCAGCAGGCCGATGGAAGGGAGATGCTGATGGCGACCTACGTCCTGGTCCATGGTGGCGGACACGGCGGATGGTGCTTCCAGCGGCTGGCCCGTATCCTCCGATCGGCCGGGCACGAGGTGTACACCCCGACCATGACCGGACTCGGCGAGCGTGCCCACCTGCTCAGCCCCTCGGTCGATCTCGACCTGCACATACGCGACATCGTTGCCGTCCTCCGATTCGAGGACCTGCACGATGTCGTCCTGGTCGGCCACAGCTACGGAGGCATGGTCATCACGGGCGTCGCCGACCGTGTGCCCGATCGGGTCGGGCGACTCGTGTACCTCGATGCCGCCACGCCCGTCGACGGTCAGTCGCTCGTCGATGTGGCCGGCCCGGTGATCGAGGTCGTTCGCCCGGAGGGTCAGACCGTCGACGGCGTGGAACTGGTGCTGCTCCCGACCCCGGAGGCCGGTGCCTTCTATGGGGTCACCGACCCCGCCGACCTTGCGTGGATGGCCGACAGGCTGACCGGCCATCCGTGGCGGTGCTTCGAACAGCGGCTCGTGCTCGAGCATGAGCCGGCACTCTGGGCCATCCCGCAGTACCACATCGTCTGCTCGTCAACCCTCGCCACCCGGGATGCCGGGCAGATGGCGAAGGCCCGTGCTGAGGGCCACCTGTGGGAGATCGACACCGGACACGACCTCATGATCACGGAGCCGGAGCGCGTCGCCGAGGCCCTCATCGAGGTGGCCTCGGCCTGATCGGCCAGGGCGAGGTTCTACGCCGGTTGCTTCAGCCCCAAGAGCTCGAACATGTTGCCCCCCATGATCTTCGTGACCGCATCGGCGGGGTAGAGATTCGAGACCTCCTCGGCCCATTCGAACGGTTCGGCCAGTCCTTCGGGATGGGGATAGTCCGAACCGAACATGATGTGCTCGGGCGTCATGACGTCGATGAGCGCCTCGAGCGAGTCCTCCCAGAACGGATTGATGTAGATGTTCCGGAGGAACACGTCGCGGGGGTGCTCGGAGAAGGCGTTGGGCATCTTGCCGTACGTCTTCTCCAGGGCCTTCAGGCACGGTAGCGCCCAACTCCCGCCGTTCTCGACGCTCATCAGCCGCACCGTCGGGAACCGGCTCAGCATCCCATGGCAGATGGCCGACGTCACGGTGTCGCTGATCGGTCGCCCCGTGTTGACGGCGTCGCTGAACGGTCGTGGGGCGAAAGGCTGCATGTCGCGGCCATCACCTTCCCACTCGTTGGCATGGCGCTGGTAGCCGGAGTCGGAGGCGTGCATGGCCACCAGGATCCCGGACTCGGCCACCCTGGTCCAGAAAGGGTCGAACTCAGCCAGGAAGGGAGACCTGGTTCCCTTCGTCCCGGCGACAGGGCCGGGCCGAAGCAGCACCACTTTCGCCCCGCGCTCGAGCGCCCACTCGAGTTCGGCGATGCCCCGCTCGGGCAAGCACGGGTTGACGACCGGCGTGGCGAAGATCCGGTGGCGGTAGTCGAACGTCCACTCGTCGTGGAGCCACCGGTTGTAGGCGTGGATCACCGTGCAGGTCATCTCGGGATCGTCCAGGAGGTTGACCTCGATCAGGCTGGCCAGGGTGGGGAACATCAAGGCGGCGTCGACGCCCGTCTCGTCGAGGAGTGCCAGGCGGGGCTCGGCGGAGCGAAAGGCGGCTATGGCATGCATCGGCTCTCCGGCGAGCTCCCGGAGGGTCTTGCCTTCGGTGTTGTGCCCGGAAAAGTACGCGGCGAAAGCACCGGGAGGGGCCACCACCTCGAAGGTGGGATTGGGAATGGATTCACTGATGTGGTTGGCGATGGCGATCTTCGTTCGCCCCTTGACCTGCACGTACTTGATGAAGCCCTCGAACTCCTTCGGTAGGTAGCGCGTGAGGGCGTCCTCGGTCTCGTAGAGATGATTGTCGGCGTCAAAGACTGGACCTTCGTACTTGGTCACACGAACCTCGATTCTTCAGAATGCACTATGACAACACGGACAGGTGTCATGGTTCGGTGCTCATCCGACGGGGGTGAACTCGAGGAAGAGCCGGTCGTGGCCTCGGAGCATCCACGTTGGCGTGTACTCCCAGTGGCGGTCGCCCGCGGGGCCGTGGTGCGAGTCCGAGATGCGGATATCGGCCATCCGGTCGAGCAGCCGTTGGAGGGAGACGTTGGACTCGGCCCTGGCCAGCGGGGCCCCGGCGCAGGTGTGAATGCCGTGGCCGAAGGCGATGTGCTGGCGGGCGTTCTCCCGGTCGAGGCGAAGTTCGTCGGGGTCCTCGAACTCGCTCGGATCCCGGTTGGCCCCACTGGGGAGGATCATGACCGTGCTGCCCGCCGGGATCTCGGTGTCGTGCACCCGGGTGGGCGTGCGCGACAGACGGAAGGTGCCGTTGATGGGCGGCTGCAGGCGAAGGGTCTCTTCGATGAATGGGGAGACCAGCTCGCGGCGGTCCCGGAGCTGCTGCTGGAGCTCGGGGCGTTCGGCCAAGGTCTGGAGGGCGGAGCCGAGGAGCCGGGCCGTCGTCTCCTGGCCGGCAGCGAACAGGTTCGAGGCGATCTTCATCACGTCCTCCACCGGCGGCAGCGATCCGTCGGGGAAGGTGGCCGTGGCCAGTCCGGTCATCACGTCGTCGCGGGGCTCGGTCCGTCGGTCCTCTATATAGCGCGTGAACTGGGCGTAGAGGTACTCGAGGGGGCTGTTGGTCATCTCCAGGTGGCCGGTGTGCATGAGCTTCTCGAGGAACTCCGGGTGGTCCTCCTCGGGCACGCCGAGCAGGTCGGCGATCACCAGCATGGTGTAGGGCTGGGCGTACTCACCGATGAAGTCGCACTCGCCCCGGGCGTGGAAGCGGGCGATCTGGTCGTCGGCCAGCCGCTGCAGGGACGCCTCGTTCTCCTTGAGGCGCTTGGGTGTGATCAACCGCATCAGGAGCCCCCGCTGCGCGGTGTGCTTGGGTGGATCGAAGGTGGGCAGCTGGTCGCCGAAGGGGAGCCCGCCCCGGTAGGTCTCGATGATCTCGGTGACATCGTCCCCCTCCAGGGGAACGGGGAACTTGGCGAAGGGCCCGATGGCGGAGTTGCAGGCCGAGAAGGTCTCCTTGTCGTGGTAGACCTCGATGGCCTCGTCGTACCCCGTCACCATGTACACGTCGTGGTGGGGCTCCTGCACCACGGGGCACTGGCCCCGCAGGTGCTCGAAGTACGGGTAGGGGTTGTCGATGAGTTCCTTGGTGCCGAAGAAGTCGATGGATTCGAACCGGTCGTCGCTCACAGGCGCTCCAGAGTGGTCACGGGCGGGTGCCCTGATCGGACGGGTGCGGGGGTCAGGTCGGTGCGTTGCGCACCGCGGGACCGCGCTAGGTTCGGTGGCCGGCTCGGACTCGGACGAGCGGGTCCGTGCAGAAGTGTTTGGCGCGTGTCCCGGTACCGGACGTCCGCGGAAAGGGAGCGTTGGAGATGGGCACGGAATTGTCGGGGAAGGTGGCTATCGTCACAGGCGGAGCCGGTGGGATCGGTCGTGCCACCGTCGAACTCTTCGCCGAACAGGGCGCCGCCGTCGTGGTGGCGGACGTTGCCGTGGAACAGGGAGAGGCCCTGGCCGCCGGACTGGGTGACGCCGTGGCCTTCCGGCGGACCGACGTGTCCGACGCCGACGACGTCCAGGCCCTGGTCGACTCGGCGGTGAACACCTTTGGAGGCCTGCACGTGATGGTCAACAACGCCGGCATCTCGAGCTCGTTCCGCCGCTTCCTGCGAGACGACCTCCGCGACTTCGACCGGGTGATGGCCGTCAACCTGTTCGGCGTGGTCGTCGGGACACAGCGGGCCGGCCGGCACATGGCCGAGCACGGGGGTGGATCGATCATCAATACGTCCTCCATCGGAGGCCTGACCGGGGGTGGGCCTCCGATCGTCTACCGCATGTCCAAGGCGTCGATCGTCAACTTCAGCCGCATGGTGGCCACCGATCTGGCCGAGTTCGGTATCCGGGTGAATTGCATCGCTCCGGGCCACATCCCTACGGGGATCACCAGCTACGACCTGGGCCCGACCATCGAGCGCGACCAGCCGCTGCAGCGCCAGGGGACCCCCCAAGACGTGGCCGAGGCCGTGCTCTTCCTGGCCGGCGAGCGCTCGGCCCAGATCACCGGCACGGTTGTCCCGGTGGACGGGGGAACGGTGGCCGGACGTCCGGTCCGCCAGGTCCTCCTGGACCAGGCCCGCTCCATGGACGATGGCGCCGACTGACCTTCGGTTACCGCCGGTGGTAGGCGTCATGCGGGGCCGTCGCCCTTCCGCACGGCCGCTTCGATCAGTCCGATGACCCACGCAATCCCGTTGACGGCCTGGGCGTGGTCGATCGACCAGCCGTCGACCAGCCGTTCGTAGCTGGCGACACTCCAGAGGGCGTCGAGCACGGCGGCCACCGTCGTCTGCTGCAGGTCCGGCGCCCGCCCGACCTCGGAGGCCACGGCATCGAGCAGCGCCTGGTGCTGTCGGTTCTTCGCCTCCATCAGGGTCGGATCGAGGGGTGGGCGCGGCTCCCGCGGGTACTGGGCGACATGGTCGAAGATCTGGGCGGCCACCGTTGCCACGTCCTCGAGCCGCATCCCCTCCAGCTTGATCCCCGCCTCCTGCTCGTTCCGGTGCAGCATCGCGTCACGCAACCCTCGCTCACTGCCGAAGTAGCGGTAGACGGTGCGTTCGTTGACCCCGGCCCGTTCAGCCACGGCCCGGACAGTCAGCTTCTTCAAGTCCCTCACCGAGGTGCAGTGGATGAGCTCGGAGCCGGCGTCGAGGATCCGCTCGCGGGTCTCCGCCGCCCGCTGACGGCGGAGCGTGCCGTCATAGGTCCGGCTCGGCCGGGCCTCGGTCGTCGATCTGCGCTGCTGGGCTTGCGTGGACGTGTCCATACCGTCAGGCCAGCTTGGCCGACCAGCCCCCGTCCACCGGGATGACCGCACCGGTGACGAACGAGGCCCGGTCGGACGCCAGGAACGCACCGACCTCGGCGACCTCGGGGGACTGCCCGGCCCGGTTGAGGGCGGCCTTGGCGGCGATGTCGGGAATGAAGTCCTCAGCCCCCACCGCCATGATCTCCGTGAGGATGAACCCGGGGCAGATCACATTGACCCTGATGCCCTGGGTGCCGTACTCGATGGCTGCCGATTTGCTGGCCCCGATGATGCCGTGCTTGGCCGCAGCGTAGACGCTGGTGTATGCGGATCCGTTGAGCCCACCGACGGAGGACCAGTTGACGATGGAGCCACCGCCGGTGGGCAGCATGGCCCGGATCCCGTGCTTCATACCCAGGAACACGCCCCGCAGGTCGACGTCCATCAGCCGGTCGTAGAACTCCATCGTGAGGTCGGTCAGAGGTCCACCGTCTGCGACGCCGGCCACGTTGAGGACGGCATCGACCCGTCCGAAGGCGTCGACGGCCGCAGCCATCAGTGCCTCGACGTCGGTCTCATCGGTGACGTCGCAGTGCACGGGCAGGACGTCACCCTCGACCTCATCGGCCGTGGTCTGCTCGCCGCCGCTGATATCGGCCGCCACCACCTTTGCGCCCTCACGGACGAACACCCTGACCGATGCCTTGGCCATGCCCGAGCCCGCACCGGTGATGACGGCGACCTTCCCGTCCAACTCGCCCATCACGCCGCTCCGGTGGGGGACAGGCCCCGAGGGTTCCCGGGGCTCACGAGGTGAACGCCGGGAGCGTCTCCCAGCCCCGCACCGTCGAGGTGGGTGCGAGTCTGGCCCGATCCATGTCGATCTCCCATGTGGGGAAGCGCTTGAGGACCTCCTCGAGGGCCACCCGCCCCTCGAGGCGGGCCAGGGCCGAACCCAGGCACAGATGGATCCCGTAGCCGAAGGTCAGTCCCTTCCCGTCCCTACGGTGCACGTCGAACGTGTCGCCGTCGGGGAACCGCCGGTCGTCATGGTTGGCTGACGCCGGGAGGAGCATCATGATGCTGCCCTCGGGCACCTTCTGCCCGTGGATCTCGACGTCCTGGGAGACGAACCTGGCTGCATGCGGCGCAGGCGTCTCGAAGCGCAGGAGCTCCTCGATGGCACCCGGGATGAGCGACGGGTCCTCCACCAGCTCCCGCCGCTGGTCCGGATGGTCGGCCAGCACCTTGCCGGTCCATCCGATGAGCCGGCCAGTGGTCTCGTTGCCGGCGCCGGTGATCACGCTGATGTAGGTCAGGAGCTCCTCGCGGGTGAGGTTGCGAACGGACCCGTCCTCGTCCTCGAATTCGGCCTGGAGGAGCTCGGTCATGATGTCGTCCGATGGGTGGTCGGCTCGCCAGTCGATGTACTCGGCAAACATGTCAGTGGGGATGAAGTTCTCGGACACCTCCATGGGCCGGCCGGCCTCGGTGCGGAGGTTGGCGTCAACCTTGTCCCGCACGTACTCCTGGTCCTGCTCGGGGATGCCGAGCAGGAGGCCGATGACCCGCATGGGCATCTGCATCCCGAGGTCGGCGATGAAGTCGAACTCCTCGGCGCCGACCAGTGGGTCGAGGCTGCGGGTGCAGAAATCCCGGATCTGGGGTTCGAGGGCGGCGACCCGGTTCGGCGAGAAGACCCGGGACATCAGGCGCCGGTGGATGGTGTGTACCGGCGGATCCTCGAAGATGAGCACGCCCGACGGCATCTCGATGTTGGCCCTGATCAGCTCGATGATGCCCCCCCGCCCGGAGATGAAGGTCTTGTTGTCGAGATAGCCACGTTCGACATCGGCGAACCGGCTGACGGCGTAGAAGTCGTGGGCCTCGTTGTAGTACAGCGGCGCGTCCTCCCGTAGCCGGCGGAAGACCGGGTACGGATCGGCATCGATGGCCACGTCGTACGGGTCGTAGTACACGTCGCTGGCACTCGTCGTGGCCACTGCCTGACCTCCCCTTGCTTTCAAGTCGTACTGTGACACTAAGCTACGGCTCGGTCAAGCACGGCTCCGTGTTGCCGCCTGGGATGGCCCGAGGATGGGGGACGATGAAAACGCATGCAGCGGTCCTGTGGGGCCGGGAACAGGACTGGAAGATCGAGGAGATCGACCTCGATCCACCAGAGCGGCACGAGGTGTTGGTCGAGTGGGCGGCAGCCGGACTGTGCCACTCCGATGAGCATCTCCAGTCGAGCGAGATGGGCTCGGAGGCGGGCACCGGCGAGCCCCCGAGGTCGGGACTCTTCCCCATGGTCGGTGGACACGAGGGGGGTGGGGAAGTCCTCGAGGTGGGGCCGGACGTCGACAGCCTCCAACCGGGCGACCATGTGGCGGCCAGCTTCTTCCCCATCTGCGGCCGGTGCAGGATGTGCATCACCGGCCACTCCAACCTCTGCGATCTGGGTGCGGCCACGTTCGCCCGCGGGCAGATCTCGGACGGGACCGTGCGCTACCACCTCGACGGCCGGCCCCTCAATGTCATGTCCAAGCTGGGCACCTTCGCCCGGCACGGCGTGTGCCACGAGGCGTCGCTGGTGAAGGTCGACGCCGACCTGCCGCTGAGCGCCGTCGCCCTGGTGTCCTGCGGGGTGGCCACCGGATGGGGATCGGCCGTGTACCGGGCCGAGGTCATGCCCGGCGACACCGTGGTGGTGGTCGGCGTGGGCGGGGTCGGGATGAACGCCGTGCAGGGAGCCCGGATGGTCGGGGCCCGGACCATCGTGGCCGTGGATCCCGTGGAGTTCAAGCAGAAGGCGGCCCTCGACTTTGGGGCGACCCATACTGCGGCGTCGATGGACGAGGCGCTTCCCCTGGTCACCGAGCTGACGAGGGGCACCATGGCCGACGCCGTCATCATGGTGCCGGGCGTGATGTACGGGGACCTCATGGCCGGTGCGTTGGCGCTGACCGGCAAGAACGGAACCTGCGTGGTCACCGGCGTGGCCCCCCAGATGCAGCTGACGGCCAGCGTGAACCTGTTCGACCTGGCCATGATGCAAAAGGAGATCAAAGGGGTGATCTTCGGTGCGGCCAACCCGCGCTTCGACATCCCCAACCTCCTGGCTCTGTACCGCTCGGGTCAGCTCAAGCTGGATGAGCTCATCACGAGGACCTATCCGCTCGAGCAGATCAACCAGGGGTACCGGGACATGCTCGACGGCGTCAATCTCCGAGGCGTGGTCACCTTCGAGTGAGAGCGTTCCCGCGGCCGACCGTCCACGAACTCACCAACGTCATGAGCGGTGTATCTGAGACTGCCCGTCGCCGGGAGGCGGTCCCGTCTCCGCATGGTTCGGAGCTTGTCCATCCCCACCCGCAGAGGAGCCCAGCATGTCCCTGAGCCTCGACATCGACCCCCTCGACCTCGTCGATCCGACGCGGTTCGCCCTCCATGGCTATCCGCACGACGTGTGGACTCGGCTGCGGGCGGAGGCACCCGTCGCCTACATCGAGCCACCGGGCCATCCGCCCTTCTGGGCGGTGACCAAGCACGCTGATGTCCAGTACGCGGCCAGCCAGCCCCATCTCTTCTCCAGTGCCGGGGGCATCACGTTGGACATGGACCTGAGCGGGATCGACATGCCGGCCGAGATGATCGTCTATCTCGATCCCCCTGAACACGGTCCGATGCGACAGGTGGCCAACAAGAAGTTCCTGCGCAGCGCGGTGCGGGCCCGGAGCGAGGAGATCCAGCGGATTGCCGCGGAGGTCGTGGATCAGGCCTCCACCGGGGGCGAGCAACGGGAGTGCGACTTCGTGGACGCGTTCGCCGCCCCATTTCCGGTGGCGGTCATCTCGTGGGTCCTTGGCGTGCCCCACGAGGACTGGGAGCACCACTTCCGGTGGACCAACGAGATCATCGGCAAGGACGATCCCGAGTACCGACTACCGGGCGAGAGCCCCGAGCAGACCTCCACGCGGGCCCGTGGCGAGTTGCACCACTACTTCAAGGCGATGGTTGCGAATCGCCGCGAGGATCCGCAGGACGACCTGGTCACCCAGCTGGTGCAGAGCGAGGTCAATGGGGAGCCGCTCACCCGCCAGCAGCTGGTCTCCTATTGCGAGCTGTTGGTGGAGGCGGGCAACCAGACCACCCGTGACGCCATCGCCGGCGGCATGCAGGCCTTCTGCGAGTTCCCCGACCAGTGGGAGAAGCTCCGGGACCATCCGGAGCTCCTGCCCGACGCCGTCGAGGAAATCCTGCGCTGGGTCACGCCGATCGCCTACTTCTCGCGGACGGCGACCCAGGATTGCGAACTGGGCGGACAGAAGATCCACGCGGGGGACAAAGTGGCCCTGTACTGGGCCTCGGCGAACCGCGACGAGGAGGTCTTCGGGGATCCCTTCGAATTCCGCATCGACCGACCCGCCGCCCAGCCGGTGGTCTTCGGCTTCGGCCCGCACCTGTGCATGGGAGCGCATCTGGCCCGGGCCGAGTTGACGGCCATGTTCGGTCTCCTACTCGCCCGCATGACCTGGTTCGAGCAGGCGGGACCGGTGGAGCGCCTGAACTCGTCGGTCAACGGGGCCATCAAGCATCTGCCCATTCGGTACCGACTGACCTAGTGGCAGCCGGCACTCGGGTGTCGGCCACCTCGCAACTGACGTCCAACCAGGTGTCCGACAAGGAAGGAACCACCATGGACCAGACCAGCATCTACTCCTGCGACGACCACCTCGACCTCCGTTCGGTCCCGCCAGGACTGTGGCAGAACCGGTTGCCCAAGGACCTCCTCGACCGGGGTCCACGGGTGGTGAAGGGCGAGGGCGATGCCGTGTGGGTGTGCAACGACCGGGTGCTGGGCCGCAGCGGACTGCCTCCAGGGGACAAGCTCCAGGTCCTCAGCGCCGTGAGTCGGGCCGGGTTGGAAGATGACGGTTTCCGGGTCAGCGACCCGAAGCTGCGCCTCGAGGACATGGACCTCGACGGGGTGTGGGCCTCGGTCATCTACGGCCCCATCCCTCTGACCCTGTCCATCCCCGAGCCCGACCTCCAGACTGCCTGCTACGCGGCCTGGAACGACTGGGCCATCGAGGAGTTCAACACCTACGCCCCCGGCCGGCTGTGCGCCCTCCCGTTCCTGCCCACCCACTCGCCCGAGGCGGCGTCGGCCGAGCTCGAGCGGGTGGCCGACAAGGGTCATCGGGGGGCCATCATCGACGTGTTCGACTTCGACGCCGGTGACCCGGCCTGGGACCGCGTATGGGCGGCCGCCGAACAGACCGGCCTGCCCCTCAGCTTCCACATCAAGGAAGGCGCCTCGTCCCGGCTCAGCTACCAGGTGGGCAAGTGGCAGTCGGCGGCGTTCGCCACCCTGTTGCCCCTCCAGTTGGATGAGGCGCTGGCCATCATGGTCTTCTCCGGGGCCCTCGAACGGCATCCCGGGCTCACGCTGGTGCTGGCCGAGGCCGGCGTGGGCTGGCTCCCGTACTTCCTCGCCCGGATGGACATGGAGTGGGAGAACCTGCGGGACAAGGTCGACTATGCCCCGAGCATTGCCCCGAGCGAGCTGTTCAAGCGCCAGGTCATCGCCACCTTCGAGGAGGAGACCCTGGCCTACCAGTACATCCCACACCTGGGGGCCGATTCGTGTATGTGGGCCGCAGACTTCCCCCACACCGACAGCACGTTCCCCGAGTCCCGGCGCTCCATCGAGGAGACGCTGGGTATGCTCCCCGCCGAGGACCGTCGCAAGATCACCGCGGTCAACTGCGCCAAGCTCTACGGCTTTGAGTATGTCGCCTGACCGGTCCAGCACCGAGCTGGCCATCGATCACGTAGCGTTGCCGCTGCGGGACAGTGCCGCAATGATCGGGTTCTACCGGTCCCTGGGCTTGACGGTGGACCAGAACCCGTACCTCGTGCAGGTCCATCTGGGCGATCAGATGATCAATTTTCATCAACCCGAGCTCTGGCAGGGGGACTTCCCGTTGCGGGCCCCCGCCGCCGTTCCCCCCTGCGGTGACCTGTGCGTCGTCTGGCCCGGATCGGCCGCGGCCCTTGCGGAGGCACTCCGCCGGGCTGATGCCGGCATCGTCGAGGGACCGGTGGAGCGGGTGGGGGGGCGTGGTCTGGTCGCCTCGAGCGTCTACGTCCGCGACCCGGACGGCAACCTCCTCGAGTTCATGATCTATCCGGAACCGTCGAAGGAGCAGATGTATGGCAGCTGACCTGGTAATTCGTGGTGGAACCGTTGTCGACGGAAGTGGCCAGCCCGGCCGCGTGGCCGACGTAGCCGTCACCGGCGGAGTGATTGGGGCCATCGGACCGATGCTCGACGGCGCCGTCGAACTGGACGCCTCGGAATGTGTCGTCGCCCCAGGCTTCATCGACATCCACACTCACTTCGACGCCCAGGTCTTCTGGGACCCCCATCTGAAGCCGTCGTCCTATCACGGAGTGACCACGGTGGTGGCCGGCAACTGCGGGTTCTCCATCGCGCCGTGTCGGCCCGAGCACCACGACGTGATCGTCCACACGCTCGAGAACGTGGAGGGGATGGATCCCGCCTCGCTCTCGGCTGGGATCGCCTGGGAGTTCGAGACGTTTCCCGACTATCTGGACCTGGTGGGCCGTCGGGGCACCGCCCTCAACTTCACCGCCTACATCGGGCACACCGCGCTGCGCCTCTACGTCATGGGCGACGCCGCCTACGAGCGGGCCGCCACTCCGGAGGAGATCGACCAGATGTGCCGGCTGATCGACGAGGCCCTGCAGGTGGGGGCAGCCGGCCTGTCCACCAGCTTCTCGTTCGCCCACCGTGGCGTGGACGGCAAGCCCGTGCCCAGCCGGTTCGCCGAGATGGACGAGGTCGAGGCCCTGTTCATGGCTGTGGGCCGGGCGGGCAAGGGCGTGGTGCTCACCACGCCCGGGTGGCAGTGCGAGTACCCGGACGTCTTCACGTGGCAACCCCGGGTCGGCCGTCCGTTCACCTGTCCGCTGTTCGCCCTGTCCAGCGGAAAGCACCGTGAGGTCGTCCAGCTCCATCAGGAGGCCTTGGCCCTGGGGGCCGACGTATGGCCACAGGTCACGCCGCGTCCGCTGACCATGCAGTTCACCCTGGCCGACGCCTACAACCTCAACGTCGGTGCGGTGTTCGGCGAGCTGATGAAGGTCAGCCCTGGTGTACGGAAGGCGGCCTACCGCGACCAGGAGTGGCGGACCCGGGCCTTCGAGGACCTGGAGCACAACGAGGGGGGCATGCGGCCGCGGTGGGAGACGTTCGAGGTGTCCGAGTCGGAACGATTCCCCGAGCTCCTGGGCCGCCGGGTCACCGACATCGCCCGTGAGCGGGACGTCAGCCCCCTGGATGTGATGTGCGAACTGGCCCTGTCCGAGGACTTGGCCACCCGCTTCCGGGCCTACATCGCCAACGATGACGTAGCCGAGGTGGGGAGTCTGCTCACCGAGGACCACGTGGTGCTGGGTCTCACCGACGCCGGCGCCCATGTCGACCAGTTGTGTGACGCGCCCAGCCCCACCGATCTTCTCGGCACCTGGGTCCGCGAACGCGAGCTCATGCCCTTGGAGCGGGCCGTGCGGAAGCTCGCCGGCGAGCCGGCCGACATGTTCGGGTTCGAGGGTCGGGGCTATCTCCGCGAGGGCTACGCCGCCGATGTCTGCGTCTTCGATCCGGCGACGGTGGCCCCCGGTCCCCAGCGTCGGGTCCGTGACCTACCGGCCAATGGTGAACGCCTGACCAATGAGGAGCCGATCGGCATGCGACACGTACTGGTCAACGGGACCCTGATCCGAACCGATGAACGACAGCTCGACCTCGAACAGCTCCCCGGGTCGCGACCCATACTGGCGTGACTGTGCCGCCAGTCAGGTCAACGAACCGTTCGGAAGTACTCGCGCAGATCGTCCACGAACAGCTCCGGTTGCTCCATGGCCGGGAAGTGCCCACCGCGCTCCAGCTCAGCCCAGTGCACGACATTGTACTGACGCTCGACCCACGAACGGGGCCACCGCAGCACTTCTTTGGGGTAGCGAGCCACACCCGTGGGAACGTCGACGAATGGTGGCGCTCCGGCGGCGGCACTGTGCCTGGTCTCCCAGTACAGCCGGGCCGAGGACGCGCTGGTCTGCGTCACCCAGTACAGCATGACGTTGGTGATGAGCTGGTCCCGGGTGAAGCAGTTCTCCGGATGGCCGTCGCAGTCGCTCCAGGCCCGGAACTTCTCAACGATCCAGGCCAGCAACCCGGCGGGGGAGTCGTTCAACCCAACGGCAAGGGTCTGAGGCTTCGTCCCCTGTTCGTTGGCGTAGCCGGACTCCTCGTCGCGGAACTGCTTCATCGTGGCCAGGTCCGCCCGCTCCTGCTCGGTAAGCGGGCCGGGGCTCTCGGGTGGAACGCCGAGGGCCATGTTGAGATGGATGGCTGCACAGTGCTGTGGATCGCGCCCGGCGATCTGGGTGGTCACTTGAGCTCCCCAATCGCCGCCCTGCGCCCCGTAGTGGGCATAGCCGAGCCGATGCATCATCTCGATGAAGGCGTCGGCGATGCGTTGGACATCCCAGCCTGGTGTGCGTGTGGGTTCGGACAGCCCGTAGCCCGGCAGCGAGGGGGCGATCACGTGGAAGGCATTCCCCGCGTGGCCCCCATGGGACTCGGGGTCGGTGAGCCGGGGGATGACGTCGAGGAACTCGACGACGGAGCCCGGCCAGCCGTGTGTGATGAGGAGGGGAAGGGCATCGGGATGGGCCGACCGCGCGTGGATGAAGTGGATCGCCTGGTCGTCGATCGAGGTTCGGTAGTGGTCGAATTCATTGAGGCGTGCCTCCTCAGAACGCCAGCTATAGGTATCGGCCCAGTACTCGACCAACGCCCGCAGGTAGTCGATGGGGATGCCGTAGTCCCAACCGGTGTCATCGATCTGATCCGGAAAGCGGGTCTGCCTGAGGCGGTCCTGCAGATCCGCGAGGATCGAATCCTCCACCTTGACTTGAAACTGTTCGATCGAGTTGCTCAACGCATCATCACCGTCCGTCCATGGGACACCGCATCGATTCGTCCGGATCGACGAACGACCAGATGTCGGCAAAGGCGACGCCGAGCTCCATCCGCTCCATGCCCGTTGGTCTCCCCGTTGCCGTTCGTGCCGATGAGGATCCAGCCTAAGTCACCTTGTCGGGTTCGACGACTCCGAACCGACGAGTTGATGGCGACGGGGTTTCGAGGACGCGCATCCCTCGCTCGAGGGAGTCAATACCGGAGTGTTAGCCTTCATCGATGGTCGGGAGGTCAGGGCGATGAGTCCTAGGGATGAGCCCGGCGAGGACGTGATCGATCGCGACGCGTGCATGGGTTCGGGCAATTGCCTGTTCTGGGCGCCCGGGGTGTTCGACCTCGATGACGACGGTGTGGCCATCGTCCGCGGCCCCTTCGCGGGCCATGAAGAGGAAGTGCGATTGGCTGCCGTCAACTGCCCAACATCGGCCATCCGAGTCGACAGGATCGTCGCTGCGGCGCGTCCGAGTACCTGACGTCAACAGATGGCTATCTACAACCACACCGGACAAGTCGTCACCGACCTTGAACGCTCGAAGCAGTTCTACCGCGAGGTGTTCGGATTCAAGTGCTGGTATGAGATCAAACCCCCGGATGAGCCGACGGCCAAGCTCAGTTCCCTCACCCCTCCCCTGGGAGTCACCGCCTCCTACCTGACACTGGATGGCTTCGTGCTCGAACTGATGCACTATGCCGCGCCCGGCGCCACCGCGACGTTCCGGACCCGGACGATGAACGAGCCCGGGCTCACCCACCTCTCCATCTCCGTGGATGACGTGAGGGCCACGGCCGAGCGAGCCGCCGAGTACGGCGGACAGATCATTGAGGAAAGTGACGTCGGTGCGGCGATCTTCATCCGAGATCCTGACGGCCAGCTCCTCGAGCTGCTGCCCGTCACCTACCGAGACCGGCTGGCGCCGAAGCCCTGACCGAAACCATCGCTCACCGCATTGATGAGGAGATCTACGTGACCCTGATGAGTGAAGCTGTTGTACCGCTCCGACACACCGATCGGTTCTTCATCGACGGTGCTTGGGTCGCTCCGTCGTCCGAATCCGTCATCGACGTCATCGATTCGTGCACCGAGCAGGTCTATTTCCGGGTACCGGAGGCACAAGCGGCGGACATCGACCGTGCGGTGACGTCCGCCCGGCGGGCCTTCGACGAGGGGCCGTGGCCCGGAATGTCACACGCTGATCGAGCCGAGTTCCTCAGGGGCATCGCCGCCGGACTGCGAGAGCGGGCCGAGGACATCGGGCAGATCTGGCCTCGCGAGTCTGGCGCTCTCTACCTCATGGCGCGGCACGGCGCCGCCGGCATCGCCGGCGGTTTCGAGTACTACGCCGATCTGGCAGAGACCTTCCCCTTCGAGGAGAGAGCTAAGCCGTCGATGGGCGAATTCGGTCTGCTGGTGCGGGAACCGGTAGGGGTTGTCGGTGCCATCATCCCGTGGAACGCTCCGATTGGCCTGATTACCTACAAGCTGGCTCCTGCTCTCCTCGCCGGGTGCACGGTGGTGCTCAAGTGCTCGCCGGAAGCCCCAGGCGATGCCTACGTGATCGCGGAGATCGCCGAGGCCATCGGCCTTCCGGTCGGGGTGCTGAATGTGGTCACGGCGGACCGAGAAGTCTCCGAACTGTTGGTCCGTGATGCCCGCGTCGACAAGATCACCTTCACAGGCTCCACCGCCGCCGGCCAGAGGATCGCCTCGATCTGCGGTGGGAGGATCGCCCGGTGCACGCTCGAGTTGGGCGGGAAGTCGGCGGCATTGATCCTCGACGACATGGATTTGAACGAGGCCGCATCCACGCTGGCGAGGGCCGAATGCATGCTTTCGGGACAGGTGTGCTCCTCGCTGACCCGGATCGTCGTCACCCGTGAGCGACACGACGAGCTCGTGGGCGCATTGGCGAGTGCGTTCTCCCAGGTTCGCGTGGGTGACCCCTTTGACCCGACCACCCAGATGGGGCCGCTCGTCTCCGGCCGTCAGCGCGACCGGGTCGAGGGCTACATCGCCAAGGGGGTGGAGCAAGGCGCCACCCTCATCACCGGTGGCGGACGACCAAAGGACCTCGACCGTGGCTACTACGTGGAGCCGACCGTGTTCGGCAATGTCGAGAACTCCTCCGTCATCGCCCAGGAGGAGATATTCGGCCCGGTGCTCTCGGTGATCCCGGCCGACAACGAAGATGAGGTCGTGGCCATCGCCAATGACAGTATCTACGGCCTCAACGCTTCGGTGTTCACCCACGATGTGGACCGGGCTCGCCAGATTGCCCGCCGGTTGCGATCCGGAACCGTCGGGCACAACGCCTTCCGCACTGACTTTGGCATCGCCTTTGGCGGCTTCAAACAGTCCGGCATCGGGCGGGAGGGTGGAACCGAGGGTCTCCTGCCGTTCCTCGAGACGAAGACCGTGATTCTGGACAGCATCCCGACGGAGTACCTGTGATGAGACCATCAGCAAGGATCGACTGGTGACCGATACACCGCAATTCAAGCGCACCAAGATGTCACGAGTTGGGAGGACTGCCGTACTGGCTCTCGCCAGCGACAAGGTGAATGCACTGGATCTGGAAGTGCTCGGTGAGATCACCACCTTCATCGATGTCTGCGAACAGGACCTCGGGATTGGTGCGCTGGTGTTGACGGGAGAGGGCTCTGTCTTCTCGGCCGGACTCAACGTCAACGAGCTCCTGGCCAATGACCAGAGCCACACCGAGGTAGTGCTGGATGCCTTCACTTCAGCGCTCCTACGCGTGTTCAACTGCCCAAAACCGACCGTTGTAGCCATCAACGGGTCGGCGATCGCCGGAGGTTGCCTCCTGGCGTGTGCCTTTGATACGAGGCTCATCGCCGAGGAAGCTCGGATTGGTGTCACCGAACTCCGAGTGGGCGTTTCGTTCCCGATCATGACGGTTGAGCTGTTGCGGCACGTGTGCGGTCCGCGTGCTGAGCAACTGATGCTGAACGCCGAACTGCTTGATGCAAATGAGGCGTGTGCGTACGGCGTGGCCCACCGCCGCCTGCCTCGTGCCGATCTGCAGTCAGCGGCGATTTCCGCCGCGGAGCAGTTGATGTCCCTTGATGCTCGGGCGTATGAGCTGGCCAAGGCAGCGGCACGCAGAGCCGTCCTCTTGAACATTGAAGAGCATGGACGTCGGTCGCTGGATCGACAGGTTCGGGACCACTGGCGCGGCGACCAGACCCGCGACAGCCTGCGGCGACTGCTCGCGCCGAAGGGCTGAGATTCCAACTCATGCTCTTCGGACTCCGCTTTGACTTCCGCAACCCGGACATCGCCAGCACCACCATGGCCGACCGCTATGCCGCAGCTCTCGACATGGCGGAGTGGGCCGATCGCTTGGGTTGTGTAAGCATCGTCGTCTCCGAGCATCACGGGTCAGGGGACGGGTATCTCCCGAGCCCGATCCCGATGCTCGCAGCCATGTCGGCACGGACGACGAATGTTCGGTTCAACATCGCTGCGCTGATCGCGCCGTTCCATGACCCGCTTCGCCTGGCCGAGGACTTGATTGTGCTCGACATCCTGAGCAGGGGGCGCGTCGACCTCATCGTTGCCGGTGGCTACGTGCATGAGGAGTTCGCCATGTTCGACGTGCCCATGGGGGAGAGGGGCAAGCGCGTGACCGAGGCCGTGACCGTGCTGAGGGCGGCCTTTGCCGGCAAACCCTTCGAGTATCGCGGCCGCACGGTGCATGTCACTCCGGCGCCGTTCCGGCCGAATGGTCCATCCATCTCGCTCGGCGGGAGCAGCAAACCGGCCGCTGAACGTGCCGCCCGCATCGCCGACGGATTCGTACCATCGATGCCGGACGTGTGGGACTTCTATCGGGACGAAGTGCAGAGGCTCGGCCGACCAGACCCCGGACCCTGTCCGATCGGCACCAATCAAGTGGTGGCCTTGGCGGAGGACCCAGAGAAGGGCTGGGAGCAGATGGCGCCGTACTTCCTCCATGAGACCAATGCCTACGGGACCTGGCAGGCTCAAGACGACGTGGCGAGCCCGTACCACAGCGTGTCCGACACCGACGAGCTACGGACCACCAACCAGTATCGGGTGATCAGCCCCGCACAGTTCATCGAGGAGCAGAAGGATTCGCCCTTTCCGTTCGAGCTCTTCCATCCACTGTGCGGAGGCATGCCGATCGAATTGGCCTGGTCCAGCCTGCATCTGTTCGAGCACCACGTGCTGCCAGCGTTCGCGTAGCCCCGACCGAAACCCGACAGAGGACGGTGGCAGAGAGATCCGGCTCTTGCTAGCGCCCGTTGGCGCGTTCGAAAGTGGGGGACACGCGATGCGTCGAATTGTCTTTGTGCTGGTCGCCGTGCTTTCGGCCATCGTTGTGTCGGCGTCCCTGCAGGGGACCGTTGCATTGGCCGCTACCGGGCACGAGTCACACGCACCGCGAATCCCCGGCCCGACGCTGGTCCAACCACATGCAGCAGCGATCAGCAACTGGACCTCGACGAACTGGTCCGGCTATGCCGTGGTCGGTTCAGGGATGACGCACGCCACGGGTACATGGAAGATCCCGCTCGTCAATCCTCCCAGGAGAGCACGAGCGGCTCTCTACTCATCGACCTGGGTCGGGATCGACGGGTTCAATAACAGCAATCTGATCCAGGCCGGCACCGAGCGGGACTGGGTCAATGGTGCTGCCTTCTACCAGGCGTGGTGGGAGATCTTGCCCGCACCGGAGACGCCGATTCAGTCGATGGCCGTCCATCCGGGAGACACCATGTCGGTCTCGATCGCCAGCGGACTCCCGAACTGGACCATCACCGTGACGGACGTGACGACCAGTCAGTCGTTTGTCACGCACCAGCCATACACCGGGCCTCTGACCTCTGCGGAGTGGATACAGGAAGCTCCGACTGTTGGTTCGCATGTCGCAAAGCTGGCTCCGGACAGCACGGTGGTCTTCGACTCCGGGACAGTCAATGGATCAAGCCCCGGACTGGTCAGCTCGGAAGGAGGGGCGATGTTCCACGGACGGAAGCAGATCTCGTCTCCGTCGCTTCCGGACGTTGATCCTTCTCCCGATGGGTTTGCGGTGGCCTACGGTAAGCGAGCGCCAGCGGCGCCCGGGTCGTAGCGTCATTGGCGTCAGCTGCGGTCTCTGAATCCATCCGATGTAGTGTCGCCGCCATGGGCACTGAAGGGATTCCCGTGGAGGACCGGATCGGAATGGACGACCTCCTCACCCGCTATGCCAGTGCCATCGACAGTCGCAATTGGGAATTGTTGGATACGGTGTTCACCGACGATGCCCATCTCGACTACCGGTCGGCAGGGGGACTAGAGGGCAGCTACCCGGAGGTTCGCCAATGGCTTGCTGACGTGCTGCCCCTGTTCGATGTGACCCAGCACTTCGTGGTGAATAGGGAGTTCGGACGCACCGACGATGGGGTCGACGCCCGATCCCGCTTTCTGAATGTCAATCGGCTGAAGGTGGAGGGCAAGCCATGGCTGTTCACCGTTGGCGGTGAGTACCACGATCGAATGGTCACTACCCGCGACGGCTGGAGGATCGCAGTGAGGACCGAGTACACACTGTGGTGGGACAACCCAATGCCCGGGCTTCCCGAAGTCCCGTATCCAGTCCCCGAACTGCCTGACCGGTAGTGCGGGCATCGGAAGCTGGCGGCAGACCGCAGTACCCGACATCGCTTCAATCAGACAGGGAACCTCGGCGTGACCGACTGGGTACGTGGTCAGTGTTGGAGTTGCATATACCAGGGATAGGACACCGGTAGGCGCGAAACTCTGCTCAAATTCTTCGCCAAGTCGAGGGGCAACGTGAGGTCGAATCCGGCCAGGTTCTGTTGCAGTTGCTCGATCGTCCGGGGGCCGATGATGATCGACGTCACGCCCTGCCGGCCGGTCAACCAGGCAAGGCTGACTGCCGTCGGAGTAGCAGTGAGTTCGGT
>Ga0307374_10003974_pt1 | contig 24943 bp, 19 predicted proteins | sample OX3MG_FD_202532 | JGI IMG/M metagenome (GOLD analysis project Ga0307374, IMG submission 202532) | Soil microbial communities from Risofladan, Vaasa, Finland - OX-3 | ecosystem: Environmental > Terrestrial > Soil > Coastal area > Acid sulfate soil | place: Finland: Risofladan, Vaasa | collected...
GGGTGGTCGGCGACCATTCCGAGGTAGTTCAATTGGCAGAACGCTGGCCTTTGGAGCCAGATGTTGGAGGTTCGAGCCCTCCCCTCGGAGCCCGAAAACTCGTCGTTCATCGTCGCATCGGATGGAGTGGGCCTCGTCGAGTTCGGACTCGCCTTCGCCGTCAAAACATCACTTGAACAGGACCGAGGAGGTGTCGACCACGAGCGTCGTCACCGTCGGCGGTCTCGATCCTGTCGAGCAGGGTCCGCTGCCTCGATAGCTCCCGCATCGCGAAATCGTTCCTCGGAGCGGGCAATGGCTTCGGCGACAGCTACGGGGTCACGCCGGGTGAGTTCCCTCCTGGCCGCGGCGGCCAGGAGGGCGCTTCGGATCATGGATCGTCGCCGAGCTTCCTCGTCGATGTCTCGGACCAGCTCGTCGGGAAGTGAAACCGTCACTTTGGGCATACCACCTGTATAGCTTCGAGCAGTGCCAGCCAGGTGACCTCTGGAGCGCTCAGTTGCCTGCTTTGCGTGCTCGGCTGCGTTGGCGCCCCCGGGTGGCCTGGTCGAGGACGACTTTGCGCAGTCGGACCGACTTCGGCGTCACCTCGACGCACTCATCGTCGGAGATGAACTCGAGGGCCTGTTCCAACGAGAGGAGGAGCGGGGGAGTGAGGCGGATGGCCTCGTCGGCGGTGGCCGACCGGATATTGGTCTGTTTCTTCTCTTTGGTCGGGTTGACGTCCATCTCTTCGTCGCGGGCATTCTCCCCGACCACCATGCCCTCATAGACCTCTGTGCCCGGCCCGACGAGCAGGATGCCGCGCTCCTGCAGGCTCATGAGTGTGTAGCCGGTGGTGATCCCGCGCCGGTCGGCGACCATGGAGCCGTTCCTCTTGGTCTTGAGTTCCCCGTGCCACGGCTCCCATCCGTCGAAGACGTGGTGGAGCATGCCGGTGCCGCGGGTCTCGGTCATGAATTCAGTCCGGAATCCCACCAGCCCCCGGGCCGGCACCCGGTAGTCCATCCGCACCCATCCGGTGCCGTGGTTGACCATCTCGATGAGCAGCCCCTTTCGCAGGGCCATCAATTGGGTGACCACACCCAGGTAGTCGTCGGGCACGTCGATGGCCACGCGTTCCATCGGCTCATGGATCTTGCCACCGACCTCGCGGGTGACCACCTGGGGCTTGCCGACGGTCAGCTCGAAACCCTCGCGCCGCATGGTCTCCACGAGCACGGCCAGCTGGAGCTCACCGCGGCCCTGGACCTCCCAGGTGTCGGGACGCTCGGTGGGGTTGACCCGAAGCGAGACGTTGCCGACCAGCTCGCCCTCGAGCCGGCTCAAGATCTGACGGGCGGTGAGCTTGTTCCCATCGGCTCCGGCCAACGGTGCGGTATTGATGCCGATGGTCATGGCCAGACTTGGCTCGTCGACGGTGATGATCGGCAGGGGCCGCGGATCGTCCGGGTCGGCCAGCGTCTCGCCGATGGTGATCTCCGCCATGCCGGCCACGGCAGCGATCTCACCGGGCCCGGCTTCGGCGGCGTCGACCCGGTCCAGGGCGTCGGTGATGTACAGCTCGGTGATCTTGGTCCGCTCGATGGTGCCGTCGAGCTTGCACCAGGCCACCGTCGAGCCCTTGCGCAGGGTGCCGTTGTGGACCCGGCAGATGGCCAGGCGTCCGAGGTAGGGCGACGCGTCGAGGTTGGACACGATGGCCTGCAGCGGCGCGTCCGGATCGAAGTGGGGGGCGGGGATGCGATCGACGATGGCCTTGAATAGGGGCTCGAGGTCCACGCCCTCGACGCCTTGTTCCGTGGCCGCCCACCCGGCCCGGGCATTGGCGAAGAGGATGGGGAAGTCGATCTGGTGCTCGTCGGCATCGAGGTCGAGGAAGAGCTCCTCCACCTCGTGCACCACGTCGTCGATGCGGGCATCGGCCCGGTCGACCTTGTTGACCACCAGCACTACGGGTAGGCGTGACTCCAAGGCCTTGCGCAGCACGAAGCGGGTCTGGGGGAGCGGCCCTTCGGAGGCGTCGACCAGCAGCAGGACGCCGTCAACCATGGTCAGACCCCGCTCGACCTCCCCGCCGAAGTCGGCGTGGCCGGGGGTGTCGATGATGTTGAACTTGACCCCGTTGTGGGTGACAGCGGTGTTCTTGGCCAGGATGGTGATGCCCTTCTCCCGCTCCAGGTCACCGGAGTCGAGCACTCGCTCATTGACCGACTCGTTGGCCCGGAAGGCGCCGGATTGCCAGAGCATGGCGTCCACCAGGGTGGTCTTGCCGTGGTCGACGTGGGCCACGATGGCCACGTTGCGGATGTCGTGGCGGGTCTCAAGAGGCATGGAGTCTGCAGGCTACCCGCCGGTGGAACCGGTCCCGACCGGCCGCCGAAGAGGGTGAGTGGGAGGCGATCGGTCGTCCGGGGTTCGCGCGCCATCCGGCTCCCGATCGCCTCAGGGAGCGGGAACCGCCGGGCAGCTGGTGGTGCCCGATGTTCCGTAGACGTTGTCCAGTGCCGGGCAAGTGACCGAAGAGGAGATGGCCGAAGAGTTGAGGGTGAAGGAGGCCGTGCCCGGATTGAGGTAGCTGGGCGGAGCCGCCAGCTCGAGGCGTGGGTCCCAGGTGTAGTACTTCAGGAATCCCGAGGACCCAATCAAGCCGACCGCTCCCCGGGCCTCCTGCTGGAGGGATCCGTAGAGGATGATGTTGCCGGTACTCGGATCGTTGCCGACCTCCATCGGGCTGCCCGACGCGTAGTTGTTGACCCCGAAGGACTGGTTTAGCGCCAGGATGGTCGCATCGATCGTGATGTTGTGCGTCGTCGGGTCGACTGGTTGGCAGAGGGGAGGGGGCGCCACTTGGCCGGACCCACAGACAGGCAGGAGTTGGCTCTTGTTCTTAGGGTACACCGGGTGATCCACCTCGACGTAGTGGTTGGCAATGAGCCCGAGCGAATCATTCTTGCCGTCGGTGCGGTAGTTGCAGGCACTCTCGTGAGGGGTCCCCGCCCAGTGCCCGGAACAATCCGAGTAGGTCAGGTTCCCGTCGATGATGATGTCGTTGGCCGTGCCGATGGTCAGACCACCGAAGGTCGACGCACTTCCGGCCAGGTTGCCGCTCACAAAGGCGTCACCCTCAGTGTCTTGGCTCTTGGATCCTGTCCATCCGAAGTAGCACGGCATGACAACTCCCCTAATGTAGTAGTTGGGGCAGGTCTGCGCGTACTTTCCCTTGTGGGCCTTGTCATCGAACGGATTGGCCCCCTTCCCGTAGAGTTGGCTGTCCGGGTTCTTCCCCGTGGGCACGGCATTCTGCACGTACACGACACCGTTGGGAGGCAGGTTCCCCGACGCGCCGTTGATCGGGCAGCCGGCACTGGGTACCTTGGTGTCCGGGCTGGTCACCGTCATCGTCGACCCGGTCAGGTTGATGGTGGTGGGGCCGTAGTAGACGCAGCCGTTGTTGGGCGGAGCTTCCGCAGCCACCGAGGCCAGTGCGGAATCGTCCGCTGGTGGCGTCTGGTAAGGCTGCGCATCGGCGCTCAGGGGGGGCGCGGCGTAGATCCCCACATCGCTGGGACGGTTCAGCGGGCAGCTGGGGTCGACGAAGATGCAGTTCGGGTCGTGGGTCCGGACCGAGGCCGGGTTGGACGACGTCCCGAAGTTGGGGCCTCCGGTCACGTAGATCGAATCGTTGGAGAAGATCGGTCCGTTGATGGTATCGGACGGTCCGAAGGAGACATAGTCGCACTTGGTGCCGGCGCCGGTGTAACCGGTGCTCCAGTCGTACTCGCACACGTGGTGACTCTGATAGTCGGGATTGGGCACCTGGGAGTCTGAGGCCTCGTAGTCGCTCCACCACACCACGTCGAGGAAGCCGTTCACCGGTGCCAGATTGGCAACGGACGACTGGTAGGAGTAGTGGTTCGGGAACCCGGCCACCCCGACGATCTGCACCACAAGGCTGGCGAGCGACCCGTCGGCTTTGAACTGGGGCTGGGGGTTGTCGAACAGGTACCACTCGGGAACCTCGCCGTTGCCGCCGTTTGTGTTGGCCACCAGGTTCCAGGTCTGGTACCGGGCATCCTGGCACAGGGCACTTCCGTTGGTCGAAGAGTTGCAGTTGGCCAGGTTGGGATTGGTGTTCACGATGCTCTGGTACGAGTTCATCCCCGCCTCCAGGGCCCGGTAGGCGTAGTGCTGGGTGCTGTCGGCCTGCAAGAGCGGCGCGGTCTGGATGGTCTGCTGGACCAACATCACCCCGATGGTCATCAACAGGACCGACATGGCCACCACCATCACGATCGCCGTCTGACCCATGTCATCGCCAGGTCGTCGAGATCGCCGGTCGGACGAGCCGCTGGGGTGGGCCGTAGCTCGCCGGGTCGACCACTTGCCGGTACCGACAGCTCGCATGGTCCTGATGATGCTCATCTGGCTCACCCCACCGTCGGACTGTAGAGATAGGAGTTCGACGAAAGTCGGTAGACGACGGTGTCGTCCTCTGCTGGGTTGAGGGCCTTCGATCCCGGGCTCTTGATCAAGAGGTCGATCTCGACACCCTGCACGGCGTCGCCGGGACACGAGATGGCCAGGTCGGAGCTGGCGGTGCACGAGTTGAAGACCGAGGTGTCACTGACTGTCTCCTGGGTCCCGGCCCCTCCTCCTGACGGGTCGAGGAGGGTGTAGGTGAACACCGGGGTGGGCGATCCCGTCGAGGGATATGACGAGTTGACGATGTCGGCGATCGATGCCACCCGCTTGGCCGGATTGTTGTTGAACGTGCAGACTGCGGTGGAGGCGACGCTCAGCGGGCACGTGCCGGCATCGGCGAGCTGGTCGGTAACCGTGAAAGTGCCGCCGCTGAGAGCGGCCACCACCTTGGCCGGTTGGCCGGCGACACCGACATTGGAATAGAAGGTCGCCGAGTTGGCGGTCACGGCCCCGACTGCGAAGGGTGGCGAGGGTTTCCCGGCGGCGTCCACAGGACCCGGCTCGACCTCGCTCCGTACCAGGCGTTGGAAGGCGGTGGCCACCGGGATGAGCTGACTGCTGTTGGCATAGGAAGTCTGGACCTGGTTGCTCACATTGAGGAAGCCGTCGAGCGATATGCCTACCAGGGTCATCAGCATGATCAGACTGGCGAGCGCGATCATCAATTCGACGAGCGAGAGGCCGCTGTCGTCCCTCCGGTCGATCCGGAGTCGGAAGTCAGAGCGGATTGTGGCCTTCGTGCCCGACTGTGGAATCGGTCTCGTCATGGCCCGACTACCGTGGCCGACAGGGGAAGCGGGTACTGGGACGTTCCGACCGTCACGCTGCCCGGGGCAACCGTCACGGGGTATGAGTTGCTGCCCCCTCCGGGGAGCTGCACGGTCAAGGTGAAGGCGCCGAAGGGGACTTCGGTGCGGCTCAGTCCGTCCGGTCCCGAGGACTGGAGCCGATAGGTGTCTGCCTGGCACCCCGGCGTGTTGGTGATGTCAGTCGTGAGGGTGAGCACGTCCCCGGGCTCAGGTGTGCCCGTCGACGAGTTCACCTGGATGGGAAGGACGGCCAGCGGGACGGTGGTTGCCGGTGTCGCAACGGTCGTGCCGGGGATCGTGGGCACATTGGTGGTGCCCGGTCCGTTGGTGGTGTCCTCGGCGGCACAGTCGCCAGCGAACATCGCGTACCCGTCGTCGAACGGGAAGATGTCCGAGATCGACGTGCTGTTCGCCGTACCGGTTGGTGTTGCAGGCACCGGATTCCACGCCCCGTTCGATCCGCTCTGATTGGTCAGGCCGCCGTTTGCGAGTTCGATGGGGATGTTGGAAGTAGGGCTGCCGGTGAGCGTCAATCCAGCATCGACGGTGTCATCGTTCCAGCTGCCCCCCGGCCCCCCGGTCGACGTCATGATGACCGCGCCGGTCGGCGATGCACCGACCGCCGAGCAGGTGGCTGTGCCAGAGGTTGGGGTGCAGGCGATGCCGGTCAGGTACATCGTATTGGCGTCGGCGGTCGGAATCGACGAGTTCGCCCACGAGGCGGAGGCACCGGGCGTGCCCGACAGGATGGCGGCGACCGGATTGCCGGTCGCGGAAGTGGTGGACGCAGCGATGGCACAGGTCGTCGAATTGGGGCAGGCCACCGCCGACACAGACGTGACAGCGGTGGGAATCCCTCCGGCCGCCGGCGAAGACCAGGTGTCAGGGGAAGCGATGGCACCTGAGAGGATGATTGGGCCCGGGCTGCCGCTCGCGGTCCCGATACCGATAGCGATGCATACCGACGACGATGGGCACACCACCTGGGTGAGCGAGGTGGTGGTGGCTGCCACCGCGTCGTTGGCCAAGGTGGCAGCCCCGGGAGCGCCCGAATAGATCAGTGCCTGAGGCGAACCGGTACCGACAGTGCCGACACCGTTGACCAGGCACGTGGTCGATGACGGGCACACCAGCTCGGAGAACGAGGTTGGCGCGGTGCCGGCGGGGTTGGCGTCGACGGTCCAGTTGAGCGTGGAGCCGAGGCCGAGCAGCGGGTTCGCCGGGGTGCCCGAGATGACGATGGGCGCTGCAGGTCCGGTCCCGACCTGCCCTGTTCCGATGGCCATGCACGCCTGGGTCGAGGGGCAGACCACCTGGGAGAGCGCGGAGACGGTGGCCCCGGACACCGCATTGCCCGATGCCCACGCTCCGGCCGAGGGAGGGCCGGAGGCTCCGTAGATCGGGCCGGACACGGCCAGGCCCGTGCCACCACCATTTCCGACGGCGACGCAGGTCAGCGCGGACGTGCACGCCACCTGACTGAGGGAAGTCAAGGAGGTGGGCAGGGCGATTGGGTTCCAGGTGTCACCGGACCCCGAAATCGTGCCGGCCAGGGCCACCGGACCCGTGCTTCCGGTGCCCCAGGCCACGCAGGCCGTCGTCGATGGGCAGATCACCTGGGAGAGCGATGTGACCGTGCCTCCCGAGGTCGCCGCAGGCACGGCATCGGGACTGATGTTGCCGGGACTGGCGGGATTGGACGAAAGGATTACACCTTCGGGTGTGGTCCCCGAGTACCCGTATCCGACCTCGATGCACGCGGTGGTGGGTCCGGCGCAGGTCGTCGAGGCGATCCGGGTGACCGAGGGGCTCGGCGGGAGAGAGGCCGACGACCAGGTCGATCCCGATGTCCAAGACAAGGTTGCAGTCACCGGGCTCTGACCCAGCGAACTGATGGTGCCTTCGCCTGCGGACAGGCAGGTTGCCTGGGCGACTCCGGGGCAGATCACTCCGTCGGCGGTCGCCGTCGACGACGGGTAGCTCACCCCGAATGTGCTGCCCTCGTCGTAGTAGAGCGTGGTGAGGGGGGTGGTCTGTCCGGCGACGATGGTGACTGGATCGGCGCTGGGGACTGGGTTGATGTTCAGGGGCTGGACCTGCGACCCATCGGTGGCGAGGTCCTCCACGAATGAAGGAGTCCCATACTGATCGGTGGGGAGCGGTTGGCCGGTCTGCGGATCGCCCACCGCGACCGTGTAACTGCCCGGTACCAGTTCGGCAAACACGCATCCGTACTGATCGGGGTAGATGGTGACGGAACTGCTGGGCGACGTGTGGGAGATGGTAACCGGGATCGCCTTCACCCGATCCGACCATGATTTGCCTCCTGCATCACTGGTCGCCGTGGCCCCGGAGATCTGAAGACGGTAGAAGCCGTACTGCGGAATGCCGGGCGCAGGGAAATTAAGGACGGTGGTATCGGTGATCTCGTGCCCTCTGCCCCACGACACGGTGACGGTGAGATTCAGCACCTGGGCACCACCCGAGAGGCACAGGTCTGGTGCCCTGCTGGCATCCTGGGTGCCCGTCCACGTGTACTCGGATCGGATGGTGAAGACCGTGTCACCGCGGGTCTCGGTCGGGACGGAGGTTCCGTCCGGCAGCTTGGGAACGAGCGGCACATCCGCGTCCACGGCGAGCGTTCCGGAGGTAGGGGGTGGGTCCTGAGCCGTACCCAGAATCTCCACCCACTTCTCCGCGATGCCCAGGGCGGCGAGTTGGTTCTTCGCCGCCGCCGCCTGGGCCACCTCGTTGGTCACGAGGTAACCCAGGGGGAGGATCACGAGCAACAGGACAACAAAGGACACCACCACCTCGATCAAGGTGACCCCCTCGTCACCGCGCCAGCGGCGCGCCGAGAGTCGTGCGTATTGGCGATGCGATTCGAATGTGCCCACGGGCCTTCTCTGTCGGCCACTCCGCCCACTTCCTATAGCGAATCCCCGGTTTCCTCCCCGGGGGCGCGGGCGCGCCACGTCCAATCGTGAGTGACGTTGTGGCTGTCCCTGCCCAGGTGACCGTTTCATGACCCTGAGTGGCAGGATATTTCCCACCGGGCAGGGTTTCCTAGACGTGATTCCACCTGGACCAGCAGGTACGAAGGCGACTCAGGTTCCGATCGACGCCTGGTGACGGCGGATTTCGACTACCGACCGTGGCGGAATCGGACTCTGTGGTGTCCGATCAGTACGACTTGGGCAACCCCAACGAGTGCTGCGCCACGAAATTGAGGATCATCTCGCGGCTGACCGGGGCGATCCGGAGCAGGCGGGCCATGCCCCACAGGTCGGCCAGGCCGAACTCACGGGACATCCCGTTCCCGCCGTGGGTCTGGATGGCCTGGTCGAGCGCGGCCAGCGTGGCCTCGGCCGCCGAGTACTTGGCCATGTTGGCCGCTTCGCCGGCCTCGGGGGTGTCGCCGGCATGGTCGCACAACCATGCGGCCTTGTCGGTCATCAGCCGGGCCAGCTCGACTTCGATCTTGGCCTTGGCCAGCGGGTGGGAGATCCCCTGGTGCCGGCCGATCGGGGTGCCCCAGACCTCACGACCCCGGGCGTACTCGGCCGCCTTGTTCAGCGCGTACCGGGCGATGCCGTTGGCCGTGGATGCCGACAGGATGCGCTCGGGGTTGAGCCCGAAGAACACCTGGCGCAGCCCCTCGCCCTCGGCCCCGATCAACCGGTCCGCCTCTACCTGCACGTTGTCGAAGAACAGGGTGTACTGCTTCTCCGGCGCGGTGATCTCGACCGGTAGGACCTGCGCGTCGAGACCCGGGGTGTCGGTGTCCACCACGAAGAGGGACAGCCGGCCCCTGCCGGTGTCAGGGTCGAGGCCGGAGCGGGTCACCACCAGAATGGCCTGGCACTCGTCGACCCCCGAGATGTAGTACTTCGATCCGTTGAGCCGGTAGATGTCACCGTCCTTGGTGGCGGTGAGGGAGAGGTTGTGGGAGTTGGACCCGGCATCGGGCTCGGTGATAGCGAAGGCCATCTTGAGCTCGCCGGTGGCGAAGCCCGGGAGCCATCGTTGCTTCTGTTCCTCGGTCCCGAACTTGGCGATGATGGTGGCGCAAATGGCCGGTGACACCACGATGACCAGCAGCGGGCAGCCCGCCGCGGCCAGCTCCTCGCCCACCGCGGCCAGCTCGGTGATCCCCCCGCCGCCGCCTCCGTACTGCTCGGGAACGTTGACCCCGAGGAAGCCCGCCTCGGCGACGGCGTTCCACAGCTCGTCGGTGCGCTCGTCGGCGTGGGCCTTGGCCACGTAGTAGTCGTGCCCGAACTTGGAGGCGATGGCGCCGACCGCCTCCCGAAGCATCTGTTGTTCGTCGGATTCGATGAAGTCCATGGGGCTGCTCCTCGGGGTTCGGCTACTGCATGCGATCGGGCACCAGGCCGATCGGGATGTCCACCACTCTGCTCCGAAGGTACTCGCCCAGGCCCTTGGCCTGTGGATCGGGTCGGGTGGAGCTGGCCACGCCCTCGCCCAGCAGTCCCACCACCACGATGTTGACAGCCCACAGGTTGGGGAACGCGAAGCGCCGGACCTCGAGGCCGTCGGCCTCGGGCAGGAGAGCACGGAACTGTTCCGTGGTGAGAAAGGAGTCGAGCCACCGCCAGGCCGCTTCCGAGCGGGCCCACAGCCCGACATTGGCATTGCCCCCCTTGTCGCCGGACCGGGCCCCGATGAGCGTGCCGAGAGGGAGGCGGACCTGGGAGCCCAGGTCGACCGCGGCCGGCGCCCGGGGCCCATCCGGGGAGGAGTCGACGGTGGCGTCGTGGGCCCCGGCCCGATGGGCGGTGTGGGGCACCGCTACCCGCCGGCCATCGGCGTGGACCACCTCGGGGACCACCAGGTCGGCCGGGACCAGCGCCGGCCAGTACACGCCGTAGGCCGATCCCGACGCCGGTGGCGCGGTGAGATGGAGTCCCGGGTAGCCGGCCAGGGCCAGCTCGGTGGCGGCGCTGGAGAAGTTGCGGCCGACCTTGTCGGCGTCGGGATCCTTGACCGTGATCCGCAGCTGGGCGGTGGCCTCGACGTTGACCGGGGCGTCGACCTTGTCCGAGCGGATGAGACGTGCATCGAACGCGGCGAACCGGTCGAACGCCCCGTCCCCACCCAGCCCCAGCTCCAACGAGCGCAGCGTGACGGCCGCCTTCTCGTCGATGTCGAGCCCCGTCAGCACGAAGGTCATCGAGTTCCGCCACCCGCCCAACAGGTTGAGACAGACCTTGACGTCCGGAGGGGCGGGTCGCCCCCGGCAGCCCGAGATCTGCACCCGGTCCGGTCCGACCTGCTCGACGGCGATGGTGTCGAATCGGGCCACCACGTCGGTGTTCGGGTAGTCGGGCCCGGCGATCTCATAGAGCAGCTGGGCGGTCACCGTCCCGACCGACACCTCTCCTCCGGTGCCGTCGTGCTTGGTGATCACCGACGACCCGTCCCCCGCCACCTCGGCGATGGGGAAGCCCGGGTACTCGACACCCTCGACCTCGGTGAAGAAGGCATAGTTGCCTCCGGTGGCCTGGGGCCCGCATTCGATGACGTGTCCCGCCACCACCGCGCCGGCCAGCCGGTCCCAGTCGGTGGGCGTCCACCCGTGATGCCATGCCGCCGGGCCCAGCACCAACGAAGCGTCGGTGATCCGGGGGCAGATCACCACGTCGGCCCCGCCCGACAGGGCCTCCACGATGGGCCAGCCACCGAGGTAGGCGTTGGCCGAAATGACCTGGCCCGACGATTCGGCCAGCGGCCGGCCGGTGTCGAGGTGGGCGAGCGGGTGGCCGGCCTGGGCCAGCTCGCCGAGGCGGGGGAGTAGGTCGTCGCCCTCGACGTGGGCCACCGACGCGGAGATCCCGAGGGTGTCCGCCAGGTGCCGTATCTGGTCGGCCAGTCCGCCGGGGTTGAGACCGCCGGCGTTGGTGACGACCTTGATGTTCCGGTCGATGCAGGTGCCGAGCACCTCTTCCATCTGGGTCAGGAAGGTGTGGGCCCAGCCCTTCGATGCATCGCGCTGTCGGCCCTTCCACAGGATGAGCATGGTGAGCTCGGCCAACCAGTCGCCAGTGAGGACGTCGATGGGACCCCCTTCGACCATCTCCTTGGCCGCCGAGAGCCGGTCCCCGTAGAAGCCCGAGCAGTTGGCGATCCGCAGGGGGGTGGTCACGACGCCGCCGGGTCCTGTCGGTTCTCATCGTCATCGTCGGTGGAGTCCGGCCCGACCACCACCAGAATGCTGCCCGTCTCGACCTGGTCGCCCTCGACGACGTTGACCTGGCTCACCGTCCCGGCTGAAGGGGCGTGGACGGCGTGTTCCATCTTCATGGCTTCGAGCACCACCAACAACTGACCGATCTCCACCGAGTCACCCTTGCTCACCTCGACGCGGACCACGCCGCCCGGCATCGGGGCCAAGGCCGATCCTTCCGCCACGTGACCGACTGCCTCGGGGAACCGGGGCTGCTCCTCGAGGGCTGAGCTGCCGTCGGGACCGTCCACGTAGGCGGTGACGCCGTCCACTTCCACCTGGTAGCTGCGGCTGACCCCATGGGTGGTGAGGGCCACCCCATCGACACCCACCGTGGCCTCGTCGAGATCGAAGGTCGTGCCGTCGATCTCGACCTCTTCCACCGACCCACCGAAGCGGTCCATCCGGTAGCCCACGGTCATGGATCGGTCACCGGTCAGGTAGGTGACCAGCTGCAGGGAGGAGGCGTTGTTGCGGAACCCGGACGGCACGGTCGGCTGCACCGGAGCCTCGGTGCGTCGACGGGCCTGACCGGCCAGGGCGGCGGCGATGGCGTGCCGACCGACGGCGGCGTCGTCGGTGAGGGGAGCGGCCAGCGCGGCCACGCCGTGGCGGTCGAGGAAGCCGGTGTCGGTGTCGCCGGCCAGAAATCCGGCATGGCGCACGGTCCGCACCAACAGGTCGCGATTGGTGACCACCCCGTGGATGCGGGCCCGGGCCAAGGTGGCGGCGAGGGCAGTGGCCGCCTCACCGCGACTTGGGGCGTGGACGATGACCTTGGCGAGCATCGGGTCGTAGTGCGAGCTGACCACCGACCCGGACTCGACCCCGCTGTCGACCCGCACGGCGCAGCCGCTGAGCACGCCGAGCTCGCTCATCACCCCGCTGTCGACGGCGTCCACCGAGCCGATCTCGAACCGGTGGAGGGTGCCGGTCGACGGCATCCACTGGCGGGCGGGATCCTCGGCATAGAGGCGGGCCTCGATGGCGTAGCCCTGGGGCCCATCGGCGACGGCGTCGTGCACCTCGACCGGCATGGGCATTCCACTGGCCAGCAGGAGTTGGAGTCGCACCAGATCGAGGCCGGTGACGGCCTCGGTGACCGGGTGCTCGACCTGCAGGCGGGTGTTCATCTCGAGGAAGTAGGGGTCACCGTGGCCGTCGAGCACGAACTCGACGGTGCCGGCGTTGACATAGCCGACGGCGCGGGCCGCGGTGACCGCGGCGTCCACCAATCGGGCCCGCAGCGTTGGCGAGACCGCCGGCGAGGGCGCCTCCTCCACGATCTTCTGGTGCCGCCGCTGGATGCTGCACTCGCGCTCGAACAGGGCCACGGTGTCGCCGTAGGCGTCGGCCAGCACCTGCACCTCGATGTGCCGGGGATCGCGCACGTACCGTTCGAGGAACACCGTGCCATCGCCGAAGGCGGCCTCGGCCTCACGGCGGGCACTCTCGACCGCCTCGCGCAGGCTGACCGGTCCGCCGACGATCCGCATGCCGCGCCCGCCTCCGCCGGCCGATGCCTTGACCAGCAGCGGCCAACCCAGCGACTCCACCTCGGCGTCGTCGGGAAGCTCGTCCCCCTCGAGGGTGATCGAGGGCAAGGTGGGAACGCCGGCGTTCCGCATCAACTCCTTGGAGCCGATCTTCGACCCCATGGCGTCGATCGCCGCCGGCGGAGGCCCCACCCAGAGGAATCCGGCCCCGGCCACCACCCGGGCGAAGTCACCCGATTCCGACAGGAAGCCGTAGCCGGGGTGGATGGCATCGGCGCCCGAGCGAGAGGCGGCATCGAGGATCAGCGCCGAGCGGAGGTAGGTGTCGGCCGGGGAGTCGCCGGGCAGCCGCACGGCGAGGTCGGCCTCGGAGACGTGCGGGCTGGACGCATCGGCGTCGGAGAAGACGGCCACGGTGGCGATGCCCATGGCCCGCGCCGTGCGCATGATGCGCCGGGCGATCTCGCCCCGGTTGGCCACCAGCAGGGTGCGGATAGGCGTGATGCTGGGTTCCGGGTTTGTCATCATTCGGCCACTACATGCGGAACACGCCGTAGCCGCGTGTTCCCTCGATGGGCTGGTTGTCGATGACCGAAAGGCACATTCCGAGCACCGTCCGGGTGTCCCGCGGGTCGATGATCCCGTCGTCGTAGAGCCGGGCGGAGAGGAACAGCGGCAGCGACTCCGCCTCGATCTGGGCCTCCACCAGTTGGCGCATGGTGGCGTCGGCCTCCTCGTCGAAGGGGACTCCCTTGGCCGCAGCCGACTGTCGGCCGACGATGGACAGCACGCCGGCCAGCTGCGCCGGACCCATCACCGCCGATCGGGCGTTGGGCCAGGCGAAGAGGAACCGGGGGTCGTAGGCCCGGCCGCACATCCCGTAGTTGCCGGCCCCGTACGACGCGCCGATGTTGACGGTCAGGTGGGGCACCGACGAGTTGGACACGGCATTGATCATCATGGCGCCGTGCTTGATGATGCCGGCCTGCTCGTACTCCCTGCCCACCATGTACCCGGTGGTGTTCTGGAGGAAGACCAGGGGCACGTCGATCTGGTTGGCCAACTGGATGAACTGGGTGGCCTTGTGCGCCTCCTCCGAGAAGAGCACCCCGCGATGGTTGGCCAGTATCCCGATCGGGTACCCGTGGATGGAGGCCCATCCGGTGACCAGGCTGGCGCCGTACAGCGGCTTGAACTCGTCGAACCGGGAGCCGTCGACCACACGCGCCAGGACCTCGCGGGGATCGAAGGGGACCTTGGGATCGGCCGAGGCGATGCCCAGCAGTTCCGCCGGGTCGTGGAGCGGCTCGTCCGCCGGCTGGGACGGGCCGGGGCCGCGCTTGCGCCAGTTGAGCCGGCTCACGATCTGCCTTCCGAGGCGGATGGCGTCGGCCTCGTCGGTGGCCAGGAAGTCGGCCAGTCCGGACACCCGGGCGTGCATGGAGGCCCCGCCCAACTCCTCGTCGGTCGACTCCTCGCCGGTGGCCATCTTGACCAGGGGCGGGCCACCGAGGAAGACCTTGGAGCGCTGGTCGATCATCACGATGTAGTCGCTCATGCCCGGCACGTACGCACCGCCGGCGGTGGAGTTCCCGAACACCAGGGCCACCGTGGGCAGGGCGGCCGCCGAGCTCCGGGTCAGATCGCGGAACGCCCGGCCACCGGGGATGAACAGCTCGGCCTGGGCGGGCAGGTCGGCCCCACCGGACTCGACCAGGTTGATGACCGGCAGGCGGTTCTGGAGGGCGATGTCCGAGGCGCGGGCCCCTTTGCGGAAGGAGTAGGGGTTCATGGCGCCACCCCGCACGGTGGGGTCGTGGGCCGAAATGAGGCACTCGACTCCTTCGACCACCCCGATCCCGACGATGGAGGATGCTCCCACCTGGTACTCGGTGCCCCAGGCGGCCAGGGCGGCCAGCTCGAGGAAGGCAGAGTCCCGGTCGAGGAGCAGCTCGATGCGCTCACGGGCCGGGAGCTTCCCCCGCTCTCGGTGCCGGGCGACATAGCGCTCGCCCCCACCGGCCCGGGTGGCGGCCAGCTGTTCGTTGACCGTGGCCAGCGCCTCGGTGAGGGCGCGCTGGTTCGCCCGGAAGGTGTCCGAGCTCGGGTCGATGGTGGAGGAGAGGACGGGCATAGGAGGGTGGTATTCGTCGGGAGCCGGCTTCTGGGTCGCATTCCTCTCGCCGACGTGGGAAGAATAGGCCCATGACCTTCGCACCGCGTGACGGAGGGGGCCGGCTCTCGCCGTTGACGGTGGGCGTGGTTCACCCATGGTGATCCGGACCTACCCCCAGGCCCTGGTGGACGACTCCCGACCGGTCGCACCGGTCCGCCACCCAGCCGTGCCCGGTCGGCGGCTCTCGGCCGTGGTGCTGGCCGCCGGCGAGGGAACGCGGATGCGCTCTGCCCGCCCGAAGCCGTTGCACCGGCTGTGCGGTCGGCCCATGGTGCTCCACGTCCTCGATGCCCTGGCTCAACTGTCGGTGACGCGGGTCGTGGTGGTGGTCGGCCATCGAGCCGAGTGGGTGACCAAGACCCTCATCGAGCACGCCCCTGCCGGCATGTCCATCGAATTCGTCGAGCAGGTCGAGCAACGGGGCACCGGTGATGCCATGTCCGTGGCGCTGACCGGTTTGCCGGACGACGAGGGCGACGACGACGGGGACGTGGTGGTGTTGCCGGGAGACACGCCTCTCCTGCGTCCGGCCACCCTGGCGGCATTGGTCAACCAGCACCGGGCCTCCGACGCGGCCGCCACCCTGCTGACTGCGGCGCTCGCCGACCCGACCGGATACGGGCGGGTGGTCCGGGGCCGTGACAACTCGGTGGCCCGGGTGGTCGAGCACGGGGACGCCACCGCGGAGGAGCTCGACGTGCAGGAGATCAACACATCGATCTACTGCTTCCGCCGGAGTGTGCTGGCGCCGTCGTTGCGCCGGCTGAGCCCGGCCAATGCCCAGGGGGAGTACTACCTCACCGACGTGATCGGTGTGCTGTACGAGGCCGGTCACAAGGTCGGGTCGGTGGTGGTCGAGGACACCATGGAAGTGGCCGGGGTGAACGACCGGGCCCAGCTCGCGGTGGCCGAGGCCGAACTGCGGGACCGGATCAACGAGCGGTGGATGCGCAGCGGCGTCACCATGTGGGACCCCGAGCGCACCTACATCGATGTCGATGTGGTGGTGGAACCGGATGTGGTGCTGCTACCCGGCGTCATCCTCCAAGGTTCGTGTGTGATCGGCTCGCACGCCGAAATCGGTCCCGACGCCCACCTGGTGGACACGGTGGTCGGTGAGGGCGCGGTGATCGCCTCCAGCGTATGCCGCCGAACGGTCATCGGCGCCGACGCCCGGATCGGGCCCTTCGCGGTGTTGGATGAGGGATCCGAGGTGCCGGCCGGCGCCGTGGTGGATCGATCGGTCGGAAATCCCGACCCGGCGGCGGGGTAGCGTCGTGAGTATGGAATTCACCCCCCGCCGTCGCCTCGAATTGGTGTCCGGCCGGTCACACCCCGAACTGGCCCGTGACGTCGCCGCACAGCTGGGAGTGGAGCTCGGAGAGGCCAATCTGCGCGAGTTCGCCAACGGCGAGATCCACTGCCGGTTCGACTCGTCGATCCGGGGCAGTGACGTCTTCATCATCCAGACCCACTGCGGCCCGGTCAACGACTCGTTGATGGAGCACCTGATCATGATCGACGCCGCCAAGCGGGCCTCGGCCAAGCGGATCACCGCGGTCTGCCCGTACTACGGCTACTCGCGCCAGGACCGCAAGGCCTCCGGCCGCGAGCCGATCACCGCCAAGCTGGTGGCCGACATGCTGTCGGTGGCCGGAGCCGATCGGGTGGTCAGCGTCGACCTCCACTCCGGGCAGATCCAGGGCTTCTTCAATGTGCCCTTCGATCATCTCACCGCGGCACCGGTGCTGGTCGACTACCTGCGCACCCAACGGAACGACGACCTGGTGGTCGTGGCCCCGGACGCCGGACGGGTGAAGGTGGCCGAGCGGTTCAGCCAGCACCTGACCGCGGATCTGGCCGTGGTCCACAAGCGGCGGCTGCGGGGCGAGGCCAACCACGTGGAGGCCCTGCACGTGGTGGGCGATGTCCAAGGTCGTCAGTGCGTGCTGATCGACGACATGATCGACACCGCAGGAACGATCGTGGCCGCCGCCGATCTGCTGGCCGAGCGGGGTGCGGCCGAGGTGTGGTGCATGGCCACCCACGCCGTGCTCTCCGACCCCGCGGTGGACCGGCTGAAGAACTCGGCGCTCACCAAGGTGGTGGTGACCAACACCCTGCCCGTCCCACAGCACCGCCGCTTCGACAAGTTGGAGGTGCTGTCGGTGGCCAAGCTCATTTCGGACGCCATCGATGCGGTGTTCGAGGACACCTCGGTGTCGGAGATCTTCGGCGGCGAGAACCTGGCCTGACGGCCGACGACGGCCGACGATCGAGTCCTCGGGGTGACGCGGTGATCCGCTCGGTGATGTTCGACTTCGGCGGCGTGATCTCGTCGAGCCCCTTCGAGGCCTTCGAGCGCTTCGAGCAGGACCACGGTCTGCCCGACGGATTCATCCGGCTGGTCAACTCGACCGATCCCGACACCAACGCCTGGGCCCGACTGGAGCGGGGCGAGCTCGACGTGGACGCCTTCGCCGACGCCTTCCGGGCCGAGGCGGCCACGCTCGGCCACCCGGTGGACGGCCGGTCGGTGCTGGCGCAGCTGGGCGGATCGATCCGACCAGCGATGGTGGATGCGGTGCGCCGCTGCTCGGGCCCGTTCCGGACCGCATGCCTGACCAACAATTTCACGATGGACGACCTGCCCCACTCGCCGGAGGTCGTGGCCATCTTCGACTTGTTCGATCACGTGCTGGAGTCCCGGACCTTGGGTGTGCGCAAGCCCGACCCCCGTTTCTACGAACTGGCCTGTGAGGCGGTCTCGGTGGACCCGACAGACGTGGTCTACCTCGATGACCTGGGCATCAACCTGAAGCCGGCCCGAGCCATGGGCATGCACACCATCAAGGTCACCGATGCCGCGCAGGCGTTGGCCGAGCTGTCCGCAGCCACCGGTCTGTCGTTCGACGCATCCTCGTAGTACACGCACCAGTCGTTGACGGCAGGGAGAGCAGTGGTGATAATGGCGCCACTCTGACAATCGCATTGGGGGGAACCGTGCACAGAGATCGGGGGATTCTGGCTGTGGGCCTGTGCGCCCTGGTGGCATTCACGCTCGCGGCCTGCTCGACGTCAGGGAGCTCGACGACAACGTCCGCCGCGACCGGGACCGCGGCAGGGACGAGGGGCCTGCCCACGTCACAACGTCCGTCCTACCTGGTCTACTGGGACCAGAACGAGGAGGTCGACTTTCTGTCCATGCCTTCGGGGGCCAAAGGCGTCCTGATGCCGGCGTGGGACCTGAACGGACAGATGTGTGTCCTCCCCGATCACAGTGCGCGCTTCGTCGGCGGCTACGACCCCACCGGGCCGAATCAGGACAACGTGGGAAGTCTGCTTCCCTACAAGCAGCCGCCCATCGGAGAGGAGCTCGACCGGGCCGATGGTTCCTTCAGCGGGCAGACCCTCTACCTGCCCGGTCCCTTCAAGTTCGCAGGTGAGTCCATCGGAGGCGACTCCCCTCGGTCCTCCGACGGGTCCTTCAACTCCACCAGCACGTATACCGGCTGCGTCTTCGACCAGCATGGGAACCTGCTCGCCGACGACCTCGGCACGGCGCAGGGTTCGTTCCCACCTCCCCAGGACGGGCGACTCGTCGAGTGGTTCGCTCCCGCCTACACGCAGGGTTGTGTCGTGACCGGGCCGACCTCGGGCGGCGTCGGCGCCCATCATGTCGACGGTGCGGGTGGACTGAGCCAGCCCGGCATGCTGGCCCTGGCCGACAACGGTGACGTGCTCTTGCCTCAAGCCGGCTCGCAGAGCGTCCTGCGGATCGACCACACGTCACTTCCCGTCAGCGCCGCAGACTGCACGGGTGGGCTGTACGCCCCGGGTCGACTCAAGACTTCGGTGTTCTTCCAGGGCGACGGTACCACGTTGCCGTTCCCGGCCGGCATCGCCAAGGACCCCACCTGTAACTGCTTTGCCATCAGCACGTTCTTCGGTAACCCCTCGATCATCTGGGTGAGCCAGACCGGCACGCCGGTACCCGGCCACGCCACCATCCCCGGTGAGACCCTGGCCCAGCTCGGTCAGGACCCCACCGGGTTCAATCCCTTCGGGATGGCCTTCGCACCGGACGGGACCCTCTACTTCGTCGACATCCACATCACGTGTCAGAACAACCAGCTCTCCAACTGCGGGCCGACCAACTACGAGGGCCGGGTAATGAGGGTCACCTTCTCCAACGGGGTGCCCAGTACCCCGCAGACCGTGCTGGGCGGATTCGACTTCCCGACCAGCGTGACGGTGTGCGTGCCCGCTCATCAGAACTGTCCGTACCCCCGGAGGGCCATCGTCCGCCCCTCGTCGGGGCCCACGGAGAACCCCGAGCACGGCCAAGGTCCGTACACCACCGCTCCGGCTCACGCCGGCTTCGGTCATTGAGCGTCGCCGACGGTTCCCGCGGTGGGGGCAAAAGTCGACCGCATCGGTTCCGGATGCTCGGGGCGGTGGCCGCCGGTTGCCTGGTCGGATCGCTGGCCGGGTGCGGTGCGACGCCGACCGCCTCGGTCGATCCGTCGACTGTCGGGGCTGGAGGTTCCTCTGGAGCGGTCCCATCGTGGGAATGGCCGACCTATGCCCATGACGCCCAACGCACCGGTCATGGGCGGACCCTGCTGACACCGACCTCGGTCAAGTCCCTCGCTCCCGCCTGGGTGTTCCATACCGGTGACGCGGTGACCGCCACGCCGACCGTCGTTGATGGGACGGTCTATGCGGGGTCATGGGACGGCTGGTTCTATGCCGTGAATTTCGCCACCGGTGCCCTGCGTTGGAAGTACCACCTCAAAGCACAGGATGCCGTCTCGCCCTACCCGGGCCAGTCGCCCCGCGACAGCAGTTCGGATGGTGGTCTCGTGACCTCGTCAGCCTGGTTCGAACCTGGCGTGAAGAACGGATCGGGATCAGGGGGAGCCGGTCGACCGGACCTGGTGATCTTCGGCGGGGGCTACACGCTGTACGCGCTCGATGCCCACAGCGGCCGCCTGTACTGGATGCATGACTACACCGGACGACCGGAGCTCCCTCCGGACCCCAACGCCGACGGCACCCGCATCTTCTCGTCGCCGGTCGTGATGGATGGAACCGTCCTGTTCGGTGTGGATGCCGACGGCGAGAAGGCTTCGAGAGGGTATGTGGTGGGTGCCTCGTTGGCGACGGGAGATCCCCGGTGGGAACACCAGGTCGACGTCGACTCCCGGGGGCACATCGAGAACAACGGATGCGGCAACATCTGGTCGTCGGGGACGGTGTTGCCCCGAGCAGGGTTGGTGGTCTTCGACAGCGCCGACTGCAACTTCTCCAACCCTCCGCCGACATCGGAATCGGTGTTCGCCCTCCATATCGCCGACGGCACCTTGGCCTGGATGTCCCGTCCACAGCGGAGTCAGAACCAGTGTGATCTCGACTTCGGCGCCTCGGCCAACGCCGCGCTGTCATCCTCCGGTGCGGCCACGTTCCTCGGCGTGGGCTCGAAGAACGGCACCTACTACTCGCTCGATCCGGCGAACGGTCATGTGCGTTGGTCCACCAACGTCGTCTTCGGCGGGTTCGCCGGTGGGTTCATCGCCTCCACCGCCTTCGATGGAGCCCGGGTCTACGGGTCGACGGCCCTCGGCGACTTCGGCCGGTTCGAAGGTGGTGGCGAGGTGCACTGCGACCCCGGCAACCCTCGGGACACACCCCAGCAGGAACCCTCGGTCCATGCCTTCAATGCCGCAACCGGGGCCGTCACATGGCAGGCTTCTGGTGCGGCCTCCTTCGGGGCCACCACGGTGGCGGGATCGATGACCTTCAACTGCCCGGCCTTCGGCGCCGTGGTGCAGGTACGGTCGGCCGCCACCGGGTCCCTGCTCGACCAGACCCCGTTGCCGACCGCCTGCTGGTCGGGCATCGCCACGGTGGGTGACGCACTCATACTGGGAACTGGCTCCTCGACGACGGCATCTCCCGACGGGATCGTCCTGCTCACCCCGGGAGGCCGACCCCCGGTCGTTCCGAGGTAGGCCGGGGCCACCTTGGGGAACGGCTGCGCCCGAATCGACGAGCCGCGAGCCAGCGGTCTGCTACTGATCGGCCGGGAAGCCCCCTGTGGCTCACGGTGCGGCTGCTCGTCTAGCATGGTGGGCCGTCAGCAGCGGCCCACCGCGATCGTCACCGTCGTGACCCGATCGATACGGCGCCGCCCTCGTGTTCGCATCTCTTGAGGAGTTCCCGCATGCCCGAAACCACGCTCACCGCCGAAGCCGGCCGCGACCTCGGATCCAGTTCGACGCGCCGCCTGCGGAACGAGGGGAAGATACCCGCAGTGGTCTACGGCCACGGTGCCGACCCGCTGCCCGTCTCGGTCGGGGCGCGCGAATTCCAGATTGCCATGTCCGGCGAGGCCGGGCTCAACACGCTGCTCTCGCTCGAAGTCGGCAAGGACAACTTCCTCACCCTGGCCCGCGATATTCAGCACCATCCGTTCAAGAACGTGGTGACCCACGTCGATTTCCTGATCGTCCGACGTGACGAGGTCATCTCGGCCGAAATCTCCATCAATCTGGTCGGGGAGCCGGTCGAGGTCCACCACGGTGACGGCATCGTCGACCAGCAGCTGTTCACGCTGGCCATCAAGGCCAAGCCGGCCGACATCCCGCCATCGGTTGACATCGACATCTCCAGTCTGACCATCGGTGCCTCGCTGCACGTCTCCGACATCACCATCCCGCGTGGGGTCGAGCTCGAGACCGATCTGGAGGCCACCGTGGTGGCCGGCCAGCCTCCCCGGGTGCAGGTCTCCGAGGAGGAAGAAGCCGAGGCTGCTGCCGAGGCCGCAGGAGAGCTGGGCGACGAGGCGACTCCGGAGGCAACGGCCGAGCCCGAGTCTTCGGAGGGCTAGGTCCTGCTCCGCAAACGGGGAAGACCGGCGGCCCCGCGGAAGGGAACTCCCGCCGATCTGTTGGTGGTCGGTCTGGGCAACCCGGGGTCCGAGTTCTCCGGTACCCGGCACAACGCCGGAGCCGAGGTGGTGGCCCTGCTGGCCGACCGACACCAGGGTCGGCTCAAATCGGAGAAGGGACTGCACTCGCTGTCGTGCGAGGTGCGGATCGGCGGCCGCCGGGTGATGTTGGCGGTGCCGCAGACCTACATGAACGAGTCGGGCCAGGCCGTGGCACCACTCGTCCGCCGGGCCGGAATCGATCAGGCCGATGGGCCTCGAGCAGCTGACGAGGCCATGGGTGCGTCAGGACTGGGCGGGAGTGGCCTGGCGACGCGGCTGGTCATCGTGCACGACGAACTCGACCTCCCGTCGGGACGGATCAAGGTGAAGTCCGGCGGCGGTACCGCCGGCAACAACGGGCTCAAGTCGATCGAGAGCCATCTCCACACCAATGGGTACCTCCGGGTTCGGGTGGGCATCGGCAAGCCGCCCGGGCGCCAGCCTGGGGCCGACTACGTGCTGAAGCGACCAGGTGCCGCCGAGCGGGCCGTCCTCGAGGTGGCCTTCGAAGAGGCCGCCGACGCAGTGGAGGCCATTGTCACCGAAGGAGTCGACACCGCCATGACCCGCGTGAACACTGCCGGCTGACGATCGGTGGAGTCACCCGCCGGCGCCCGTCCAGAGGTCCCGCAGCGCCTGGTTGAGTTCGGCCGGTCGTTCCAACGGGAAGAAGAGCTTCGCTCCTTCGAGCTCGATGCACGTCACGGTGCCGGGGATGGTGGCAGCCAGCCAGTGGGCCCAGGCGATGTCGAAGAACTCGTCTCCTGTTCCCCACACGATCAGGGTCGGTGAGTCGAAGGTCGCCAGATCAGGGCGGATAGCCACCATGGGGTCGCTGTCCATGCCCGCCACGTAGCCCTGGATCGCCGTCGCCCGGGCCACCGAGCTGGCGAGCGGACCGAGGAATCCGGCAATCATCTCGTCCGAGAGGTCATCCGGTCGTTCCAGCCCCGAGGCCAGGGACGACCGGGCCGTCTCCGGGTCGGAGGCCAGGGCCATCAGCGCTGCGGCCAGCTCGCCCTGACGCGCCAGTTCATGGATCGGTGCGAAGGCGGCGGGCGGGCAGTTCTCGTCCACATCGCAGTTGGTGAGGGTGAGGGTCCGGATGCGCCCGGGGATGCGGGACACCACCAGTTGGGCGATGGCGCCCCCGCTGTCGTTTCCGATCAGATCGACCGAATCGAGTCCCAGCGAGTCGAGGAACTCGATCACCATGTCGGCCTGGTCGGTCATGGTCAGCTCGCCGTCTCCCGAGTACGGGCTGTCCCCGTGGGCCAGGAGGTCCACCGCCAGGCACCGGCGAACATCGCCGAGCCCGCTCAGTTGGTGGCGCCAGAGATCGGCATTGAGGAAGACCCCGTGGATGAAGACGGCGACGGGACCCCGCCCGGTCTCGAGGTAGGCAACGTCACCGAAGGTCGTCGTGCTGGTCTGCTGCCGTGTCGTACTAGTGGTAGATCTCATACTCATAGTATGTCAATGTAAGATCAAGGGTGATGAATGTCAAGGGCCGGCGGGAGGAATATGCGGAGACGACCCGTCATGCCATCGTGCAGGCCGCGGTGGAGCGGTTCGCCGCCGGAGGCTTTGCCCGCACCACCATCGACGAAGTGGCCGACGCGGCTCGGGTCACCAAAGGCGCCGTCTATCACCATTTTCAGGACAAGTCCGAACTGTTCGAGGCGGCCTTCGTCGTCATGGAGGAGCGGCTCCTGGTCCGGGTCGACGAGGGAGTGCAGGGGATCGAGGACCCGTGGGAGCTGATGGCCACCGGCATCGATCTCTTCCTGGCCGAATGCTGCGAAGCCGACTTCCGACGCATCGCCATCCAAGAGGCCCCCGCCGCGTTGGGGTGGGCGCGATGGAAGGAGATCGAGGAGCGGTACTTCCTCGGTGTCGTCACCGCGGTGCTCGATGCGCTGGCCAGCGGTGGTGTGATCGGGGCCCAGACCGGGGACCTGTCGGCCCGCCTGCTGCTGGCGGCGATGTCCGAGGCCGGCGTAGCGGTGGCCGACGCGGTCTCGCCGGAGGCGGCGCGGCAGCAGGCCGCTGCTCTCCTCATGCAGTTCGTTGCGGGGCTGCGATAGGAGAGTGCTCCGGCATCCCGCCCACCGAGCCGACCGGTACCATCGCCTTCCATGGCGGAGCGTGATATTGCCGTTTCTGTCACCGGCCTGACCAAGTCCTACGGGAGCTTCGAAGCGCTGCGGGGCATCGACTTCGCAGTCCAGCGCGGCGAAGTGCTGGCCCTGCTCGGCCCCAACGGAGCCGGCAAGACCACCGCGGTCGAGATCCTCGAGGGCTATCGCAAACGGGACGGCGGGAACGTCAGGGTCCTCGGCTCGGATCCCGAGCGCCGCGACCGCGGCCTACGGACCAAGGGCACCGCTGAGCGCCCGGGATCGGCCTCATCGGCGGAATCGGTGTGCATGCGCCGGCCCGGACGGTACACTTGGTAAAACACTGATGTTACCAAATGGAGGTGACGATGGCGCAAGCCGTGAGTTTCAAGGTATCCACCTCTGGACAGATGTCGCTTCCCGCCGCCGTCCGACACCGGTGGAACCTCGACGACGGGGGTGTCGTCGAGGTGCTCGATCTGGGGTTCGGGGTGCTCACGGTCCCGGCCGGCTATGCGGGGCGTCTACTCGACGAGCTCGTCCCGGCCGAATCCCACTACGCCGCGGTGTCCGGTGAGGAGGACCCCGATCTGGTCACGCAGTGACCGTCCTGCTC
>Ga0307374_10003979_pt1 | contig 24933 bp, 21 predicted proteins | sample OX3MG_FD_202532 | JGI IMG/M metagenome (GOLD analysis project Ga0307374, IMG submission 202532) | Soil microbial communities from Risofladan, Vaasa, Finland - OX-3 | ecosystem: Environmental > Terrestrial > Soil > Coastal area > Acid sulfate soil | place: Finland: Risofladan, Vaasa | collected...
AGCGCCGGCGGGGTCATCGAGCCGCCGCCCGGTTGGCTCAAGAAGCTGCACGCGATGTGCCGCGAGCGCGGCATGCTGCTGATCCTCGACGAAGAGCAGACCGGGCTCGGCAAGCTCGGCACGATGTTCGCCTGCGACGCCGAAGGGGTGGTGCCCGACATGATCACGGTCGCCAAGCATTTCGGCGGCGGGGTCGGGATCAGCGCGGTGACGACCACGGCCGAGATCGAGGGGACCGTCATCGGGCGCGGCTTTACCGTGACCCACTCGCACAGCAACGACCCGCTCGCCTGTGCTGCCGGCAGCGCCAGCCTCGAGGTCATCGAAAGCGAAAACGTGCCGGCGCGGGCGGCGGCGATCGGCGCCTGTTTCAAGGGCCATTTGGACGCGCTGGCGCAGCGCTGGGAGCAGATCGGCGACGTTCGCGGGCGTGGCATATTGCTCGGCGTCGAGCTGGTCGAAGACCGTCATTCGCTCGCACCCGCTGGGGCACTCGGGCGCGCCGTGCAGCGCTATTGCCTGGAGCGCGGGCTGATCTTCAGCGTTCGCCGCGACGGCAGCGTGCTGCGCTTTGTGCCGCCGGTCAGCACCAGCGAGGCCCAGCTCGACCGCGCCGCCGAGTTGCTCGACGCCGCCCTTGGCGCCGCGCTGGCGACGGGTGCGGGCTAGCCGGTCCCGACCTCGAAAGAAATCTGGCACGGGCGCGGCGCCGCGGTGCCGCATTGCAGCGGCTGGCCGCTCGCGTCGGTCAGCGACACGGTCCACCGGCCCGGGCTCAGCGTGTCCTTGCGCGCCCAGCTGTGCCACACGAAATGGCCGGTTCGCTGCACCTCGCCGGCCAGCACCGGGGCGAGATCGGGGCGGCCGACCGTCAGGTTGGTCACCGCGTCGGGTGCCCCGACGGCCGGGGTCTGGCTTGTCCAATGGATCTGGATCCCCAGCGGGGTTCCGCCTTGCAACTGGTCGACCGCCGCTTGTCCGCCGTCGAGCGTCAGCCAGATGTAGAGCGGCCCGCCCGTGACCGTGCTAGGGGAGGGCGGCGGCTCGGCCATGCCGCGCGGCGAATGCTGGCTGACCCCCCAGGCGGTGACCGCGATCGCGCCGGGCGACGCGGCCGCTGCGGCCGTTGCGCTCGCGGGTTGCGCCCCGGGTGCGGACGGAGCGGCGGTTGCGGGTTGCGCCGCGGCGCTCGGCTGCGGCGTAGCGGCGTGCGGCGGCGAGCGGTGCGGCTGCGGGGTGACCGGCGATAGCGGAGTGGCCGCGACCGGCGGGATCGTCGGCGCGCTCGGCGGCGGGGCCGCCGCCGCGGCGACCGGCAGCGCCAACGCCGCGGCGAAAAGTGCGGGCCATCGGATAAGGGTCCAGTTGGGCATGGCGTTCTCGTCTCGCAGCCAGCGATGCCCGAAAAACGCGCCGGGCGCCTCTTCGGCCCCAAAATTCTCGACCGCCTCGCCTATGATCACGCCGGCGCCGGCGCGACCGGCCAGCAAGGGTCGGCCACGCGATGATGCAGCCGCTCAGCGAATTCCCGATCGAGGCGCGCCGCCGCGTGCGCTTTGTGCTGACCGACGTCGACGACACGCTGACCACCGATGGGCGGCTCACGGCGGCGGCGTATGCCGCGCTGGAGCGGCTATCGGCGTCGGGCCGGCGGGTCGTCGCGGTGACCGGCCGCCCGGCGGGCTGGTGCGACATGATCGCCCGTTTCTGGCCGGTCGATGCGGTGGTCGGCGAGAACGGCGCGTTCTATTTCCGCTATGACCATGCGGCGCGGGCGATGACGCGGCGGCATTTCCTGCCCGAGGCGGCGCGCCGGGTGGCGCGCGAGCGGCTCGACCGGCTCGGCGCCGAGATGCTGGCGGCGGTGCCGGGTGCAAGGCTCGCCGCCGACCAGCCCTATCGGCTCGCCGATTTGGCGATCGACTACCGCGAGGATTGTGGCCCGCTTTCCCAAGCCGAGGTCGACCGCATCGTCGCGCTGTTCGCCGCGGCGGGGGCCACCGCGAAGGTCAGCTCGATCCACGTCAACGGCTGGTTCGGCGATTACGACAAGCTGGCGATGACCCGCCTGCTGTTTGGCGAGGCCTACGGGCTCGACCTCGACACGGCGCGCGACATGGTCGCGTTTATCGGCGATTCACCAAACGATGCGCCGATGTTCGGGTATTTTGAACATGCCGTCGCGGTCGCCAACATCCGTCCGTTTCTCTCGCGCCTCGCCACGCCGCCGGCCTATGTGACGGCGGCCGAGGCGGGGGCCGGGTTTGTCGAATTCGCCGAGGCGTTGCTGGCGTGAGCGAACATTTCGACCTCGCGGTGATCGGCGGCGGCATCAACGGCGTCGGTATCGCCCGCGACGCCGCCGGGCGCGGCCTGCGCGTGTTTCTGTGCGAGCGGGGCGACCTTGCCGGCGCGACCTCGTCGGCCTCGAGCAAGATGATCCACGGCGGGCTGCGCTATCTCGAGCAATATGCGTTTCGCCAGGTGCGCGAGTCGCTGCGCGAGCGCGCGATCCTGCTTAAGACGGCGCCGCATCTGGTGCGGCCGATGCGCTTTGTGCTGCCGCACGCGGCGGGGCTGCGGCCGCGCTGGATGGTGCGGGCCGGGCTGTTTCTCTACGACCATCTCGGCGGTACCGGGGCGCTGCCCGGCAGCGCGGCGATCGATCTGCGCCGCCACGAATTCGGGGCGGCGCTGAGCAGCACGGCGACTGCCGGTTTCGCCTATTCGGATTGCGTCGTCGATGATGCGCGGCTGACCGTGCTCGCCGCGCGCGACGCCGCCCTGCACGGCGCCGAGATCGCCACCCGCACTGCGCTGGTGTCGGCGCGGCGCGAGGCCGGCGCGTGGCGGCTCGGCCTCAGCGACGGAAGCGAGATCACCGCGCGCATTCTGGTCAACGCCGCCGGGCCGTGGGCGGACGAAGTCCGGCGCGTCGCCGGCATCGAGAGCCGGGCCGGGCTGCGCCTCGTCAAAGGCAGCCATATCGTCGTGCCGCGGCTTTATCCTGGCGATCATGCCTATCTGCTGCAAAACGACGACCGGCGGGTCGTGTTCGTCATTCCCTACGAGCGCGACTTCACGCTGATCGGCACCACCGAAAGTGCGGTCCCCGGCGGTCCGGCCGCGATGGCCGCGACCGACGAGGATATCGCCTATCTGTGCCGCGCCGCCGGGCGCTGGCTGCGCGACGGGCCGACCCCGGCTGATGTGGTGTGGGCCTATGCCGGGATGCGCCCGCTTTACGATGACGGCGCCGGCTCGGCGCATGCGGTCAGCCGCGAATATGTGCTCGAACTCGACGAGGCGGGGGCGCCGGCGCTGTCGGTGTTTGGCGGCAAACTGACGACGTTCCGCCATCTCGCCGAACAGGCGCTTGCGCGGCTCGCCCGCCACCTGCCGGGCGCCGGGCCGGCGTGGACCGCGACCGCGTTTCTGCCGGGCGGCGAGGGGTATTCGCCGGGCCTCGCCTCAGGGCTGGCGGCCGACTATCCGGCACTGGACGCCGCGACGGCTGAGCGGCTGGCGCGCAGCTATGGCAACGAGACGACGGCGCTGCTGGCCGGCGGACCCGGGCGCGACCTCGGCGCCGGCCTCACCGAGGCAGAGTTGCGCTGGCTCGTGGCAGAGGAATGGGCGCGCACGCCCGAGGACGTGCTGTGGCGCCGTACCAAGCTCGGCCTGCGCGCCGGGCCGGAGATGGTTGAAGCGGTGGGGGCGGCGATCGCGGCGCGGCTCAGCGCGCCGCACCCGGCGGCCGCAGCCAGGCTTCGAGCCGGGCAAACGCCATGTCGGTGACGATCGCGAACAGCGCGACCAGCACCGCGCCTTGCAACACCAGGGGCATCTTGTCGACCGCGAGCCCGTCGAAGATCGGGGTGCCGAGGGTCAGCGCGCCGACCGTCGAGCCGATCGTCGCGGTGCCGATGCCGATCGTCACCGACACGCGAACCCCGGCGAGGATCACCGGCGCGGCGAGCGGCAATTCGATGCGCCACAATACCTGCCGGGCCGACATGCCCATCCCGGCGGCGGCGTCGCGCACCGCGGCGGGGACCGCTTCGAGCCCGGCCACCGTGTTGCCGATGATCGGCAGCAATCCATAGAGATAAAGCGCGGCGATCGTCGGCCGCGCGCCGAAGCCGAACGCCGGCACCGCCAGTGCCAGCACCGCTGCCGGCGGAAAGGTCTGCCCGACGGTCGCCAGCGCCTCGACCAGCGCGCGGAAATCGCGGCCCGCCGGGCGGGTCACGAAGATCGCGAGGCCGATCCCGGTGACGCTCGCGGCGAGGCTCGCGGCGGCGACAATCCCGGCCTGCGACAGAAACAGCGCGAGGAAGCTGGCGCGGTCATAGACCGGCGGCTCGACCGCCGGGAACGCCCAGTGAAACACCGGTCCGGCGTGCGGCATCGCCAGCAGCAGGGCCAGAAAGAATACCCCAACCCACAGCACGGGCGCGGCGAGCAGCGCCGATCCTGCGCTGCGTCCTTCGAGACGCCGCGGCATGCTCACCTCACGAGGTCCGCCAGCGTGATGGCGCCGATCACTGCACCGGCGGCGTCGGCGACCGGCAGCGCGACCGCATGACGCCGGGTCATCAGGCTCAACGCCTCGCTGAGCGTCGCGTCGAGCGGCACCGGCTCGCCCTCGGCGGTCTCGCCGCGGCGCACCCGCTCGGCCACCTTGCGCACCGACAGGAGCTTGAGGCCGATGCCCTGGGTGCCGACAAAATCGCGCACGAAATCGCTCGCCGGCTGTTCGAGCAATTCGAGCGGGGCGGCGAATTGGGCGAGGCGGCCGCGGTCGAGGATCGCGATGTCGGTGGCGAGCCTCAGCGCCTCTTCGATGTCGTGAGTGACGAACAGGATGGTCTTGCCGGTCGCCTTGTGGATGCGGGCCAGCTCGCCCTGCAGCGCGTCGCGGGTGATCGGGTCGACCGCGCCGAACGGCTCGTCCATCAGCAACAGGTCGGGGTCGGCGGCCAGCGCGCGGGCGACGCCGACGCGCTGCTGCTCGCCGCCCGACAATTCATGCGGGTACTTGCTGCGATAGGTCTCGGGGTCGAGGCGGAACAGTTCGAGCAGCTCGGTGACCCGGTCTTGCATCCTTTGGCGCGACCAGCCGAGCAGGCGCGGCACGGTGGCGATGTTGTCTTCGACCCGCCAGTGCGGGAACAGCCCGCTCGACTGGATCGCATAGCCGATGCGCCGGCGCAGCGCATCCGCCGGCAGCGCGGTCACATCTTCGCCGTTGATGCGGATCGCCCCGGCATCGTGCGGCACCAGCCGGTTGATCATGCGCAGCGTCGTCGACTTGCCGCAGCCCGACGGGCCGAGCAGCACGCAAAATGACCCCGCCGCGACGCGCAGCGACAATTCGGCGACCACGGCGCGGCCGCCATAGGATTTGCTGACCCGGTCGAGCTCGATCATCGGCGGAGCGCCGCTGCCGCGATCTGCAGCAGGAAATCGGCCGCCAGGGCGAGGCCGATCGCCGGCAGCGCGCCGAGCAGCACCAGATCGGCGGCATCCTGGCCGAGGCCCTGGAACACGAAACTGCCGAGCCCGCCGGCGCCGATCAGCGCGGCGACGACGGCAAGCCCGATGGTTTGCACTGTCACGATGCGCAGCCCGGCGACGAGCACCGGGGCGGCGAGCGGCAGCTCGACCCGCCAGAACACCTGCCGCGCGGTCATCCCCATGCCGCGGGCGGCGTCGATCACCGCCGGGTCGATGCCGCCGAGCCCCGCCGCGGTGCTGCGCGCCACCGGGAGCAGCGCGTAGAGGATCAGCGCGATCACCGCCGGGGCCGGTCCGATCCCGCCGATTCCGAGCGCGGCGAGCGCCGGAACCGTGGTCGCCAGCGCCGAAAGCGGCACGATCAGCAGCCCGAACAGCGCGATCGACGGGATCGTCTGCAGCAGGTTGAGGATCGCGAAGGTCGCGCCGCGCAGCCGCTCGCGGCGCAGCGCGAGGATGCCGAGCGGCGCGCCGATCGCGATCGCCGGGGCGACTGATCCGGCCACCAGCGCGATGTGGCGCAGCAGCGCATCGAGGAACACGTTGCGCCTCGTGGCGAACTCATGCGCCAGCGACAGCGCGTCGAGCCGGCCGGCGAGGGCGAGGGCGGCGGCGGCGCCAAGGATCGCGGCGGCGACCAGCAGCCGCACGGTATAGCCGGCGCGCAGGCGCTGGAGCCCGTCGAGCACGGCGAGCACCGCGGCGGCGAACAGCGCCCAGAACCCCGGGCCGAGCGCGATCCGCGCCAGCGGCGGCGCACCGGCGGCGAGGCGCTGCGCCGCATCGCCGGCCGCGTAAAGCACGACGATCGCGACCACGGCGGCGGCGGCGGTCTGCACCACGATCGCGGCGGGCCGCGGCGGCGACACGGCAACGAGGGCAAGGGCGACGCCCAACGCCGCGATCACCGTGCCAATCGCCGGGCTTGCCGCATCCCACAGCGCGATCGGGTTGCCCGAGACCAGCCGGTTGGGGGCGAGCGAAACAAAGCCGCCGACGAGCGTCGCGGCAAGCCCGACCGCTACGAGGAACAGCAGTACCTGGTTGGCGCGGCGCAGCGCCGGCAAGGCGGCCGCCGGGCTCACGGCAACAGGTGCCTCGATTGGAGATAGAGCCGCGCCACCACCTTCGGGTCCTCGCCTTCGACCGCGATCCGCGCATTGAGCGTCTGCAAGGTTTTGAGCGTCAAGGTTGCGAAGATCGGGTTGAGCACGGCGGCGATCCCGGGATGCGCGTCGAGCACCGCCTGGCGCACCACCGGCGCCGGGGCGTAGACGATCTGCGCGCCCTTGTCGTCGCACAGCGCGACGAGCCCGAGCGCGGCGAGCGCGCCGTCGGTGCCGTAGGCCATCGCTGCGTCGACGCCGGAGATGCCTTCGGCGGCGGCGCGCAGCGTCGCGGCGGTGTTGCCGCCGGACAAGGTCAGCAATTGCTGCGCCTTGAGGTGAAACCCGTAGGTCTCTTCAAAGGCCGGCAGCGCCGCCGGGCTTTCGACGAATTCAGCCGAGGCGGCGAGCTTGAACGGGCGGCCGGCGGCGAGATAACCGGGCAGATCGTCGAGGCAGGGATGCGGCGGAAACCCCGGCAGGTTCCGGCGGATCGCGATGACCCAGGTGTTGTTGGCCGGCGCCGGGTCGAGCCAGACGAGATGGTTTTGCGCCAGATCGAGCTTTTTGACGAGCGCATAACCCTGGCCGGCATTCTTCCACGCCGGGTCGGGCTCCTTGTGAAAGAAAAAGGCGCCGTTTCCGGTGTATTCGGGATAGAGGTCGATCTGACCCGACAGGATCGCGGCGCGCACGATATTGGTTGGGCCGAGCTGGATTTTGCGTTCGACCGGAATGCCTTTGGCGACCAGCGCCTCGGCGATCATGTTGCCGAGCAGCGCACCCTCGGTGTCGATCTTGGAGGCGACGATCACTGGGCCGGCGGCGTGCGCGGCGCCGATCCACAAAAGAAAGGCGGCGGCGACCCGCACAAATCCCTGAATTCGCCCGTGCCCCAGCATCGCTCGGCACTGTGGCGCAGGTCCGAGGCCCTGTCGATGCTTCAGCCCAACGACATCATCGCCGGTCATCCGAGAATTTCGTGGATCGCTTTCCTGAGGGCGGCCTGGTCAACGGCTGCAAGACCGCCGAGCCGGCGGATGATCAGGGCCTGTTCGAGGGTGGCGAACACCGCCTTGACGGTAGAAGGCTAGAGAAGACCGGCTGCCTGCCCACCGGGCGACCCACACCTCCCCGACCGCTGGGTTGGGGCGGAGTTGGCTGGTGACCGCCATGACCACGACGTCTGGTCGATTTTCGTTGTAGGCTGTGTTGCTGACGATGACGGCGGGCCGCTTCTTCGCCGCGGTCTGATTGGTGAATGGAAACGGTACCAGAACGACATCGCCAAACTCATAGGGCATCGTAGGCGTCGTCTTCGGGATTGTCCCATACTGCGGCGAAAGCGGGCGCACTCACCCCGGCAGCGGCGCGGGTTAGCGAACGCTGGCGCTCACGGGTGGCGATGAACGCCACAAAATCCTCGATCTCGGCGATACGCTCGGCCGGCAAGGCCTGGATTCTTTCCAGCAGGGCTCGCGTGTCGGTCATAAGCGCTTCCTTAGCCGCTGCGACCGCCAACTAGGCGACGAACCGTTAAGATTGTCACGAGTCTATAAGGTTCAAATCTACAAGGTTCAAATCTACAAGGTTCAAATCTACAAGGTTCAAATCTACAAGGTTCAAATCGGGATCGCCAGCAGCGTGTCGATCCGGCGGCTGTCGAGTACCGCGTCCTTGCGGGCGAATTTCCAGCCGCTTGGGGTCCGCACCACGCGGTCGACATAGCGCCCGGCGGCAAACAGGCTCATCGCGCCGTCCTGCATCGTGCGCACGATGAGGAAATTGGCGCTCAGGTCGAACGCGTTGCCGCCGTCCCGCTCGATGCGGATATTGGCGATCATGTGGCGGTAACGCTGCGGCTCGTAGACGTTGGCCTTGCGCAGCGCCATGACCCGGTCGACCAGCATGGCCTTTGAGGTCGCGTAGATGATGCCGAGCGGCAGCCCGGCCTCGAAATTCTCGGCCGAGGTCACCCGATAATAGCAATCGTCGGTGAAGAAATTGGGCCACTCTTCGAGCCGGTCAGCATCAAGGCAATGCGCGTATTCGGTATAGAGCGCTTCGAGTTCGAGGCGGCGCGATACCTCGGCGAGGTCCATCGCGCTACAGCCCCATCAATGGGCGGTAAGCCTGCCAGAAACCGCGGATCGAGGCTTCGGTGGTGCGGGTTTCCTCGGTGGCGTGGCCGCGCCCGCCCATTTCGAGGATCGAGCATTCGTCCTCGGAGCCGATGATCGCGCGCTGGACGAAATTGCCGACCGCGCCATCCTCCATCGAGACATAGCCGGCCGGGCCGACGAGATTGCTTTGCAGGAGGCGCAATTCGCTAAGCGCCGGATCGTCATCCTCGAAGCCGAGATAAATCCACTGCAGCTCGGTCTCTTCTGGCCCCTTGGGCAGAACCAGGCGCAAGGCGATGGAGTTGTTGATCTGCTGCAGCACAAAATTGGGAAACACCGAGAGGATCTGCACGGTTACGTCGTCACCGAACTCGGCGATGTTTTCGAGCAGCCGCGGGTCCTGCAGCAGGATGCCGTCGCGGATCGACTGGATGCCGGCATAGGCCTGGTCGCTGCCTTCCTTGCCGAGCAGGTCGGCCTTGCCGCGGGTGTAGCTGGTATGGTTGCCGCCGCTCTCGCTGACCAGCACGCCGCCGCCCGCGGTCAGCCGGCTGACCCGGAACGTCGCGAAGAACGTGTGCAGCAGCGTTGCGTGGTAGGTGTCCTTGACGTTTTCGATATAGAGCTTCCAGTTGTTGTGCATGATCTGCGAGGTGGTACCGAGAATCCGCGGCTTGCCGTGCAGCACCCGGCCGATGCGCGCGCCGATCAGGTTGCCGATGTAATCGGCCAGGGGCGGCGCCTCGTCGGACAGCGTGCCGAACACCAGCCCGGCGAAATGATCGACCCGCAGCTTTCTGAGCCCGTGCTCTTCGAGGCAAAAATCCTCGGGCATGCCGCCCTTGCCGCCGATGCCGCGGCGAAACGCGACGCTCTTCAGATTGCCTTCGAGGTCATAGCTCCACGAGTGGTAGACGCAGGTCAGCGCGTCGGCGTTGCCCTGGCGCTTCAGGCATACGAGGTTGCCACGATGCGCGCAGCGGTTGAGCATTGCGTGGATCTGCCCGTCGGCGCCGCGGGTAACGATGACCGGGGTCTCGCCGAGAAACGTTGTTTTGTAGTCGCCGGGGTTGGGTAACTCGTTGGCGAGGACAAGGTATTGCCAGGTGGCCCCGAAAAACACCCGTTCAAGCTCGGCGCGATAGATGTCGGGGTCCGAGAAGATGCGATAGGGCACGCGCGAATTGCCCTCTTTCGGCCAGGTCAGCGCCGGCATCGACATCGGTAAACCCTCCCTCGGCGTTACGGCCGCGCCCGCGGCATGGGTCTCGATCGCCGAGGATAGCGCGTTTCTTTTTCCGGGTCAGTCAATGAGCGAGCAGCGCGCGTCACACGCGGGACGGCCGCGATTGCAGCGGCGGCGGCCGGTTCTCCCGGTTGAGGGGAACCCCGGCGTTGCCGCAGCCGCTGTCGCGCTTGGCGGCCTCAGCCGCCGTAGAAGACGTTTTCGCCGAGGTCCTTCATCTCAAGGATCGCGGCATCGGGGCGGCCCTCGATCGGGTTGGGCAGGTGCGCCTCGGTGACTTCGGCGACGACGATGTGGTGGTCGCCCTGCTCGACGATGCTGGTGACCTTGCACTCGACCGCAGCGAGCGCGGCATCGAGGATCGGCGCACCGTTGGTGCCCTTGTGGATCGCCTGGCCCGACAGCTTGCCGCCTTCGAGCTGGGCTGGCTTGAAGAACGTGAAGGCGAGGCCTTTGTGCGCCTTGCCCAGCATGTTGAGGGTGAAGGTCTTGGTGTTCTTGACCAGCGAATAGGCGCCGCTGTCGGTCTTGACCCCGACCACGACGAGCGGCGGGGCGAATGCGGTCTGGGTGACCCAGTTGACGGTCGCCGCGGCGATGTTGCCTTGGCCGTCGTCGGCGGTCAGCACATAGATCCCGTACGGAATCATGCGCAGCGCGGTCTTCTTGGCGTCCTGGTTCATCGGGTCTCTCTCTCCTCTGCTCCGTGGGGTGCGATCGCCGCCGGTTGGTCCCACTACATCGCGTCTGCCGGCAACTGGCAAGAGGTGGCGGCGCCGATGGACGAACGCGCGCGACGCGGGCATGCTGGCGGCCAATGATAACTAAACCCGGGATTGGCCGCCGCCTTGTCCTCGCCGCGGGGGTGGCATGGCTGCCCGCCGTGGCGGCGGCGCAAGCGCCGCCCGCCGCGGACGGCTCGACCCTGGCCGCTCCGCCGCAGCTGATGGTGCTGCCGACGGTCGAGGTGGTCGGCACGAGCCCGCTGCCGGGCATTGGCATCGACCGCGACAAGGTGCCGGCGAACGTCGAGAGCCTGACCACCGGCGATCTGTCGCGCGAGGGGCAGCCGAGCCTGGTCAACGCCTTGTCCAACCAGGCGAGCAGCGTCAGCGTCAACGCCAATCTCGGCGACGCCTTCCAGCCCGACATCCTCTATCGCGGGTTCGAGGCCTCGCCGGTGCTCGGCACGCCGCAGGGGCTGGCGGTCTATCAGAACGGGGTCCGCGTCAACGAGGCGTTCGGCGACACCGTAAACTGGGACCTGATCCCCGATATCGCGATCGAGCGGCTCGACATCGTCAGCGCCAACCCGGTCTACGGGCTCAACGCGCTGGGGGGCGCGGCGGTGGTCACGATGAAGAACGGGTTCACCTACCAGGGGTTCGAGGACGAAGCTTCCGCCGGCTCGTTCGGCGCGCGCAGCGAGGCGTTTCAATACGGCAAGCGGGCCGGCGATTTCGCCACGTATATTGCCGGCCGACTGTATTACGACAAGGGCTGGCGCCAGTTCTCGCCGAACCGGCTGCACCAGCTCTACGCCGATATCGGGGCGCGCAGCGACCGCGGCTCGCTCGACCTCAGCTTTTCCGGCGCCAACAACTTCCTCGGCGGTGAGGGCACGACCCCTGAGCCGTCGCTGGCGATCAGCCGCTCGCTCGATTTCACGACGCCGCAGAACAACGTCAACCAGCTGCAATTCGTCACGCTGAGCGGCTCGTATCGGGTCACCGACACGCTGTCGCTGCAGGCCAACGCCTATCGCCGCGAGTTCCATCAGACGGTGGTCAACGGCGACACCACCGAATACACCGCCTGCACCAGCGGCAACGGGCTGTTGTGCCAGACCGACGGGACGACGCCGCTGACCAGCACGGCCGGCGGGCCGATCCCCGACCTGTCGAGCGGCGGGACCGTCCCGATCGGCCAGAACGACCTCGAGACGATCCGTACCGTCACCTGGGGCGGCACGCTGCAGACGAGCTATACCGGCGCGCTCTTCGGCCACGAGAACCATTTCGTTCTGGGCGGCAGCGTCGACCGCTCGCATACCGATTTCCAATCTGCGGTCGAGCTCGGCATCGTCGACCCGTCGCTCCAGGTGCTCAATTCAGGGTACTTCGTCGACACGCCCGAAAATGCCGGCTTTCTCGCGACGCCGGTCAGCCTAGGCGCCGATAACGACTATTACGGCATCTTTGCCAGCGATACGGTAAACCTGACCTCGGCGCTCGCGGTCACTGCCAGCGGCCGTTACAACATCGCCGACATCGCGCTGGCCGACCACCGCGGCGCCAACCTGTCGGGCGACAACCAATACCGCCGCTTCAACCCGGCGATCGGCGCGACCTACAAATTCGGCCCCGGGCTGACCGCCTATGCTGGGTATTCCGAAGGCAACCGCGTCCCGACGCCGAGCGAGATCGAATGCTCCAACCCGGGGCAGCCCTGCCTGCTGCCGTCGTCGCTGGCCTCCGATCCGCCCGGACTCAAGCAGGTCGTCTCGCACACCTACGAGGCCGGGCTGCGCGGCAGGTTCACGCTGCCCGAGCGACTGCCAGGGCGGTTCGGCTGGCATTTCGGCCTGTACCGCACCGATCTCGACGAGGACATCTATGCCGTCGCGACCTCGCTCAGCACCGGGTATTTCGCCAATATCGGGGCGACCCGCCGCCAGGGGATCGAAACCGGGATCACCTACAAGGACACGAAGTGGTCGGTCTACGGCAGCTACAGCATGGTCGACGCGACGTTTCAGACGGCGTTCACCCTGCCGTCGCCCAACAACCCGTATGCCGTCGGCGGCGATATCCGGGTGCGGCCGGGCGACCGCCTGCCCGGCATCCCGCTGCATCAGCTCAAGGTGGGGGCCGATTACCGGATCACGCCGCACTGGTCGATCGGTGCCGCGCTCGCCTATTTCAGCGGCCAGTTCCTGCGCGGCGACGAGTCGAACCAGAACGCAATGCTGCCGGGTTACGAGGTGGTCAACCTGCACAGCACCTATTCGGTGACCGAGAACGTGCAGGTGTTTTTCAACGTCCAGAACGTGCTGAACGCCAAGTACGTGACATTTGGCCAATACGGCAATGCCAGCGGCGTCAACGCGCCCGGCGTGCTAGTCGGCGGCGGGACCAACACCCGGTTTCTGGCGCCGGCGTCGCCGCTCGCGATGGTCGGCGGGATCCGCATCAGGTTCTGAGCGCGGTGGGCTCTGCGGAGGATTGACCCCCTGGTTCGGGTGGCATACGCTTGCGCCAAAATGACGCGTGGAAAAATGCCGCGCTGTCAGAACGTTGCCAGAACAGGGAAGGAATAGAAAATGAGCGTGTTAAGCCGGCGATCCGTGTTGCGTGGCTCGGTGGCGGCTGCCGCCGCGGCAGGCCTTGCCCGTCCCTATGTCGCCCGGGCAGCGGCCAAGACGGCCGTCGTGTGGTGGGTGCAGGGCTTTGCCCAGCAAGAGGATGTGGCGTTCAAGAAGGTCGTCGCCGATTATGAAAAGGCGAGCGGCAACACGATCGACTACAGCCTGATCCCCTACGCGCCGCATCGCCAGAAGGTGATCTCGGCGATCACCAGTGGCGTGGTGCCCGACATTACCGTCGCCAACCAGGCCGAAATCGTCGCGCTCTATGCCTGGCAGGACAAGCTCGTCGATGTAAGCGACGTGGTCGAGACCCAGAAGCCGCTGTACAGCGACACGGCGCTCCTTTCGGCGAACTGCTACAACAGCGTTGCCAAGAAGCGCAGTTTCTACGGCGTGCCCTATACCGGCGCGGTGCTGCCGTTCCATATCTGGGGATCGCTGGTCGAGAAGGCCGGCTTCAAGATCGCCGACATTCCCAACACCTGGGATGCAAGGTGGGATTTCTTTAAAGGCGTTCACAAAAAGCTGCGCGATCAGGGCATGCGCAACGTCTACGGCCTTGGCCTGCAGGTCACGACCAACGGGGTCGACCCGAACAACACGTTCCACTATTTCGTCAGCGCCTATGGCGGCAGGGAACTGGTCACCAAGGACGGCAAGCTCAACGCCCGCGACCCGCAGGTTAAAGAGGCGATCGTCAAGGCGCTGACCTATCCGACCACCGCGTTCAAGGAGGGCTTTGTGCCGTCCGGCGCCCTCAACTGGAACGACGCCGACGACAACAATGCCTTTCATTCCAAGCTGATCGTGATGGACCTCGACGGCACGATCTCGACCGAGGTTGCGATCATCAAGAAGAAAGAGGAATACGACGACATCATCACGATGGGGCTGCCCCTCAGCAACGACGGCAAGCCGATCGCCAGCCAGTTGACCGTGGTCAACGCACTGATCCCCAAGGGCGCGAAAAACGTCGATGTGGCCAAGGATTTCCTGAGATACTTCATCCAGCCCCAGGTCAACAACGAGTGGCTGAAGGTCGGGCTCGGCCGCAACATCCCGGTGATGCCCTCGATCGTCAAAAACGATCCGTGGTGGTTCGCCGACCCGCACCGCAAGGCCTATACCGACCAGGGCGTGCTCGGCGAGACCATTCCGGCTTATTGGGCCTTCAACCCGGCCTATGCCGAAATCCAGAGCACGCATGTATGGCCACAGGCCTGGGCCGACATCATCCGGCACGACATGGCGCCGGAGGCCGCGGCCGAAAAGGCCTTCAAGCAGGCCGAGGCGATCTTTGCCAAATATCCGATCGCGGAATCGTGATCGGTGGCGGCGCGGTCCCAGCCGGGAACGCGCCGCCGGTCTAGACGTTTGAATAGAGGGAGGAGGGTAGCGCGAATAATCGGCGAAGATGCGCCGGAATGTCGCAGCGATATCTGCCCCAAGGCGCGTCGCGGCGGCCGATTCCGCTTGCAGCCATGCCGCACCGGACAATAGAACGAAGCTGAGGTCGCTCGCGCGGCTCAGACGAATATACGTTTGAGCCGAAGGGATCTCCGCACTATAATGCCGGCCGGCTTGGCAAAATGGTCTGGCGCGACGGCGTTGCACAGATCAGGGGAGGAAACAGCGATGACAATGTTGACGCGGCGTTCGGTTCTTCGGGCATCCGCCAGTGCAGCAGCACTGGGCGTGGTGGGGCGGCCCTTTATCGCAAACGCGGCCACGAAGACCGCGACCGTTTGGTGGACCCAAGGTTTCGTTCCCGAAGAAGACGCCGCGTTCCGCAAGATGGTCACCGACTATGAGAAGGCAAGCGGCAACACGATCGACTACAGCATCGTGCCGTTCGCTCCGCTGTTGCAGAAGATGATCTCGGCGGTGACCAGCAGCGAAGTGCCCGACCTGATCTCGCACGATGTGGCGGACGCCGCATTCCTGCCGCAGAACGCCTATCACGGCAAGATCGTCGAAGTCAGCGACGTCGTCGAAACCCAGAAGTCCGAATATTCGCCGAGCGTCTATCTCGGTTCGCAGTATTACGACAACACCACCAAGAAGCGTGGCACCTATTTCATCCCATACAAGACGGCCGTGCTGCCGTTCCACGTGTGGAAGTCGCTGGTGGCGAAGGCCGGGTACAAGCTTGAAGACGCGCCGAAGACATGGGACGCGTTCTGGGATTTCTTCAAGCCGATGCAGAAGAAACTGCGCGATGCCGGGACCCGCAACATCTATGCGATGGGCCTGCAGTGCACGACGGTCGGGCCGGCCGACGGCAACAACATGTTCAACTACTTCCTGATCGCCAATGGCGGCAACGGGATCGTTACCAAGGATGGCAAGGCCCATCTGGACGACCCGCAGGTTAAAGAGGCGGTCGTCAAAGCGCTGACCTACATCACCAACGCTTACAAGGGCGGGTTCGTCCCGTCGGGGGCGATCAGCTGGAACGACGCCGACGACAATAACGGATTCCATTCCAAGCTGTTCGTGATGGACCTCGACGGCACGATCTCGACCGAGGTGGCGCTGTACCACAACAAGGCTGAATACGACGATATCGCCACCCTGCCGCTGCCCAACGACAATGCTGGCAAGCCGATGACGGCGCAGTTGGGCATTGGCGGCGGGTTCATCCCCAAGGGGGCGAAGAACATCGAGGTGGCCAAGGACTTCATGAAGTACGTGATCCAGCCGAAAGTGGTGAACGAGTACCTGAAGACTGGTCTCGGCCGCTGGCTGCCAGCGATGCCGGCGCTGGTCAAGAGCGATCCGTTCTGGATGGCCGATCCCCATCGCAAGGCCTATGTCGAAGAGGGTGTGCTGAACTCGACCGTCGTCAACTATCCGATCTTCAACCCTGCCTGGGCCGAGGTTCATGCCCAGCAGATTTGGGGCGCGGCCGAAGCAGACGTCATCAGGAACGGGAAAACCCCGCAACAGGCGACCGAGGCTGCGTTCAAGAAGATCGAGGCGATTCTCGCCAAATATCCGATCGCACAGAGCTGAGAAACAACCATGGCAAGCGTGTCAGCAGTAGAGGTTGGTAGGAGCGCCGCTGGTCGGCGGCGCTCGTTCTTGCGCTCGTGGCGCGCCGGCCTTCAGGGTTCGGAATATGCCTGGGCGATCGCGTTTTGCATCCCGTATGTCGGGGTGTTCCTCGCCTTCGTGGTGTACCCCGTGCTGTACGGGCTGTGGCTGGGGCACAATCCTGCGCTCTATGTCGAGCTCGTGCACGACCCGATCTATCAGGAGACGATCGTCAACACGATCATCTACCTGGTGGTCGGCGTTAACGTGAAGATGTTCTTCGCGCTGCTGCTGTCCGGCTTTTTCATGCGCAAGGGATGGTGGGTCAAGGGCCTCTTGATGATCTATGTCCTGCCCTGGGCCGTGCCGGCGCTGCCGACCTTCATCTCGATCCACTGGATGCTGAATACGCAGTGGGGCCTGGTTAACAACGTGATTTGGGAGCTCTTCCACGTCGACGGACCGGGCTGGCTCGACACCTCGCGGTGGCTGGCGCTCGGCTCGGTCATCGTGACGTATATTTGGAAAAACATGCCGTTCTGGACGGTGATCTTGCTCGCCGGCCGGATGGCAATTCCGCACGAGCTGTACGAGGCGGCGGAGGTTGACGGCGCTACCGGCATCCGTCGGTTTCTCCATGTCAGTTTCCCACTGCTCGCCAACCTCTATCTGGTGTGCACGCTGCTCTCGACGATCTTTACGCTCGGCGACTTCAACACCGCGTACTTCATCTCGGGCGGTGGCCCGGCGCTGTCAACGCATGTGCTCGCAACGCTCGGCATCCGCGACGCATTCGAGATCGCCCGACCCGAACTTGGGGTCGCGGCGGTATTGTCCGCCCTGCCGCTGATGATCCCGTTGGTGATCTTGCTGATGCACAAGCTGCGGACATCGGAGGTGCAGCTATGAGCGCGATCACGACTCAGGCGGCGCCGCGTCGGGCTCCCAACTACCGCCTACGGCACATTGGGACCGAGGCCGCGGCCCTGTTGCTGGCAGTCGTTCTGCTGATCTGGACGCTGGCGCCCCTTTACAACATGTTGATGGTGGCCCTCGAGCCGCACAGTGACGTGTTCACCAGCAATCTGTGGCCGGCTCACCCGTCGCTTGACAGCTTCTGGATCGTTGTCACCGAAGGGTATTGGTATCTCGAGTATTTCTGGCACCAGTACGCAAACAGTCTCTATATCGGGTTCTGGACGGTGTTCCTGACCCTGCTGATCGGCTCGATGGTCAGCTACTCGATCGGCCGGATGCGCATCAAGCACGGCTGGCTCCTGACCAACGCAGCGTTGATGACTTACCTTGTCCCTGCCTCGTTCCTGGCGATCCCGTTCTATCGGATCATGCAGGGCTACGGGCTCGGCAACAACGTCTGGTCGATCATCGCGGTTGAGGTCACGTTTGCTACGCCTTATGCGATCTTCATCTTCCAGCAATACGGAAGGGGCATCCCGCTCGAGCTCGACGAGGCTGCGCGGATCGACGGCGCATCGCCGATCCAGGTTTATTTTCGCATCTATCTGCCGCTGATGGCGCCGGCACTGGTTGCGGTTGGCACCTACGCGCTTCTATTGGCGTGGAACGAGTACCTGTATCAGTTCCTGCTGCTGTCGAGCAAACGCAGTATGACCGTGCCGGTAGCGCTCGCGCAGTTCATCAACAGCGACGAGTCGCCGTGGAACTACATGATGGCAACTGCCATCGTCTATTCGGTTCCGCCGGTGGTGATCTATTACCTCTTCCGTGGGCGGATGACCGCGGGGTTGACGATGGGCGGCGTCAAGGGCTAGAGGCCCTCTCATCGGCCGTGAATAAAGCGGGCGGAAGCGGGGCGATCCCCTGCTTCCGCCCGTTGGCTTTCTGGCTTCCGCCTATTTCCGCCCGCAGGCTTTGAGCCCCTTGTCGAGCGCGGCAAACGACTGGGTCGGCGCCGGCATTAGCCAGCGGAAGCCTTTTTCGAGCAGCTTTTCGACATTGTTGCTGTCGACGTGGGGATGGCCGCACGGGACATTGTGGTCCTTGCAAATTGCCAGAATGTCGTCGATCGCCGCGGCCACCTCGGGGTGTTCGTACTGGCGCGGGTAGCCCATGTCCTGCGACAGGTCGCCCTCGCCGATCAGCACGACGCCGATCCCCGGCACTTCCTTCAGCATCTGTGGCAGGTTGCGGATCGCCCGCTTTTCCTCGCACATGATGACGACGAGCACCTCGCCCTGCGGGTTGAGCGGCCAGGTGTCGGCGCGCTTGTAATAGGTCGGCTGGTCGATCCCCCAATAGCGCGCCGCGGTACGCGGGGCGTCGCCACGCTGGCCGGCCGGCTCGTAATGGGCGGCCTCGCGCGGGCGGGGATAGCGGCACGCCTGGACTGCGTTGCGCGCCTCCTCGACCGTCGAGACGTGCGGCCAGACGATGCCGTAGACGCCGATGTCGAGCACCTGTTTGGCGATGAACTGGTTCATCTCGCCGCCATTGGGTGGGATGCGGACAAACGGTGCGACCGACGGGGCGAGGCTGCCGGATTTCACGATCTGCGCGCGGTCGAGCATGTACTGCATGCAGTCGCGCAATTGGCGGATGTCGTAAGGGTTATGCTCCATCTCAAAGACGACGCCGTCATAGGCAGCGGCGGCGATCGATTGCGCCGCGCCGATCTCGGGCGGCGAAAATGTAACAAAGGTCGGCTTGCCGCTTTCGAGGGCGCGGATTGCCGGGTTGAGGCGGGGCAGGTCGGGCATGGTTTCCTCCTGTCGTTGTGACGTCGGACAAGGCGTGGATTCGTAATCGACTCTAGCGGCCGGCAGGGGATTTGCGCCATGATTTCATCGCCAAGGCGACCCCGCTCCGCGAGGAGGTGGTGATGACCAGCGATCCGATCGAGTTTGAGCTGTTCAAGAATGCGCTGTTCGGGATCGCCGACGAGATGGCGCTGACCGTATTCCGCACGACCTATTCGGGCGTGCTCAAGGACAACATGGATTATTCGACCGCGCTGTTCGACAGCGTCGGCGTATTGGTCGCGCAAGGGTTGACGCTGCCCGGCCATCTCGGCTCGATGCCGACCGCGATCGCCGCGGTTAAGGAAGGCTTTGCCGGCAACATCCATCCCGGCGACGTGTTCATCCTCAACGACCCGTTCCGCGGCGGCATGCACCTGCCCGACGTGTTCGTATTTAAGCCGATCTTTGCCCCACCCTTACTCTCCCCTGCGGGCGGGGAAGGCCAGGGTGGGGGGCCGATCGCGTGGGCCGGGACGGTGTGCCACCACACCGATGTCGGCGGGCGGGTGCCGGGCTCGAACGCCTCGGATTCAACCGAGATCTATCAGGAAGGGCTGCGCATTCCGCCTCTGAAGCTCTACGACCGCGGCGCGCGCAACGAAACCCTGTTTGCGCTGATCGAGACCAATGTGCGCTTGCCAGTCAAGGTGTTCGGCGACCTGCGGGCACAGCTTGCCGCATGCCATATCGCCGAGCAGGCGATGATAGAGCTGGCCGGGCGCTATGGCGCGGCGCGATTGCAGGAATACATGACCGAGCTGGTCGATTACGCCGAGCGCATGACCCGCGCGGCGGTCCGCGGCCTGCCCGACGGCGTCTATGATTTTCTCGACCATATTGACGACGACGGCATCGATGTCGGCGTGCCGATCCCGCTCAAGGTGACGATCACCAAACAGGACGACACGATCCACGCCGATTGGACCGGCACTGCGCCGCAGGTCAAGGGTGCGATCAACAACACGCTCAGCTATACGAAATCGGCGAGCTATTGCGCGATCCGCTCGATCCTGCCGCAGAACATCCCGACCAACGAGGGCGTGTTCCGCGCGATCACGGTGACCGCGCCCGCCGGCACGGTCGCGCACGGCGTGTTGCCGGCCGCCTGCGCGGCGCGCGGCCTTACCGGGTTCCGCATGGTCGACTGCATGTTCGGCGCGCTCGCCAAGATGCTGCCCGACCAGGTCTTCGCGGCGTCGGACGGCGGCAATACCGGGGTCTCGATCGGCGGCTGGGAGGCCGACCGCAAGCCGTTCATCTACGTCGATTTCACCTGCTGCGCCTGGGGTGCGCGGCCCTATGCCGACGGTCTCGACGGCAATTCGCACATCTACGCCAACATGGCCTCGCAGCCGATCGAGGTGACCGAGACCGAGCAGCCGCTGCAGATCACCGCCTACGAGTTCATCCAGGACGCGATGGGGCCGGGCAAATACCGCGGCGGCGCGCCGTTTCGCCGCGAATACAAGCTGCTGGCCGACGAGGCGATCCTCCAGGTGCGCTCCGACCGCCACGATTTCCGCCCGTTCGGCCTCTATGGCGGCGGGGCAGGCAAGCCGTCGATGAACTACCTCAACCCCGACCGGAACCCGGCGCCGCTGCCCTCAAAGCTGACGATGACGATGCGCAAGGGCGATCTGTTTCGCCACGAGGTCGCCGGCGCCGGCGGCTGGGGCGATCCGCTGGAGCGCGATCCGCAAGCCGTGCTGAGGGACGTGCGCAACGAGTTCGTCAGCGAGCATTCGGCGCGCGCGGATTACGGCGTGATGCTCGCCGGCACGCCGCTCGCGGTCGATGAAGCGGCAACCGCGTCGCTGCGGCGAGAGATGCGCGCCGCCCGCGCGTGGTCCGAGCCGCCGGTTTACGACTGGGGCCTGGCGGCGAAATGACTCGTCATTGCGATGAGCGCTCAGCGCGACGTGGCAATCTCGCGGCGAGGGGCTTGCGGGTCGAGATTGCTTCGCTGTGCTCGCAATGACCGCAAATAAATCCTTTCGCATCGGCGTCGATATCGGCGGCACGTTTACCGATATCGTCGTGCTCGGCGAGGGCGGCGAACGGTACACGCGCAAGGTGTCGTCGACGGTCGACGATTATGCGCGGGCGATCGTCGACGGGCTGGCCGGGCTGCTGGCCGATATCGGGGCCGAGGCGGCGGGCATCGTCGAATTGCTGCACGGAACGACGGTCGCATCGAACGCGATCCTCGAACACAAGGGCGCCCGAACCGGTCTCATCACCACGCGCGGCTTTCGCGACGTGCTGGAAATCCGCAATCTGCGGATGCCTCGGCTCTACGACATGTCGTGGACGAAGCCAGTGCCGCTGGTCGAGCGGCGCCTTCGGGTCGAGGTCGACGAGCGGATCAACGCCGAAGGCGGGATCGACCGCCCGCTCGACGAAGACAGCGTCGCGCGCGCCGCGCGGTTTCTGGTGGGTGAGGGGGTCGAGGCGATCGCGGTGTGCCTGCTGCATTCCTATCGCAACCCGGCGCATGAATTGCGGGTCAAGGAGATCGTCGCCGGCATCGCGCCCGGCGTCACACTGTGCGCCAGCGCCGAGGTGCTGCCGGTCATCAATGAATACGAGCGCAGCTCGACGACCGTCATCAACGCCTATGTACGGCCGATCGTCGAGCGCTACCTGAACCGGCTGATCGGCGAGGCCGAGCGTATCGGCATCGCCGCTCCGTTGTTGTTGATGCAGTCGAATGGCGGCCTCACCACCGCCAGGGCCGCCGCGGTAACCCCGATGCACATCATCGAAAGCGGCCCGGCGGCCGGGGTGGTCGGGGTGCGGGCGCTGGCGCGGCGCATCGGCATCGACAAGGCGATCTCGTTCGACATGGGCGGCACGACCGCCAAGGCATCGCTGATCGAAAGCGGCGAGGTGACGCGCGCGACCGAATACCAGGTCGGCGCCGGCATCGTGCTCGGCTCGCGGCTGCTGTCGGGCGCCGGATATTCGCTGAAGGTGCCGGCGATCGACCTTGCCGAGGTCGGCGCCGGCGGCGGCTCGATCCTGTGGATCGATGCCGGCGGCGCGCTCCAAGTCGGGCCGCAAAGCGCCGGTGCGGTGCCGGGGCCGGTGTGTTACGGCCAGGGCGGCACCGAGCCGACCGTGACCGACGCCAATTTGGTGCTCGGCTACCTCAACCCGACGCATCTGGTCGGCGGTGCGCTGAAGATCGACGCGGCGGAATCGCGCGCCGCGATCGCGGAAAGGATCGCGCGGCCGCTCGGCATGAACCTTGAAGCGGCGGCGCACGGCGCGCACCTGATCGCCGCGTCCAACATGATCCGCGCGCTGAAGGCGGTGTCGAGCGAGCGCGGGCGCGACCCGCGGGAATATGCGCTGGTCGGGTTCGGCGGCAACGGCCCGCTGTTTGCCGCCAGCATGGCAGAGGCGATCGGCATCCGCCAGGTGCTGATCCCGCCCTCGGCCGGGGTGTTCTCGTCGTTTGGCCTGCTCTATGCCGATGTCGAGTATTATTTCACGCAGACCCGCAAGCAGCTGCTGCGCGCGCTCGACCCGGCGGAGGTCGCGACCGTGATTGACCGGCTCGAAGGCGAGGCGCGTGCGCGGCTCGGCGAAGACGGGTTTGCCGGCGCGCGCATCGCGATCGGCCGCTTTGCCAGCCTGCACTACCAGGGCCAGTCGTTCGAATTGCGCGTGCCGATGGCGCCGGGCCCGGTGGACCGCGCCGCGCTTGCTGCGCTCGAAGCCGGTTTCGGCGCCGAGCACGAGCGCACCTACGGCCATCGCGCCGGCGCCGAGGAACCGGTCGAGCTGGTCAGCCTCGAAGTGATCGGAAGCGGCCTGCCCGACCAGCCGCGCGCGGCGCTGGCCGCCGCCGCCGGCCTCGCGCCCGACATCGCAATCACGGCGCCGGTGCGGCGGGCCTATTTCGGCCCGCAGACCGGGTGGCGCGACGTGCGCGTCGTCAACCGCAGCGCCCTCGCGGCGCCGCATACCGGGCCGTGCATCGTCGAGGAATACGACGCGACCTGCCTCATCCCGCCCGGCTGGTCCGCGCGGCTCGACGAATTCGGAAATATCGAGATGAACCGTTAGACTAGGACGGAAGCGGCGCGGCTGGCAGTGGACCGATCTGCTTTATCGCCGCTTCGTGCCGTAGCCCCCAGACACGATTAGACCGCCGATGGACCTGTTGTCCCCACTCCATCCGACCCTCGCGGATCAGTCGGTCCCCGAAACGCATCCATTTCCAAAAGGCTAATTCATTCGCTCGCGCGTATTTGCCCACGTCGTTCATCGGACAAACCTTGTTTAGTTCTACTTCTGTCCGGATGTCCGATTCTTTGCCGTAAGTCATCCCGCGACCTTCTCCAGCTTGTGGATCACGCGGCGCCGGGCTGGTGCCTGGCCGCTGGCAAATCGTTCCCACGACCGGCCGGAAAGCTCGCCGACATAGATGCTGCCCTTGCTGTCGACGGCGATGCCGTGCGGCGAGGTGAACTTGCCGGGCTCCATGCCGCCCGGGGTGCGGCCGAGCCGGGCCATGACCTCGTGGTTCCTTGTCGTGTGGATGCTGACCCGCGGGCCGATATTGGGCCAGTTGCGGTTGATCTCGCCGGCCGGCCCGCCTTCGCCGATATAGCACAGCGGGCTGTGCCCCTTGGCCAGGCACATGCCGTTGGGCCGATGCAGATAGTTCCACTGCGTCTCCCATTTGCCGTCGCCGTCGAAAATCTGCACCCGGTGGTTTTCCCGGTCGGCGACGTAGATCCAGCCGTCGGGGTCGCAGCAGATATTATGCGGCACGTTGAACTGGCCGGGGTCGGTGCCGGGTTCGCCCCACGACGACAGCAATTTGCCGCCCGGCGTGTATTTGTGGATGCGGGCATTGCCGTAACCGTCGGAGATATAGAGATAGTCGCCGTGCGGCGACAGGCAGGTATGGGTGCAGCGGTGGAACGGCTCGCCGCTCATGTACGCGGTCGGCTTGCCGGGGATGCCGAGGGTGAGCAGCACCTTGCCGTCGAGCGTGCAGTGGCGGACGGTGTGGTCGCCGTCGTCGGTCAGCCAGATCGTGTCGTCGGGCGCGACATGGACGCCGTGCGGGCGGGTGAACACGCCTTCGCCCCAGGTGCGCAACAGGTTGCCGGCGCTGTCAAACACCGCGACCGGGTGGTCGCCGCGATTAAAGGCATAGACGTTGTCGTTGCTGTCGACGCCGACCGCGGCGACATCCCCCAATACGATCTCGTCGGGAATCCTCGCCCAGCTCTCGTTGACCTCGAACGTATAGGCGCCGCCGCCGAGATGAACTGCCATCGCTCCCTCCCGCCTTGAATTAGCCAGAAAGCCATCATAGGTCGGGGTACAGGCCGCCGCGAGCATGGCAATCGGGGTGCGGCGCCGCGAAGGTTGCAATAGCCCGCGGCTCGGCTAGTGTGCAGGCGTCCACCTGGAGTTCGATGTTTATGCGCAGATGGGTCCCGGCGATCGCCCTGGTCGTCCTTGTTGCGCCGCTGCCCGCCTATCCGCAGGCAAAAAGCGGCAACAGCGCGGTTTACGAGCAGCTGAACCTGTTTGACGAGGCGTTCCAGCGCATCCGTCAGGACGCAGTCGAAGCGCCAACCGACGACAAGCTCACCACCACGGCGATCACCGGCATGCTCAACGCGATGGACCCGCGCGCGGTGTACATGACCGAGGCCGAATATAAGGCGCGGCAGACCCCGACCCCGTCGCAATCCGGGTCGATCGGGGCGGTCGTGACGATCGAGGG
>Ga0307374_10003981_pt1 | contig 24921 bp, 25 predicted proteins | sample OX3MG_FD_202532 | JGI IMG/M metagenome (GOLD analysis project Ga0307374, IMG submission 202532) | Soil microbial communities from Risofladan, Vaasa, Finland - OX-3 | ecosystem: Environmental > Terrestrial > Soil > Coastal area > Acid sulfate soil | place: Finland: Risofladan, Vaasa | collected...
CACCGCTCGTCTCGCGCGTTCAGCAGCGGGTCGTGTCTGAGTTCGTCGAGCTGGGTCGACGCGAGGGGACCCTCTTGACCGGCGACACCATGCCATCGAGCGGCGTGGTCGAGGCGGGCTGCTTCGCGCTGCCGGCGATCATTGCGGACCTGCCGCAGAGCTCTCGCGTTGTCCAAGAGGAGATCTTTGGACCGGTGCTTACCGTGCACCCCTTCACGGACGAGGAGGAAGCGGTTCGCCTGGCCGAGATCACGGATTTTGGTCTGGCCGCGGGCGTGTGGACCCAGGACGTTGACCGTGCGTGGCGCGTGGGTCGAGCCGTCAGTGCAGGCACCGTGTGGATCAACACCTATCACCACTTCTACCCGGAGGCCGAGGTCGGGGGATTCAAGAAATCGGGGCTCGGGCGCCAGCAGGGGTTGGCCGGCCTGCTCGAGTTCACCGAGACCAAGCACCTCAACTTCGACTCCCACGCGACGCTGTGGTGAGCGCGCCCCCCCTGCCGCTGGCCGACCAGGTCGCACTGGTCACCGGAGCCAGTGGCGCCATCGGATCGCACCTGGCCGTCGAGCTGGCCCGTCGCGGGGCCCACGTCGTGGCGATTGACCTATTGGACACGAAGTCGGTCGTCGCACGAATCACTTCCGAGGGTGGTCGGGCCATCGGGATCGAGGCTGACCTGCGTGACGAGGTCATGGTCAATCGAGCATTCGACGAAGCGCTGGCGTGGCGCGGAAGGGTCGACGTGCTGGTCAATATGGTGGGCGTGTACTACGACATTCCCCGCGTCCCGTTCTGGGAGATCGACGTCGAGGTGTGGGACGACATGATCTGCAGCAATGTGCGCACCGTCTTTCTGTGTTGCAAGGCGGCGTCCGCCCCCATGCGCCAGGCGGGCCGCGGGCGGATCGTGAACGTGAGTTCCAACGTGTCGGTCTTCGGAATGGTGAACTTCATGCACTACGTGGCCGCCAAGGCCGCGGTAGTGGGTATGACGCGATCGATGGCCCGCGAGCTCGGTCCCTTCGGCGTCGCGGTCAACGCCGTGGCCCCGGGACTCGTGCGCACGCCGAACGCCGTAGCCGAACTCGCGCCCGCGTACCTTCAGGCGATTGTCGACGGGCAGATGCTGCGCACGCCGATTGAGATCGGCGACGTGGTGAACGCCGTCGCCTTCCTGGCCTGCGATGAGAGCCGTGTGGTCACCGGTCAGACGTTGCTCGTGAACGCCGGCGCCATGGCCGGGTCATTCTGAGAAGAGGAGAAAAGTCATGCCGTTCGTCGAGGTGCACATGTGGGAGGGGCGCAGCCTGCCAGACAAGCGGGCCCTCGTGGCGGCGATCACCGACGCGATGGTGGCCCACGCGCACGCCAAGCCTGACGCCCTGCACGTCGTGATCCACGAGTATTCGTTGGAGAACTGGGCGCGGGCTGGCGTTCTGAGCATCGACGGGAGACAGCCATGAGCCTGAGCGCCATCGACCCGAGCCGGGCGGCTCTCCTGGTGATCGATATGCAGAACGCGTTCTGCCACTCGGAGGGAACCCTCGGCCTCTCGGGGGTCGACGTCGCGCCAGCGCAGGCGACGATCGCGCCGGTGCGGCGCCTGGCCGAGGAGTTCGCGGCGGCCGGCCTGCCGGTGATTTGGACTCAGCAGGTCCACCTCGACCCCGACGTCGCACGCGCCCGCAAGGTTCTGGCGTCGCACACGGCGAAGCGCAAGAAGGTGTCGGCGCTGTCAGGTACGTGGGACGCGGCGTTCGTGGATGAGGTGATCGACCTCGTGACCGACGCCACGTTCGTCGTCACCAAGCACCGGTTCGGTGCATTCTACGAGACCCGCTTGCAGGCGTTGCTCAACATGCTGGGCGTCCAGGCCCTCTTCGTCGTGGGTCTCACAGCGAACGCCTGCGTCGAGACGACGATCCGTGAGGCGTACCTGCGCGACTACGACGTCGTGGCGGTGACCGACGCCATCGCGGCTGTGCGCCCCCAGTGGATCGAGACAGCGCACGCGGTGTGGTCGCAGTACCTCGGGGAGTTGGCGACGACCGACGAGGTCGTCGAATGGCTCCAGGTTGCGTCGCGGCCTCGCACCACAAGGGTCCACCATCTCGCCCTAGAGACCAACGACCTTGAGGCGATGACGGCGTTCTACGTCGACGTCCTGGGCTTCACGATTCGCAAGCGCGACACTTTCCGTGACGGGCGCGACATGATCGTGACCGAACAGGGACTGGGTCTGGTGAGCGGACGGACGAGCGAGGGATCGGGCTCGCTCGAGCACTTGTGCTTCGGCGCGTTCGACGTGGAGGGCCTCACCGCCCTCGCCCAGGCCGCGGGTGCTCGAATCATTCGTGGACCAGGCGAAGGACCCTACGGCTACACGGTGTACGTCGAGGACCCCGACGGCAACGAGATCGAACTCTTTGAGACTGGTGCCCACAAGGGGTGAGCGCGGTCGAGTCGGCTCCTGTTTGCGACCGGGAGGACGTGCCGGGGGCGTGTTGCGCCTCAACCCAGTAGTTGGCGCTTCGGCCACACTGGGGGGATGGCCGCCCAGTTCATCTTCACCATGCGCGATCTGCGCCGGTACTATCCGCCCGACCGAGAGGTGCTGAAGGGCGTCAGTCTCTCCTTCTATCCGGGCGCGAAAATCGGGGTGATCGGCGCCAACGGATCCGGCAAGTCGTCGTTGCTGCGCATCATGGCCGGCCTCGACGACGGCTTCACCGGGGAGGCGCGTCTGACCCCGGGCTTCAGTGTGGGCTACCTGTCCCAGGAGCCCACGTTGGACAACACCAAGGACGTGGTGGGCAACGTCTCGGACGGCGTCGCCGAGCAGCGCGACCTGCTCGCGCGCTACAACGAGGTGTGCGCGCAGATGGGCGACCCGAACGCCGACTTTGACGCTCTGCTGAGTGAGCAGGGCGACCTGCAGACGCGGATTGACGCCGCGAACGCGTGGGACCTCGAGCGGACCCTCGAGATCGCGATGGACGCGCTGCGCCTGCCCCCGTCGGACGCCGCGGTGGCCACGCTCTCGGGTGGCGAGCGTCGGCGCGTCGCGTTGTGTCGGCTCCTTCTCTCTGCGCCGGACCTCTTGCTTCTCGATGAGCCGACCAACCACCTGGACGCAGAGTCGGTCGCGTGGTTGGAGCGATTCCTCCAGGACTACGCCGGGACCGTCGTCGCGGTAACCCACGATCGTTACTTTCTCGACAACGCCGCGTCGTGGATTCTCGAGCTCGATCGGGGTCGGGGCATCCCCTGGGAGGGCAACTACTCCTCCTGGCTCGAACAGAAGCAGGCACGCCTGGCCGCAGAGGAGAAGACCGACACGCGTCGTCAGAGCGCCCTGCAACACGAGCTCGAGTGGATACGAATGTCACCGCGGGCCCGCCAGAGCAAGGGCAAGGCCCGCGTCAGCGCCTTCAACCAGTTGGTCGCCGAGTCCGAAGCCGCCGAGCGGCGTGCCGACGGGGTGGAGCTGTCCATCCCGCCCGGGCCGCGCCTGGGCGACCTCGTGGTGAACGCGTCGAATCTGACCAAGGGCTTCGACGACCGGCTACTGATCGAGGACCTGTCGTTCCTCCTGCCGCCGGGCGGGATCGTGGGAGTGATCGGTCCCAACGGGGCGGGCAAGACGACTCTGTTCAAGATGCTCACGGGCGCCGAGGCCCCCGACGCCGGGACGCTGGAAGTCGGCAGCAGCGTGCAGTTCGCGTACGTCGACCAGTCTCGCGACGTGCTCGACGCGTCAGCCACCGTCTTCGATGAGGTCAGCGGCGGCGCCGAGCGCATGGTGGTTGGTGGGCGAGAGATCCACGCGCGTGCCTACGTCGCCAGTTTCGGCTTCAAGGGCAGCGACCAACAGAAGAAGGTCGGCGAGATCTCCGGCGGCGAGCGAAATCGCGTCCACCTGGCGCGGGTTCTGCGCACGGGTGGCAACGTCTTGCTCCTCGACGAGCCAACCAACGATCTGGACGTCGATACGCTGCGAGCGCTGGAGGACGCCCTGGTGGCTTTTCCCGGCTGCGCGGTCGTCATCAGTCACGACCGCTGGTTCCTGGACCGGATCTCCACACACGTGTTGGCCTTCGAAGGTGAGGCGCAGGTCCGGTGGTTCGAAGGGAACTTCTCGGACTACGAAGCGGACCGGCATCGTCGTCTGGGCGCCGACGCCGACCAACCCCATCGCTTGCGTTACAAGCCGTTGACCCGCTCCTAGAGGTCGTCGGGACGGGCTGCTCTAAAGTCGAAGAGGTGAGCGTGACGACCCGCGAGGATTGTGAGCGCCTCGACCGGCTCGATGACCTGGCCGACGCGCGCACCCAGTTCGTCCTGGACGACGAGATGATCTACCTCGACGGAAACTCTCTCGGTCCCTTGACGCACGCCGCGCGCTCGCGTGTGGTGAACGCCCTCGATCACGAATGGGGTGAGGGTCTGGTGCGTAGTTGGAATAGCGCACGCTGGATGGAGGCGCCCACTCGGATGGGTGATCGCCTGGCTCCCGTTATCGGCGCGCGCGCCGGCGAGGTGCTGGTGGCCGACTCGCTGACGTTCGGTCTCGCCAAACTGATCGGTGGTGCATTGGCCCTGCGGCCGAACCGACACGTCGTGCTCACGGACGCTGCCAATTTTCACTCCGATCTCTACATCGCCGCGGCGATGGCCCAGCGCGCCGGTCGCCCCGTCAGCGTTCGTGCCGTCGACCGGTCCCAGCTCGATGTGTCGCTGAACGACGACGTGGCCCTCGTGATGCTCACGCACGTCGACTTCCGCACGGGCGAGATGCTGGATATGGCCGGGATCACCGAAAAGGCCCACGCCGTTGGCGCGCTCACGCTCTGGGACCTCGCGCACTCGGCCGGCGCGGTGCCGGTCGACCTCAGCGGCGCCGACGCGGACTTCGCCGCCGGCTGCGGGTACAAGTACCTGAACGGGGGACCGGGATCGCCCGCGTTTCTCTATATCCGCGATCGGTGGCAGGGTGTGGTGCCCAACCCGTTGCCCGGATGGCTGGGCCACGCGCGACCCTTCGCTTTCGAGTCCACATTCGAGCCCGCCGACGGGGTGCAGTCGTTCGTGACCTCCTCGCCGTCGATCATCGCGTTGGCCGCCCTTGACGGCGCTCTCGATGTGTGGGACACCGTGAAAATGGAGCAGGTCCGGGCCAAGAGCCTGGCGTTGACGGACCTTTTCATCGAGCAGGTGGAGAACCGTCTCCCCGGGGCGTTCGAACTTGCTACCCCCCGCGACCACGTCCGCCGCGCGAGCCAGGTGGCCCTTCGCCACCGTGACGCCTACGCCGTGATCCAGCTGCTGATTGAGCGCGGCGTCATTGGCGACTTTCGGGAGCCGAACATCTGTCGGTTCGGATTCGCGCCCTTATACCTGCGCTTCGTCGACGTCTACGACGCGGTGAGCCGGCTGGCTGAGATCATGGCCGATCCGGCCACCTTGGGCGACCGCTTCAACGTGCGCAACCCTGTTACCTAACTACGACTTGTACGAGTAGAATCCCTGGCCCGACTTTCGCCCTAACAACCCCGCCTGGGTCATGCGTGACAGCAATGGCGGCGGCGCCAGGTGGGGTTCTTTGAACTCCTCGTAGAGCGAGTCGGCCACGGCCAACGTCGTGTCCAGGCCGATGAGGTCGGTCAGGGCGAGCGGGCCGAGGGGGTGCGCGCAGCCCACGACCATGCCGGTGTCGATGTCCTCGGCGCTGGCGAAGCCGGATTCCAGCATGCGCACCGCCGACAGCAGGTAGGGGATGAGCAGCGCGTTGACGACGAAGCCCGCGCGGTCCGGCGAGGTGATGACCTGCTTGCCCAGGTCGGTGGTGGCGTACTCGCGCACCCGGGCGGTGGTCTCGGTGTTGGTCAGCAGCGACGAGATCACCTCGACCAGCTTGAGGACCGGGACGGGGTTGAAAAAGTGCATCCCGATGACCTGCTCGGGCCGTGACGTGGCCATGGCGAGTTTGATGATCGGGATCGACGAGGTGTTGGTGGCCAGCACGGCGTCGGGGTCGCTGACGACCTTGTCCAGCGTGGTGAAGACCTCGGTCTTGATGTCCTCGTCCTCGGCAACGGCCTCGATGACGATCTGACGGTCGGTGAGTCGCGTGTAGTCGGTGGTGTAGGACAGGTTGGCCCGAACCATCGCGGCCTCCTCCTCGGCCAGTTTGCCGGCGGAGACCGCTCGCGAGAGCGACTTCTCGACGCGGGCCTGGCCCGCGGCGAGGGCCTCGCGGTCCACTTCGATGACGACCACGTCGGCGCCGGCGCGCGCGGTGATCTCGGCGATGCCTGAGCCCATGAGGCCGCAGCCCACCACACCTACTCGCTCCATGAGGACCTCCTTGTCCGGCAAAGTCGCGACTTGAGTGTAGGTCGCGCCCCGGTGAGCTCTTTCGAGTCGCTGGCTACACGGGCCTGGCCCGCGTACGAATCACTGACCAATCCCGGGCGGCGTTGCCACCGCCCCTTCCACGACCTACGCCAACAGTGTTAACTGTCAAAGCGGCTGCGTGGTTCTGCTCTGGTAGCGGTCCTTGCGTCCCTGCCGGAGCAGCTCGGTCTCACAGTCCCTCGAGTCAGCGTTTAGCGTCTCGGGTTCGTGCCCCGCGACGTTTGGTTCATTCTTCAGGAGGCGAAGGCCCTCATCACGGGAATTTCGCGCGGCGTTCACGTCCCGGTCGAGACACGTTCCGCAGTTACTGCACTCGAAGAGGCGACCGCTGAGGGCGAGCTTGGCTTTCGTCTCGCCACACGATGAGCACTTCTTCGAAGAGGGGTGGAAGCGGTCGACCACAACCACGTGGTGCCCGCGGTCGGCGGCCTTGTAGGTCAACTGCCGGCGCAGCTCACTGAAACCGGCGTCGAGGATTCGACGCGACGGCGTCGAGTTGGTGTTCGCCTTTGACTTCGTGACCAGGCCCGAAACTTTGAGGTCTTCGAGGGCCACGGCTTCGAAGCGACCGGCGAGCGTTGTCGTGAGCCGGTGCAGATAGAGGTCGCGGGTGCGAGTGATCCGACCGTAGAGGCGTGGACGGCGACGCACCAACTTCGCGCGGTTCTCCGAGCCCTTCACACAACGCGCGAGACGACGGTTGAGTGTGGCCAGGCGTTCGAGCTCGGCGTCCAAGTGCCGAGGGTTGGGTATGTGGCCGTGCTGGTCGGTGAGGCCCCTCACGGGCATCGAGAGCGTGGCGAGGTGCTTCACCCTTAGGTCCACCCCGACGAGTGGACCGTGCAACTGCACCGGAGTCCTGAATGATTCCACCAACTGACGCACACTGAACGACGCTTGCCAGCGGCCGCCGGTGAAGGAAAAGGTGACGGCCTGAACGGTCCACTCTCCGAGAGCGACCTTCCTCTTGAGGCGCGTCAGTGACTCGGTGGTGTGGATCCACTGCAGCTGGTCGCGGCGTCTGGTGATCCGTGGATCCGTCGCGAACCGAGGCAGGATCAGTCGCACGCTGTGTGAGTCCTCAGAGAACCAGACAGCCGTGGGCTGCAAATCGACAAAGGTCACCGACAGCTTCGAGTGACGATTCTTGAACCTGGGGAATCCCGCTGCGCGACCCCGACGAGCGCCGCTCCTGGCCTGGGCGAAGTTCTTCAGGGCCGTGGAGGCGTTGGTCACCCCACTGCGAAAGGCGTGCATCGTTACGTTGCGATGCCACGGAGCTACGTCGTCCTTCACGGAGTTCCATAGCGGCGTCATGGAGTACGCCGACCACGAGAGCATCGGAGTGAGATCGGCATCGGCTACACCGGAGCCACGCTCTTCGGACCGGGCGTTCAGGTTCTCCTTGACGGTCGCGATGGCCCAGTTGTAGGCGAAGCGCGACGCCCCGCAGTAGCTACGCAGCAGTTGGGCCTGGGACGGCGATGGATCCAGGGGCACCACCGCGGCCCGGTTGCAGTAGGGCTGGTCCATGTTTTAGATAGTGCCTGCAGGGTGTCACGTGTCAGGGGTTCGTACGCAGGCCCCTTCGCTACCATTGGGACGTCGCGAGACGGCGACACGATAAGAAGGGTCATGGGCTCATGGACACCGTGAACGTCATCATCGAGATCCCGCGCGACAGCCACAACAAGTACGAGTACGACCACGAGAACGACACGATCAAGCTCGACCGGCACCTCCTGGTCTCGATGGGCTACCCGGCGGAGTACGGCTTCATCCCCGAGACCCTCGGCGGTGACGGCGACCCGCTCGACGTGTTGGTCCTGACCGCCTACCCGACGTTTCCCGGATGCCTCATCGAGACCAAGCTGCTCGGCATGTGCCAGATGACTGACGAGAACGGCGAGGACGCCAAACTGCTGGGAGTACCGGCTTACGACCCGCGGTGGCGCTCGGCCGAGGACATCTCTGACGTGCCGAAGGCCGATCTGGACCGCATTGCGCACTTCTTCACCGTCTACAAGGACCTCGATGAGGGCAAGTGGTCGAAGGTCGAGCAGTGGGTAGGTCGAGACGCCGCTCTGGTCGAGCTGGAGGCGTCGCGAGCGAGGTTCACCGCTTAACGCTCGAGCTATGTGCGAGGAACCTTGTGACAACTGCGTCGAAGGTGGTCGGGTCGGTCATCGGCTCTAATGTGACGCAATGAAGCACTCCGACTCGATTGACATTGCGGCCCCAGCCGAACAGGTCTTCGCCGCCATCGCGGACTTACCCGCCATGGAACGGCGCTCGCCAGAGAACACCGGCGGAGTCTGGCTCGGCGGCGCGACGCCCTCGCTCGGTGCGCGCTTTCGAGGCACCAACGCCCACGGCGACGACTCGTGGGCCACCGTCGCCACGATCAGCGACTTTGAGCCGCCGCACCGCTTCGGATTCAACGTCACGTTCGCCAAGCTCAAGGTCGCGCGGTGGGTCTTTGAAATAGAAGAGACGCCCACCGGCTGTCGAGTCAGCGAGCACTGGACCGATCAGCGCGGCGTGGCCCTCAAGCGCTACGCCAACACCCTGGAGTACGACCGGATCGAATTCACGCGTGAGTCCATCCGGACCACGCTGGAGAACCTGAAGGCTGAACTTGAGGCGAGTCGATCCTGAGGTCGCGCAGGGCCGCCGGCCGCCCACGAGAATGAGGTCGTGACGCCAGGCACGCTCACCGTGATGGCCGGGTCGTTGCCGGCGGCTCCACCCGCCGTCACCGAACGCGTTGCGCGCGTCGCCAAGGACCAGGTTGCCGACGTGCTGAGACAGATCGGGTTCGAGGCAGAGGACTGCGCGAACGCTGTTGCCCAGTGGCACCACGCGCGCGACGATGCGCGATTCGCTCCCGTGTTGGCTCAAGTTGTTGCGGCGATCGAAGCCTCGCGGGGGAGACCAACCGATCCGCTCTTCATCTGGCCCGATCTCGACGACGAGGGCGCGGCGGGTCGGCTCTTCTACCTCTACGTGATCGCGCTCTGTGCACCCGGCACGCGCGCATTTCTCACTTTGATCGGCGTACCCGAAGACGTGATTGCCGCGACGTTCTCTTCCTTCATCCGCCACGCCGCGATCCACCGCGATAAGTGGGGGACGACCGGAGTTGACGCCGGGTGGTGGCAACTGCTAGCCCTGCGTGGCGAGCTGCTCGAGATCGGCCGTCTCCAGTACCACTACCTGGTGACCGGCGAGAGCACGCTGAGCCCCTGGCCATGGTACGACGACGCGGAAGCGAGCGAGCTCGGCGCAGGATTTCGACGTGGGGACGTGCAGTTCGGACTGCACGTCCCCCACGGCCCCGGGTTCGACCAGGCGCACCTCGACGCGTCGTTGGAGCGCGCGCGCCAGGTGCTGGGTGACGTGTGGCCCACCGACCGGCGTCGCTTGGCCACCTGCATGAGTTGGCTGCTCGACGACCACCTGGGTGAGTACTTAGACCAGTCGAGCAACATCCTCGCGTTTCAACGCAGATTCACCATGGTTCCGGGTGGGTACGACGACGACGCCGACACGCTCGAGTTCATCTTTCGCCGTCCCGGTGCGCAACTCGACGACCTGCCGCAGAACACCACACTCGAGCGCGCCGTCGTCGGTCGCCTACGCACCGGACACCACTGGCGCGCCCGAACGGGGTGGTTCGACTTCGACTCTCCCCACGTGAGCTCGTAACGAATCAATACTTTACGGATATCGCGTTATCCGAAAGAAAAAGGACTACGGCCGGTCGGTCACGCTGAGGAGTTCTGCGAGTCGTTCCAGCACGGGGAGTGCGAGCCGCAGCCTCGATTCGTCGCTTGGTCCCAGCTCCGCAATCGCCAGAGAGATCGCCTGAGTGCTGGCCGCGCGTAGCTGGTTCAGGGTCGCCGCGCCGTCGGGACTGAGCCGTACCAGGCTGGCGCGACCGTCGGCGTCGTCGGGAACCCGCTCAATCAGGTGCAACCCCTCGAGGCCGTCGACCACCTTGCTCATGGTCGCGGCCGAGACGCCCTCGAGTTGGGCGAGGACCCCGAGTCGCACCGGACCTTCGCGCTCGATCCGCGCGAGGGCCGACGACTGCGACGCCGTGACCTGGCGTTCGGCGCGCGCGCGTAGTGCGCGATGAATCCGCGCCACCGCCACGCGCAGGGCCACCGCGGTCTCTCGGTCGGTGGTCTCGGTCGTGATCGACGCCATCATCTTCTTCATTATACTTAGTTGACACTAACTAACTAGCAGGACCTTGAGGGGTCCGGGGGTGGAATGCGCGACACAACGGTCTCACCTCGGTACAAGTGGATCGCGCTGTCCAACACGACCCTCGGGATCTTGATGGCCACCATCAACGGCTCGATCCTGCTCATCGCGCTGCCCGACATCTTCAAGGGCATCAAGCTCGACCCGCTGGCCCCACACAACACCTCGTACTTCCTGTGGGTGCTGATGAGCTTCCTGCTCGTGACCTCGGTGCTCGTTGTCAGTCTCGGGCGCGTCGGCGACATGTTCGGCCGCGTGCGGATGTACACGCTGGGCTTCGCGGTCTTCACCGTGTTCTCGATCCTGCTCGCGGTCACCTGGATGACCGGTCCCGGGGCCGCGCTGTGGATCATCTTGATGCGCGTCGGCCAGGGCGTCGGCGGGGCGTTCCTCTTCGCCAACTCCAACGCCATCATCACCGATGCCTTCCCGCCCGACGAGCGCGGCCTGGCGCTCGGCATCAACGGTGTGGCCGCCATCGGTGGCGCCTTCATCGGGTTGCTGCTGGGCGGCCTATTGGCGCCCATCGAGTGGCGCCTCGTGTTCTTGGTCTCGGTCCCAGTGGGACTGTTCGGCACGATCTGGGCCTGGGCCAGGTTGCGCGAGACCGGCGTGCGCAATAGCGCCACGCACATCGACTGGCTGGGCAACGCCAGCTTCGCGCTGGGACTCATCGGGATCCTCACCGGCATCGTCTACGGCCTCCAGCCCTACGGGGGCCACACCATGGGCTGGACCAGCCCCTTCGTGCTCTCGTGCCTCATCGGGGGAGTCGCCGTCCTCGTCGCCTTCGCGGTCATCGAGACGCGCGTCAACGAGCCGATGTTCCAGCTACACCTCTTCTCCAGCCGAGGATTCTCCACCGGCAACGTGGCCGCGCTACTGCTGGCTCTGGCGCGAGGGGGTTTGCAGTTCATGCTGATTATCTGGCTGCAGGGGATCTGGCTGCCGCTGCACGGCTACAGCTTCGTGCGCACCCCACTGTGGGCGGGTATCTACATGGTGCCGCTCACGATCGGGTTCTTCGTGGCCGGCCCCGTCGCGGGTCGCCTCGCGGACCGCCACGGCGCGCGCATGTTCGCGACGTTGGGACTGGTCCTCACCGCGGTCAGCTTCGTCGGCCTCCAGGCCATCCCGATCAACTTCCCCTACCCGCTCTTCGCTGGTCTCATCTTCTTGGTCGGGCTGTCGATGGGCCTCTTCGCCGCCCCCAACACCAGCGCCGTCATGAACTCGTTGCCGGTCGACCAGCGCGGCGCCGGCGGCGCCATGCTGAACACCTTCCAAAACTCGGCGAGCGTGCTGTCCATCGGCTTCTTCTTCACCGTCATCACGCTGGGCCTCGCGGCCACCCTGCCCAAGGCGCTACTCACCGGACTCACGCGCCAGGGCGTGCCGCATGCCGTCGCCGTGTCGGTCTCGCACATCCCGCCGATCGGCAGTCTGTTCTCCGCGTTCCTGGGCATCAACCCCATCAAGACCCTGTTGGGCGCCAAGGTGCTGGCGGAGCCCGGCGTGCACTCCTCGGTGCTGCTCGGTCGCGGGTTCTTCCCCGGACTGATCTCCGCACCGTTCGCCAACGGATTGCACCTCGCGTTCCTCGCCGCAGCCGCCATGTGTCTTCTCGGCGCCGTGGTGTCGTGGCTGCGCGGACCCAACCCCGCCCACGACATTCACTCGCGATCTCGCGAGTTGCAGGAGGGTCTCGGGTCCGTCGCCGAGGTCGCGATGTCCCAATCCGGCGCGGGTTCGCCCGGCGCGGTGATGGAGCCCGACGTCGCCAGTTAGCGGGTCTTGATCTGGTCGAGTCCCATCTGAGGCGAGTAGCAGGGCTGGTCCCTACGCTCTCGGTAATGACGGCCTTTTCGGTCTCGTCACTTAACCAAACGACTCGGCTCTAATACCTGGTCAGGGACGTCGTCAAATGGCTACTTCGCTGCAAAGGCCCCTTTTCAAATAGAAAAGACTACGAGTTTACACACGTTAAAGTAGTATAACCTACAGATAGTGAGTGAAGTACGTAGGATATCCTATAGAAAGGTGGACCCGTGCGACCGTCAAAAGCTCTTGCTCGCCGCCGACTCGACGAGCGCCTTGAAAACCTGAGCGGCCTCATCGGTCCACGCCCTGCTCGCGGCTGGGTGCGAGCCGTGCGCGAAGCGCTCGGAATGTCGAGCGCTGAGATGGCGCTTCGGATGGGGGTAACCCCATCCAGGATCAGCCAGATCGAGCGAGGCGAGGCGGACGACTCGATTCACCTGAGCACGCTGAGGCGCGCCGCAGAGGCACTCGGTTGTCAACTCCACTACGTCTTGGTGCCGGGCTCTTCCCTGGAACGGATGGTGCGCGATCAGGCCCGGAAGAAGGCGACGGCCGTTGTGGGCGTGGCCACCCACACGATGAGACTCGAGGATCAAGAGCCCGAGCCCGATGTTGTTGACGCGCAACTGGGCGAACTCATTGATCGTCTTGTCGACTCTCGAGGTTTGTGGAAGGTCGAATGAACGGACGATGGACTGACCCGCTCGTTCCGGCGACGGACGGCCACACTCGCTTGGACGATGACGCGATGCGCGGACTAAAGCCGGCTTGGATCAGAACTCGAGGTGATCTAAATGGTGCCGAGCAGCAGAACATCCTCAATGTCGTGGCGACTCGCCACCCACCGACGATTGAGGAGTTGCTCACTGACGGCTACTTACGGGGCCTGCACCGAGCGATGTTCAGTGACGTCTGGACCTGGGCGGGGACGTATCGACGGACCAACCCGAATATTGGTTGCGACTGGCATCAGATTACGGTCAACGTCCGGTCCTTGCTCGACGACGTCAAATACTGGATTGAACAATCGACGTGCGCCGCTGACGAAGTTGCCGTCAGGTTTCATCACAGGCTCGTCTTCATCCACCCGTTTCCGAATGGCAACGGTCGGCACTCCCGGCTCGCCGCAAACTATCTCGTGACCGCACTGAAGGCCGGTCCCCTCACCTGGGGCTCCGAGCTCAACCTTCCAACAAGTGAGTTGCGCAACATCTACATTGGCGCCCTGCGACTCGCCGACAGCGAGAGTGACTTCTCGGCGCTCGTTACGTTTGCGAAGAACTAAGGCTGCTCGTTCATCGCCCCGTCAGCTTCGGCGTCACGTCATGAGACTCCCATCTCCCATCCGCGAGACGTCACCGGTCGTTCCCCTTGACACATTGCGTGTGCTCACGTAAGGTGCCCTCGATACGCGATCAATCGGAACTCAGTTCTGATTATCGGAACTATAGGGAAGCGGGGGCGTTGATGTCAGCATTTATTCGCGCAGGTGTATCGGGGCGTCGTCGCCACAAGTTCATCAAGGTCGGACTGGCCATCGCGCTCGCGTCGGGCGCGTCGTTCGTGGCCGCCGCAGCGGGCGCCAGCGCCAAGGTCACCAACATCACGATCTGGAACGACCCGCTGGCCGCCGGTTCCGTCGGCGTCCCGGCGTCCAAGTCGTTCCTGACCAAGGGCGTCAACCTCTTCATGAAGGCCAATCCCTCGATCCACGTCAAGATCCTCCAGGAGCCGATGGCCTCGACGACCGCGTTCAACACGCTCCTGCAGTCCTCGGAGCTCGCGGGCACCACCCCGGACATCGGTCAGCTCTACGTCGGCGGCCAGGTCTTGCAGAACGCCAAGTTCCTGCTGCCCCTCAACCAGGTGCTCGGCTCGGCGTACATCAACTCGCTGACCGGCTGGCAGTTCGTGACGAAGAACTTCGCGACCCACGGAACGATCTACGCGGTGCCCTACGGCGCGGGCTACTACTACACCGTGTACTACAACAAGACGCTCTTCAAGCGCGCGGGCATCACCGGTCCTCTGCCCACGACGTGGGAGGCCATGGTGTCGGTGGCCCGGAAGATCAAGGCCAAGGGCATCACACCATTTGAGTTCGGCGAGAAGGAGGGCTACTTCGGCGCCTGGACGATGGACTCGCTGATCTCGGGCCTCGGGGGCAACAACGGCGTGCTGGCCATGTACACCGGCAAGAAGTCGCTCGACACGTCGCTGCTCATCAAGCCCTACACCGCCTGGCACGCGCTGTTCGCGCAGGGCCTGACCAACTCGGACGCGGCGACGCTGACCTATACCACGGGGGTTGCCAACTTTGCCGCCGGCAAGGCCGCGATGACCATCACCGGCCAGTACTACGACGACCAGATCTCCAAGGGACTCGGCCGGAACGTCGGTCTCTTCCCGGTGCCGCTGCTGGCTGGCTCGAAGTACCCGACGTCGCTGTCGGGTGGGCCGAACAACTCCTACGTGATCTTCAAGAAGTCGGCGCACGTCGCGGCGGACGTCAAGCTGATCAAGTTCCTGACGACACCGCAGGTTCAGAACCTCTCGGTCAAGGAGCTCGGCCAGCTGCCCAATAACGTCGGCTTCAGCCCGTCGGCGTCCTTTAAGGCCAGCCAGCCATTGCTGACCGATCTCAGCACCTACATCAACAAGGATCACTACATCCTCTTCGAGGCCTTCGACAACGTCATGCCCGGCAGCATCGACTCGTACTGGTACCAGACCAACAACGGCGTCTTCGCCGGCTCGCTGAGTCCCAAGTCCGCCGCGTCGAGCATGCAGTCTCAGATGGCCAGTTACCTCGCGACCGCCGCCACGGGGTGAGCCCGGGGTCGCCTGACCCAAGCGCGTCGACGGCCGGCCCGGTAACGGGCCCGCGCGACGACCCCTCGACGGAGAACGCCGAGGAACTGGCACCACGCCGGAGTCGGCGCGTCTTTCCCTACGTCGCGCTGCTCCCGGCGGCGGTGCTGGTGCTGGGCCTCATGGTGGTGCCCATCGGCGCCACCATCTGGCACAGCTTTACCAACTGGGACGGGGTCAACAGCACCTTCATCGGTTTCAAGAACTTCGACCTGATCTTCCACAACCCGATCATCAACCAGGTGTTCGTCAACTCGCTCATCTTCCTGATCTCGGTGCCGCTGATCCTGGCCGCGTCACTGGTCGCGGCCGTCTTCGTCTACGAGAAGGTGCTCGGCTGGAAGGTCTTCCGCTTCCTCTTCTTCATCCCCATGGTGCTCTCGCCGGTCATCGTGGGCGTGCTCTTCTCCACCTTCTTCCTTCCGGGCGGTGCGGTGGACCAGGTGTTGCGGTTCGTGGGGCTGCGCAACTTCTCCTGGCTCGGCAACCCCTGGTCGGCGCGGTTCGTCGTGATCCTGGCGCTGGTGTGGGCGTCCTTCGGCTTCGGGATGGTGGTGATCCTCTCGGCCATGTCGACGGTGGACCCGGCGCTCTACGACGCCGCCGCCATCGACGGAGCCTCGTGGTGGCGCCGCCTGCGCTCGATCACGATCCCCATGATCTCCGGGTCGTTGCAGTTCTTGAGTGTCATCAACGTCATCTACACCTTCACGTCGCTCTTCGCGTTCGTCTACGTCATCACCGCGGGCGGGCCGGGGTTCTCGACGACCACGGTGGACTACTACACCTACATCACGACCTTCGAGAATGGACAGTTCGGCTACGGCGCCGCGCTCGCGCTGTTGCTCTTTCTGATCGTGCTGACCTTGACGGTCGCCCAGGTGAAGCTCTTCCCCAACCGCGAAGTCCAGCAGGGCTCGTAGATGACGTCGCGACTTTCGAGAAGCCTGGTGTTCGCGGCGCTGTGCCTCATCGGCGCGTCGACGGTCTACCCGCTGCTGTTCATGGCGCTCAATTCCATGCGCACGACCCAGGCCTTCGAGGTCAACCCCTTCGGCCTGCCCTCGCACCTCAGCTTCTCGAGCTACTCGTCGCTCTTCTCCACCGTCCCGTTCCTCCAAAGCATCGGCCACTCGCTGCTGGTGGTGGTGCCCGCGGTGCTGCTCGCGACGATCGCGTCGTCGCTGGCCGCGTTCGTGTTCACCAAGACACCGGTCAAGTTGGGCAACGTCCTCTTCTGGACGATGCTCATGATCATGTTCATGCCCGGCATCGTGGTCCTGCTGCCGCTCTACGTGGAGGTCGCGCGCACGGGGCTGGCCAACAACTTCGCGCCGGCGATCCTCATCTACACCGCGATCAACATCCCCTACGGCACCTACCTGCTGCGCGCCAACTTCCGCAACATCCCCGACTCGGTGGTCGAGGCCGCCCGCGTCGACGGAGCCAGCTGGTTCAAGATCTACCTGCGCGTCATCATGCCCATCGGCAAGCCCGGCATCATCACCGTGGGGATCCTGACCTTCCTCAACATCTGGAACGACCTCTTCATCTCGCTGGTCCTGCTGCACGCGCCCAACACCGAGATGGTCACCCCGACCCTGGCCCAGCTGAGCGGCAAGTTCACCTCGGACATCCCGGTGCTCATGGCGGGGCTGCTCCTGGGGGCGATCCCGACGCTGCTCCTCTACATGGTCACGGCCCGGGTCTTCATCCGCGGGATGCTCTCGGGCGCGGTGAGGTAGGTGGACGTGACCGCTAATCAGAACAGAGTTCCCGTAAACGGAAACTGGCTAGATTGGCCCTCGCGCGGACCGCGCAGAGAAGAGAGGTCATGACCAGCGACGTCGTCGATCCCCAGGTGCGCGGCCCCAACGGGGCCGACCGGGTGCTGGCGATCCTCAACGTGCTGGGCAACTTCCCCGACGGCATCGGACTGAACGACCTGGCCCGGCTGATGCACTCGCCGCGCTCGAGCGTGCACCGCGCGCTCAGCGCTCTGCGCCGCGCCGAGCTCATCGAGCAGGACCGCGACAGCCGCTACCGCCTCGGCTACGGACTGCTGAAGTTGGCCTTCTCCTACTACGAGGAGCTCGACGAGGTGGGCCGGATGCGCCCGATCCTGGCGGCGCTGGCCACCGAGTTCGGCGAGACCACCCACTACGCCATCCTCAGTCGCCACGAGGTCGTCTACCTGGCCAAGGTGCAGCCTCCCCAGAGCCGCTACCAGATGACCTCGGCCATCGGCGGGCGCAACCCCGCCTACTGCACCGGCGTCGGCAAGGCGATATTGGCCTACGAGCTGACCGACGAGGCGGCCGTCTGCGCGTTCGTCGACTCGCACGGGCCGCTCACCTCCTTCACCCCCAACACGATCACCACCGCCGCGGCCCTGCACGCCGAACTGGCCCGCGTGCGCGCCGACGGCTACGCGCTGGACCGCGAGGAGCACGAAGAGGGCATCAACTGCCTGGCCATGCCCCTCTTCCTCACCTCCTCCACGGTGCCCGACGGTGCGATCAGCGTCACCGCCGTCGCCCAGCGCTTCCCACTGGCGCGCCTAGAAGCCTCCATCGATCGCGCCCGCGAGATGATTCGAGAACACTTGGGAGAGGTCACCCCGTGAAGATCACTGACGTCGAAGCGCTGGTGTTGTCGAGCGGCGATATTGACACGTCGCGCGCCGACGGCACCCAAGACGCGTTTCTCGTGCGCGTGCACACCGACGAGGGGATCGTGGGGGTGGGCGAGGGCGACACCTCGCCGTACGCGGCGCGCACGATCGTCACCATGCCCTCGTCGCACTCGCTCTCGCGCGGCCTCGGAGAGATGCTGATCGGCGAGGACCCGCTACGGATCCGACCCCTCTGGGACACCATGTTCGCCGCGAGCTACCACTACGGTCGCGACGGCGCGGGACTGCACGCGATGAGCGCGATCGACATGGCGCTGTGGGACCTGATGGGCCAGGTCGCGGGGCTGTCAGTGGCGCGACTGCTGGGCGGAGAAACCGCCACCCGCGTCGAGATCTACGCCAGCGAGGTCATGCCCGACACCGCCGACGAGGTGGACGAATTGGCCCGGCGCGTCGTGGCGGAGGGTTTCACCGCTCTGAAACTCGGCTGGGGACCACTGGGTCGCGACGTGGGACGGGACATCGAGTTGGCCGGTGCGGCGCGCGCGGTGCTGGGTCCGCACCGCAAGCTCATGATCGATGGGGGCATGGCCTACACGCTGGCCAGCGCACGAGAGTTCTGTCGGCGCGCCGAACCCTTGGGACTCTTCTGGTTCGAAGAACCCTTCGAGGCCGACGACCTCTCCTCCTATGAGCGCTTGACGCGCAGCGTGGACGTGCGCATCGCGTGCGGCGAAGCACACTCCACCGCGGCGCCGTTCGCGCGTTTGGTCGACGCCGGGGTTGCCATCTTGCAGCCCGACCTCGGTCGTTGCGGCGGGCTCACGATCGGCCGCGACATCGCGGCGGCCGTTCGCGACGCGCCGGCCAGCGCCGTCGTCATCCCGCACTGCTTCTCGACCGACGTCCTGCTCGCCGCGACGCTGCAGTTCGTTGCCACGCTGCCGGGCGAGCGACTGATCGAGTACCCGGTGACGTCGTCCAAGCGCGCGGGCACGCTGCTGACGACGCCGTTCACGCCCGAGGGCGGCGAACTCGTGCTGCCCGACGGACCGGGCCTGGGCATCACGCTGGATGAGGACGAAGTGGCGCGACGCACGGTGACCGTGTGACCCCGATCGCGCCTGATCACGCTCCACGGGAGGCCTAGAGGGTGGCATCCATCGCGCTCCAGGAGGTGACCAAGGTCTACCCCAACGGCTTTAATGCCGTGAAGGGCCTGGACCTGACCGTCGCCGAGGGCGAGTTCATGGTCTTGGTCGGACCGTCCGGCTGCGGCAAGACGACTGCGCTGCGCATGGTGGCCGGTCTCGAGGAGATCACCTCGGGGACCCTGCGCATCGGCGACCGAGTGGCCAACCACCTGTCGTCCAAGGAGCGCGACGTCGCGATGGTCTTCCAGAACTACGCGCTTTACCCGCACATGTCGGTGGCGGAGAACATTGCCTTCGGGTTGAGTCTGCGAAAGATCCCCAAGGATGAGATCCGCGCCAAGGTGGCCGTGGCGGCCGAGATCCTCGGGTTGGGTGACCTACTGGGGCAAAAGCCGGGACTTCTCTCCGGCGGCCAGCGCCAGCGCGTGGCCATGGGCCGGGCCATCGTGCGCGACCCCAAGGTCTTTCTGATGGACGAGCCGCTCTCCAATCTGGACGCCAAATTGCGCGTGCAGATGCGCACCGAGGTCCACCGCATCCAGCGGCGCATCGGCGTGGCCACCCTGTACGTCACGCACGACCAGACCGAAGCCATGACCATGGGGGACCGGGTCGCGGTCATGCGCGCCGGCGAGCTCCAGCAGTGCGACCACCCCCAGGTCCTCTACGCCAACCCGGCCAATCTGTTCGTGGCCGCCTTCATCGGATCGCCGGCGATGAACCTCTTCGAGGCCACCGTCAGCGACGACGGCGCGTCGCTGCACCTGGGCAGCCAGTCGCTGGCCCTCAACGACGCGCTCTACCAGCGCCGACCCGGGCTGCGAGCGTTTCAGGGGCGGGCAGTGGTGGTGGGGCTACGGGCTGAGGACCTGCCCATCAAAGAGGGTGACGGGACTGGGACCGAGTTGAAGGCTCAAGTCGAGACCATCGAGGCGCTGGGCAGCGAGCTGCTCGTCCACTTCTCGATCGACGCCACGCGCGTGAGCGGCGAAGGCGGCGACGCCGGCGACGCCGACCTCACCTCCGCGGCGATCGACATCGTGGGCGAAGGCGTGGCGCGCGTGGAGCCGCGCGCCCGCGTCGACGCCGGCCAGACCGCGACCTTCTCCGTCTACCCGGAGCGAATGCACTTCTTCGATCCGGCCAGCGAGCGAGCGATCGAGGAGTGACCCCCATCGACACGACCACGCGCATCACGCTGGCGAGCGAGGGCGTTGGGCTCTCCCTGGAGTCGCGTGGCGCCAAGATCGTCAGCCTCATCGACGTCGAGCGCGGTCGCGAGTGGCTGGAACCGCCTGGCGCGCATGCGCTGGGCGCATCCTTCGATGAGAGCGCGATGGGCGGCTGGGACGAGATGATGCCGACGATCGAGGCGTGTCGCTATCCCGGCACGGACAGGGCGTTGCCCGACCACGGAGATCTGTGGACCAGGTCCTGGCGGGTGAGTGCGCTCAGTCCCACGTCGGTCACGACGACGATCGACGACCTGGGACTGGACTACCGCCTTGAGCGCACCGTCACTTTGGCCCGACGCTCGTTGCGCCTGGACTATCGGCTCACGTCGCTCGTCGATGACCTCTGGTATCTCTGGGCGGCCCATCCGCTGTTTTCGGTGCGTGAGGGTACGCGCCTCCTCGTTCCCGGGACGCACTGTGACTCCGGGGAGGCAACGCGTGAGGTGGTACTCACCCGCGACCGAACACCCGGGACCAGCGGCAAGTATTTCGTGTCGCCGGCGCACGAGACAGCAACGGCCTCCCTGGTCGATGTCGATGGCGCCACACTCACCCTTCGCTGGTCGAGGTCCGACGCGCCCTACGTGGGGGTGTGGCTCGATCACGCTCAGTACGCGCGCCATCCGGTCATCGCCATCGAACCAACGAACGCGCCGGATGATTCTCTAGCGCGCGCATCGAACGGTGACCTCGACCGCCTCACCGGTGATCGGCAGTGGCACCTCGAAGTGGCGTTCGGTGACGAATTGGAAGAAGGAGCGGTTCAGTGAGATTCTCGCGAGTGGGACCGGCGGGCAGCGAGCGTGCGTCCGTCGTGGATGTTGACGGGGTGGCGCGCTACCTGCCGGAGGCCTGGGGTGATATCGACGGGGGCTTTTGGAGCTCACGCCGCGGCGACGGTGCACCGGACCTGGCGGCGGCCATCTCGCTGACCGACGTGGCGTCCAGCACTGAGCGCCTGGGTCCCCCGCTTGCCCGGCCCGGCAAGGTCGTGTGCGTCGGACTCAACTACCGCGACCACGCACGCGAGACCGGCGCGACGATCCCGACCGAACCGATCCTGTTCATGAAGGCGCCCTCATGCGTGGTGGGGCCGTTCGACGATGTGCTCATTCCGCGCGGGTCGGTCAAGACCGACTGGGAGGTCGAGCTCGGCGTGGTGATCGGCGCCCGCGCGCGCTATCTTGATTCGCCGGCCGACGCGGCCGCGGTGATCGGGGGCTACTGCCTCAGCCACGACGTCTCGGAACGAGAGTTCCAACTCGAGCGCGGTGGCCAGTGGGATAAGGGAAAGAGCTGCGAGACCTTCAACCCCCTCGGTCCGTATCTGGTCACCCCGGATGAAGTGGGTGACGTCCAAGCCCTGGCCATGCGCCTGAGCGTCAACGGCGTGGTGCGCCAGGACGGCACGACCGGCGACATGATCTTCCCGGTCGACTACCTGGTGTGGTACATCAGCCAGTTCATGGTGCTCGAACCGGGCGATCTCATCAACACGGGAACCCCGGCGGGCGTCTCGATGGGTCACGACGACGTGGCCTACCTGGTGGCGGGTGACGTGGTTGAACTGTCGATCGAGGGCTTGGGGTCCCAGCGCAGTCAGTTGGTGCCGGCCTAGTTGGTCCCACGAGAGCCCCGGGGGAGTCTCGGCGTCGACGCCGAGGGTCCCGCCGCCTGAGCGGTGGGTCGAAGACGAGAAAGAGGAGTGACCATGAGTGACATGTCCAGAAAACGCGCGCTGGTCACCGGCGCGTCCAGCGGCATCGGGCGCGCAATCGCTCTCGCGTTCGCCGCCCAGGGAGCGTCGGTCGCCGTGGGGGGACGCGACAAGGCCCGCGTCGCAGAAACGGTGGACGACATCGTGCGGGCGGGAGGCCAGGCGGTTCCCGCGCTGGGTGACGTCTCGCTCGAGGACGAGGCGCGACGCGTGGTCGACGAGTCGGCCAACGCCCTCGGGGGGCTCGACGTCGTGGTCAACAACGCGGGCATCGACGCCTCCGACTGGCACGACGTCGCCGATTGGCCGGTCGAGCTCTTCGACGAGATTCTGGCGGTCAACCTCCGCGGACCGTTCCTCGTGTCCAAATTCGCCATCCCGCACCTGTTGGCGGCGGGGGGCGGGTCGATCCTGCATATCAGCTCGGTCTGCGCCGTGACGGTCTGGGCCGGCGACGTGGGCTACGACGTCTCCAAGGCGGGACTCAACATGCTGAGCGACCACATCGCGGTGGAGTACGGGCCGCGCGGGATTGTCTCCAACACCCTGATGCCCGGCGTGGTGCGCACGCCGCTCCACGAAGGCGTGATGGAGGGAATGAACGACGGCCGGGCCTTTGAGCGGGTCCTGCAATCGCGACACCCGATCGGGCGCTTCGGCACGGTCGAAGAGGTCGCCGACGCGGCGGTCTTCCTCTGTTCGGGCGAGGCGCCGTTCCTCACCGGGGCCAACATCCCCATCGACGGCGCGTACAGCCGCGTGTAGGTCGGCGCTACGGCGCCAGCAGGGCCTTGACCGGCGTGGACTGCCCGTCCATGAGGGCGGTGAAGATCTCGGCACCCTCGTCGAGCGGGTACGTCGTCGTCCAGGACAGATCGAGGTCGCGGGCCAGGGCGATCGCGGCGGCGAACTCGTCGTCGCGGTAGGCGAAAGACCCATGGATCTGTTTTTCGAATCGAACGAGGTGTGCGGCATCGACACCGGGTTCGGCGGTGGCCAGACCCAGCCAGATCGCGGTTCCCCCCGGTAGCACGTGCTCGATCGAACTTGCACGCGTCGCGGCCGAGCCGACCGCGTCGAACACAACGTCGTACTCGCCCTCGAGGACCTCACCGACGTGGTCGGCACCGAGGCCGCTGGCCACCTCGCGCCGGTCGGCCGAAAGGTCGGTCGCATCGACCACGGCCGCTTTCGCATTGCGCGCGACCTCCACGCAGGCCAACCCAATCGGACCGCACCCGATGACGCCGACGCGGAGTCCGGCGGGCGTGCCGGCGAGGTGCCAGGCGTGCACGGCGTTCGCCAGCGGCTCGACCAGTGCCGCGCGGTCCCAGTCGAGGTCGTCGGGCAACTCGTGCAGGGACGTCAGGGGCACGGCGACGCGCTCGGCGAAGCCACCGGCCCGGTGCACCCCAAGGAGCCAACGGCGTCGACAGACTTGGGTCTGGCCGGCCGCGCACATGTCGCATTCGCCGCACGAATGCAACGGATTGACGGCGACGCGGCGACCGTCCGGCGTTCGCCCCACGAACTCGTGGCCCATGACCATGGGAGGGACCCGAAACCCTGGTGACGCGATGCCGTGCAACTCGCTGCCGCAGATGCCGGCTCTCACGACGTCGACGACGACCTCACCTCCATCCGGCGTCACTTCGGGCACGTCCTTGACTTGGACGACGCCGTAGTCGGTAAAAACGAGTGCCTTCATGTGCGCCTCTCGCGGTGGGGGTGGTGCTCTTCACGCTAATGCGTCACTACGTGCGTTGACGTGGCCGAGGCACGTTGTGAGGCGATCGTCGAGAACACGCTCGAAGAGTTCCATCAATCAGAACGTGACCGATCGACGTGTTGTCCACCTCGGCCACATTGCGTCCGTGACGACGTTTGGCTACGTTGGACCCAGCGCGCGCGGCCGGTCAAGAGCGCGCGTGGGCGCCGCTCGGGCGTCCACGAGGAGACCCGAAGGTTGTCGGCGTGTGGCGTGAGTACTTCGAGGGCAAGACGGTTGTCATCTCCGGTGGCTCAACGGGCATCGGCGCCGCAGTGGCGACCGAGTTCTCGCGGGCGGGAGCGCGCACGATCATCGCCGACCTGGCCGATGACGCGGGCCATGAACTCGCCGCGTCCCTGGTGGCCGGAGGCGGAGACTGTTGCTATCGGCACTGCGATGTGAGCCACGAGGGTGACGTGAATGCGCTCTTCGCCGAGGTGGAGGAAACCGTCGGCGCCCCCGACGTAGTCTTCGCGAACGCCGGCGTCGAATGGACCAAGGACGTTCGCTCCACCTCGCTCGCCGAATGGCGACGGGTAATCGACATCAACCTCACGGGGATCTTCCTCGTGACGCGCGGCGCTCTTCGTTCCATGTGCGAACGACGCGACGGCGCCATCGTCGTGACCGGATCGCCTCACGCCCTGGCCACCGTGCCCGACGCCGGCGCCTACGCCGCGTCCAAGGGCGGGGTGCACGCGCTGGTCGCCGCCCTGTCCCTCGAGGGCGCGCCCTACGGCGTACGAGTCAACGGTGTCGTACCCGGGACGATTGACACGCCGCTCGTCCGTCGTGAGGCGATGGCGGCCGCGGACCCCGCGGCGCAGATGATCGCCATGGCCGCGGCCCAGCCGCTGGGCCGGATTGGCCAACCTGAGGACGTGGCCCAGGTCGTGCTCTTCCTCGCCTCACCCCTCGCGGGTTTCGTCACCGGCTCGTTCTACGGCGTCGATGGAGGACTTCGTGCGGCGTTGCCCGCGGGACCTCCCATGCGCTACGACGCCTGAACGGACCGAGGAGACACC
>Ga0307374_10003983_pt1 | contig 24919 bp, 21 predicted proteins | sample OX3MG_FD_202532 | JGI IMG/M metagenome (GOLD analysis project Ga0307374, IMG submission 202532) | Soil microbial communities from Risofladan, Vaasa, Finland - OX-3 | ecosystem: Environmental > Terrestrial > Soil > Coastal area > Acid sulfate soil | place: Finland: Risofladan, Vaasa | collected...
TTCCTCGCCATCTACCCCATCCTACTGCACGCCAACGTCTCCTGGTCGTATGGCCCGTTCAAGTACGTGATCGCCAGCCCGTCGTTCCATCGCTGGCATCACGCCGCCGAGGAGGTCTCGCTTTACAAAAACTTCAGTGGCCTCTTCCCGTTCTTCGACATCATCTTCGGCACCGCCTACTTCCCGCAGCACAAGCCCGCTGCTTATGGCCTCTACCGGGACCACATGTCCAACAACATCTTCGCCCAACTGTGGTATCCCTTCCGGCGTCGCACACCGCCGCCGCCCGCGTCCCAGGCGCCATCCGGCCCCGGCGTCGGTCCCGCACCCTACCCACCGTACCCTGGCTATCCACCCTATCCCGGCTACCAGGGCTACCCGCCGTACCAGCCATAGCGCAACGGTCGCCGTATGCTGAGATCGAACATGCGCCTTGATGGTTGAGCGCCCCGTGTGCTATCGTGTTGGGCAGCGTCGCGTGTCGTTGACGGCCCACGTCCGGCATGGAGGCGCCATACCCACACGGGGTAAGTCATGACAGTTACGTTCAATCACACCATCATCGCCGCGCGCGATCGGCGCGAGTCCGCGTCATTCTTCACCCACCTGTTTGGCCTGCCGGACCCGACGTTCTGGGGGCCGTTCGCCACCGTCACGCTCGACGAGGGCGTTCTCCTCCAGTTCGCCGAACCCGACGTCGCCGACATCCAGATGCAGCACTACGCCTTCCTGGTGGACGACGACACGTTTGACGCCATCTATGGGCGCATGCTCGACGGCGGCGTCGCCCACTGGGCCGATCCCCAGCAGACGCTGCCCGGCCAGATCAACACGAATCACGGCGGTCGTGGCGTCTACTTCCACGATCCGGCGGGACACGGCCTGGAAGTCATCACCCGCCCCTATGGGTCGGCTGGCTAACGTCAGCGGCGGCCACACCTGGCCTGGCGGCGTGCAATACGCGCCGCCACGCGCCATCGGCCTGACGACGCGCAATCTCGACGCGGGCGAGGCGCTGTGGGGATTCTGCCAGCAGTTCGCTGTGTAGCCTGACTCGAGATGGGTTACTGGGGCGTTGATTCTGAATACGTTTCCTACAGGCTACGAGGTTGACATCACAATCGCAAAAGGCTTGACAAAGACGATTGTGGCGTGTATGCTTTCGCCAGCAGGGTACATCAAGCATTGGAGACAGGCGCGGGCAGGATGCCTCGTGTAGCGTATCGTCGGAGTAGTGTCAGACCAGAGTGTCGAGCAATCGTGTAAACCAAAGTACAGAGAAGAGTGGGTGGATAGGCGAGGCCCTGTCCGCCCTGTCCGCCCTGTCCGCCCTGTCCGCCCTGTCCGCCCTGTCCGCCCTGTCCGCCCTGTCCGCCCTGTCCGCCCTGTCCGCCCTGTCCGCCCTGTCCGCCCTGTCCTTTCTCATATGAGAGGTAGGGTGAGCATCCAACACACTGCACACGAGAAAGGTTACAACCATGACACGTTTCCCGCGTCTCCCACGCCTCCTGACTTCTCTCGCCGTGATCGCACTGACCATCTCCATGTTTATGCAGACGACTGGCGTGCAGGCCAAGAGCAGTCAAAGTGGTCGAGCCTCAGCACGTACTCAGGCAAGTGCTCATACGCCGCGAGGCTCTCAACATATTTCTCGCACGTTTGTCCCTGCCGTGGGTATCCCCGCCATTCAGCCGCGCGCTGCTTCCAGTTCCCCCACCGCGCCGAGGTTCACCGCTGGGGATGTGTATACGTATCTTCTGACAGCCTCACAACCTAGTCTGACGCCGGTGCACGGCGCCCACCTCACGCTCGAATCCGTGCGCTTTGTCTCCGACAGTGAGGCGACGAAGCTGATGGGCGGGGAAGACCCAGGCGTGTTGGGCAAAACGTTGGTGTGTGTGGCGCTGGTGACGGGCCCGTTCCATGTGACCATTGATCAGGCGCCCGGCAGCCGGAACAGTCCTACCCAGATTGTCAATAAGGTTGGCGTGGTCTTCGATGCGCATACTGGTAATCTGCTCGAATGGGCGGTGCTCGATGCTGTCCAGAGCAGCTCTGCCTCCCCTGCGCCTGCCACACCTGCGGCTCTATCGTCTGCACAGTTGGCCAACCAGTCGAACGTCCCGAACATAAGCTATTATTGTACCATACACTGTTACGGGGTAAATTACTGGCCGAACGCAGTGGATGGGGCATACACAAACCTAAATTGGCCCTTCCCGTATGTAACGCTGTTTGGACACGGAGTCGGGAATAACGAGAAGACGTCGTTTGTCCAAAACACCATGTGGCTCTTAGATGAATCGGAGCCCAAAAAATGTACGCCCCTTCCCGGCGATGAACCCAGTATTTGTTGGATCGAAGCGGGGCTGCGCGCATATGACTCCAACGGCTCGAATGCGACTGGCATCTTCTGGGCGGATGTCCGTCCCAGTGACGGTTATGCCGAACACTATAGTTGGATCATCAATACCCTCAGCACCTCCAACGCGTTTGATATTCAGATCTGGAAAGCTGGGGCTCTTCCAGGTTATTCCTGGTGTCCCAGCGCTGACGATGAATGGTGCGTCGACGTCTATGCATATGGGGCTGGCGTAGAGACGACGAGCATCTCAGGGGCTGGCAGTACAAATTCGATGAGTGTCACTGGCTATCGGGTAGGGATGGAATTGGCTGGAACGAGCGGGGCGGTTGCAACCCCAATGTACTTCAATGAAAATGAGTGGTTGGGCACCGGCAGCCACAACTTTCAGTACCAGAACAACGAAGGTGACGATAGCCGTTACATGTACGACCCTCCAGTACAGAGTGACTGGTCGATTTCACCCTTGGATCAAAACAGTTACGGGGGAGAATGGGAAACCTGCATTTTCGGCTCTGGATGCTAGCCACATAACTTCTGTCTGAACGTTGTCGCTGAGATTCCTTCCAAAGACCTGGGAGCGCTACTGGCGCATGGCAAGTAGCGCTCCCCCGAAGGGATAGGCGGTATGCCAGCATTCCGCGCCCGTGCGCGCATCGAGGGCGAAGAGTACTCCGCGCGCCCGGATACCCAGGCGAGCCACGTAGACCGCGTCCTCCAGGACGACCGATGACGCAAACGTACCTACAGGACCGACGTTTCGGGATGTACCGGAACTTATCTCCAAAGGATGGCGCCATAGAACGGCGCCATCCCTGCTGCTGAGCGCATAGGCCCCATCGGCAGTGATGTTGACGTAGAGGACGTCACGGTCAAGGGTAGGCGGGGAGGACGCCACAGCGGGAAACTGGTGGCGCCAGCGTAACGAGCCACTCTTCGTATCCAGGGCGCAGAGCGCGGGTCCAGCGTTAACATACAGCGTCTCGTGCTGGATCACGGCGCCACGATAGGAACCCAGAGGCAGGGGAGCGCGCCATACCTCGGCGCCAGTCGCGGCATCAAGGGCGCACACAACGCTCTCCGTGCCCACAAAGAGCAGGCGATCGGCGACGACGGGCGCTTCGCGCAACATGCTGTGGGTATCGGGCTGATACAGCCAACGAACGTGTCCGTCCTGGGCGTTGATGGCATAGGCGCCCCGCTGGGTTGTGGCATACAGCGTCTCATCGCTGATCGCATGGAGCGCCAGCGCGCCCTCCGTCCGGGTGTCAATGTCTGTACGCCAGAGGACAGACCCATCTCGCGCTCCTAGGGCATAGGTACCACTGTAGATACGGTCATCGTCCACCAGCGGCGCCGCATAGTCCAGGAACGGCATGGAACTTACTCGGCCATCGGTCTGGCTCCACCAACGAAACGCGCCGTCCTCGGCAGCGAACGCGCAGGTATACGTACCAAAGCCGTCCATAGCGACATAGACGGCGCCAGCCTCATCATTGGCGCCAGTGACGCCAGCTACCACCCGTGGCGCCCCGAAGGTCAGCCGTGGCGGCGGCGGATAGCTCATCATAGGATGATAGACCGGCTCGCGCGTCCTGAGAAGTTGCGCCTCCTGACACCAGCGCGCCGTGCCGTCCACCGCATTGATGGCATACAGATATTCTCGGGCGGAGAGGTAGAGAAGTTGACGCTCGCGCACCGGGGCGCCGGTTGTAACGACCGGAATGGGCGGCGGTGTCTGGCATGGATTCAGAGTCACTACAGCCTCTAAATCAGGCAGTGTCATCTCAGGCATGGCCAGGACCTCCTCATCCGCAAGCATACGTTACGACCTGCTCAGGTGTCGCACGGATTGCCGAACCCTCGATTCTCCAGGGATCAAGCAGTAGTGGCTGTTGTATAGTTCATCCGTCATTCAACTCTATCAGATTGTACCATAACGACGTTCTGGGCTGGTATGTGTCCAGAGGAGTGGGGAAATCACCAACTCCCACGCTCCCCTGGACACATACCAGGGAGGAGCGGCAGGCGCGTTCCTATCTCGCTATTGACTCTCGCTATTGACGCCCACTACTGGGGTTGATACCAGAAGATAGCGTCACTGTTCACTTGAGCTACTATGTCCTATATCCCTACGCCCCGCCCTTCACCTCGGCGATGGCGTAGGGCAGCTCCGGCAGCAGGTCGCCCGCCAGCAGGCCCGCGTCGCCTTGGCGCTCGCTGACGCGCAGCCCCGCCCGGCTGTGCAGGTGGACGGCGGCGCTGGCGGCGGCGAATGGCTCGACGCCCTGCGCCAGCAGCCCGCCGACCACGCCGCTCAGCACGTCGCCCGTGCCTGCCGTGGCCAGCGCCGCGTTGGGCGGCCAGTTGACGTGCAGGGCGCCCTCCGGCGAGGCCACCAATGTGCAGGCCCCCTTTAGCACGACCACATGCCCCCACGCCTGGGCGCACTCCCGCGCCACCGCCAGCCGGTCCGCGCCGCCACCCGAAACCTGCTCGCCGCCGCGCAGCCGCGTCATCTCGCCGGGATGCGGCGTCAGCACGGTATTCGGGGGCAGCATATCCCACCAGTGGTCGCGGGTGGCCAGCGCGTTCAGCCCGTCGGCGTCCACGATCAGGCGTGGGCGCTCGTCGTCGGGCAGGGCGCGCAGCCGCGCGAAGATCGCTTCGAGGAAGGGACGCACCGATGGCGTCTGCCCCAGTCCCGGCCCGATGACGAGCGCGCGATAGCCCTTGAGAGCGTCCATCACCGCGTCGCCGCGTTCGTGGGGGTCGGCGTCGTCGGGCGGCAGTAGGGCGTAGGTTGCCTCACTGAGTTTGATGGCGTAGAACGGCGCGCGTTCGGCGGTGGTCGCCAGCGTCACCAGCCCCGCGCCCACACGCCCGGCGGCGGCGGACGCCAGGTACGCCGCGCCCAGGAAGGCCGACGACCCCGCCACCACCATCACCTTGCCATACGTCCCCTTGTTGCTCTCCAGCCGACGCACAGGTAGCAGCCCACGAATGAGTTTGGCGTCGAGCAGTTCGAGGCCGGGGGGTACACTCATGTCGGCAGGCAGCCCAATGTCTCCCACGGCCAACTCGCCTACCGTCTCGGCGCCGGGGAACAAGAACATACCCGTCTTGGGGAAGGCCAGCGTGACGGTCAGATCGGCGACCAGCGTCCCCTCGTCCAGCGCGCCCGTGTCGGCGTTCAGGCCGCTGGGAACGTCCACCGCCAGTACGACGAGCGGGCGCCGCTCGCGTTCCTGCTGGACAACCGCCAGCGCTGCCCGCATCGTCGGGTCCAGTGGACGCGAGTGGCCCGTGCCGAGCAGCGCGTCGGCCACCACGTCGGCCTGCGCCACCGCTTCGCGCAGTTCGGCCATATCGGCGCCCACCGGCGCCGGTTCGTCGGCGCCGCTCTGCGGGGGCAGGTACGAGAGTTCGCGCGTCTTCCAGTCGAACAGGGTGACATGGGCGCCTGCCCCGGCAAGGTAGCGCGCCATCACGCGCCCGTCGCCGCCGTTATTGCCCGGCCCCACCAGCGCCACGACCTCCACCCCGCCAACATCGCCGCCCGACTGTTCCGCCAACGCCTCGGCGATGCTACGCCCGGCGCGCTCCATCAGCGCCTGCCCGTCCAGCCCATACTCGGCGTCGGCGCGCCGCTCAATCTCGCGCATCTCGTCTACGCTCACGACTCGCATGATGTTGATGTCCTTTCTTAGATGTCGCTGGTGGTATCAATCTGAGTCAGGTCCTCTTGCAGGAACAGGTTCTCGAAGGGCAGGTCTTCCACGATGTCCAGCGCCTCGCGGTACTCGCGCCAGGTGAGGCGGCGACCCAGTTCTTCGTCGCCGACGACCTTGTACGCCGGGAAGTATTGGTCCATCACGCTGAGGCCAATGTCGTGGCCAAGCTCCTCCGCCATCCACGTCAACACCTCGCGCGTGCCTGCGTGGCCGTTGGGCATCACGAGGTGGCGCACGATCAGCCCGCGCGTGGCGATGCCATCCTCATCCACTTGCAAGCCACCCACCTGCCGATACATCTCTTTCAGCGCCGCCCGATTGTATTCGACGTAATGGTGCATCTTTGAGGTGCGCATCGCCTCGCGGTTGTCGGCGTATTTGGCGTCGGGCAGGTAGATGTCGATCACGCCGTCCAGCAGCTTCAAGACGTGCAGGTGTTCGTAGCCCGCGCAGTTATAGACCATCGGGATGTGGAGGCCTTTGTCGGCGGCGATCACCAGCGCCCGCAACAGCTGGGGGACGAAGTGGGTCGGCGTCACCAGATCGATGTTGTGGGCGCCCTTACGCTGGAGCGAGAGCATCATATCCGCCAGCCGTTCCGGCCCGATGCGGATGCCCTTGCCCTGTTGGCTGAGCCAGAAGTTCTGACAATACGAGCAGCGCGCCTGGCAGCCGCCGAAGAAGATCGTGCCCGCGCCGCGTGTGCCGCTGATCGGTGGCTCCTCGCGCCGGTGCAGATTCCACGAGCCGACGATGATCTCCGTGCCGGAGTGGCACGCGCCCGTCTTGCCCGCGATGCGGTCCACCGGGCAGTTCTGTGGGCAGACGGTGCAGCGGCGCAGCAACTCCCATGCGGCGTCGGCGCGCCGCGCCAGTTCGCCCGTCTCGTGCAACGCCAGATAGCCGGGATACCTTGTTGGTATACTAATCGCCATAATTCCCCGCTTGCCAGTCTGCGAACATCGTGTTTGCCAGTACACAGCATCATACAACGTTTCGCGGCGGGATGTGCGGCTGGAAACCACCAAGAGTTTGCACAAGGAATGCGTGGTAGACTTGTGCTACATTTTGAGGAGTGGCGCGCCCGGCGCCACACAGTCCGAATACAGAGAACAGAGTTCAGGCGAAGCGCTGACGCTTCGCCGAAAGGAGCGCTCACAGTGGATCAGCTCGTCAACGAAGTCTCGCAGCGAACCGGACTCCCACAGGATCAGGCGCAGCAAGCCGCGCAAGCCGTGATCGACTACCTCAAAGGCAAACTTCCTGGCCCCATCGGCTCACAGATCGATGGCGTGTTGGGCGGTGGCGGCGCTGGCGGTATGTCCGGCATGGCCGGGCAGGCGGAACAGGCAATGGGCGGTCTTGGCGGCATGCTCGGTGGTGGCCAGGGCAACTAGGCCAACCTGACAAAGTAAGCCGACTGTAGGATTATAGGATGTGCGCTAGAGGGTTGAAACTGCTCTGGCGCACATCATCGGCGGATGGCTCGTCGGACGATGACCTCCACGACCGCGATGACCGCGCCCAACACGATCCCGCCCCACATGAAGACAAAGAGAAACTCTGCTAGCGCCAATGACAGAGTGGTATGAACCCAAGGGAGAACCGTGGATGGCCCATAGAGCGCCGCAAACCCTATCAAGAACAACAAGAAGCAAGTCATCATGAGACGGACGCCGACATATTTGCGCGCCAAGGGGAAGCGCGTAGAGTGGCGGCTGTATAACGGCCCAAGGATGCGCGCATAGGGGACGACTGCCAGCACAAGAAGGATCACAAACAGGACCGGAAAGAACACAAGCAAGGCAGGATTGATAGTGAAAGCGCCCGGTTTCAGTGGACCTATAAAAAAATAGTACAGGGCAAATGCGGCCATAAAGAATATGCTGGCTGCATGCTCCCAATGCCACCAGAGATCCAACTCTGACGTGCGATCACTATTCGCCATCACACCGTTCCCTGCTACTCACCCGTTGTCTCTCGTCTCGTATCGCCAGCGGCGGTGGGCCAAACCCCTGGCCCCTTCCCACAGCGGGTGGGAAGGGGGAACGTGAGGGGGAACAGCGCCGCAGTCTGCCAACCATGCCGCCCCAGTATACATCCCTGCCCACAGCTTGTGGGAAGGGGCCGGGGGTTAGGTCAGCTCACCACGCGGCGGCTGAACAGCCAGGCGCCGAGCGTGAAGAAGAACACCACCGTGCCGCCGAGGCCTAGGAACACCCAGTGCATCGCCGAAACGCTAGATGTCGAGGTCTTCGATCTCGGCGCCGCTGAGCGCCTGGACGACGACGGCGGCGAGTTCCGCCGGGATGTGGGCGCGTAGCTCGTCGAGCGTGTCGTAGACTTCCAGGCGACGATTCGACTCCCACCATGCGCCGTCGCGCCTGGCGCTGCCTGGCGTGGTTGCCTGGGACGCCAATCCTGGGCCGTATGCGCTGGGCGCATCGGGCGCATCGGGCGCAGAGGGCGGTGTAGGTGGGGTGGGAGGGGCAGGCGCCTCAGGCGCATCACCCCAGCCGCCTGGGTATCCGGCGTAGCCGCGCCAGTCCCAGGGCGCGCCATCGCCACGTCGGCGGTGGCGCTCCTCCTGGCGAGCGCGCCGATCCGTGTCGCTGTCCCTGCCGCCTCTGCCGCCCCAATTGCCCCAGGCGCGCCAGTCGCCCGACCAGTTGGGACCCTCGGAGATGTAGAGGGCAAAGTGTCCCTTCTCGGTCTGGTAGACGCGATAGGAAGTGAGCGACTCCTGTCTTCCTGCTGCTGTTGTACTGGCAACGTGTTGCGTACCAAGCAGGCGTCCGTTGAAGCGCTTCTGCGTGTAGGCGCCGCCATTGCCTACTTTCACAATGATCGCCTCCATCACATTGGCCGCCGAACGCGCAGCGCCACCTGCGACCTCCGGATCGTCGGGTAGGGGCGGATAGAATGGGCCACCTCGATTGACGCCTTCGACGAACCGGCGTAGCGCTTCGGCGATGGCGGCGGAGAGATTGCCGCCCGCCAGCGCCTGCGCCCGGTCATACAGCGCCGAATCGGCGTCGGCGACATAAATGGTCTTGTTGGGCATCATCGCGCTCCTCCCGGTCTCGCATGCTCGCATGCTCACTCGGCGCAACTGCGCCTGACGAGAGTATACTATACACATATACGTATACGCAAGAGGCAATTTTCAGTGGCTGTTTCCGGCGGGTTGACACAGCCGCGCTGGCGTGCGATAGTACGGGCGCCGAGACGTTTGGAGTCGCGGCTACCCACCCAGGAAATCGGTCGCCCTGGGCAGCGAAAAGATCCGTGGCAAGTGTATCGTTGCGCATTCTGTCAGCAGTCCGTTCCCCCCCACACCTCCGCTCACCGTATCGTCCTTGAATGGCGTAGACGCGAGTATCCCTTCCGCCCAGACGTCAACCCCAAAGCGGCGCCTCACTCACTCCAGCGCGATGACGTTGGCGGCGTTGGCTACGAGATCGCCCGCGAGGTGATCGTATGCCCCACCTGCGCCACCACCCAGCGCAGCGCCCCGCCGCCGCCGCTCGATGGGAGCCGACCGTCCCACCCCGACGCCCGTTCTCGTCACCACGCGAGTCATAACAGGTCCGGCTGACCCACTGGCGTTGCGCTCTGTGCTCCCCTCCCCCCGTGGGGAGGGGCTGGGGGTGAGGGCGCGCTGCCGACGCCGCCAACCACCGCGACGGACCTGTTATCACTACGCACGCGGGCGGGCGAGCAGAGGCGCGTTAGCGTGGCGCCTCGATGCGTCAGTGTCCGGCGGCCCTAACGTTCACGCCTCGGCGTCAGTGGACGCCGAGCGGCAGGACCGCGCGCCACAGCGGGAAACCCAACCAGGGCGCCGGGCGCGGTAGCCCAACTCGCGCAAGCAACAGCACGCGAAGGGCTGGACGATTCGTCCAGCCCTTCGCGTGCTGTTTGTGTAGGCGTAACGCTGACCAGCAGACGCCGCATGCGCGGCTTCCGTCCGGCCCCAGCGCGGCCTAGCGCTGTTTGCGCACCTTTACCATCGTCCGCAAGCATCGAGTACAAATGTTCACCTGACGCATCTGGCCATCGATCTCCAGGCGGCGGTGTTGCACATTGACGAGGAAGCGGCGATTGGTCCTGCGGGTCGAATGGCTGACCTTGTGACCATATTGAGGGGTGCGGCGACAGACTTCGCAGCGACCGGGCATAGCTATACTGCCTTTCGATACGTGCTACAGCACGTACAACAGCGACCAAAACCGAGCGCCGGTTCACTTGTCTTCAGACGGCGGAATTAGTACGCGCATGACCAGAAAAGTATACCATGCCACATCAATCGGGCGCAAGAGTCGCATGCCAAATGTGGTAGGCAGGACCAGATCATTCACCCTCAACGGACGCGCGAGCGCCACACCAGCGCCCTGTGGTACCGGTACCATCAATGGGATGGGCGAACAATGATCAAGTTTGATCGCGTGGATGGCCGATGTCTCATCGAAGGCCGCCCGAAAATATGGCGCCAGATGTGCTTGGGCTTCGCGTGCGGCCATTGTCAACGTCGCTTCACATTGGGAAAACTCGCTCAGCCGCTCAATCTGGAGCGCAATCATAGTTGGCAGATGAGTAGGCGTATCGACATCCTCCGCTGGAGCGATCTGCATAGCGCCCAGATAGGAGAGCGCGTCACGATCTGGAAAGAGCGCCAGGTTTGCGGACAGCGCAAGGCGCACTTCTGGGAAAACTTGCTGCTGAATCCGCGCGTTCAGCTCACCTTGGGGCAGTGGGGGCAGCGTGGCGACGATCATGCCCCTGTAGAGTTGCAACATATACCCGTTCCTCCAATCGCGCAAAGGCGATCTTGATAGGTGAACGGGCGGCGCGTATCGGTCGAGCATCGTTCACCGCAGGGAAGTGCTAGCGATACCGGCAAGGGGTGGCCTCCCGGCGTGGGAACAACAGTCGGGCGATGCGAGGGTGCTGTGACTATTCAGTGATTCTTTGTGATTCTATATTTGGTAGAGCATAGCGTTCGCGTGATACTGCTGTCAAGGCTTGACATGTAGATGGTGTAAGTGCCGTGAACTGACGATGAGACAGAGCGGCTCATAGAGGATTTGTCACGAAAAGCGGCGCCTGCTGACGGTGATAGCCGTCAGTAGGCGCCGGATCGAGTCGTGTTGCAATGGTCAGGCGGGGAAGGCGTAGGAGCGCTCAGGTGTGCGTTTCTGCGGTAGCATATCGTTTGGCGACGAAGCCAACGGCAAGGTTCATCGGCGCTGTTCATGAGAGCTTGAGCGAATACCCACGGTTGCGCTCGTTTTCGATGTACACGCGCCCGCTGCTGTCGAGTTTATCTAGCACTCGCCGTATCCGGTTAATCGAAGCGTTGACGGTATGCTGAGGCGTTGCTGGATTCTTCCATACGTGTTCGCGTAACTCCTCGTAGAGGTAGACATCACCCTGCCGACTGGTCAATCGCTCAAATACCTCTTGATCGAGTGGGCCTAGCGTACCGGCGATATGTTTCCTCATCTCCTCGAGCGAAGGTTGATCGCGCCTCATAGCTTGTTGGTAGGCGCCTCGCACATATTCCCGGAACAGGTGGCCAAACACACGCGGTTTCCCGCCCTCGATGAACACCAGCGATTTCTCCCGCAGGGCGTTGATAACGTGTGCGTTTTGGTTCGGACGTAGCTTGAAGCGCCGCGTAATGTCGTCTTCTTTCTCTTCTTCTCTGGCAGTCGCAATCAGATACAACAACTCGCGCTCTTCCGGTAGAACAGCATCTTCCCACAGCAATTTGAGCATGAGATTGATCTGCGTTTTGCTCAAGAGATAATTGGTGAGGTGTTTGTATTCGCGGTGTTCGGCTGTCTGCGATAGGGGATTCGCCAGCGTACTCATGAGCATCGCGGAAGAATATTGCTCTCGATACGCCAGATATTCGGCGCAGACCAGCGCAAGCAGAAATGGCTGATGGCCCGCTAGCCACACCAGGTAATTCGCTTCCTTTTGCGTGATATGGTGTTTGTGGTCATGCGTCAACTCCTTCGCCGGCTCTTCAATGAGCGCCATCGCCGCTTTATTGTCAAGCAAGCCAAGCTCATTGATCCTGAGGCTGAGCAGAAAGTTGGAGTCCAGATCGGCGCTACGGTCATGATCAAGTGTGATCACAAACGCAGCCCGGTTGGCAAGTGAAAGCATGGCGCGTTCTTCGCTGAATCCGGTGGAGACAGAAATCAAGTTAGAACCTTGCGTACTGCCAGGGTCAAGCGCATCGCCGAAATCGTCAAGTAAAAAGACCACCCGCCATCGTTGCTCCTCCAGCCTATCCAGGGCGTACTTGAGATCGCCGAGGAGTTGCGCGGTCATGTCGGCGTTCGATAGCGTGGCTGTCAGCGGTCTCAGTTGCGCCGCCTGCCGATTGCCATTTGGATCATACGCGATAACCGGCTTACCACCGTTCGCTGAGCGATGCTTCTCGTTTTGTTCATCGATGGCCAGGCGCAAATGCTTGAGCAGCATTTCCAGAATGTGCGGCTGGTGTTCATTGCGGAACGGGATGTAGACAAAGAGCAGGCGCCGGGACCCGCCGAGCCGGTAGTCTTCAGCAATCGAGCTGGCATACTGCGGCGCGCGAAAGGCTCCCTGCTCATCACGCAGGTACCACAAAAGGGTGGTTTTGCCGATCTTCGGCGTCCCTAAGATTGCATACGAGCGTGGCTCGGGGGCAGTAATGCCATTGGTGATGGCGCCCACCAACTCCTCACGCCCATAGAATCGGTTCCGCATGTACCGGCTGGTCATCGCGGAGTATGGGTTTTCTACCAGCATACTACTGTTGTCCTCCACGCGCTAACGGGGTACGATGACGATTGAAACGCTGTGATATGAGCATGTTCGTCTCCAATGTTTCATGTATCTGCTGACAACTACGTACAAAAGTTAGTTGATTATCTCATACAACATGACGGTAATAAAGTGGTGAACAGATGAATATCATGTTGTAATCACGAAGTATCTTGTGTATATAGGTAATAGTATCACAACCAGCCGTATACGTCAATGTCGAGTTCTAGACCAATGGCAAGTCGTTCAGCGACAATGGTCGCTGGCAGCGCCTGGCGCGTCGCCGTATCCTTGCCGATGAGTCTACGACTGGTCGTCGTCGCTCGCTGGCTCGGTGGTAGGGGCGAAGCGGGCGCGCAAGGCGGCGCGCCAGTCGTCGGCGGGTGGCTCGTCGTCGGCGGGGCCGGTCGTCCACATGCGGGGAGCCGTTGTGGGGGGGCGAGTTGGCGTCGCGCGGCGCGGGCCGCCTGGCGCGGGGCGCTCACCGTTCGGCGGCGTCTCCGTCGCTGGGGAGCCGCTGATGGTATTGGCGAGGTTGGCGCCGTCGCTGGCTGGGTGGGCGTCCTGCGCGCGGCCCAGCGCCCGGCGATAGGGCAGGCGCGGCGGTGTGTCGCTCTTCAGATTATCCAGCGCGAGCGTCGCCGCCTGCCGCACGTCGGGGACGGGATCGTCCAGCAGCGGGCGCAGCAACGGCTCGGCGGCGCGGTCGCGCAGGCGGCCCAGCGCCCGCGCGGCGCCCGCGCGCTCTTCGGCGGTGGGCGCGGTGAGCGCTGGGCGCAGATCGGGCGCCAGGTCGGTCAGCGCCAGGTCGGAGATGTAGCGCATGAGGCGGGCGCGCTGTGGTGGACGTTGGACGGCGCCGAGCGCCTGACGGAGCGCCACTGTCTGCGCCGCCACGTCGTCGGTGAGGCCCGCGTCCTCAACGGCGTCTTCGATGGGATACGCGCGACCGCGCTCGAGGCTGGCGGCGACCCACGACGCCGCGATGGCGGGCGGGGCTTCGTCGGCGGGGACGACATACCGCGCCACCTGGGCGGGGTAATTGGCGGTGAGCCAGTCGGCCAGCGCAAAAGTGATCTCGGCGTCGCGCGCCGCGTAGGCGACCATCGCCGCCGTCAGCGGGCGACGCGACCAGTCGGCGCGTTGCAGGCTCTTATCCAGCCGCACGCCAAACGCCCGTTGCGCCATCGCCTGCAACCCCGACTCGTGCGAGCCGAAGAGCGACCGGCTGACGGCCTCGAGGTCCAGCGTGCCGCGTGCGACCAGCCCGCGCGTCGCCAGCACCTGTGTATCGGCGCCGATGCCGTGGAACAGCTTGAGCGTCGCGGCGCGACCCAGCAACTCTTGCAGCGGCGAGAGGTCGTAGAGCCGGAGCGCATCCACGACATATGAGGCGCGGTAGTCGTTGTCGAAGGCGAATTGCAGCAGCGTCAGGCGGTGGGGCGGATCGTTGGGGCCACGGCGGTAGTTGGTGGTGAACTCGGCGTCAATCGCCAGCGCTGTCGCCTCACACGCCTCGGTGACAAACGCCGCCAGGTCGGCGGGGCGGTCAATGAACAGGCGGCGCTTCCACACGGGGACGGGGACCTGTGGCGCGCTAGGGCCACGGTAGCCGTCGTCGGCGCTGGCCTGCGCGCCCCTGGCGCTGTGTCCTCCGGGCCGCGCGCCTGGCTCGTGCTGCCCGGCTAGCGCGGGTTGCGCGGGTTGCGCGGGTTGCGCACTCTGGGCTGTTTGTAGCGGCGGCGCGTCGGTGGGCGCCGCTGTGGCGTCGGGCGCCGTCTGCGTTCCCTGCGCGGCGACTGCTGGCGCCACATCTGTAGCGGCCTCAGTCGCCGTCACGTCGGTCGTGTCTGGCGACGCTACGTCAGCCGCCGTGGCGCTGCTCACACTGGCGCCGGTCGCATCCTCCTGCGTCGGCGCCGCTTGCATAGGTGTCGCTGGCGCAGTCTCCCTCACCTCCACCGGTTGTTCGTCCGCCATCCCCTTGTTGCTTGCCTCGTTGCTTGCCTCGTTGCTTGCCTCGTTGCTTGCCTTGCTCCGTTCCCCCTGCCCCGCGTCCGCTGAAGCCTCCGACATGCGCCGCAACCCTTTCACCTGGCGCCCGCTGGTCTGGCAGCGCGTTGACCCGAAGCGACCCCCGCGCAGTGGCGCTCGATGCAGTATACGATCTGCGACGAGGTGTTTGCTGTCGTTGGGGGCAGTCACTATGTTCCCCAGGAACGCGCATGGCCTGCCATCCCAAGGGAGAGCAGGCCATGCGTTGTGATGCGAACAACCGCGACGTGCGCTAGGCGTTGCCCATGCCTTCGGTGCGCCGATGTACCTCGATCTCTTCGGGTTTGGCGTGTACCATATCCGCGATTTGTTCGGGCGAAAGGCTTTCCAGTTCCGCCAACAACTCGCGTTCCACCGTCGCGCTATCGGCATCGATGGGGACGATACGTTCGAGGTGAATGTCCTGGAAGACTTCATCGCCCGCAGTGAGGCGACGTGTCACGCGGATGCGCTTCATCGTCGGCGCGGCGGGCGCGGCTGCTACTGCGGGCGCGTCGTGGGGGGCCAGCGCCTCGCCTGCGGCGACGCCCGCCACCCCGGCCAGCGCGCCCAGCCCGGCGACCGCGCCCACCGACGGACCCGTGGCGGCGGCAGGCGCGGCGAAGGCGGCCACGGGCGTGGCCTCCATTGGCGCGTCGTCGGCAAGCGGCACGGTTGGTGGCACGTACTCCTGCGCGGCGGGCTGCTGCGAGAGCGCAACTTCCGGCGCCAGCAGGAACGACGCATCCGCAGGCGTGTCATCCGGTCCGCGCACGGGCAGCCCCGCAGGCAGGTTGACGCGCACCGGCGTAGCGCCCACCAGCGCGACATCGGCGATCGGAGCGACGGCAGCCTCCGCCGCGTCGGTGACATCGCGCGACGGCGCCGCCAATGCCGCGATCTCAGCGGGCGAAACGTCCGGCTCGGTTGGCGCGTCCATTGCATCCAGCGTAGCCTGTGTGGTCGCGCCATCGGTGGCGTCGCTCGTGTCGGGCGCGCTGGGGGGCGTCAGGCCGGGCGCGAAGAACGATTCCGGCTCACCGACGATGGGCGTTGGCGCCGTCGCCGCTGGGATTGGCGCGGGCGCATCCGGCGTATACGAGCGGTCGTCTTCGATGCTGTCGGTGACGCGATCTCCGCTCTCTTCATGGCGGCGAGTAATGGCTTCCGCGACGGTGAAGCCAGCGGCGCCAGCGGCCAGCGCGCCCAGGCCGAGCGCGGCGGGCGAGACGCCCTCGCCGGTGACATCGGTCGCCGTGACCTCTTCGGCGACGGGCGTGGCGTCGGCGCCTGCGGTCGCGGTCGTCGCCGCCACATCGGTCGCCTCGCCGGGGCCGACGTGCGCCGTCTCTGTGCGGGTGACGCTCCAGTCGTTGGCGCCATCCGCCGGTTGGGTGACGCCCTGCGCCTCCGTCTGGTCGGCCAGCGCGGCGCTGGCGGCGGGTTCGCCGGTCACGGTCGCCTCGGAGGCGCGTACCTCGGCCTCTTTGCGTTCCTCATCTGCGTTCTCGCTGATCTCCATGCGTGACATCGAGGAGAAGTGATCGCTCGCGCCGGGCATGGCGCTCGTCTCGTCGGCCATCGCGCGGGCGTCGGCGACCTCGGCGGCGGTGATAATACCGGCGCCTGCGGGTAGCGCGGAAGCCGCCGACTCCACAGGCGTAGCAGCGCTGCCCGCCGTCTTGCGATCCAACGCCGCGAGTTCGGTTATCGCCGCCGCCTCGGCGCTGGTATCGGAGAGCTTGGCGGCGGCAATCACACGCTCGGCCACCGCAAGGTTGCGCGTATACACCTGCTGATCAATCACCGAGAGATCAATCGCCTCCCAGATCAGCCCAATCAACAGTATCGCAGCGCCGATGAGGTCGAGGATGAGTCCGTTGGTTCCCTGGACGACGAGGCCCGTCACCAGCACGATGAGGCCCGCCAGCGTCAATGCCAGATGCGCCAAACCCTTGCCTATCTCTCCCAGGTAGAACCGATGAGCGCCAAATAATCCCAGGAAGAAACAGAGCAGGAAGGCCGTCGTCGGGTCTTTCGACTCCTTGTGATACGCCGTCTTGATCTCTGATTGGAGAGCGGGTGTAAGGTGTGCGGAGAGTTTTGTGATGTCTACACTCACGCCTCGACCTATCCTTTCGCAACAAACCGCTGAACGTGAGCGAGACGCTCACCAAGAATACGAATAATGCGGGACCGGCCAACATGAAGAGCTGCCGGATGTCGCTTGTGGAAGGCGCCAGGTACCGTGGATGCGACGCGCCTTTGCGCGCCGTGGCGCCTCAGCTTATCGCCGCTATGGCTACCTTAGCATAGTGACGCTTGCGCGTCAATTATCCAACGGGGCGCTTTGACGCCTCATTGGAGTTTTCCCAACTTCCTACTGCGTCGTAGCTCATCGTCTTCATACGCCATCGTCACTCATCATCTTCGCACGACCGACTCACTTTTCGCAACTGTGACAAGTGGGCGTCTTGGCCGGTCGTGGTATAGTGGATGCGCAGGAAGACGCGCGACGCCGCAATCGCTGGCGTGCGCTGGCGTACTCCGATGTACGCAGGCAAGCAGTTGATGACCATCGGTGAGAGTGGGGAAACAACGTTGAGTAGCATACAGGCGACCAGCCCGGCGCCGCCCACGGGCATCGCCGCCCTGGCAGGCGACCTACAGCAGCCGACGGGGCAGGCGGATACCGTCATCATGCGAACCGAGGGGCTGACCAAGCAGTTTGGCGCGCGAACCGCCGTGCGTTCGCTCAATCTCGAGGTGCGGCGCGGCGATGTCTTCGCGTTGCTGGGGCCAAATGGGTCGGGCAAGACGACGACGATCCGCATGGCGCTGGGGCTGATTCTGCCGACCGAGGGGAAAATTTACCTGTTCGGCGGCGATATGAGCGTCACCGATCAGCGCCAACAGGCGTTGCGGCGGGTCGGCGCCATCATCGAGCAGCCGTCGTTTTACCCCTTCCTGTCGGGGCGCGAGAATCTGCAAGGAATCGCGACGTTCTCCGGGCTGGCGCGTGGCGCGGCCACCGATGCGCGCATCGAGGCCACGCTGGCGCTGGTCGGGCTGGCCGCCCGCGCCCGCGACGCCTATCGCAAGTATTCGCTGGGCATGAAGCAGCGGCTGGGTATCGCGGCGGCGCTGCTCACCAACCCCGAACTGATCATCCTGGACGAGCCGACCAATGGCCTGGACCCCGCCGGCGTGGCCGAGGTGCGCGCGTTGATTATGCAGTTGGCCCAGCGCGGCGTCACCATCATCCTATCCAGCCATCTGCTCTACGAAGTTCAGCAGGTGTGTACGCGGGTCGCGATCATCAAAGAGGGTGTGTTGCTGGCGCAGGGCGGCGTGACCGAACTCTTGGGCGTCCAGAATGGCGTGGTCATTGGCTTCGATGACCCCAACGCGCTCTTCCGCGCCGTGCAGGTGATGCAGACGGCCAACCAGCCGTGGTTGCGGGGCGCGCAATACGTGCGGGCGGAGCCGGGCGCATGGGCGCCGCCGGGGGGCTGGCTCTTGCAGGTGGACGCCCCCGCGACCTACACCAGCGCGGTCAACGCGCTACTGACGGCGCAGGGCCTCTACCCCGCCGAGGTGCGCCGCCGCGAACCCAGCCTGGAGCAGTATTTCCTCACACTTACCAGCGGCCCGATGCCGCCGCCAATGCCGCTGCCCGGCGTTCCCGGCGCTTCGGCGCCGCCCTACCTCCCATACGTCCCCGGCGTTCCGGGTACTCCGGGCGTTCCCGGTGAGTCGCCTGCCGCCCCGATGGGGCAAGGCGCAGGCGGCTCACCGGCGCCAACGATTCCCCCGGCGACGCTGCCCGCCGCCGCCTACCCGGCGGCGCCACAACCTACACCGACCGTGCAACCGATGACGCCACTGAATACGCCACTGAATACGCCACCGCAAGGAGACCCGCAATGAGCCTGCAAACCGCGCCCCAGTCGCCCCTGCTGGCGCCGCCCGTGGTCCCCGCGCCCCAGCTCAGCCCCGCGCCAGCAGCCAGTGGTGGCTGGCTGCTGCAAACCGCCCGATTGACCGGGTGGATGCTCTTCCTGGCGCGGCGGCGAGTGATCGGCAAAGTGCTGTTGGGCGTGCTGGTCGGCGTCTTCCTGCTCATCGTCGCCATCACGATGATCATCTACTTTGAGACAGCCAACGCGCCGGTCTCCAGCGGCGGCAATTGTCAGACGATTGTTCAGCCGCAGGGCACACCGTCGTCATCAACGGCGCCTGGCGGTGGCGCCAGCACGACAGTCGTCTGCCAGCAACCGTCGCAGGCGGAGCTACAACAGCAACAACAGGCGCAACAACAGGCGGCGGATGCTGTCCGCGATGCGACGCTCGTCTTCCCCAGCGATCTGGTCGTTGCGGGGACGTATACCACCTACATGGGCGTCTTCCTGATCTGCATCATAGCGGGGGCGCTGGTTGGCGGCGAGTACGGCTACAGCGTGCTGCGACTCTCGATCTCGCGCGGCGTCTCGCGGTCCCAGCACTTCATCGCGCAGTCGGCGGCGCTGGCAATCCTCTCGCTGGGGGTCGCGGCGGTGATGCTACTGCTGGGAACATTGATTGGCGTGACGATTGGCCCGGCGCTGGGCGGCTCGTTGCTGGCGCCCAGCCTGCGCGGCGTCGGCGAGTTGATCACGTATTGGCTGGCGTTGGGCCTCAACCTGTTTGTCTATACCCTGATCGCGCAGTGCTTCGCTACGCTGGGCAAGTCGGCGTTGGCGGGCATCGGCGTCCCCCTGGCGTATCTGCTACTGGAGGTGGTGGCGGGGGCGATCATAACGGCCATTGGGTTCATCCTCTCTGCGGGCAATAATCCCAGCGGCCCGTTCGTCCAGCATATCCCCGACTGGTTCCTGGGGACCAATGTGGGGTCGCTGGTCAAAGACGCCGGGCAGTACCCATACAACCTGGCCTTTGGGACGGCGCCCGTCTCGACGACGCACGCGCTGCTCGTCACACTGGCCTACTGCGCGGCGCTCATCGCCGCCGGCTACCTCGTCTTCCGTTCGCGCGACATCACCGACTGACCGATGTCTGGCGAACCACTGGTCTCCAGACCGGCGCGTGACCTCGCCAGCCTCATCATGGTATGCCACAGGTCGTCGGCAGCGGCAGAGCGTATCCCTACACGCCAGGCCAGCCGTTCTGAAATGGCTGGCATTGGCGCCTTGATCATCCCACGCTATCGCTATATCCGGTGAGAGACACTCCCGCCTGGAAGCAAGTGGTATGCGCGGGGTCACGCGCCGGTCGGGAGCCCAGCGGGACGCCAGGCTCCGGTTCGGCGTTCATTGCGTATCCGGCGCCCATGTGACATTAGCGCTCGCTACGAAAGTTGGCGGTAGAAGATGACAGTGTCGTCATGGGAGCCGTCGGCCTCGACGGTGTAGCCGGGGATGACGCCCACGCGGGTGTAGCCGTGTTGGGCGTAGAGCGCCTCGGCGGGGCTGCCACGCTGTGTATCGAGGACGAGCAGCGTGCGCCCGTCCAGCCGCGCCTCGTCCTCGATGGCGTCGAGCAGCGTGCGCCCGATGCCCTGGCGGCGCGCCGCGAGTGTCACCATCAGCTTCTGGACCTCCGCCCGATGGGCGCCGTTGCGCTTGTGGGCGGGTTCCAGTTGTACGCTACCCACGATGGCCTGCCCCTGGCGCGCGACCAGCAGCACGCGCCGGTCGGCGTCTACGTCGGCGATCACGTCGCGCCAATACTCGGCGGCGGTGGCCTCGGCCAGTGGCGACCAGAAGCCGATGGACGCCCCGCTCTCCACCGTCTCGCGCAGCAGGTGGATCAGGCCCGGTAGCAGCGCCTGGGCCTCGACCGCATCGAGCCGCGTGATGTCCAACGCATGATGCGCCATCGTAATTTCCTCCCGGCGGCGATACGCAGCGACTGATTGCAGGTACTATAGCACGGCGCGCAAAGAACGTGGCGCAACCCAATACGCGGCGGACGACGTATGAGCGCGTCGTCCCCGCGTATTGGGTTGTGTCTCAATGCGAGCCGATCAGTTGCGTAACGGTTCGCTAGATGCCTTCGCCGGGATACTGGCTGTCGTCGGTCTCGGCGTCGGGGGGCATCGGCGTGTCCTGCCAGCCGCTGGCGCTTTCGACGGTGTTGGGCAGGTTCGTCTGCGCATTCGTCGTGCTGGTGGTGTTGGGTTGGCTGGTCATGGGCGCCTGCTGAGCGGCGTCTGCGTCTGCGGCGGCTTGCAGGCCCGGCGCGGCCTGCGGCTCATGCTGATCGCGTTCTTGCATGCTCAGATGGTTGACGGTCCACTGACCATAGTGCTTGACGCGATGGCCACCGTGGGCCTCGATTGTTTGCTGGGCCTGGGCAACGTCCTCAGCCTGCGGCGCATAGACGCTGATCACCGAATGGCCCATCCCGGCCTCATCAGCATAGTCTCTGGCGAAGCCGCTAATGTCATTGGTATCGCCAACGATAAACGAGAGGAATCGCCGAAATGGCCCTTGATGCGCCTCTCGTGTCTGAAATGCCCGCACGGCGTCGGGGCCATGCAACAGCACAATCTCGTCCTCAGCGAACCCAGCGTTACGCAGGTCTTGCACGGCTTGCTCGGCGTCCGCAGGGTTGTCAATTACGCCCACGACCCAATCGTGCGCCTGCGACACCACGTCGGGAACCGAAGGGGGAACGATGGTATTATCTGCCATAGCACTGGCTCCTCTCTCTCCTAAACGACTGCACATATGTCGTCAGCAGTCTTCCTGGGTCTCGCACATAGCGGGCCAATTTTGCACGCCGACCTCGCCAGCAGGCAAACCATTTGGCGCTCGCCATCAACCCGACAATGACGCGCGCGGCGAACCGCAATGGGGGTTGCCGCTTGACACCCATCGTATGCTACGGAAGTGCGACATGTTGCGCTTGCTGCGAGCAGCAAAGGGCTGGCGTAATTTGCGCATGAGGCGAAGGCAGATGACGCCAGGCGCCAGGTGGTTGTGATGTCTCAGGAGAAAGGGCGGCGGACCCATGTGGCCATTCAGGCGGCGCGCATCACAGGTGGTGCAGACGCGGGAACAATTCTTCTGGCTCGGTGGCAGACGGCATGTAGACGCAACGTATCCTTTGCCCAAAGACCTGGGTGAGGTCAATCGGTTGGATTTTCAGCATTTCGTGCTGCGCAACGGCTTCGGCGGGAACTACCTGGCGCCCGTCGAACGGCCACAGGCAATCCTCGATGTAGGGTGTGGCACGGGGCGCTGGGCGATGGAGATGGCGACGCTGTTTCCGGCGGCCAAGGTGACGGGAGTGGACATCGTGGCCCCGGCGGTGGACCGCGAGGCGACGCTGGGCAGCGGCCTGGACCGTCGCCCACCCAACTATAGCTATACCCAGGGCAACGCGCTGGAAGGTCTCCCTTTCCCCGAACGCTCGTTTGACTTTACCCATCAACGTTTGCTGGCGACGGCGATCCCCAAAGATCGCTGGCCCTACGAGGTCGCGGAACTGGCGCGGGTGACGAAGCCCGGCGGGTGGGTGGAACTGGCGGAGCCGGGCTGGCCACAGCACGCTGGCCCCGGCCTCAACACCTTGTGGGATAGCTGGGTGGAGCTGTGCGCGCGGCGTGGCGCGGACTTCCGCATTGGCCCCTCCATCGGCGGGCTGCTGGAATCCGCCGGGCTGCGCCAGGTGACACGCCATGTGAAGGAGTTCCCGATGGGCGCGTATGGCGGTCGCCTGGGCCAGATGTCGGCGACGGACTGCCTGGCGACGGGCGAGGCGTTGCGTGGCCCCACCGTCGGCGCGGGCGTACTCTCGTCGGCGGAGTATGAGCGGCTGATGACGATGGCGCGGGCCGAGATGGCGCAACCCACTGGCACGGCGGTCCTGCCGTTCTACCTCACCTGTGGGCGTCGCGCCGGTACGTAGCCGCCGCGAGTTTTCGTGTGTATGTGACTGAAAGCGAGGCGCAGATGAGTCTCCAGCGACTGATTCCTTCCCCGACCACTGGGAGCCTGGCGGTTCCGTCGCCCAGGCGTTTCTGGTGGCTGCGCCTCGCCAGTTCCAGCGGGCGGAATCCCCAACATACCTTGCATGAGCGAGCGCTTGCGCGCCGGAGCGATTTCATTGCATGGCTCGCGCTCGGGTTGCTGGGGGCGGTGGTGATTATATCACCCATCGCCATCGGCGATGTCCATGCGCTGCTCGTCTATATCGGCTTTGTGCTGGGGCTGGTGGGGGTCATTGCGCTAAATCGCATTGGCCGGGTCTACCTCGCCGGAGCGTTGTTGGTGACGTTCATCAGCGCCGCCATCCTGGCCTATATGGTAAGCAGCCCACTGGGGTTGACGCTTGGCCAGCTCCCGAACTACGACATGCTGGCCGTCGGCGTGGTGGTGGCCGCCACAGTCTTGCCGCGCTGGGCGGCGTTTGTCGTCGCCGCCCTCAATTCGGTGGCGATTATTGTGGATTACCTCGTACAGCCGCACAATCTCAACCTGATTGTTGACGCCGATCTGTATCCCAGCCCACTCGTGCAGACGCTCTCACTGGTCTCGCGCCCGATCGCCTTCGAGTTCCTGTTGGCGGTGGTGGCCTACCTCTGGGCGCGCGGGATGGAGCGCGCCATCGAGCGCGCCGAGCAGTCCGATGAGATCGCGGCGCTCAAACAACGTGAGCTAGAAAACGCCCGCGCGCTCCAGGAGGGGGCGCGCTACCTGCACCAGACGCTGAACCAGTGGGCGCAGGGCAACCTGCGTCCGCGTGTCCCGGCGATGCCGGAAGAGAGTTTGCAGCAGGTGGGCGACGACCTGAACCAATTCATCGGGCGCTTCAGTACCTACTTGCAAGCCGATTTCCAACTCCGGCGCGCGGATGCGGAGATGCAGCGGCTGGCCGAGGCGCTGCACAGCTACGCTCAGGGACGCCCAACCGTCTGGCCCGCCCCGACGGGGACGCCGGTAGACCAGGTGATCGAGGCGCTACGCCCGCTCATCCCCGACGCAAGTGGGCGACCACGGGATGATCACTGGCCGGGATAGCGCCAGATGCGCAGTTGCTCCAGCAGGCGCCCACGACGTCGCTTCACCTCGCCCAGTGAGATGCCGAGCTTCAGCGCTTGATCTTCCAGCGTCTTCAGTTCTTTATCGACGTTGAGTTCGCGTTGATAGTAGAGGTAGTGGAGCGTGGCGAAGAGCGCGAAGGCGACAAGGGCGACCACCCACGGCTCGGCGACCGACGAGAGCGGCAGCAGCGTCGCATGCTTATACGCCACCCAGAGCTGGTCGCCCAGCAGCGCCGCCACCGCGAAGCACGCGCTGCCCAGCAGCGCGATGGGGTACGTCACGAACGAGGTGTCGCTGCTGGGACGCTCGCCCGATGGGATAGTGGAGAGCCGCCAGCGAAACGCCTGCTCGATCTGCGGTATCTTCTCCATAAACTGACTGATGTAGAACTCCTTGATGACGTAGCTGGTGATGATGCTATCACGTAGCGATTGGCGCAGATGGATCAGCCGCACGAAGAAGGTGAGGCTGAGCAGCCCACCGACGGTCAGCAGCGCCACCGCCAGTGGTTGCCAGGGGGTATGCGTGCTCTCGCCGATCTGATAGAGCGCGCCCAGGCCAGAGATCAACGCGCCCATCAGCGTGAAGTAGAAGTTGAAGATGCGCTCGCGGTTCTCATAGACCTGGTACGCCGTCAGCCCGGCGTAGTCGAATTCTTTGAGCAGGATGCTCTCGACCCGTAGCGAGGTATCCAGCCCCGCGCCGGGGCCGCTGGCGCCGGGCGCACTGGTGGGCGTGATCGGCGCGGGCGCAAGCATATGGGGGCGTCCCGTGGGGTCAGGTGGTTGGGGATTCATGCAGCGGACTCCTCTATCGGTGGGCAAGAACGGAGAAGGTCGGGCGCCAGCGGCGGATATCACGAACAATTGCCGGATGATAGCATGCGGCAGCCCAGGGTGCCGCACGACGCGGCGCCC
>Ga0307374_10003984_pt1 | contig 24917 bp, 26 predicted proteins | sample OX3MG_FD_202532 | JGI IMG/M metagenome (GOLD analysis project Ga0307374, IMG submission 202532) | Soil microbial communities from Risofladan, Vaasa, Finland - OX-3 | ecosystem: Environmental > Terrestrial > Soil > Coastal area > Acid sulfate soil | place: Finland: Risofladan, Vaasa | collected...
TCGCCTTCGGTGATGCCTGCTTCTTCGGCTCGACCGGCGCCATCCATCTCAACCAACCCATCGTGGGGATGGCCGGCACGCCGGACGGCAAGGGGTACTGGCTGGTGGCCTCCGACGGCGGCATCTTCGCCTTCGGGGACGCCGGCTTCTTCGGCTCGACCGGCGCCATCCATCTCAACCGGCCGATCGTGGGAATGGGTGGTGCCTGACGAGCCGGGCCGCGCATCGGGAAGCCGGCCTGAGGGTGCTTGGCGTTCCCACGCGATATCAGGCGGCAGCACGCCCACGCCGGACCCGCAGGGGACTAATATCGTCACCGTGACGGAATCAGCCCATACACATCGGTGCGGCTGGTGTGGCCGGCCGTTATCCAAACAACCGGGTGCCGGTCGTCCACGACGATTCTGCAGCCCGTCGCACCGTCAACGGGCATACGAGGCGCGTCGAAGGGCCGATGCGCTCCACGTACCGCCCGGGCAGGTGATCGTGGCCGAGAAGGAACTGCACCGGTTGCGCGACCGTCTCTACCGATTGGAGGCAGCCGTCGAAGACGTCGACGCCGATCTGGCCGGTTCTCATGGTCCGAAGGCCTACCAGACCGCCTTCGAACATCTCTACGAGGCGGCCAAGGACCTGACCGGGGTGGTGGTAGAGCCAGTCAGGGAGTAGCGGCTCGAGCCGGGAGCGACCCGGCCGGGCTCTTTCCCTACCGCCGATAATGTATATTATGTCAACTTAGTAGATCGGATCGACCCAGGTCCGGGTAACGGGACGGTCGGTACTCCACCCGAGTTGGACGTCAGCCGGCGGGGAACGTCGTCATCTGACCCATGGCGCAGAGAGGGCCAACGCCGGCAGCTCGTCGGTCAAGATGGGCAGGTGAGCAGATATACGTTCGGCGATGACGGGTCGGCGTTCGAGCGGCTGGGTCTGGTGGCGAAAGCCTACGAGCCACCGTCTCGTGGGTGGTCCGGCAGCTGAGTCTCCACCCTTGAGATCCAGGGGTCGCCCCGCATGAGCCGACGCCGCCGCGCCCCCGGATGGCGGATGGGTGGGCAGCTACTCTTCGCAAGGCGTGCAGTCAGTCGGCGCTTTTTCGGGCAAACATCCAGTACGCCAGTGATCCGGTGAGATTGGAGCTGGCGATCCACCAGAGCCACTTTGGCCCACGGACTTGGTCAGGAGTGCGACCCCGCAGGTCGCGCCACATGTGCGGCGTCACCACGGCCCACACGGCCAGGGCCACAACCACGATCACGACCTTCCGGTGGCTGCGATCCATCTGGTGATTATGGCAAGAATCGCGACCATCTGTGAGCCCGACACGGACTCGCCAACCGGAGGGCCCTTGTTTGGCTCCCACCGGCACGGTCCGCCTCCCAACCGGCTCTCCATCGGACAGCCGGAGCGGCCCCGGGCATACACTGGAGAAGGCACGCGACCAGGATGCCGTCGGTACGTCGAGGAGGAGTTATGCCCGAAATCATCGAATTTCCGAAGTCAATGGTGTTCGACTCGGTCGAGGAAGAACGGCTCCACCGCAAGCAGCGCCTGGCCGCCGGATTCCGCCTGTTCTCCAAATTCGGATTCGACGAGGGAGTGGCCGGCCACATCACCGCCCGAGATCCCGAACGCCTGGACCATTTCTGGGTCAACCCATTCGGCGTGCACTTCGGGCACATCCGGGTCTCCGACCTCCTCCTGGTGAATCACGAGGGCACCGTTGTCGAGGGTGACAGGCCGGTCAACACCGCCGCATTCGCCATTCACTCCCAGGTCCATGCCGCCCGCCCCGACGTGGTGGCGGCCGCCCATGCCCATTCGATCTACGGCAAGTCCTGGGCCACCCTTGGCAAGCCCCTCGATCCCATCACCCAGGATGTCTGCGCCTTCTACGAGGACCACTCGGTCTTCAACGACTACACCGGAGTGGTCCTCGACATCGAGGAAGGCAAGCGGATCGCCCACGCACTCGGAGAGAACAAGGCCACCATTCTCCGGAACCACGGCCTCCTCACCGCCGGCCACTCGGTGGACGAGGCGGTGTGGTGGTTCATCACCATGGAGCGTTCCTGCCAGGCCCAGCTGTTGGCCTCCGCCGCCGGAGAGCCGGTCCTCATCGATCCGGAGATGGCCAAGATGACCCACGACCAGGTCGGATCGCATCTGGCCGGGTGGTTCAGCTTCCAGCCCCTCTTCCAGCGCATCGTGCGGGAGCAGCCCGACCTGCTCGACTGACCCTCGACCCCGGCGACCAGGGCCTGACCCTGATCTGACTTTCGATTCGAGTCTGTCTAGCCTCACCCGGGTGCCGCCACGACGCCTCGTTCGATTGTTGCCTACGACGATCCCGGCAGCACTGGCGATAGCGCTGGCTGTCATCGCGCTGGCCGGGTGCGCATCGGACCCGGCACCCGGACCCCCGTCGGCGTCGCAGGGCATCGTCCAGAACCGTGCCGTCCCGTCCATTCCGCTGGTGAATCAACACAATGAACCGATGACCCTGGCCAGTTTTCGGGGGAAGACGGTGATCCTGGCCCCCATGTTGAGCCTGTGTCAGGAGGTTTGCCCGCTGACCACCCAGAACCTGTCCCTCGTCCAGCAGGCGGTCGACAACGCCGGGCTGGCCGAGCAGGTGGCGATCGTGGAGTACTCGATCGACCCGCAACGGGACACACCAGCACGATTGGCCGCCTACGCCAAACTCACGGGTGCCTCCTGGACGTTCCTTACCGGCGACCCGGCCAACGTGACGGCCATGAACTCGTTCTTCTACGTGGAGGCCCAGAAGGTGGCCGAAGGCTCACCTCCCCAACTGGACTGGTGGACCCACCAGCCCCTCACGTATGACGTCGACCACACGGACGGATTCTTCATCATCGACCCGGGCGGGCACGAGCGGTTCGCCACCGCCGCCACCCCCGACGTCACCTCCCACACATTGCCCGCCGCCCTCAACGGCATGCTCGACACCCAGGGCAAGCAGAATCTGAATGACCCGGCCATCAACGGGCAGACCTGGACCGTCCCCCAGGCCCTGGCCGACCTCGGGTGGATCGTGCATCGCACCATCCCCGCCGCTACCTGATCGGCTACGGCTCGTCTGGAGTAATGATCACCACCGGGATCTCCCGGTCGGTGTTCCGCTGGTGGACGTCATACCGGCCGATCGCCCCCGGATGGAACAGTGGTGCCATACCCCGATTGGTCCGGTTGATCAGCGGCCACAGACGGGCACGCTCCTCGGGGCCGGCCACCCGGGCGGTGGCGCTCACCACCTCACGCCCCAGGCGGACCTTGACCCGCGGTTCAGCCTGAAGATTCAACAGCCAGGCCGGGTGGTGGTCGCTCCCCCCGTTGGACGCCACCACGACCACGTCGTCACCATCGCGGTAGTAGGTGAGCCCGTGGGTCCGGGCCTGGCCGGATCTCCGGCCGGTGGTGGTGAGGAGCAAGGCCGGGACCCGGTTGGAATGCTTGCCGATCCGGCCGTCGCTGCGCTCGTAGACGTAGGCGTGGAACTTTAGGTACGGCCCGACGAACCGGGTGCTGAAGGTGCCCCCTTTCATGACGGCGGTGGCCTAGTTCTCGGTGCGAGCGTCGAAGGTCGGGATCAGGGTTCGGGCTGCCCGAGCCTCATCGACCCGCCGCACCGGAGTATTGCGGGGAGCCTCGGCCATCGATCCGGATGGAAGCGCATTGGCTTCTTGCGCGATCAGCTCGAGCGCCTGGGCCAGCGCTTCGAGCGTCTGGGGACTTTCCGTTTCGGTGGGCTCGATCATCAGCGCCTCCTCGACGATGAGGGGGAAGTAAACGGTCGGCGAATGGAATCCCTCTTCGAGAAGCCGCTTGGCGATATCGAGGGCCCGCACGCCGTGGGCGTGTTTGAGATTGCGGGACGACAACACGACCTCGTGCATACACTGGCGATCGAACGGCACGTCGTAGGTGCCGGACAGCCGCCGGCGGATCCAGTTGGCGTTGAGCACAGCGATCTGGGCCACCTTCTGCAACCCGTCGCCCCCGTTGACCAGGATGTAGGCCAGCGCCCGGGCCAGGACCAGCGTGTTGCCGTGCCAGGAGTGCATCCTTCCGATCGAGTGCTCCGGCGTCATCCACCGGTAGACGTCGGTCCCCTCCGCACCGTCGACCAACCGCTCAGGGCGGGGCCCGGGGAGGAACGGCACCAACCGCTCGGACACCGCCACCGGACCCGCTCCGGGACCCCCTCCCCCATGGGGGGTTGCGAACGTCTTGTGCAGGTTCATGTGGACGATGTCGAATCCCATGTCGCCGGGTCGGACCACACCCAGAATGGCGTTGAGGTTGGCGCCGTCGTAGTAGAGCAGACCACCGACCTTGTGCACCTCGGCGGCGATGGCGGCGATGTCCTCTTCGAACAGCCCGAGGGTGTTCGGGTTGGTCAACATGATGCCGGCCACATCCTCGTCCAACACCGAGGCCAGTGCCCCCATGTCCACGCAACCCCGAGCATCGCTCGGCACCGTCACCACCTCGTAGCCGCCGAGGGTGACCGAGGCCGGATTCGTCCCGTGAGCGGAGTCGGGAATGATCACCTTGTGCCGGGGCGCCCCCTGGGCATGGTGCCATGCCCGCATGAGTAGCAGCCCGGTCAACTCACCCGATGCCCCCGCGGCCGGTTGCAGGGTGGCGGCGGCCATGCCGGTGATCTCGCACAGGGTCTCCTCCACCTCGACCATCAGGCCGAGCCAGCCCTGGGTCAGGGATGCCGGTGCCGCCGGGTGGACCCCGGCCAGCCCGGGTAGGGCCGCGACCGCGTCGCAGACCTTGGGGTTGTACTTCATGGTGCACGACCCCAGCGGGTAGGCGCCCAGGTCCACCGAGAACTGGCGGTGGGAGAGCCGGGTGAAGTGCGCCACCAGATCCCGCTCCGACACCTCGGCCAGGGGCACCGGTTCTGACCGGGCGTGGACGCTCGGGATCAGCTCTTCCAGATCGAGCTCGGGGACGCCCGTCGTCCGAAACGACCACGATTGGCGACCAGGATGGGAGAGTTCGAAGATCGTCGGCTCCGTGTCCCGCCCGAGCAGCGGCGCGCTGGTGGCCTTGCCCCCGGGGGCGGCCGGGCCGAGCAACTGGTTTGACCCGCTCATGACGCCACCACCTTGGCGAATGCGGTCACATAGGCGTCGATCTCATCCCGGGTCCGGCGTTCGGTCACCGCGATCAGCAGACCGTGGTCGCCGTCGTGGAACTCGCTCCCGAGAGGGATCCCGGCCAGGAAGCCGGCATCGGCCAGCCGTTCGACCACGGTGTCGGCCGGGAGCGGGGTCCGTACCGCGAACTCGCGGAACACCGGGGCAGTCGCATACGGCTCCACGCCGTCAATGGCCAGCAGCGCATCGCGGGTGTACCGGGTGGCCCGGGCGCAACGGAGGGCGAGGTCGGCCAACCCGGCCGTCCCCAGCCAGGCCAGCTGGATGGCCGCGGTCACCGCCATCAGGGTCTGATTGGTGCAGACGTTCGAGGTGGCCTTCTCCCTGCGGATGTCCTGTTCTCGCGCCCGAAGGGTGGTCACATAGGCGCGTCGATCGTCGAGGTCCACCGTCTCACCGACCAGCCGTCCCGGAAGGCGACGCACCTGTGACTGGGCACAGGCGAACAGGCCGAGATACGGGCCACCGAAGCCGAGGGCGGTCCCGAACGCCTGCCCCTCCCCCACCACCACATCCGCGCCCCACTCCCCCGGCGACTTCAGCACCCCCAGCGACACCGGATCGGTGGCGACCACCAACATGGCGCCGACGCGGTCGCACACCGACCGGGCGGCGGGAATGGCCTCCAGACACCCGAGATAGTTCGGGTAGCCAACCACCAGCACGCCGGGCCGATCGTCAGCCGTCGGGTCGGCCTCCGGCCAAGCGGTGACACCGTCAACCAGCTTGACCGTGTGAAGCCGATGACCGGTTCCCGCCGCGCAGGTGGCCAGCATCTGGCGCCAGTGGGGGTGGACTCCTTCCGACACCCAGACGGTGTTCCGCCCCGAGGCGGCTACCCCCAAGTTCACCGCCTCCACCGTGGCGCTGGCTCCGTCGTAGAGCGAGGCGTTGGCCACCGGGAGCCCGAACAGCCGGGCGATCATGGTCTGGAATTCGAACACCGCCTGCAGCACCCCCTGGGCGACTTCAGGCTGGTAAGGCGTATAGGAAGTCATGAACTCGGACCGGCCGGCCAGGGCCTTGGTCACCGCCGGGATCTCGTGGTCGTAGGCCCCACCACCGGCGAAGCACAGCAGTCGGTCGCTCCGGGCCTGGTTGCGCCGGGCATAGTCATGCAGGTGGGCGAGCACGTCCGGTTCGCCGGCTCCATCGGCCAGCTCCAGTCCCCGCTGGAGCTTGAGCGCCCCGGGCACCTCGGCGAAGAGCTCGTCGATGGTGGAAAGCCCCAAGAAGCCGAGCATGCTGGCGATCTCGTCTTCGGTGTGCGGGATGTAGGTGCCCACGGTCTTGGTCGCTCCTTGGGTGCTCGGTGTCGGTGGTGGCGAGGGAACTAGCTGCTGGTGGCCCATTGCCCGGCTCGAACGAACGGTGTCTTCACCACCGTGGCCTCCGTGGTCCGGCCGCGCTGCTCGATGGTAACGGTTGTCCCCGGGGCCGTGTCCGACGTGGTGTCCACCAGAGCCAGGGCGATCCCGTGCTCCAGCATCGGGGAGAAGTTGCCGCTGGTGACCATCCCGACCCGGGCGCGGCCTTTGGTGACCGGAGATCCTTCCCGCGGCGGCTGCCGGCCCGCGGTGGTCATGCCGACGAGACGGCGACGAGGACCGGCTTCTTTCTCGGCCAGCAGGGCATCCCGCCCCCGGAACGTGTTCTTGTCCCAGCCGACGACCCAACCGAGACCCGCCTGGAGGGGGGTGATCCCCGGGCCGAGCTCGTGCCCGTGGAGAGGAAGGGCGGCCTCCAGGCGAAGGGTGTCCCGGGCCCCGAGGCCGGCTGGCTGCACTCCGGTGGCGAGAATGGCCGACCAGAGCGACGGTGCCGTTTCGGCCGGGACCGCGCATTCGACGCCGTCCTCACCGGTGTAGCCGGTACCGGCCACCAGACAGGGCACCCCCTCCCACTCGAAACCGGCCACGGCAAAACGGGGAACCGCGGCGGCACCCGGGGCGATGGTCCCCAGCCGGGACCGGGCATTCGGCCCCTGGACGGCGATGATGGCGCGGGAGGCGGTGGTGTCCTCCCCGCCGATGGCCTCGAGCACCCGGGCGGTGTTGGAGGCGTTGGGCATCACGTCGAACACCTCGTCCGAGATCCACCAAACGATGATGTCGTCGACCACCGAACCGTCGTCCTCGGAGAGGAGGTGGGTGTACTGGGCCCGACCCGGTCCGACCCGCCGGAGGTCGTTGGAGAGGGCGCCCTGCAGGCGGTCGAAGGCGCCGGGGCCGGTGACCCGGACGGTGCCCAGGTGGCTCACGTCGAACGCCACCGCGTCGGTCCGGCAGGCCCGGTGCTCGGCCAAGGTCCCGCCCGGGTAGGACAGGGGCATCTCCCACCCGCCGAAGCCGACCAGCTTGGCTCCCAGCCCGAGGTGGGCGTTGATCAGTGGGGTATGGCGCAGGGGAAGGGCGGAGTCCGCCGAGGCGTCATTCACGCCGAAAGGCTACTGGAGGGCCAACGGGGGCGATCACGCCGAACGAACGGTTCCCCACTCCCCGGGCCCACCTCCGGCCAGCCCGTACTTGGCCAGCAAGGCCAGGGTGTCCCGTTGGTAGAGGATCTTGATCCGGACATCCGGATATAACTCGCCCATCCGTCGGACCTTGCGGTTCTTCTTGGTGACATGCCGCTGGTTGAGGGTGGTCAACTCCACGAACAGACCCAGATCGGGAAGCCAGAAATCCGGGCGAAAGCCGGTGGTGGTCCGTCCGTGGTCGTCCCAGTGGAGGGAGAACTCGACCGGTTCGTACTCCCAGGAGACGTCATAGAAGTCGAGGACGCGGGCGAAGCGTCGTTCCGATTCGTGGGCGAACCGGGTTGCGCCAGTCCGTGACCGATGTTCCAACCTCGAAGTCGCCAGGCTCAACGTTCGGCAGCCTCGGCATCGGCCAGATAGGCGGCAGCCGGATGGCGGGAGGGCCGCCCCGCCGGTGTCGGCAACTGGATCTCTACGATGGCAGCTTCGAGCTCCTCCACCACCCCGGAGAGGGGAAGAATATTGAACACGCCCTGTCCACCGGCGAGAAGGTCGACGACCTCTCCGTTGGAGCGGGCCAGGACCGAATGGGACCCAGCCAATACCAACTGCGCGGAGGACAGGTCGGCGCCCAGGTCACGTCGGAGGCACTCCACTGCCTGCCGGGCCTGCTGAAGCTTGAGCCCGGCATCCAGGAGGCGCTTGATGACCTTCAGCTCGATGACGTCCCCGTAGGAGTAGCGACGCTGGGTCCCGCTCCCGTTGGCATCGGTGATGGAGGGGCGCAACAGACCGGTGCGGGCCCAGTAATCGAGTTGTCGATAGGTGATGCCGACCAGCGTGCACACCTGGGGCCCCCGGAAGCCCTCTTCGAGGGCGGCACCGTTCTTGCTCGAGTCCACCTGCGTTCCTCCACCTCGATAAGAGGTTGACCATGCTCCGACAGATAAACGTCAACCTGGGGGTAAGGGTACCACACCGGCGTAATTACGTCGGTGTGATCAGGGAAGCAGGGCCAGGACGCTGTTCGCATGGCCGACGGGCCGAGGAGGGCCGGCTCCGGATTTGGACCATCCGACCCCGGCGACAATGATCGGGCCATGACAGTCGTGAAGATCAACGCCATCACCGTGCGGGAGGGGTCGGGCGATGAGCTGGCCCGCCGCTTTGCCGACCGGGCCGGCGCGGTCGACCACGCCGACGGCTTCGAGGGGTTCGAGCTGATGCAGCCGAACGATGATCGAGGTACCTGGTTGGTGATCACCCGGTGGAGGGACGAGGACGCGTTCAACGCCTGGGTGACGTCGCCGGCGTTCGCCCACGGGCACCGGGGTCCGACCGAAAAGAGGGGGACGGATCCTGAGGGTGCCGCTCCCCCACCGGTGGGAATTCATAGCGAGTTGTGGTCCTACGTGGTTGTCGATCTCTCACCGCCGGCATGATCGGCGCACCTCCGGGCGGTGCGGCAGTTCCCCTCCATGTGCGGTCCATCGAGTACCAAGCGTTCGACGAAGGCGACCAACTGACGATCATCGGTCGCTTGCGCGACACCCGTCCGTGGGCGGCCGATGGAAGTTCGGTGCACCACGTCCACGACATGGAACTTCGGGTGACCGTGCGAATCGATGACCTGACCATCACCGAGTCGGACGCGTTGATGCATGTCTTCCCGCATAGCGAGTGTCCGGGGATCGTCGGTGCCTTCCGGGCGCTGGCGGGCCTCCAGGTCGGCCGGGGCTTCACCCGCCACGTCCAGGATCGCTTTGGTGGACCCAAGGGGTGTACCCACCTCGAGCACCTGGCCCGATCGCTGGGACCGGTGGTGGTGCAGGCGGTCACCTCGAAGCGTGCACTGGCGAGGGCCCGGGAGGGATCGGACGATCCGGTGATCGGCACCGCCAGCCCCTGGGTCCGAAACTCCTGTCATGTCTGGGCCGAAGGGGGGATTGCCGAACAGAAGATGGCTGCCGGATGGCGACCGGGTGTCGGCGCCTATCCGAGCCCGTCGCTGGAGGAGATCATCGAAGCCGGTGGTCCTGGTCCCGCCGACCGATGAGGCCGGCGTTCCGGTGGTCGTCCCGAGGGTGTCTCGGCGGCGGCGCGCTGGTGCTCGCCAGCGTCCTGAGCGCCTGCAGTGTCGCTCCCGGTGCTGCGGTGCGGGCACCCTATGGCGGTGCGAAGCCGAGCTTGCAGAGCGGTCCGGCTGACGAGATCAAAATTGGGAACGTGTCGGGACTGGGTGGGGTACTGGTGGATGGGAAGGGGTTGACCCTCTACCAGTTCGCCGCTGACATCCAGGGCGCACCCTCGAAGTGCGTCGGTCTCTGTGCGGTGCAATGGCCTCCCCTCACCCTGCCGCCGGGCACCGAGGCCCCGATTGCCGGACCCGGGGTCAAGTCCGGGCTGCTGGGCACCGCCTCCCGACCCGACGGTTCGATCCAGATCACCTACAACGGTTGGCCCCTGTACACCTGGCCACAGGACACCGCGCCGGGCCAAGCCACCGGCCAGGGTCTGACCAACCTCGGCGGGCGCTGGTGGGTCGTCAATGCCGCCGGAGATGGGGTCCACACGCCCTAGCCATCCCGCCGGTGCGGACCCCGACCCCTGAAGGCATGATGGGGCCATGAAGCCCGGTCTCCAACCAGGCAGGTCTCGCTGGTCGATCAACTCGACCGACTCCCTGCTCTCGATCAACTCGAAAGGATCGGTCCTCTCCATCGGATCGGTGGGATCGATCCTGTCCATCGGTTCCATCGGATCGGCCCTCTCGGTGGCGTCGGTGGGGAGCTTTCTGGGGGCCGCCTCGCTGCTCTCGGCATGTTCGGCCCTGTCGGTGATGTCATGGAGATCATGGAAGTCGGTGTTCGGAGACGGTTCGACCTAGGAGCCCGGCCTCCCTCGGGAACCCGGATGACTAACCGGAGTCGGCGCCAAGCCAGCCCTTCTTGCGGAAATAGATGGCCAGGGCCACCGCGCAGACGACTTCGAAAATGATGGCGAAGATGACGAATGCCCATCCGGTGGTGATCCGGGTGACCAACCAGGCGAAGTTCTGACCGAAGAATCCGGTGACGAAGGTGAGGGGCAGGAAGATGGTGGCGATGATGGTGAGTTGCTTCATCACCACGTTGAGCCGGTTCGAGACGGTGGAGAGGTGCGTGTCGAGAGCTCCGCTCAGCAGGTCGCGGTAGCCGTCGACAAGGTCACCGATGCGGATCAAATGGTCGTAGATATCCCGCAGGTACCGCTGGCCTTCGTCGGTGACGCCGGGGATGGTGGTGACGCCGGAAATGATGGCGGCGAACATGTCTCGTTGCGGAGTGACAACTTTCCGGACCGAAATCAGGTTGCGCTTCAGGTCGAATAACGTCCCGAGTTGGCGATCGGTGGGATTCATCAATATGGCGTCCTCGAGGTCGTCGATCTGCGTGTCGAACCTGTCGAGAAATGGGAAGAAGCTGTCCACCAGATTGTCGATCATCACATAGAGCACAGTGAATTGGGGTGTCACCACCTGGTCGGGGCTGCGTCTCCCCAACCGTTGGTGTAAGGAATCCAACGCCGGACAGCCGCCCCGGTGCACGGTGATCACGTAGTGGTCGGCGATGATGAAATGGACCTCGAGTGTTCCCTCGCCGTCGAGGCCGGCTCCATGGACAACCAAGTAGGTGAAGTTGTCGTAGTCCTCGACTTTGGGGCGCTGACCGAAGTGCTGGGCATCGTCGGCGGCCAAATGGTGAATGTGGAAGGACGTGAGGAGAACGTCGTGAGCTTCGTTGTCGACCCCGTCCAGATCGAGCCAAAAGAAAGCCTCGGAGGCCATGCTCTGATGGATCAAGTCCCGGGTGGCCGTCACCGTGTTGCCGTCGCGGGTCAGGGTTCCCTGCATGGATCGATTCTGTCGTGTCTTCCCGGGTGGTACGGGGATGGTCCTTCGAAGGCGTCAGCCCATCGAGCCTCAGTCGATCCGGGTGAGGTGCTTCCGAAAGTTGTGACCGTTCCTGGCGTACTCGCCGGCCGAGAGTTTGATCAGGGCTGCATCCGACTTACCGAGTTTGATGACGGCCGGTACGCCTACCGCCAGCGATTCGGCCGGAACGATCATGCGGTTGGGAACGACAGCGTTGGCGCCGACCGTGGCGCCGGACTCGACGACCGCGTGATGCAGCACCACCGAGCCCGATCCGACCAGGCAATGGTCTTGGAGGGTGCACCCTTCGAGGTGAGCCAGGTGGCCGATTACGCAACCATTCCCGACGATGGTGGGGAATCCGGGACCGGCGTGGATGACGGTCCCATCCTGCACCGATGAGCGGGCACCGATGGTGATGGTGCCGTAATCCCCACGTAGGACCGCGCTCGGCCATATGGTCGACTCGGGCCCGATGGTCACGTCCCCAATGACCACGGCATCAGGATGGACGTACGCGAGTGGGTCGACGTTGGGAGTCAGATCGCCTAGTTGGTAGATGGCCATGGCGTGACCCTAGCGAAGCGCGCTCAGGTCCAGCGCGCCCTCCCGCCACTGGCGGCACACTCTCTGCGCATCGTGGATCGTCCTCGGGGCGCCCCCAGCCGCTTCTCTTACGATCGTCGGCGGCGGGATCCCTGGAGCCCGAGCGCTCGGAGAAATGATCCGGTGACCGAGTTCGTCTTGCGGTAAACGGCGCGCCGGGCATACCGCTTCGCCCCACCCTCTAGCCCGCCATGCTCTACGGCTTCGACGTTGCCGAGATCGCGGGCGGCCCGGTAGAACTGGCTGCGGAACGACTTCCTACGGGCCATGACGCCTCCTCTTCGGTGCAATCGGTCTACTACATCACATCGTCGGCCCCAAGGCCCGGCGCTGGAGATTCGGCTCGCCATCGGCCCGGTAGTTGCAAACCTGATGGCGCGGGCATCTCTCTTTGACTAGCTTCGGCGTTGAGACAGGTCGTCGGTGTAAGCGGAACACGTTCCGCGGCGTCTGGTTCTCAAAATGGGGGTGGCCCGGTATGGGCACACATCGATCGAGCTGGTTGCGTTTCCTACGGGTACTCCTTGTGCCGTTGGCAGCAGGTCTGCTGTTGGCCGCCTGCAGTTCGAGTAGTCCGAGTTCGAACGCGGGTTCGTCCACCACGACCTCCGCCTCCGGTTCGACAACATCGTGTGTCAGCGACCCGGCCAAGGTGATCATTTCGGCGCCGGGCGGCCCTTCGATGACATCGGCGCTCCCGGCGTCCCTGGTGACGAGCTTGAATGACGCCGCGCAGTCCTCGTTCAAGGCGGCTGCCGCGCCGGGAGCCATTGTCGGTGTGCATTCCCCCCAGGGAACCTGGACCAGCGCCTACGGTCTCGCCGACCCAACCAACGGGACGCCCATGACCACCGACATGCACATGCGGATCGGTTCCGTCACCAAGACCTTCACCGGCACCCTGATCCTCCAGCTAGCTCAGGAGGGAAAGCTGTCGTTGAACGACACCATCGACAAGTACTATCCCGGCATCCCCAACGGGAACAAGATCACCCTCACGATGCTGGCCAACATGACAAGTGGGATTTCCAGCTACTTCACCCCCAAGTTCTTGGACCAATACTTCGGTCATCCTGACACCGTATTCACTCCGGATGAATTGGTCGCTGACGGCGTGGCCGCATCTCCGATTTTCGACCCCGGTGCGAAGTTCAACTATTCGAACACCAATACCATTCTCCTGGGCAAGGTCATCGAGAAGGTGACTGGGCAACCGTTCCAGGATGTTCTCCAACAGGGGATCCTGGGGCCGCTCGGCATGACGAACACCTCGTTTCCAACCGTCTCGCCAGCGATTCCTGCCCCCTATCCCCAGGGATACACGCTGCAGAGCACCACGAAGATCACCCAGCCGGTCAACGCCACCAACTGGAGCCCGTCATTCGGGTGGTCGGCGGGAGCCATCATCTCCACCTTGCAAGACTTGTTGGTCTACGACCAGGCGGTCGCCACCGGTCAGGGCATCCTGTCACCCGCAACCCAGACCCAGCGCCTCGACTCCTTTCCGGCTCCTGCCGGGTACGGGCTCGCCCTGGGATGCATCGATGGGTGGATCGGTCACACCGGCGAGCTTCCCGGTTTCAACACCGCCCTCTACTACGACACGACCTCGGCAACCTCGGTTGTCGTCTTGGTCAACAGTGACATTCCTTCGGGCAACTGCTCCGAGTCGCCCACGCTGATCGACAATCCAAGCGACATCCCGTGTTCATCTCCGGCGACCCGGGTGTTCGTCGCTTTGTCGAAGGCACTCGGACACCAGTTCGAGCCGCTACCCGCGAAGTAGGGAGCCTGCTCCTTCTCGAAGAACACTGATCGTTCATCTCACCGATAGGCAGGACGCCGGTGGCGAACAACATTGGGGCACCTTGGGAAACCGCGGCGGCAAGCGGCGCCAGAAGTGTCTGGCCCGCGGTGAGTCTAGGGGCCCACTGCGGCAAGGACGTGACCCGAACGCACCAGGGCAACCGTCGTGCCCGGCGTCTTCGTGAACGGCGCAGCCTGTGCCTGGAACACCGATGGGGATGCACCGGTTGCACCGGCCACTGCGTTGATGGCTGTCAATTCGGTGCCCTCCTCGGACAGGGCACTCTGCAACAGCTCCGTGACCTGCCCGCCTTGGGTCTCAAGCAGGGCGTGGTTCTGGTTCTCGACACTTTGCCGCACAGTAAAGAACCCGCCGACGCTGAGAGCTACGACGACGACAGCGACCAACATCGACAGCGGCGAAACGAATGGACGCTCTCTGGCCATCAAGCCCCCCACAACGCCTGGCCGCTTCTTCACCCTCAACGAAAACCACCGTTGATGGCGTCGTGGTGGCCGCCGGGAAGGGTCCGCGCATTGAACACATCGCGGTTGGAATCGACGGGTGGAAATGGTGCTACACGATCGCCAACCCAAATTTAGGTCCCTTCTGGGGCCGAATGACCGGTAACGGATCGCGGGTCGCATCGATCGCACGATCAGCCGTGCCGCCGACTTGCGTTCAGCAACACCGCCTGACGATCACCCAGTCATCGGATGTTCGTTGCAATCCTGCGGTCGAACTCGGGTGTGATTGAAGCGACCGGGGTCGAGTCATATCCCGAATGCCGGCAACCTCAGATTGTGCCCAGCGTTCTGTGGCACTCTTGACGTAAGGATTGGTGGGCTTCATGAACGATCACACAGCAGACGAGACACCTGAGCAACCTGGCAAGTCGGGTAGCGACCGGGATCGAATCGCCGAGAAGCGGGACCGGCTTTCTGTGAAGGTCGACGATCTCGCAGACGCTCGAGACCTGCGGGCCCAACGACGTGACGACCGGGCTGAAATCCGGGAGCAGATCGCCGACGCTGTCGACCCGCAAGCCTCTTTGGATCGAGCTGCTGCCAAGAGAGACCGGCAGGAGTCAGCCGATGAACGGATGGGCTCGCTAAATGATCGCGTCGCATCGGACACGGATCGCATTCTCTCGGCTCGAGAGCGGGCGGAGTATCTCGTAGACGAGCTCACTGGAGCACATCGCCGGGTCGCTGGGCTTTTTGAGCTAGAGCGAGAAGTGGTCCGAGCGAGGAGAACGAACGATACCTACACTCTGGCTTTCATTGACGTCGATGGTCTCAAGGCGGTCAATGACATACACGGTCACGAAGCCGGTGATGAGCTTCTCGTACTGGTTGCCGACACCATCCGAAACAATATCCGACCGTACGACCTTCTTATTCGCTATGGAGGCGACGAGTTCTTGTGCGGGCTGCTCGGACTCGACATCGCGGGGGTGGAGGGGCGCTTCGAGATGGTCAACGCGGAACTGGCCGTTGGCGGTGGGACATCTGCCACGGCAGGTATCGCAGAGCTTCTTGAAGACGAACCTCTTGCTGATCTGATTCGCCGTGCCGACGACAATCTCTACCAGCGACGCAAGCAACGAGGAACTAGCCGACGTAGTTGAACTCTCTGGCCAATGGTCCCCGATGTCGTCGGCAGGGAGCGGGTCGTGGTCGATTCCGCCGAACCTCCCCGATGTCTCGCCCGTCATGGCGTTGACGTGGATGATCGTGGCCCGCGGTCCTCAATGTCGCCTCGGTGGGGCCGCACCGCGACTTGAGATGGTGGTGATGGGAGGGCGCTCCATTACCTCGCTGCCGGTCCCTGTGGGAGAAACACCGCAATGATCTGTCGTGCACACCGTTACCTCTATGCGGATCCCCGGGATCGATCATCGGCGACCGATGCTGCTTGAGATGAAGGAGAAGCCGATGACCAGCGACAACTGGATCTGTCGGGGAAGTCCGAGCGGCCCTGACAACGATTGTCAATGATTTTGGCGCGGCAGGAGGTGCAAGTGGATAAGAAGGCAAGTCGCATCGGTATCCCCCAGCCGAGTCTGCGGTTTCTGTTCGCGGCCATGATCAGGCACTCCGAGGAAGTTCACCCGAGTATGCCGGTGGTCGGGCTGCCGGGATGTGAACCTGGGACCTCTCGCCCCGGGTACCTGGGACTAAGCGTTGTGGGGTCAGGCATCCAGCCAGGTGGACCGTGAGCGAACATCGGCAGGTTGAGGAGAGCTCGTTAGGGCGCATTGGTGACTTCTACTGCCGCCCAACGGACTGTGGGGCCACCTCTCCCCCAATCGCCTCCGTTCCCTGTTCCGGACGCAGCCTTCACTGTGATCAGAATTGTGCAGGGTTGGATTCGGTTTCTGACCTGTGTGCCCATGTGTCTCGGGCCCCAAGAACCACAAGAACGCGAGTTCCCGCGCCGACTCAGCGATTCCGATCTCGCCAGTGCGAGAATTCACCGCCGGTTGACACCGAGCACCAGGCGCGCCGAGCGTGCCGGCAACACCGACTTCGCTGCAGGCGTGTATTCTTGCCGCAGACGTTGTCCCACCTCGTCTTGAATCTAGATGTAGGTCTCACCGCGTTCAGGGGAAATTCTGTGGCGCGCTCTGAAGTGGGAGGCTGATATGGACACCGGTAGCACACATCACGGGGCATTCGGTGACGGGTCGAAGTCCGAAGGTGAGCACGAGGTGGCCTCGCGCCTGGCCGCCATAGTCGAGTCGTCGTCGGACGCCATCATGGGCAAAACGCTAGACGGCGTCATCACGAGCTGGAACGCCGGCGCCGAGCTCCTGTACGGATATACCTCCGACGAGATCGTCGGCCACAACGTGTCCGAGCTTTTGCCACCGGACCGAGTCCAAGAGCTCGCATCCATCCTCGAGCGCGTTCAACGAGGAGAGAGGACTTCGCAGCTCGAGACCAAGCGTGTCGGCAAGGACGGAGGAATCCTCGACGTCTCGATCACCGTCTCTCCGATTCGAGATGCCAGCGGAGCCGTGGTCGGGGCGTCTTCGGTGGCTCGGGACTTGACTGAACGCAATCGGGCCGAGGCGGATCGCCGGGCTTTCGAGGTGCGTCTGCATCAGTCTGAGCGGCTCGAGAGTCTGGGGCAACTAGCCGGCGGGATCGCCCATGACTTCAATAACCTGTTGGCAGTGATCGTGAACTACGCCGCGTTTGTGGCCGAGCAGACTACCGATAAGCCGGAGGTGAGAGCCGATGTCGAGCAGATCCAGGCCGCAGCCGAACGAGCGGTAACGCTAACCAAGCAACTGCTCATCTTCGGTCGGCGCGAGGTGATCCAGCCAGAGGCTCTCGACCTCAACGCAGTCGTGGCTGATATCGAACATCTGCTGTCACGCAGTATCGGGGCGCACATTGAACTCCGAGTTGACGCTTCGGCCAATCTGCCTAAGATCCGAGCTGATCGGGGCCAGGTCGAACAGGTGCTGCTGAACCTGGCTGTGAACGCGCGCGACGCCATGCCCGATGGCGGCACCCTGACGATCGAGACAAGCCTTGCAGAGCTCGACGAGGGGTACTCACGCATTCATCCCCGTGTCAATCCGGGCCAATACGTTGAACTGGAGGTGAGCGATACGGGAAGCGGTATGAGCGCTGAGGTCTCAGCCCACATCTTCGAGCCCTTCTTCACCACCAAGCAGCAGGGCCACGGCACGGGGCTCGGACTCTCCTCGGTCTACGGCATCATCACCCAGGGCGGCGGCAGCTTGAGTGTCTACTCCGAAGAAGGGATGGGGACTACCTTCCGCCTCTATTTTCCCGTCACCGACCAGCCACTCACTTCAGCACCTCTCGACGCCGACAACTATGAGAAGGGGCACGGAGAGACGATTATCGTTGTCGACGATGAGCCGTCCATCCTGGAGATCGCCTCGCGGATCCTGCGCCAAAATGGCTACAACTCCCTGACTGCAGCCACCTACGAAGAGGCACTGTCACTCGCGGCAACCCACGACTTTCAGCTTCTGCTTACCGACTCGGTCATGCCCCACATGTCTGGTCGCACGCTCGCTCAACGTGTTGACGAGCTGAGACCCGGTCGGGCGGTGCTCTTCATGTCCGGCTATGGCGCCGGTGAGCTGAGCCCGCAGCGCATCGTCGACGAGGGGGTTGCGTTCATCCAGAAGCCGTTCAACCGTCGGACCCTTCTCGAGAAGGTCCACGACGGGCTGAGGGCACCACCGGCAGCGCCTCGTGAAGGGCCGTAGTGAAGGACTCTGGTCATGAAGCCGCGATCAAGGTGGTGGTGGTCGATGACCACCAAATGGTCCTCGATAGCCTGGTGCGGCACCTAGATCGACGCGACATCTCGGTGGTGGCGACCGCCGCCACAGTCGCCGAGGGGATTGCCGCGGTCGAGGCGCACTCGCCGGACATCGTGGTGATGGACTATGAGTTGCCCGATGGCGACGGGGCCTCCGCGTCGCGGCAGATCACAGAGCGTTGGCCGAGGGTTCGCGTCATTCTGTTGACCGGTTCGAACGAGGAGGCTGCAGTGTTCGAGGCCGCGTGGGGAGGCTGCTCTGGGTATTTGGAGAAAACCCGTCCTCCGGCAGAACTCCTAGGCATGGTGCGCAGTGTTCATGCAGGGACGATCGAGCTGCCTGCCGAGCAACTCGGCCGGCTCCCTCTGCTCGACGAGCTCGTCGTCCACTACCAGCCGATCGTTAACCTTGCCACCAGCGAGATCGTCGGTTTCGAGGCTCTGGTCCGCTGGGCCCATAGGACCAGGGGACTTCTGGCACCAGCAGAATTCCTTCCCCTCGCCGAAAAGACGCCGTTCATCATTGACATCGATGAGCATGTTCGCCGCGAGGCGTGCGGCCAGGCTGCAGAATGGAACCGTCTCTTCTCGACGAATGCCGCTCGCTTCATGGGCGTGAACCTCTCGGGACGAGACCTACGGCAGATGGACTTAACCGCGCGGATCCTGCAAACCATCGCCGACTGTTCCCTGGACCCGACAGCATTGATGATCGAAGTGACCGAGACCTTTCTAGTCGGAGATGCCGAGGAGAGCGCTCGACGCCTTACCGAGCTCAGCGGGGCCGGTGTTCGGATCGCGCTCGACGATTTTGGGACCGCCTACTCCTCGCTCGAGTACCTGCGTCGATTCCCCATCGACGTCATCAAGCTCGACAAGTCCTTCACCGATGATCTTCCTTTTGGCGAGCGCGGCTTGAAGCTCGCCAAAGCCGTGGGGAGACTCGCGGCGGACATGGGGGCTGTCGCAGAGGCCGAAGGCATCGAGACAGAGGAACAAGCTGCGTGCCTCCAAGGGCTCGGCTGGGAGTTCGGCCAGGGCTATTACTTCTCGCGCCCGGTCGACGCACATTCGATCGAAGCCCTCCTCTAGCCGTAGGGATGGAAAGCTTTGCCTACGTGGTCGGGCTGCCGGGATTTGAACCCGGGACCTCTTGACCCCCAGTCAAGCGCGCTAACCAAGCTGCGCCACAGCCCGCAAACCCAATCCCGGCCGAAGCCACCGGAGCAACAACGCTGATTCGGATGTGGATCGGAATGGTCATGGTAGCCGAAGCCGGCGACCCTCCCCTTTTCCGGTGGTTCGGCACCGTCGATACCGGTGGTTCGGCACCGCGGAAACACTGGTCAACCACGCAACGTTCAGTATCATGTGAGGAATTTCTAACTGCTGAAGGAGAAGGCGACGTGCCGGGTAGTGATGGCCATACGACCGAACTCAACGTCAGCATGTCCCAGGTCGCTCGCACGCTGTTCCTAGCCGGAAGCACTGAGTCCACCCTCCAAGCGGTCGTGGACCTGGCCGTCGCCACCATCGACGGCTGCGACTTCGCCGGTATTTTCTTGGTGGTCGGCGACGAGGTGACGACCCCGGTTCACACCGACCCCACCGTCATCGAGATCGATTCTCTGCAGCGAGAAGCCGGCGAGGGACCCTGCCTCGACGCCATCGCCCAGGGGTCCACTTTCTATGTCGATGACCTGGTTGATGACACCCACTGGACCACCTTCGCGCCGGAGGCGGTGGCGGCCGGGATCCGATGCATTTTGGCCTTGCGGCTTTCCGCCAACGGCACCCTGGGAGCGCTCAATTTCTACGCTCGGTATCCCGGAGCCTTCGGGGCGACCGACCGGGCCAAGGGGGTGATCTTCGCCACCCTTGCCGGTCTGGCTCTCGGTGGGGCCCAGGCCCACGAGTACGCGGACCGCCGGGCCGACAACCTTCACCAGGCGCTGGCCACCCGGGAGCTCATCGGCCAGGCTCAGGGCATCTTGATGGAGCGCGAACGCATCACGCCCGACCAAGCGTTCGAGATCCTGCTCCGGGCGTCCCAGCACCTCAACATCAAGCTTCGCGAGGTGGCCCAGGAGCTGATCGACACCGGCGCCCTCCCCGACACCGGTCCGCCGCCGACCCATGGGACGACTCACCCGTCGGGCCCGTCCTGAGGTGGAGTGCCCCACCCGGAGACCGGTGCATCACCGATCCCGAGCATTTCGCACCGCGATCCGACCCGGTCTCAACCGCCTCAGACGTGGTGGACGACCCAGGTCACGCCCTGGAAGGCCCGCCATCCCAAATAGATGACCGAAGCCACCAGCATGAACTTGAAGTACCAGGGCGTGCTGCGATGGTCGACGGTCTCCGAACCGCAGTTCGGACAGGTTCCATCTTCGGCGACCTGGTCATCCTCGAGGCGCTGGTCGCACTCTTCACACCAGGGCACCGCTCACCTCCGACGCCCCCCACCTCCGTTGGGACCCTTGGCTCGAACTCGCAACTTGATCGGCGTCGGCCCCAACTCGAAGCGCTCGCGCAGTCCCCGCTCGACGTAGCGCAGGTAGGTCGGCTGCAGCCGGCCGTTGGTGAACAGGGTGAAGGTCGGAGGGTCGTTGGCCCCCTGCACCGCGTACTGGATCTTGGCCCCCACCGGAGGGTGGGCCATCTGGATCGATTTCATGGCCCGGTTGAGCTCGCCGGTCGGGATGCGCGAGTGGTAAGCCTCCTCGGCGGTCGCCACCGCCGGAAGAATGTGGTGCACGCCGAGACCGGACAACGCACTGATCTTCAACACCGGGGCATCACCCAGGAACGCCAGCCGGTCACCGATGTCGATCAGGATGTCCGGCCGGTCCTCGGCCGGGATCAGCTCCCACTTGTTGAGCACCACCACCGTCGGGCAACCGGCGGCCGCCACCCGTTCGGCCAGTCGCTGGTCCTGATGGGTGACACCCAGAGTGGCATCGATGATGAGGAGGGCGATGTCCGCCCGGTCCAAGGCTTCGAGGGCCCGGAGGACCGAGAAGTACTCGGTGCCCCGCTCGGTCCGTGACTTGCGGCGCATCCCGGCGGTGTCGATGAAACACACGGTGCCTTCCGGGGTCTCCACCACCGTGTCCACTGCATCGCGGGTGGTGCCCGGGGCATCATGGGTGATCGATCGTTCGTCGCCCACCAGTCGGTTGAACAACGTCGACTTGCCCACGTTGGGCCGCCCGACCAGCGCCACCCGCGGGACCAGGGTGCCGCTCCCCCGCCGGTCGCCTCCCTCGGCACCGTCGCCGCCTGACTCGGTCGACGCGTCGGCGACGGTGTCGAGGTCGGGCAGCAACCGCACCACGTCGTCGAGCATGTCCCCGGTGCCCCGTCCGTGGAGCGCGCTCACCGGCCACGGATCGCCCAGTCCCAGCGACACCGCTTCCCAGGCATCGGATTCCCGTTGGGACGAGTCGACCTTGTTGACCACCACCCGCACCGGGCGTCCGGAACGTTTGAGGAACCTGGCCACCGCCACGTCCTCGTCGATGAGACCGACGGTGACATCCACCACCAGCAGCACCACGTCGGCCTCGGCCACCGCCCGCTCGGCTTGGGCGCTCACCTGGGCATCGAGCGGGTCGTCACTCAACAGCCATCCGCCGGTGTCCACCACCGTGAACGAGTGGCCGCACCATTCGGCATCCAGCTCTTTCCGGTCCCGGGTGACGCCCGATCGTTCCTCGACCACCGCCGCCCGCCGGCCGACAATCCGATTGACCAACGTCGACTTGCCGACGTTGGGGCGACCGGCGATCACCACCAGTGGCTTTGTGCGACCGGTCTCGGTGGATGCCTCCGGTGCCGAGGTCGTCACCGGCCCGTCCCTATCGAGACGGGCACCCGAACCGATTGGGCCCTCTGATCCGAGCCACAGCCGCTCATCGACGTTGCCGCCGTCGGACCGGTTCCGTCGAGCGCCCGGCGCAACGACAGCCCGTCGGTGGCCACGATCTCCACCGGCCGGGGCAGATCGGTCACCAAGAGGTCATCGAGGAACCGGCCCTCGGAGAGACAGGAGTCGGGCAGGAGGTACCGGTGGCCGACCGGTTGGTCCTCCAGCGCCCGGCGGAGGTCGATGCCGGTCATCAGCCCGGACACCCCGATGTTGCCGCCGAAGTAGTCGTTGTGCACCGGCACCAGCCGGATGTCGGAGCGCCCGAGGGAATCGACCAGCGGCGCCAGGACCCGGGCCCCGTACTCGCCGGTGAGGATGGCGATCGGCGCATCCCCGTCGGTGGGCGGGGTGGACGGATCGGCTCGCCGCGCCCGGTAGCCCGACGCCGGTGCCCCGTCCACCCAGGCGAAGAAGCCGGGGCGCACCCCCAGGGCGGCGTCCTCGTCGCCCCCGAACGCGGCCTCGAAGGCCCTGGCCATGCCCAGCCCGTTCTCGTGCTGTGGAAAGCCCTCGTAGGTGGACGCGCCCGGGAAGGGCCGGTCCGCCATCAGGTAGTACTCGTCGGCGGCGTAGACCATCCGCCGGCCCAGGCAGTCCAGGAACGTCTGCTGCCACAGATCGACGGCGTCACAGACGTCGGCGGCCTCTCCCGGCGTGTGGGGTCGCATGGCCGGCTCGGTGGAGAACCGGCTGACCCCGAGCGGGACCACCGCGACGGTGGCCAGATTCGGGTACCGGTCCAGCACCCCGGCCAGGGTGTCGTGGAGGATCGGACCGTCGTTGCGGCCCGGGCACACCACGATCTGGCCGTGGACCTCGATGCCCCCGTCGAGGAGGGCGCTCAGCCACCGGAGGCTGGTGGCACCCCGACGGTTGCGCAGCAGCCGGGCCCGAACCTCGGGGTCGGTGGCGTGGATGGAGACGAACAACGGGCTCAGGCGTTCGGTCAGCACCCGCTCCAGGTCCATCTCGGTGAAGCGGGTGAGGGTGGTGAAGTTGCCGTAGAGGAACGACAACCGGTAGTCGTCGTCTTTGAGCGAGAGGCTCCGGCGCATGCCCTTGGGCAGCTGCTGGATGAAGCAGAACTCACAGTGGTTGTCGCAGGTCCGGACCCGGTCGAAGAGGGCCGACGACACCTCCACCCCGAACGGCTCGCCGGGCTGCTTGCTGACCGACACCGGAAACGGGTCGGTGACCCCGCGACGGCGGACCACGAGGTCCAGTTCGGGCTCGTCGACCAGCAGGCTGTACTCAATGACGTCGCGCGGGGACCGTCCGTTGAGGAAGAGGAGCTCATCCCCGGCCCGGAGGCCGGACAGATCCGCCGGTGACGATTCGGTGACGACGACGACCGTAGGCGCCGTCGTACCGGGTGGTACCGACATGCGACCAGGCTACCCGGTCCTTCGTGGTTCTCCGGCGTCGGCCGGTCCCTGTCCCCACCGTCTCACCGCTAGCCTGGTTCAGTGGCCGTGGACCGAGTGCTTCTGGCCGAGCCGAGAGGCTTCTGCGCCGGCGTGGAGAAGGCGATCAAGGCGCTGGCCTGGATGGTCCGGGTCTTCGAGCCGCCCGTCTACTGCTACCACGAAATCGTCCACAACCAGCATGTGGTCGACCAGTTCCGGGCCCAAGGGGTCATCTTCGTGGACGACGTCACCGACGTCCCGGCCGGGGCGCCCCTGATGCTCTCCGCCCACGGTTCCGCCCCTGACGTGGTCGACGCCGCCCGCGACCGGGGCCGGGTGGTGGTCGACGCCGTCTGTCCGCTGGTCACCAAAGTCCACCACGAACTCAAGGTCAGGGCCCGGAAGGGATACACCGTGCTCTACGTCGGTCACCAGGGCCACGAGGAAGCGGTGGGCACCATGGCGGTGGCCCCCGAGGCGGTGCGCCTCCTCGAGCGGGAGGAGGACGTCGACGCCTTGCCGGAGCCCGGGGTCGGCGACGACGCGCCGGTGGCCCTGTTGGCCCAGACCACCCTCAGCCACGATGAATGGGCCGGGATCGTGGATCGGGCCCGCGAGCGGTTCCCCGATCTGTGGATGCCGAACCGGAGCGACCTCTGCTTTGCCACCACCAATCGTCAGGCCGCCCTCAAGGCGGTGGTCGGGCGGGCTGACGCGGTGGTGGTGATCGGGTCGGAGAACTCCTCCAACACGGTGGCGCTGGAGAAGGTGGCGCTGGCCTTCGGCTGCCCCCGGGTGGTTCGCATCAACGACGCTTCCGAGCTGCCCGACGATCTCTCCGGCACCGTGGGGGTGACCGCCGGGGCCTCGGCGCCCGAGGCGCTCGTCCAGGCGGTGGTGGCCCGGCTGGCTCCGGTGCATGGGGTCGAGGTGGCCCCCATCACCCTGGAGGAGGAGTACTTCCCACCCCCACCGGAGCTCCGCGAGATCCTCCGGGCCCTGGAGACGGCGGTGTCGCTGATGGCCGCCGCCCCGACCATCGACGTCGTGGCCGAGGACAGGGGCGCCACGGTGCTGTCCGGCGATCGCTCCACCGGTGCCGCCGATGTGCTCGAGGGCTTCGTCGGCGTCCCGGCCATCTAGTACTTCCAGTCCATGAGATGAGGTTGCACATCCACCCCTTTGAGGGGCCCGGCGATGGACTCTGTGGTTTCCACTACGAAGCCAAGGAGCCCATCACCGTGACCCCAGCAGAGATCA
>Ga0307374_10003985_pt1 | contig 24916 bp, 22 predicted proteins | sample OX3MG_FD_202532 | JGI IMG/M metagenome (GOLD analysis project Ga0307374, IMG submission 202532) | Soil microbial communities from Risofladan, Vaasa, Finland - OX-3 | ecosystem: Environmental > Terrestrial > Soil > Coastal area > Acid sulfate soil | place: Finland: Risofladan, Vaasa | collected...
CAGTCAAGGCTCGCGCCGCGGACGTGGCGGACCTGGTGGCGGGGGTCAAGAAGCGCCCTTTTGAAAACTGGCGGAGAGGGAGAGATTTGAACTCTCGATGGGCCAGTGACCCATAACGGTTTTCGAGCCCGACGCTCGAATGACCCTCAGATTTTGAATTCAGAACCGGCCAACAGGGCCATTTGGTTAGCGGTCGAAAGACCGCTAGTCCCCCACTTTTCTCGTCAGCGAAGGCACGTCAGAGAATATCAGACCTCCCGGTCGTTTGGGCCTTGTTGGTGGGCTCGCTTGCTTGATCGATGGCTTGAGTCGAGCCCGAAAAAACCGCCGGCGGGCTCAAATACTGGGGATGCACAGATCCACACTGTTCGCGGAGGCGGCAATTTAGTCTCCAATGAGGCGGGTGGCCTCCGCATCTAGACGGACCAGGTGCTCCGAACCACAGGAGTCGCATCGGTGCCCATGATCCCGAGCAACTCGTTGGACGTTCCGTTACTTACGCACCGTCACGTGCACTGCGAGTGGATCGGTTGGAGATTGGGTGGCTTTAAACCAGGGCCTCGGGACGGAAAACAGTATCCCGCAGCAGCTTTGCCAATTCTTTCTCATCGACCCGCTCGCGGGTTCTTCGCCAGACCTCCCGGTGAACGGCTACCAGGACTGGTTTCGATAGTAGCGCGGCCACCAGCTGTCGCGGTGAAGTTGCAGCCTGCATGCGCCATAGTTCGTCAATCTGACGCCGCTTCATCGACTCCTTTGAAAGGTAGAACAGCTTGTCCACCTTTTGAGCCGGACTCACCTTTTCGTCCACCAGGTTGATGTGAAACGCGAGGTCGACAACAATCGGCAGTCCCGCGGTGAGGTGGTATACGTGCCAGTCCGCGCCATTCGTCAGGACGACCCATTCGACGCCCTCGTGCATCGCATAGAGTTCAACTTGGCGAAGATGACGAAGCCCCAGCTTAGTGGTCGCTCGCTTCATCTCGACAAAGGCAACTAACTGCTGGTCGATTCTTAGCCCGTAGTCCGCGAACTCGCCTCGTACCGGATGCTCAGCGCTGAGATCGCCATACTCTGAGTAACCGAGACCTTCTCGCAAAATGTCGGTAATCAGCATGCGCGTGTCGGCTTCGTTGGCATCCCGGCTGATCGCCTCGGCTAAGGGCTTCGCTACCCGCCGAACAATCCGGCGGAGACGCTCTTTACCGTTCGATTCCCACTGCGGTCGCCCGCTTCGGGCTTTCACGGCCTTTAACTCGTCTGTCACACCGACCTCGACGGGAATCGCTCCCTCCCCTTCAGGGCTTGGAATGTCTCCGCCAGCTTCCATCGCGTCAGACCTCCTCCAGATCGGCTCTCATACGCGCCGAATGATGCTTTTGTGCTGAATGCTTTTGGTCGGTTGGGCTACCCGCAGACGGTGACTCAGAGTAGTACGAACGGGGGAAGACGGGGAGAGTTTCATTTGTCTGGCGACTTGCTCCTCACCGTAATGGCGCCGCGGGAGGTAGGAAGCTCGCTGCGTCATCCGACAAAGTGATCGACCGACGATACCGGCGTGTGTCGACATGTAAGTGCTATCTATACGGTTCGCTTATCGACACCAATCAGAAGGTTCCGTGAGTGGAAATCGTTAACGCTGATGCAGCGCGCGCAATGGCGGGGCCCATGCGTTAGGGCCGACAAGGCTGCGACAAGGTTGGACTAGCTGAGATTCCCGCCCACTTCTGGCACGCGGGCTATACCGTCCTGGCATGCCAGATGGAAATGGTGCGAGTCATGCGGTTGACCCACGACGCCGGCTGAGGAGGCATCGATACCAGGAAGGGCCTGGCTTTTTGTTCTTAGCGACTCAGGGCGGACGGCCCACCATCGCTAGAACCGGGGAATTCAGTTGCCGAAGTGCGGCGGCGAATGCGGGCAGTCCGGCTAGCGGCAGGGTCGGGAATCGAGGCAGCGATAGCAGCCGGCTTCTCGCGGCGAAGCGTGTTCCGATGGACCGCTCTCTACAACGCCGGCGGCATCCAAGCGCTGATTCCCAGATCGCGCGCTCGTCGCCAAGCGCAAGCTGCGGTACCGGAGTGGGTGAACAGAGTCATCGTGGCTGTCCGGCTGTCGACTTACTGGAACTCCAAGCGAATCGCCGCTGAGCTGGAGCGGCGCCAGGTCTACAAAGTCGGCCACACCTACATTGATGGATTCTTCAAGGAGCACGGTTGTAGCCGCGGCAGCGTGGCGCCGGCTCCCGGTCCCCGGTATGAACGAAGCCGGCCCAACGAACTCTGGCACATCGACATCAAAGGGCCTTTCTTTATCCAGCTGGCCGGCCGAGGCTACCTGAAGACATGGCTCTTCGGCCTTGTCGACGACCACTCGCGGTTCTTAATCGGGCTCCAGATCAACACTGACTCCCAGGCGGCACCCATCCTGCGCTGGCTCGAAGATTGCTTCGAGCTCTGCGGTAAGCCTCTACAGCTCATGAGCGACAACGGCAACCCCTTCGTGGTCTGGATGCCAGGCGTTCTCACACGGTTCGGAAAGCGATTGCGAGACCTCAAGATCCGGCACATTCGCACCCAGATTTCCACGCCCTGGACCAACGGCAAGATCGAGGCTTTCTGGGAGGTCCTTCAGAGCGAGGTCCTCGACCGGCACTGGTTCACCAGCCTGGCTCAAGCCGAAGGGGCACTCCGCAGCTTCGCCGACTACTACAACTTCCATCGTCTTAGCGGCACCCTCGGCTGGCAAACTCCGGCTGAGCGCTACCTCGGCATTCCCTTCGCTGACCGGGGCTTCGAGCACATTCCCGCGCTCAAGCATCTCCAGCCTTGGCTTGAAGCCCTAATGGCTACTGCTGCGGCTTAGTGCCAGATGTGGGCGGGAACTTCAACTAGCCCCGTCGGCCTCTAAGCGCTCATGTTGATGGCTGGTCGACAGCCTGCACTCTCTTCCCCTCGGCGCTGAGAAATGCCGTCCATTCGCGATATTTTTCGTACCGGCCAATACACGACATGATCGAACGCGCGATGTGATCGCGCATCTCAGGATGCTCCTCGGCGTCGAGCCAGGCGCCGAGAAGTTGGATACCTGAAATTAAGCAATGCTTCCGCGCCTCGGAGAACTCAAGCATTTGGTCTGGAAATACATCCTCGGTACGCCGTTGAAGTGGAGCGTCACGCCAGCCGTTAACGACAAGAATCCCCTTCGGCTGGCTGCCATGGTCGACGAAGTGCTCGCTTACCCACTTCTCTAGTTGAGCGGCGTCTTTCTCGGCAGCACTCTTGGCGCGCCCTTTTAGTTCCATGACGGCCGTGTCGCCATGCAGACGGACTATCCGGTCAGTACGTCCGGGTCGGCCTTCCTCAATTGCGAAACCGAGCGCTTTGAATGCTTCTTCGGCGAAGGCTTCAAAGGCTGCTCCTGAACCCGTAAACAGCGTCTTGCGCTGCTTGAGAATTGCCAGAGCCCTCTCCGCAGCATCCAGTCGAATCTGAGCTTTCCTGACTGCGTCGCCAGTTTGTCGGACGCGAGCCGCAAGCTCGACTTCGCCGGGGAGGTGATACTCGGCGGCCCACTCTGGTTGTATGTAGTCACCTGCGTCCTTCCTTAGATCCCGGACGAGGTCGAACATCGAGTCAATGAGAGTGATGTCGTCGGGATGCGGCTCAATCTCATCCTCGTTGACCTCTTGTACTTCGTAGTCAGCTGGGTATAGCAAGTCTTGCGGAAGCATGATCACCAGACCTTTGGCGAAACGAGCAATTGACCCGGCGACGGATTCGGTCCCAGAAATAACTAGCGTCTTCTCTCCAATTGATTCCTTCAGTATTGCCGCTGTCTGGAAGCGCCTTGCGTTCGTCCGCCAAAACGTCGCGAAGGGTTCAGACACACGAAGGTCTAGGTCGCGTGACTCGGCCGCTTCGGTATGGATATCGAACGGTAACAACGAAAGTAACTGCATCTCGTTGACAATACGGGTCGTTTGCCTATTGCGTCCCGTTCCTGAAAATTGGCGTTCGCCTGTGCTTACAAACCAGCTAGCTGGGGCCGGCAGGAACAGCACGAGCGTGCCGCCGACTTCCAGCAGTGTCTTCAGCTCCCTATTACGGCGCGCTATGTCGTCTCGAATATGAACCGAATCAGAGTCATCGAGACACGGGCGACCCTGGTACCACGGGTTGCCGATCTGCCTGTCATACGCGTTAACCAACTCATCAAGTCGCAAGAGCACTATGTCGTAGCCGAGTAGTGTCTGCTTCGACGGGAACGCGATGTCTCGTATTCGCGGGTGACGAAACGTGTATCCAACCGATGCTGCACGCATTGGCTCGCCTAAGCCTCGAGGTAAGTACGGCTCGTCCCGTGGGATGGGGCCTGTGTCATGCCATTTTTCTGTCTCCGATTATTGGAACGAAGCCTTATCGATTGCATCGGCATTTGGCCGGCGCGTAGGCGCCGGTTGTGCTGATGGGACCCTTGGTCGATCGAAGCCGCTCACGTGCGATTCAACGCCTTCAACGCCGCCCACGACCCCTTCGCCGCTTCGACATCACTCTCGAGGACAAGGAGATATGTCCAGGTAACTCCGACCTTCGCGTCCGCGTTCACGTGGTTTACCCAGCGCAGCGCTGCCTCCGCTTTGCCAAGGACGGATGGAGTCGAGCCCTCCTTCTCCATCTTGATCTCGACCATGTAGTGCGTGCCGGCGGTCTCGACCACGATGAAGTCGGGGTTGTAGAGCGTCTTCATTCCTGTCCAGAGGATCGGGCAGTCGTTCCGCTCCAGCCTCACCCAGAAGGCAACCTCGGGTGCCGCGTCCATGATGTTCGCCGCTTCCAGCTCGGTGCCCGAGTCGAACCAGGCCTGCGGGTACATGCCCTTCGCCCACCCTTCGTACCCAGCTTGGCGCTCGAACTTGCCAAAACGATCACCGCTGGCGGTCGGGCGCTGCAGGCGAGCGTTGCCGAAGTCGACGATCTCCACAACGTCCTCGTAGCTCGGCTTCGGTGCGAACTCCTTGTGGCCTCGACTTATCAGGTCGATCACCCGGGCGGCCACTCGGTCGAGGTTGGTGGAGAGCACGGGCACCGCCTTGTCTCCGAGACCGGCGACGAGGGCATCCATGATCGGGGCCAACCGCGCGCGTTCGATAGCCCGGGCGGGCACCGCGTCCGAGCCTAAGACCAGGTCCGCCAGCCGGCTCCGAGCTTCTTCCAGTGGGAGAAGCGGCACTTGGGAAGAGACCTTGTCGACTGCGTCGCTCGTGACAAGGTGCGTAGTCGTTAACCCATCCCGCCCGGTAACGGTTCTGGCGCTGACCTTCACGCGCCGCAGCTCGCCGTCCGCATCGGCCGCGAGTCGTTCGCCTAGCCGTTTGAAAGGGTCGCGATCCGTGATGTCTGAGAGCGTGAACTTGCTTTGGACTCCCTGCATCACGAGCTTCGGGATGCGCAGGCTCATGTCGTCGCGCGGCACCATCAGGGCAGACAGCTGGACCACCTCAGCCTCGACATGCTCTACGCGGCTTTCGACGCTAGTAACGGTGGCCACAGCGGCACCAGGCTCGGGAGCACCGGGCTCACTGCCATCCTCGCCGGCGACTGGAGTCGCCGTTTCGCTTCGTTCGATTACGGCGACTTCGCGACCATCAGCGCGCCGAGTGGTCGACATCCACACCCGATAGTCGATGAAGGCCTCGTTGATCACATTCGCCTTCTTGAGCAGCTCTTGGTACCGCTCATGAGCGAGGACCTCCAGGGTGTCGAGCATCTCGATTCCGGTGTACGCGCCGAAGGGGAGTCGCATGCCACGGCCCAGGGTCTGCTCGGTGAGGATCTCGGAGATTGATGGGCGAAGAGAAGCGATCACGTATACCGACTTGACGTCCCATCCCTCCTTCAGCATCCCGACCGAGACGATGATTCGGACCTTGCTCGAAGGCGTCTCCACTGCGTCGAGCGCTTCCAGCGCCTCCTCTGGGGAGCTGGAGTTGATGTTGAGGATCGAATCGGCGTAAGCGCCATCAGCGAACCCTGGGTCGGTGAGGATCCCCTCGACCTTGTTGGCATCCTCGATCGTGGGTGCGACCACCAGCATCATCGGGCGAACGGGTGCCATTCCACTTGTGCTGCAGTAGGCTTCGACCGCCTTCGCCTTCGCCTCCAGGAGCCGGACACCATCCCGCAGCTTGGTCTTGGGGTCCGACAGATCGTCTTTCCGCCCGACCAACACCGGCGTCTTCACCAACTGGTCCGCGATGGCCCGGGCGAGCGGGTATCGGTAGATCAGCTGCTCGGGCGGCGTCTTCTTGTCTGGAGTTGCGGTAAGGCCGACCAGCACCCGCGGCACTAATTCGCGAATCGCGGCCGAGAACGCTTTGCCGTAGTAGCAGTGGTGTTCGTCCGCGAAAACGACGAGGTCTTCCTGTTCCTGAAGGTGATCGTAAAAAGCCTTGCCGAGTCCCTCCTGGAACTTGCGGGTCTTACGACCCGTCTCCGTATCAGGCTTGAGGAGAGCCTGAACCGTGAACACAAAGAGCTTCACCTCCGAGTCGTCATCCATTGCGGCGCGCATCACGGGCGTAGCGAAGTTGTCGGACGTGATCACAACGGGCTGGACTTCCATCCGGTCCAGGAGACTCTTGGGATGCCCCGGCGTGAAGTTATCCACGGTCTTGCGGAGAATCGTTTTGCCAGGAGTGATCACTGCGAAGTTGCGCACGCCGTCCGCCGCGAAGTAGTCAATCGCCGCGGCCATGACGTAGGTCTTACCGACGGCGGTTGCGAGGTCGACCACACACTCGAACGGCGCCTCGCCTCCGTCAACGTCGTAGTGCTGGGCGACTGCCTTCGCGATCGAGTCGAGGGCGCCACGATTAGGGACTCGCAGATCGAGCCGAGCCGCGATCGCTTCGATCGCATCCGAGTCGATCAGCGGGGTCGCGGCGCTCATGAACGAGCTGCTTCGACCGTCGGTTTGTCCGTCGGGGAGCCGTTGGGGTCGAGATTCGCCTGCACGGCCTGGACCTCACGGCTGTGGAAGAAACGCCGGGTCGCCAGCCGGTAGTCAGCAAGAATTGATGCCGGAATTCGCCGGACCCTCGATCCGGGACTGACAGCCTTGAGCGCGGCGTCGGCGTCGACCGCGACCGCGGTTCCGCAGACGACGGCTCGTTCGTTCGGTTCGAGGCTGGCCGCGATTAGTTGCACCACCTCGGCGGTAATCAGGCCGTCGACCACGGCCAGCAGCGATCTCCCCTTGGAGCCGCAGAACGGGGGGTCGAAGCGGAACTCATACCCGAGCTGGGCCGCGGTCGCCTCGGCTAGGTGGCCGTTCACCGCCCAGTCAGCGAGGACCACGGCACCGCGCGATTCGACGAACATGGAAGGTGCCACGTCGAGGATGCGAAAGCCGCCGCCCCCTTCCCAGCCAATAACGCTGGTGATGCCACCCGCGTCATCGCCGGCGACGACCTTCTCCAGGCGGAGGATCGCGAAGGTAGTCAACGTGTCCGCGCTACGCTCGACTCCAAGCCACCGACGCCCCAGCTTGTGGGCAACAGCTGCTGTCGTCCCTGAGCCAAGAAAACAGTCCAGCACTACATCGCCTTCATCGCTGGCGATGGCGATGATCCGAGCAAGCAGTCCTTCGGGCTTTGGAGTTGCAAAACTCGTGCCGCCGGTCATTGCCTTGATCTCGCGTGACGATGTTCGGGTCGATCCGACCTCGCTGTGGAACCAGATCGTCTCGGGCGGCTTGCGAGTCTCATCGCTCGCGTAGATGCGGAAATAGGGTGCCCATCCGCGCCTGCCCCTCACCCACTCGATCAGATGTTGATCGCGCTGGACTTTTGCGGGGTTCCACCGCCAGGCTCCATCCTCTCCGTCGGAGAGCTTTGGCCATACCTGCGTGCCATCCGGGGCGACCATCGGGTAGTACAGGCTTGGCCGGGCCTTGCGGGTCGACCCTTGACCACCCATCGCGCGCAGCGGCTTCGTGTAGTAGCGGGCGCCGGTCTCGTCAAGGCGGTTGTAGTGCTTGGGTATGCCATCCTCAGTATCAAGACGGCGAATCCGAAATGCTGGTGATCGACGATAAACGAGGATCGTGTCATGGCGACCAGAGAAGTAGTCGGCGTCCATGCGAGGGCTATCGGTTTTCTCCCAGATGACCGAGGCGACGAAGTTCTCGCGTCCATACACCTCGTCCATGAGAACCCGGCAATAGGAGACCTCTGAGTCATCCAGGTGAACCCAGACTGAACCGTCCTCGCGAAGCAAGCGCTTGATCTGGACTAGGCGGTCTCGCATCATCGTCAGCCAGACGGAGTGCTCCAGGGCGTCGTCGTACTGTTCGAAGGCCTGCTGAGTGTTGAAGGGTGGGTCGAGGTAAGCGAGCTTGACCTTGCCGAGATACTCGCGCTGGAACTCGGGGATGCGGGCAAGGCTGGTCAGCGCGTTCAGAGCGTCACCGCGGATCAGCAGGTTGTCGGCCGCTCGACGTGAATGTGGTCCGACCTGGCCGACCTCGCCCGCGTCGTGGAGTAGCCGGACCTCGGCGACGCGGTAATCGGCCGGCGGAACCCACCGGTATTTGCCGTCCTCGGACCAAAGCAGCGCCTGGTCCTTATTGGTCCATGTGAGCTCAAGCCGGCCGTGGTACTGGGAACCGGAGACTCCGCGGTTGTGGTCACCCATTCGGGCGTAGGGTAGCCCGCCGAACCCCGTACTGACCCGGATCCTTTCCTAACCGGTCTGGACCGGGACTCTGACGCGCCCCGCCGTTGTGCAGACCTCACGGTGCTTGCCGTCTGATCTCAGCGGGTTTTCAGCGGGTTTTCAGCGGGTTCTCAGCGGGTGGTCAGCGGGTGCGCCCGACCGTCACTTTTGCCTCCACCGCAAGGGATTGATTAGGTATGAAGACTTTCGCGCAGACACGCCGGAACCTCCTCGCACCCCTCACCTCGGGGTCGCTCGGCCAACAACGCGACCCGGCGGGGACAGTCAAAAGGCGCCCAGCGTGCGCGCTGCGTGCGCACAGCGTGCGGTCAACGGACATGTTGAGATCGAGACAGAACGTAGGTTTGGCCCTTTAGGGTGGCTTAGCGGGCACTCAGCGTGCGGTCAGCGTGCGCCTCGTTTATAGGCTGCTCGCATGAAGACTCTCGCGCAGACGCGCTGGAACCGCATCGCAACCCTCAGTTCGCTGTCGCTCGGCCGTCGGCTACTGGAGGCAACTTGAGTTCAGCCTGCGCACAGCGTGCGCACTGCGTGCGGAGAGCGTGCGGTAAAGACCGTCCGTTTTCGCCTCCTCCAGGGGGATACGCAGGACATGAAGACTCTTTCTCCAAGCACGCCTCGGTTCGGTCGATTGGCTGCGGGCGCTCATCAGCGGACTGCGCGCGCTCAAGGGCTTTGTCAACGGGCCCTCCAGTGGGATTTGTAGATATGAGGGCTGCAGCCTGGCCTCAGAGGTGTTCTCGCCCCGGTCCACCAGCACCGGCGCGCGAATTGCGAAGGCGGACGGAAGGCGGACGGAAGGCGCACGGAAGGTGGACGGAAGGTACTTTGGTCCGCCAGCGAGATGTCGCGAGTTTAGAGGCTGGGCGCCGAACTGCTCCAAAGCGACCTCCGAAGGCGCCCGGAAGGTGGATGGAAGGCGCTTGGGCAGTACAGAAGGCGGAGCGAAGGCGGGCGCCTGCGACCGTTTGACCATCTCATTTGGGGGTAATTGCATGAACAACTTCGAGCGCTCACCACGGAACCTCTTGGCGTCCTTCCCATTCTGGGTGCTTTTCGCGCTTCGACTCGACGCCGGCGGGAACTCGCAACAGAGCGTCGATCAGCGGGTGGACCAGCTGACGAGACTCATCAGCGCAATCCACGCGGCGCTCTACGGCGTCGTATTCATCCTCGGACACGCTGTCGTTGTGGCGGCGCATCTCGTGGTGGTCGCTTGCGTAGCGACCGCTGTCGCCTGGCTCCTGGTCAAGACCGCTGTACCGCTGATCCACCGCCGGATTGGCCAGTCTCGACTCGCTTCGGTTCGCATCGTGCCGCCCATCGAGGGCAGCTACCACGCGGCGAGCTGGGTGTCTTTCTTCCAGATGCTTCATGCGATCGCGGCGCCGTGGTGGAAGCGCGCTCTATTCGGCCAGGCCTGGCTCGTGTTTGAACTCGAGTCCCACGAGGGACACATCATCGCCCGCTGCTGGTTCCCGACCGGCACCGAGACGCTCGTGGCGGCCGCGATCCGCAGCGCACTCCCGGGCGCCAACATCGTGCCGACCGAAGATGGCCTGGCGCAGCCTCGACCGCAGGCCGCGAGGGCTCGGCTCCGCCTGTGGCGAGAGGATCTCTACCCGCTCGGTGCGTCTCATACGGATCCCGTTTCGACGGCGGCTCAGGCACTCGCTGAGGCTGGCGACGGAGTGATCCAGCTTGCCATGTCGCCAGACACCGGGTGGGAAGCCCGTGCCGGCAAGCGGCTTGATCAACTGTCCGGCTTCGACTCGCACGAGAGCATCTTCCTGAAGCTCCTGCGCCTTCCGCTAGATTTTCTCTTCGAGTTCTGGTTCTCCTATCCGGAGCCCGCCTCGAAGCCACCGTCACAGCGGCGCGCCGCGGCTCCGCTCCCGCCGACGGACAAAGCCGGCCAGGCGTGCTGGCGGGTCGAGGTGCGTCTCTGTTGCTGGGCACCACGTCGGGCGTTGGCGGTCGGCTCCTTGCGCCCGATCGTTTCGGCGTTCCAGGCGCTCGACGGCGAGAATCGGCTTCGCGTCGCGAGAGTGTGGTGGCCGATCGGTTTCGATAGCGCGCTAACAAAGCGCCTGGGACCCGGGCCAACCTCGATGGTGCTGTCGCCAGTCGAAGCGGCGCAGCTCTTCCACCTGCCGCTGGCCGGAGTTCCGATGGACTCGGCGCGCGTACGCATGATGCCGCGACGCCCGTCCTTGGTCGCGGGCGAGGGCAGCGTTTTGTGCCGGCTGGACGACGATCGGGGGGCGGCGGTGAATATCCGCCAGGCCGACCGGCGCCACCACCTGCACGTTGTCGGACCGACCGGTGCGGGCAAGAGCACGCTGCTCCTCAATCTCGCGCTACAGGACATCGAGGCCGGTATCGGAGTCGGTGTCATCGATCCCAAGGGCGACCTCATCCGCGACCTGCTCGAGCGCATCCCGACCCAGCACGCGAATCGCGTCATCCTGCTCGATCCTTCGACGCGCGAGCGCCCGGTCGGGCTCAACGTCCTCGAGTGCGACGACCCGAGTCAGCGCGAGCTCGTCACCGACGGCGTGGTCACGATCTTTCGCAAGAACTTCGAGCGCTTCTGGGGGCCGCGGACTGACGACGTGCTCCGTGCGGCGCTCCTAACGCTCCTTCGCCACCCTGGCGCGACCCTGACCGAGGTTCCGCTTCTGCTGCTCAACCAACGCGTCCGGGCTCGCCTGACCAAGAACCTCGGCGACCCGGTCGGTCTCAAGCCGTTCTGGCAGGAGTACGAGGCGCAGACGGAAGGGCAACGACTGCAGATGGTCGGCCCGGTTCTAAACAAGCTGCGGACCTTCCTGATGCGGCCGACGGTGCGCAACGTCCTTGGCCAGAGCCGGTCGACCATCGACCTGCGCGAGGTGATCGACGGCGGCGGCATCTTGCTCGTCAACCTCGCCAAAGGCGCGCTCGGCGAGGAGACAAGTCGCCTCGTGGGCTCTTTCGTGATGTCGCGCCTCTGGCAGGCGGCCCTCGCGCGCGCGAGTCGCCCGGAAGCTTGGCGGCCGGACTTCAACCTCTACCTCGACGAGTTCCACAACTACCTCCACTTGCCCCAGTCCATCGACGATGTGCTCGCCGAGGCGCGGGCCTATCGGCTCAACCTGACGCTAGCCAACCAGCACCTGGCTCAGCTGCACGAGTCCACCCGACAGGCGGTCGCCTCCAACGCGCGAACGCGCGTCGTTTTCCAGTGCGGGCCGGATGATGCGCGCCAGGTGGCCCGCGACTTCGAGCCGCTGACTGTCCACCAGCTCCAGTCCCTCGATCGCTTCCAGATCGCGGTCCGGCTCAGCGTCGACGGCTACACCCAGCCGCCATTCACCGGTACGACGTTGCCGGCGCCGGTGAGTTTGGGTGAGGAACACGCGGCCACGGTGGCTGCTGCGAGCTTGGACCGCTACGGGCGGCCGGTGGCTGAGGTTGAGGCCGAGATCATCGGGCGCCTTGGCCGGTTTGGAGCCGCCGGCGGTTTCAAGGAGATCGCATGACCTTGGCCGCCATCCCCGCGCACAACCCTTCGCGTCCTCAACTCCAACCGGCTTCGCGCGGCGGTTCGCACCGTGGCGCGAACCCCCTGCCAAGTTCCCGCTGGCCGATTTCGTCCCCGGGACTGTCTCCCCTATCTGAATCGTCTACGAGAACCATTCGAACCGTCGAGCTGCAACTTGCTGACGCTCCATCGACGTCGACCGCCGACTACACGCCGACACCGCGCGACATGGCGATGCTGATGGCTCTCGATTCCTATCGCTACCTCGACCGCGGCCAACTCCAGGCGCTCTTCTTCTCCGGTTCGCGAAGCTGCCAGTACCGACTCCGCTGGCTCGTCGACCACGGACTCGTGCGCACTTGGCGCGTGGTCATGCGGCCCGGACGCGTGTGCCGATCTTCAATCTACCTACTCTCGCGGCGGGGGGCGGCCGCACTGGCAGAGTGGCTTGACGGGGAGCCACGGCAGTACCTCCGGCGAGCAGAGCACGCACTCGAGCGTCGCTTTCACTTGGTCCACCAACTCGAGGCCAATCAGTTCTTCGTCGACCTTGCCTTCGCGACACGCGAGCTGCCAGGCCACGGCCTTTACCACTGGGTGGGCGAGCACGGTGTTCAGGACGCGTACGCGGAAGGCGACGAACGCGGACCAATCCCCGATGGATGGGGCCGCCTGCTCACGCCCGACCGCGAGGTCCTCATCCACCTCGAGTGGGATCGCGGCACTGAGCAGCCGCGTCGCCTTCGAGCCAAGCTCCATGCGTACACGGCCTACTTCACCGACCGCGCCGGCGCCTCCGCTAACCAAGTCCTGTTTGTTGCTCCGACCGAGCAGCGCGAGCGACAGATCGCCCACCTGTTGCCGGACCATGCCGACGCTGACCGCGAAAGCTGCAGATTCTGGACGACCACGACCGCCTTCATCGCTGCCACCGCGCCACTCGGAGCTGCGTGGGCGGGTGATGGCTCGAGGCGGCGGATCTCATTGCTGGATATGGCCGGCCTACCTCGGTCGGACCGGCACGTTGAAGACGCTGTCGGCAAGCCGGCGTGGTGGCTCCGGCGTCCGGGCGGAGGCGGGGGCTCGTGAGCGGGCAGGGGCCGGACTCCGGCCCCTTGGAAAAGCGAAGTAGATGAGCGGTCCAGCTGCCGTTACGGTCGGGCGGTCGGGATTGGTCGTCGTCCTGTCGGCCGAGGCCGTGAGAGTCGCCTGCGCCGAGCGAGGGTGGAGCCTGTCGGAGCTCGCTCGCCGGGCCAGCATTTCACGTCCGACGTTGGCGACCGCCCTGCGGGGCAAACCTGTGCGAGCGCGGACAGCCTGGAAGATCGCCCGAGCACTGGAGCAGATGCCTTCAACGGAACTGACTCGCCTGCTGGCAGCGGCGTAACGATGGTCGGAGGACTCGCCATCTGCGCTCGCGACCTCGTCCTCGCGGTCTTCCGGCTCGCCGTCGCGGACCATCTAGGCGTTTGCTATGGCCACGATGAGCCCGGTCCCAACAAACGGACGAAGGGAAGTTTCCAAGCCGAAGCTGCTGACTTCCTTGTGAGTCCGTGGGCCGCCCACCTGGCGGATCTCGCCGGTTTTTCGGTCGACACCGTATGGAAGGAAGCACAACGACAACGCCCTCGAGACATCGAGCTTGACCGTGCAGCTTAGCGCTCTATCTTGGCGACCATCTAGGTCGCCTACCTTGCCGATAGGTTGCCATCATCTTGCCAATATGTGGTGGCTGGTCTCGAGGGCGACTGCGCCCCCCCTTTTCACTTTTGGGCCCGTGCCAAATTGATCAGCGGTCGGCATGAGTGATCTAGTCGAAATTGCCGAAGAGGACGACGCCACTTTCTGGCGCCGCTGCCGCGAGTTGGTGCGGGATTGGCCGGCACCCATACGCCTTCACGCGGACGCCCTCTTGCGTCAACAGTATCGTCAACGAGAGACTCTGCCCAAATCTGTTGCATTCATCCCGATTTTCCATGGAAAGGACGATCCGAAGGCCGATGCTCAACTCGAAACTGAGTTGACCGCCCTGTTCAATACCGAGCTCAAGGAGGGCAGCGTGATCGCCTCGGGCGAGAACCACACCACGCCGTATGACCAAGCGGCTGATAATCGGGCGCGGGTCAACACACAGGTCGCAATGGCGCTCGCAGTTGGTCACAAGTTGCCGGTGGCAGAAGCACGAGAGCGAGCGCGATTTGTTGCTGGCTTCGAGCGCGCCCTCCAAGCTTTAGTGAAATCACGACCCGGAATTCGAATTACGGGCGTGGAGTCCCGCCCGGGAGCCATCCTCGCGACGATTCTCGAGCAAGCGCCTTGGTTAGTCGGTGTGTCTCCAGCTGAGGCTGTCGAGGCAAAGTGGCGGCTTGGAATAGAGGCACGCACTCGGCAAGCGCTCAATCGCGCGGCTGACTTCTGCGGCGCTGCTGACCTTTTCTTTATGGCTGGGGCCCTTCATGGGCCGGGCGCCGACCATTGGTCCAAGCGCAACAATGTTCAGTTCACCATGTGGGTTCCGGAAATCGTCGGAAAGAAGCTTCCTGCCTGGTACGGGCAGGCTAAAACACCGGACGGTTCAGGTTAGGTAATCAATCTCGCCAGGACGACGAGCACTAGGCCCACTAGCGAAACCGCGACAGAGCTTCTTGCGAGGCATCCTGTTTTTGGTGGCCGTCCGCTCCCATTGGTAACTACCGGCGCAGAATCAAGAGTGATGGTTACGGGTTCGGAGGGGATACCGTTGCTCACGACTTCCAGCTGAGCCGCTCCGTCTTCGATTCCTTCTGGAACGTCGAAAGTTGTTGCTACGATCGCGGAACCTGTCGCAACTCCCATCGTGGTGTGGCCGTGCGTGCGGCAATACCAAGTCCGAGTGGGATTAGTGCGGACCAGTCTGACTAGCGGGTAGTTCGTAGCCATGGTCGCGTCGTCGCCATAGCTCACCGCCTGGGAAAGACCATTGAGTTGAGTTCCCTGAAGGCGATACGTCGCGCCGGCAGATATTACTTTCGGGCAATCGACTATTCGCGGCGCCCAAGCAGGATCGGGACTTCCGTCAGGTGTGTAGATCTCAAGGTCGCTTGTGCCGTTGGCCGCGAGAACCTGCCCGTTAGGCAGGAGCAACAACCGGAACGCATAGGCGGGTGAACCGCTCGTACCCGGGGCGGCCAGAGCTGTGAACGCATGCCCATCGAACTCGAAGAAATGGCTCGGACCGGGATAGCCCTTCGGCACGCTTCCCTCCGCGAGCGGACTGGTCGCGAACAACACGTGGCCGTTGGGAAGCAACGCTGCCGGCGCGTCTTTGGTGATCAACTGAACCCCATTTGCATCACGTGGCAGATCCGGTCCAGCAAGCCACGTGCCGACAAGGTCGGGCGTCGGCGGACGAGAGTACAGCGCCGTGTGGCCGGTGGCTCCGAGCGCGAAAACTCGCCCATCAGCCATCAGGACCGCTGGTCCGATCTCACTCGATGAGGCTTGGACCAGGTCAACCGGGACCGTTCCCGCGCTAACCCACCGATTCTGTGACGGCACGAACTTCTCGGCCTTCGGATGGTTGTCGCACTCGACCGTGAGCACAGTGCCGTCAGGCAGCAGAGTCCAAGTCTCTTCATCGCTGCGGTCGTCCTTGTTGCCAGCGGGTGACCACGAATTGTGCAGCGGATCGTAAACAGCAGTAGATGTGGTCACGATTGATCCGAGGAGCACGCGGCCATCGGCCAGCACGCAGCAAGGCGCGTCTCCAATCGCTGTCCATCCCGACGGCGTCGGCAAGGTCTTCCACGTGTCCGTCTTCGGGTCGTAGAGCTCGGCGGCGTTTAGATCAGCTCCCCCATCACTCTCCTCGCCGCCTGCCACCAAGACCGTGCCGTCGGCTAGGACCGCTGACGCGTAAAAGCGGCGCGAGTTACTGGACGGCGCGGCAGGCGACCACACACCGTCGACGTAGGTGCCAGCGGCCGTTGGGGTCAAGCGCAGCCATTGGCGTCCTCCGGCTGCCGTATCGTCGTCGCCCCGACAGAGAACTGTCCCATCCGTGAGAAGCACCATAGTGCTGATCCCGATCTGCGGTTGATTCGTCAAAGACTGCCAGATGCCGCCCACAGCGCTCATTGCGAAGAAGCAGCTGTGCGGCATATTTCCGCACCGGCACGCCTAGGCAAGGTACCTGGCAACATGAGAAATCTCCGTGTCAATCCTGCCTGCCTACGTACCGGCTTGCGCCTTCGGCTGCGCCTCGGACGCGGCTGGTGCCACAACAGCCGGCTGGATCGGTGGGGTGGAAGCTGTCGCCCCCTGGCCAAGTCGCTGGAGCGCCTGGATAGAGGGCACGACGAAGTACTCCCCTGCAGTCACATTCACAAGCTCGGTAGGGATTGAAAATTGGACCACCCCGCCGGGCTGGTGCAATGTGTCCTCGGCACCGGGGTCGTGCTCGCCCACGATTGGATCGACTCCGTCGGCCGGGGTGTTCTGAGGTGGTGGTCCGTATGCCTGGGCTGGCCCGACGAATGTCCCGTTAGGGAAATTCGGATCGTTGAGCCACTGCCGCTGTACGAACTCAAACTGCCGATCCAAGTCGGCCACGATGCTTACGAAATGCAGGCCGCGATTGGCGCCATCATCCGCTACAGCAGTCGCGGTCAGCTGAGGTCCAAACGGCGTTCCTCGTCGGATCATTCGGTGGTGAGCGGGCTCCTCGGGTGGCGGCGGCTGCATTTCGTCCCGAGGATTCGCCTTCCGGATGTGAGCGAACCGGGGAACAGTGAGGCCGTCCGGGTCGGCGGCATAGCCAAAGGCGTTGCTCTCATGGCCCGAAGCTGGATCTGCAACGGGGTTTAACTCGAGCGGAGCGCCGCTGGGCCAGCGCCCGAGTAGCTTCGCCCCCAACGGGTCGCCCGCCACGGGCGGATTCGCTCCAGCGATCCCGCTCGCCAGCAATTGTCGAAACTGGAAAACGTATTGGCGGAGACGCCGGTACACGAGGAAGCTGCCATTACTCCAGAGGTCGCCTACATGGGCGGTTGAACCCGTCTGGTCTGGGTAGCCGAGCACGAACTCGCCGGGCGGCACCGCCTGGGGCTCGTCCTGCACAGGCGGGTCGTTGTAGCCAGCGATCGCTGGCTGGCTCCCGCCATCACGAAAGCCAAAGTGCTCCTTACCCTCGGGCAGCATGCCGCCTGCCTCTTGATACTCGATCTCACAGCCCGTACTTGAGATCATGTCCCCTAGCCTCTCGAGCATTTTGTTGAGGTCATCGGGGTCGTCAGCTGCCACGACCAGAACTGCATCCACCCGTTCGGCAGGGCGGAACGCCTCCAGCCATGCGGCGGGTTGATCACCTGGCCTGGTGTCACCGATTTGGGCCGACCGCGCCGCCATGCCGGCCTTGAAGGCGCTGTACCCCTCCCCCTGGGGGAGATCAACATCCAGGTTAACGCCCAACTTCTTGTAACCAGATGAACTGATCCCAAAACCGACCCACGTGGCTTCGAGCAGCTCCTCTCCAGTACGGTGCTTGATCTCAGAGAAAAGTTCGTTGAAGCGGCCAACCTCCCACGCGGTGGCCACCAGCGGCGCTATCTGTGCGACAAAACCCCGAGCACCTACCTGGTCCCCGAAGCCCACGAACATGAAGTGGCTGTAGTTCTTCTTAAAGCCGGCAATCCCGACGCCCTGGATGTCTCGAAGCTGGTCGTCCGTGAATGCTGTCATTGCCAAAGCCCCCAGAGACTTGATATTCCGAGTCGTACCTAGCGACAGCATAGCAGCATTTACGGTTAGGGTTAATGCCTCTGCAGTAACCCTATCTGTGTATACTCCCGCCGAGAAGAGGTGCGGACATCCATATCTCCTTCAGGGACCGTGCCCTAGAGCGGGCCTATCAAGAGCAGCGAGAGGGACAGCGAAGATTCGGAGAGCGCGCGCGCATGCTTCAGCGGCGCATTAAGCAGCTCGAGGCTGCTCCGAATCTGTCTGCCCTGGACGGCTGCCCTGGGCATTGTCATCCCCTGGTCGGCGATCGAGACGGGCAGCTCGCTGCCAGCGTGGGACGCTCGAATCGCCTCATTTTCGTGCCCGACCATGACCCACAGCCCAGATTGCCGGATGGCGGCCTGGATCGCAATGCCGTGACGCGGATCGAAATATGGAGTGTTGAGAACTACCATGGCTGAACGTCTTACCCCACGTCGCATCACAACTGACTACGCGATCCCGCCTGGTGAGACCCTGGCTGAAATTCTCGAAACGCGCGGCATGAGCCAGGCGGAATTCTCGCGCCGCACTGCGCGACCGCTCAAAACGATCAACGAAATCGTGAAGGGAAAGGTCGCGATCACATCCGGCACAGCGATCCAGTTCGAGCGCGTGCTGGGTCTGTCGGCCACCTTCTGGAACGACCTAGAAACGAACTACCGGGAGGACCTAGCTCGGATCGACGAGCGCAAGGAGCTGGAGAAGCAAGTCGAGTGGCTAAAGGTGTTCCCGGTTCGCGAGATGCGTCGCTACGGCCTGATCAAAGAGGTCAGAGATAAGGTTGTCCAACTTGCGGAGCTTTTAAGCTTCTTCGGCGTCAGTAGCCCGGAGGCGTGGAAACGCCAGTGGGCGGTTAACACGGCCCAGTTCCGTCAATCGACCGCCTTCGAGGTCTCCGAGACTGCGTTGGCCGTGTGGCTTCGATGGGGTGAGGTAGATGCCACGGAAATCCAATGCGAGCCGTTTGATGAGAAGAAGTTTCGCGCCGTCTTGGGCGAGGCCAGGGCCTTAACAATGGAAGATCCTGAGGTTTTTGTGCCAGCGCTGCGGGACCTGTGCGCAAGAGCCGGGGTTGCAGTGGTCTTCACCCCCGAGTTGCCGAAAACCCGGGTGAGCGGCGCAACCCGCTGGCTTTCGGCTGACAAGGCTGTAATCCAGCTCAGCCTTCGCTACAAGCGCGACGACACCCTATGGTTCAGCTTCTTCCACGAGGCCGCTCACATCCTGCTCCACAGCCGGCGCCGCGGTCACCTAGACACCGACCAAGGCAGAGGATCCGCGACACCACAAGAGGAGACCCAAGCCAATCGCTTTGCGAGCGATTGTCTGATCCCACCCGATGACTATCAACGCATTGCGAGCTCCCACGGCGACAACCCGGCAATCATTGGGAGATTCGCCCGTGAGATCGGGATCGCTCCGGGGATTGTCGTTGGCAGGCTGCAATATGACGGCCTGATCGGCTGGAATTCACCATCTGGACGCCTGCGACGTACGCTTCGCTGGGCGGAGCAGGAGAACCCCACCTAATGCACCGGACTAACCCATGTGTCCGGCACCAATGTCCATCCAGTGCGCTGGCACTATCGTCCTGTCGTGAGTGAAAGGCCGGCCTCAACTCCCGGAGTAGCTCGCTTCTTTCTGCTTTCCATCTCTTACCTCATCCTCCTCCTCGGTGGCGCAATCGTGTATTTCTGGTGGACCCCTCTGCAGCAAGCCGTGCCAACCCAATTTGGCCCTGTTCCAATAGGAGTCCCCTGGTGGGGCGCCACTGGGGCCGTGATGAACAGTCTCTACGGAGTCTTCTTTCACAGTGAGGAATGGGACCCATCGTTCAATTTTTGGCACGCCTCACGACCGTTACTCGGAGCGGTGCTCGGCATCGTTGCCTATCTGATCTTCGTGGTCGTGATCGACGCCACAGGTACGCAAGCCAAGACTTCCGGAAATCTCGTCTACTATCTAGCCGCTTTCTTGGTTGGCTATCGAGAGACCACCTTTCAAGGCCTTATTCAAAGGGCGGTCGATGTTCTTTTCACCTCTGACCCGTCGCCAGCGAAGCCGGGTGTCGGTCGCCCAAAACGCAGACGGCTTCGAAAATAGTGACGGTACTTCTACCCGTCATCGTTCGAGTGACTTGCCCGCTGTGTGGCGAGGAGATCGGTCCTCTCCGGGGTAGCGCCGATTGGCCGCGCTCTCTGTTTCAAGCATCTGTCGTGTCTCTAGCCTTCGAGCACTGCTACGAGCAGCATCCGAAGGCGTCCGGCGTGACTTGGTTCCATGTCGAGAGCGATGTGATCAAGACCGGGCGAAAGGCCGTAAGCGCACAACCAGTCGTCATAGCAATTCAGTTCGATGGATTGGAGCCGGTTCCGCTCCCAGCTCCCGCCGGAACGCGAAGGTTGATTCGGAGACAGAGGAAGGCGGTAGAACGACACTCGGCAGATGATGCGCGGTTCCTTGCGGCTCTTCGCGAAATTGGGCCTTCGACTCTTAGTGAGACTAGTCGGCGGATCAGCCTCGATTGGAGAGTAGGACGGTGGTGTGCAGATCGGCTCCTCCAGAGGGAGTTGATTGAGCGACTCACGGATGGCCGATATCAAGCCCGATGAAGCTTTGGATGCTCCTTTTGGGTGTGAGCCTTGCAGCTGCTTGCGGATCGTCTGCCTCCCCGGGATGGGTGCCACCAACACCGGGGAGCCCGTCCTCGTCCTGGGTTGTGATCAGCACGGACTGGGTGTGCGCACAAGAGGGAGTCGGCTCACGGCCTGACGGAAGCTCCTACACGTTCTGCGCCATCTACAAAGCGCATGGCGTCTTCCGAAACACCGGGCCATCAAGCTCTGCGGCGGTGAGCTTCTCATTGCCCTTGTACCCCAATCCGGTCATCTGCGCTGCGGCGATCCCTCAGACCGCCACGGATGGAGTGTCTGAAGCATCGTGTCAGGCACCGCGCGCGGCATGACGGGGGATTACTCGACGCCTCCCAACGCGACGGTTACATAGACATTGCGCCTGATCCACGTTTCTCCTCAGCAACTAACGATCGGGACATACCTAAACGGCTACGGCGTTTCGAACGACGTCAATTGGCAGGTCATCTATGACGCGGCGGCGCAGCCTGAGTCGCTGGCGCGGGATCTTATAACACGCTGGTACGCCACTCACACATTGGTGGCCACCCTCGTGACTGAAGCTATCTACGAAAGGGTCCGCCGCAACGAATTCCCAAACGTCCCGAGCCGCCTTGGGAGCGCCTTCGCGTGCGGGCGACCCGAGGCCGCCATGTACTTCGCTCTCCTATATCGTTCCGGCCGCCCAGTTTGGTTCTACGAACTCTCGGCAAAAGAGACGTGGATCGCCGACATGAAGGGCCTCAATCCTTCGATTGAGCTGGACACGCATCCCATTGACGTCGCGCTCAATAGGCTTAAGCAGCGGGCAAAGGCCTACTGGGGTTCACTGACTCAAGACGAGGCCGCAGGCTTCGAGCTGCCGGAGATCGTATTGCCCCAGCGTGGTCAGGTTGTGCGGGAGTTAACTCCACCGTTCATGCCCTAGCCCCCCAGCTGGGCCTCCATGCCTCGTCACCGCCTAGCGAGTCGCACCTCGGGTCAAGTTGCCGAGGGATCTATTTTCAAGCGCGAAGAACATCGTCGTCGTGGTCCTGCGGCTGATTATCTTCATGATGACCACGACCACCACCGTCTTGATGCTGCTGCTCATCTGGCGGCGACCATCATCATCGTGGTGGAGGATCATCATCATCGTCACCACCAACGGTCATTCGGTCAGCCCGCAACGGATGCGATCCACTACAGCTTGTTGGCCATCCCCTGCAGCCGCTCCATAACAGCGTCGAAAGCTGGCGGTTCATCTCGGAAGAGGACGCGACAATCCGCGTAATAGTCCTCTTCAACCATGGCTTTGAGCTTGCCGGGAAGGAACAGGGCATCGCTCTTGTTGAAACGGAGACCATCCGGCGGGCGGTAGCTGTTCTTGAAGAATCGGATGCTCTTCTCGTTGTAGTCGGTGCGAATCTGCGCGTACTCGTCCGACTCAATCATGGCTAGGACTTCAGGTCGGGCGGCCAGCACGTACAGATCCGCATAGTGCCTGGCAGCACGCTGTAGGCGTTCGCCTTCGCTCTTGAGGCGTTCGACCTTGCCGTGAACCGTGAAGAGCTTCTCGACGAAGGTGCGCCGGAAATGTAGAAGGGTCATGGGAAACGGCTCCAGATCCTCTGCTGCGTTGGAGAGCCCGCGCTCTCTCAAGAAGTCGGCAGCGAAGGAGGAGATGTTGACGGTTTCGGTGGGGAACGCTCCGCTCTGAATCCCAGCTTCGAGTACGACTGTGGTTGAGACTCCGGGGATTTCATCGAAGTTGGTTGTGTAGCGGAAGACATCGTCCCGTCCGAAGCCACCGATCGTCGTCCCAGCCTCCGGGTCATAGGTCAACGCGGGATGGGCAGCTACGCTGTCGCGTAGTCGCTTCAGCTCACGGTTGACGCCCTTAGCCCCTAGAGCCGGATCGTAACTTTCTGGATTGAGGAAGAGGTCGAGATCCTCTGAAAACCTCTCCAGTAGATGCCAACCTTTCGAGAGGCTTGTACCGCCCTTAAAGACCAGGTGGCCTTGCTGCGTGTGCGCCGCGATGCGCAGCGCCTCGGTCACGAAGTAGTCCTTCTCAATGAACTGTTCGGCCAGGTTGAAACGACGGGCTGCATCGATGCAGATCGCCTTGAAGTCCTCGTGTTGGAACAACCTCACTTGGCCTGCCACTCCTTGGCATGGCGAAGCGAGGCGAGGCGACCGAAGTCGTACCTGGAGACTGGGCCCAAGCTGCGCCTCAGCTTCTCTAGTTTGCGTTCCGGAACGCCAATCTCTTGGCCGAGTGCGCCCAGCATCGCCCGCACCCGAGGCGGCTCGTCCATCGCAGGGCCGATCAGCTTGTCGAATGCACGGTCTTGGGAAAAGAGGGCTAGCAAACGTCTAACGGTTTCGGCGGGTGATAAGTCACTTGTCTGGCCACGATCCCGGAGGAACTCCAACATCGCACCCTCCCGGGGCGACAAGAGGCGACGCGAGTCCGGCCGTCGGTTGCTGACTTTGGCGTCAAGGCGTCGAGGCCCGTGTTCTGCCGGCGTCGCATATTCCAGGCGCGCAGGGTTCTGGGTGGTGAAGCCGAGCATGGCTGCAGCAGTGAGACCCGTGGGCTGCAAAGGCTCGCCGACCTTGGCGGCCGTGAGCGCCTGGTTGCTGGGCGTGCTCTCACCCAGGATCGTGGCTCGGGACCGGTAATAGACGCCGGGCTCGATCCGTCGCAGCGCGCCCTGCTTGACCATCCGCGAGAGGGTTGACGCGACCGCCGAGGGCGGAAGATCGCGAAAGTCGCTCAGACGCCAAATGCGCTCGCCCTGTGACTCGATCTCCCGGCGAATTCGGGCGCCAGCAGTTTTCGGATGCCTTCCGGGAGTGCGCGTCAGAGTGGCCATGGCTGCATCATACCCTCCAGATGCTAAGTTTATGCGCGCTAATACTTAGCATATTGAATACACAATTGCCCCAACATGGCAGCGCAATGCCATCAATATTGCCACTTCAGAGTCCCCCTCAGAACGGGGAGCGCTCGTCGAAGTCCTTGCCCAGGTCGCCCTTGTCCAGGTGGACGTAGCGCATGACCATCACGTAGGTGGTGTGGCCCAGGATCCGGCGCAGGCGCTCCATCTCTCCCCCACGCCGCAGATACTCGGTGGCGAAGGTGTGGCGGAAGCGGTGGGCGTGGAGCGGGAATCCGACCTTAGCCCGGATCCGCTGCAGCATGTTGCACGCTGTTTGGACCATCAACGGGCGCCCGTTCCTCTGCACGAGGAGGTGGGTCGCCTTCGTGTCCGGCCGGTTCCGGTTGACGTAGCGGATGATCTCCCGGCGCAGACGCTGGGTGGCCGGCACGCGGCGGAACTTGGCCCCCTTCCCTCTCTTGATCTTGAGGAACATGCCCTCACCATCGTCCTCGACGTCTTCAAGCTCGAGGTTGACGAGCTCCCCAACTCGGACGCCGGTGCCGAGCAGGATCCGGACCGCCAGCTGCGCCCAGCCGGCGGGGGCAGCGTTGAAGATCGCGCTCACCTGGTCCTCGGTGTAGGTCGACATCTCCTTGAGCGCCACCTTCGGCGGTCGGACCCGGAGCAGAGTGCGGTCGACCGGGTACTCCTCGCGCAGACACCAGTTCGCGAACGTGCGGATGACCTGGAAGAAGCCGTGGATGGTGTTGTCGGAGAGCCCGCGCTCCTGCTGCTCGGCAAGGAAGCGCTTGAGCTCGAAGGCGGTCAGTGCCTCCAGGTTCACGACGCCGTCGGCGCGGAAGTACCAGTCCAGCTTCTGCTCATACCACTTGATGGTTCGCGGGCTCCGGCCCATCACTTTCAACTCCAACAGCCACTCGCGGATCAAGGGCTTAAGCGGATGCAGTCCATGCAGGGGTCTGACTCTGTCCCTTGCCACGTCTCCGTCGACGACGACCCCAGCCGCTGCGGCGGGCATCGGCGCCACCTTGGGCGGGCGCCCGGGATGGCGCCGCTCAGCGCCAAAAGGAGGCATAACGGTTTGCGAAATGAAATACGGTTTTTGGATTTTTTCCACAGCTTTGAGCCTCCATCGCCCCTTTCTGAGCACCGGCCATACAGGTGCCCGAAAACGACGAAAACCGGCCTTGCGGCCGGTCTTCTGAACTCAAACTAGCAGGAGGGTCCCCTCTCAGAAAGCATTGGCGGAGAGGGAGAGATTTGAACTCTCGATGGGCCAGTGACCCATAACGGTTTTCGAGACCGTCGCCTTCAACCGGACTCGGCCACCTCTCCGGAGCGCTTTCGAGCGTGATTCCCCGCGCTCGC
>Ga0307374_10003986_pt1 | contig 24913 bp, 24 predicted proteins | sample OX3MG_FD_202532 | JGI IMG/M metagenome (GOLD analysis project Ga0307374, IMG submission 202532) | Soil microbial communities from Risofladan, Vaasa, Finland - OX-3 | ecosystem: Environmental > Terrestrial > Soil > Coastal area > Acid sulfate soil | place: Finland: Risofladan, Vaasa | collected...
CGGGTATCAGGACGCGACGGGGCCGCGGAGCGGCCGAAGCAGCGTTCCACGCGGAGCGTGGGAACGAGGGGTGAATGAGGCGAGCGGGGGGCGTTAGCCCCCTGTTTGTCCCGCGTTGTGTCCAGAGTCGGGTATCAGGACGCGACGGGGCCGCGGAGCGGCCGAAGCAGCGTTCCACGCGGAGCGTGGGAACGAGGGGTGAATGAGGCGAGCGGGGGGCGTTAGCCCCCTGTTTGTCCCGCGTTGTGTCCAGAGTCGGGTATCAGGACGCGACGGGGCCGCGGAGCGGCCGAAGCAGCGTTCCACGCGGAGCGTGGGAACGAGGGGTGAATGAGGCGAGCGGGGGGCGTTAGCCCCCTGTTTGTCCCGCGTTGTGTCCAGAGTCGGGTATTAGGACGCCACGGGGCTGCGGAGCGGCCGAAGCAGCGTTCCACGCGGAGCGTGGGAACGAGGGGTGAATGACTAATTCCTCAACGCCATTTCCACCGCCACGCGCGCGGCCTCGATCATACTGCCGCACTCGGCCCGGCCTTGCCAAGCCAGGTCGAAGGCGGTGCCGTGGGCGACGCTGGTCCGCACGATCGGCAGGCCAAGCGTGACGTTGACCGCGCGATGCATTCCCAACAGTTTCAGAGCGATGTGTCCCTGGTCGTGGTACATGGCCACCACGGCATCGAACTCGCCGTCGCGGGCACGAACCATCAACGTATCGGCGGGAAAGGGACCGCTGACGTCAATGCCGTCCGCCTTGGCGCGCGCAACGGCCGGCGCGATCAGCGTGCGTTCTTCGTCGCCGAATAAGCCGCTCTCGCCGGCGTGCGGGTTCAGCGCGCAAACGCCGACACGCGGACTGGCTACCTTGAGCCGGCGCATCGCGTCGTGGGCCAGGCGGGTCTTGGTCACGATCGCATCGGCGCTGAGGCCGGCGAACACGTCGCGCAAGGCCATGTGCAACGTGACGTGGACCACGCCCAGTCCGGCCGGACTGCGAATTGAGCCGTCGTGCGCCAGGTAGAGCATCATGGCGAAGTTCTCGACGCCGCACAGCTCGGCCAAAAGCTCGGTGTGGCCTGGGTAACGGTGGCCGGCTTCCCAAAGGGCGGCCTTGTTCAAAGGGGCCGTCGTGATCGCGTCGACCCGGCCGGCCAGCGCCAGCTTCGCCGCCGCCAAGAGGGCGTCGTACGCCGCCTGACCGCCGCGGCCGTCAATCGCACACGGCGTGACGTGCAAGGCCACATCGTCCACCGCGCGCAGGCAGGGGATCAGGGCAGGGGAGGGGGACGCTTCCTCGGGCGTGGTGATCTCAACGACCTTAAGCCCGGCACTGCGTAATGCCGCGGCCCTGCGCATGATCTCGGGGTGCCCCACGACCAGCGGACGGCACCATTCGTGCAGGGGCGCGTGGGGCCACGCGCCGGCGATGACCTCGGGCCCTACACCCGCCGGGTCGCCCATCGTCAGTGCCAGAAGCGGTTTTGGCATGGACGAATTGTAACAGGCGGAGTCGGAAGGAGAAAGGAGAAAGGAGAAAGGAGAGACTGCCGCGCTTTCTCCTTTCGCTTCCCCGGCTGCTCCGCGGCCCTACCTCGGGGGGACGCGGTGGCTGGGGCAGAGCCTCGGCGATGCCCCGGCTCCCGCGTTGACACATGCGTACCGGGGCATCGCCTGGCCAAATCGCTCATTCCAATGGAAAACGTTCGTGGCCTGGCTCTGCCCCAGCCACCGGAGTGTTGTGGGAACGAGAGACTTTCTCCTTTCTCCTTTCTCCTTTTTCCTACTCCTCCCATTGCGATCCCCGTCCGTTGGGCATACCATCGCGGCATGAACCGTATCTTCACGCCTCTGGCTGTGTCGGCGATGTTCTTGATGCTGATCGCGTTGTCGCTCGGGCTTGGGCTGCGCGCCCACGAAATCCGCGACTCGCGCGACCGCGTGGCCCAGCAGTGGGCGACGACACACCGCTTGGCCGGGGTGGGGGCGGGCTTGGTCGTGGTGCTGGTCAACTGCGTCGTGGTCACCTATTTCATCGGCACCAGCCGTTGGTGCAAGGAGGTCGTCGACACCTACTCGCTCGATCGAGAGTTCATTCGCCGCGGTACGCGGCTGAAGCGGCGCACATTTCCCTACGCCTTGTTGAACATGCTGCTCGTCGTCGGCGTGATCGCTTTGGGCGGCGCCGCCGATCCGGGCGGGGCCGTGCAAGTCAACGCGCGCATCGCGGAGCTTCGCGCCGCGGAGTCCGGCGGCCAACACCCCGACCCATCGATCGAGGCGCATGTCCTGGGAGGATTGACCTGGGCCCATCTGCACTTCGCCGGGGCGACTTTGGGTTTGTGCTTCGTCGCCTACGCTTTTTTCGTCGAGTGGCACAACATCGCCGACAACCAGCAGGTGATCGAGGAGGTGATGGCGGAGGTCACCGCGGTTCGCCACAGGCCCAGGGGCGCAGCGACTCGGTGACGCCGGCCAGGAAAAAGAGCAACATGTTCAGCATCGGAATGATCGACAGATCGTGAAACATGGCGTTGGGCAGGTAACCGGCCAAGAACGCCAGGAACAACAGACCCTGTTGCCGTATCGCCGGCGGCGCCGCGGGCGCATGCCAGAGCCGCCAGGCGCCGCGGCCCCAGATGACCAGGAGCGTGGTGAACACGCTCGCGCCGATCAGGCCGGTTTCGGTCAAGAGGGCCAGGAACGTGTTGTGCTGGACGTAGCGGCGGGCTTTTTCCAGCGGCAGGTCGAACGAGCGATCGGCAAGATAGTTGACGAATTCGTCTCGGTAATGCCCGAAACCGCAGCCCGCCAGGGGCCGATCGCGGAACATGTTCCAGGCCACGGCCGCCAGAATCGGCCGCAGGCGCACGCTCTCGGCGGTATCCGCCTCGCTCAGCGCCTGGTCGCGTTTGAACGCCAACATCCGCTCCCACTGGGTCAGCCCAAAGGCGGTGACGACCAGGAGCGAACCCACGATCAACGGCGCGCGCCAGGCGCGCGGCATCGGCAGCCCCACCACGATCACCAGCGCCGCCACGCCGCCGATCCAGACGCAGCGTGTCAATGTGGCATAGATCCCCAGGGCGAAGATCAACGAAACGGGCAAGATCGCTAGCTGGCCCCATCGCCCCAGACGCGGCCAACCCATGAGCAGGCCCGCCAGGCAGACCGTCATGACGAGACCGTTGGCGACGGGGTTCAAGAACGGTCCTCGGCCACGGCCGAAGAAGTGTACCTCGCTGGGTGAGGCAATGTAGCGGGGAAACACCAGCGACCATGCCTGCTCTGTTTCGGCCAACGCCGTCAGCGCGAGGTAGACCCCGAAGATCGCCAGGCAACGGAACATCGCTTTCAACGCCGGCTCGGACAACCGGCTTTGCCGGGCGACCCAGTACAGGCCCAGCGGCATCAGGTAATAGAACACCAGGCAAGCCGCCGGTTGCGAGCCACGGACGTGCCAATCGTGGCTGATGGTGCTGACGCAAAGCCAGGCGGTCAGAGCGCCCATGACGTATTCCGCCTTGCCCAGTGGCTTAGGCTCGGCCCAGCCGAGCCGGCGCCAAACGAGGTATTGCACCAACAACGCGACCCACAGCAAACGATCGGACGTGAGGGGCACGGGCCCGGCCGGCAAGCTGAAAAAGGGCGCGCCAAAACATGTGCCCGCCAAGAGCACCGCCAGGCAGCCCGCAAGCAAACCGCCGCGGCAAAACAGCGCGGCGCCCCAGACGAGCGCCGACAGCGCGGCGATCAGGCCCACGATCAACATGGCTTCGCCAACGCCTTTTCGTACGAGAAGCCGCGGCTTGCGTCATAGGCCGGCTGACGAAATTCCTCGCATGAATTCAACCGGCTACGCGGCGGCGCCGGCACGATTGCGGCCGGCTGGTTCCGTGGGGGCACGGCTGGCAGCGACAGGAACAGCACGCCGGCGCCGACCAGTAGCCCGCCCACCAGGCCCGCCAACGCGGTCACGACCCGCCCGGGACCGATCGGCCGGGCGCCGGTTGTCGGTTCATCGACCGCCGCGATCAGGCTGGCGCTGTGCGCCCCGGCCTGGCTGCCGCGTGCTTCAGACAGTTCCTTGCGCGCCGCTTCGAGCAACCGGGTGCGGTGCGCGACGTCGGCCACCAGGTTCGTGTATTCGGCCCGCAGCCCCGCCACGCGCTCCAGCCGGCCTCGCGCCAGCGACAACTGCTCGCCCAGCGACCGCGCGCGGTCGGACGAAAGTTCCATGTCGACCTTGACGCCGCGCAGGGCAATGGCCAGCTCGTCGTGCAGGTGGCGGCTGATTTCCTGTTCGGCCTGGCGCGCCGCTTGCACCACGGGGTGCGAGTCGCTCATGGCGCCGGCGAGTTCGGCGGTGCGCAATTGGGCGTCGACCAGTCCTTCCTTGAGCCGCTTGAGCGAGGGTTGCGATTCGAGCAGCCGGCCCGGCGTGGCCAGCAGGCGGCCCTGATCGACGCGCGACGAGTTGAGCAAATGAAACAGCGCCAGGTTGTTGTTCTCGTCGAGTTCGGCCTTGCGCAGCTCGGTTTCAAGCTCCAGGGCGCCGCGCCGCAGGTCGCCGTCGCCGGAGGCCGAATCGTAGAGCATCCGCAGTTCGGCCAGGTCGCCTCCGACCGATTGTTCGAGCCGGGTCAGCTTGGCGGTCGAGGCGGTCAGGTCGGCTTCGGCCAGCGAAACGGCGTTGCCCAACTCGTCGATCATGCTCTGGGCTTTGGAATCGCGGAGTTGCTGGAAGCGGATCGTCAGCCGCCGACGGACGGCGCCCACGAGGTCCAAAGCGCGTTGGCAATCGTGGTCCTTGGCCTTGAGGTACAGGATTTCGGTCTTGCCGAACTCGGCGCCCTTGGGTGGTGTGAGCGTGATCGTTTCGGCCAGGCGTTCGACGTCGAGCGGCAAGGGCCAGTTCGTCGCGTCGGCTCCGGCCGGCGGGCCGACTTCGACCAGCGCCTCACTCAACACGCCCTGGCTCTTGGCCATCTCCAGAATCGTCTCTTGGGCGGCCTTCAGATCCTCGGCGCGGCGGAACTTGCCTGGCTCGTCGAGGTTGCCGGCCGCTTCGTTGCGGACGATCAATGTTTGCGAGGCTTCCCAGGTATCGCCGCGCAGCGCGGCGTAGGTGACGGCCACGCCCGTCACGAGCAAGGCCGGCGTCAACCAACGCCGGGGATAGGCGCGCGCGAGGCGAAGGAATTCGGTCGGGCTGGCATGCGGCGGAGTCGTTTGGACCATCGAGTCGGTTCCTGCGTGGTGTCGGATCGAGGTGGCGGGCAGGCGGGACGCCTACACCACAAGGGCCATCTTGGGATAGGCCATGAGTCACTCGCCATTGAGAGCTTAGCTTGAAATTGGCTGCTCGTGGCCGCTGAGTGCCCTTGGGGTGTAGGCGTCCCGCCTGCCGCGGGCGCCGGCGCCAGCGGACGATGTTGACCCAGGGCCACGGGTGTTGCGAAAAAGCAACGCTCGGCGCCGTGTTGCCGCCGGCCGGCTCCTAAGAACGCGAAGTAAACTGGCAATGCGAGCAATGGCTGGTATAATTTGGCGGCGTCGGCATTTGCGTGGCCCCGTCGTCTGGCGAGGCGATAACATGCCATTTACAATTGACTTTACCGAGAGCGCCCTCGACGATTTGGCCTTCTTTAAGACCCATGATCAGACGCGGATCTTCGACCAGATTGATGTTCAGCTAAGCCATCAGCCAATGATCGAAACGCTGAAACGGAAACCGCTCGATCCAAACACGCTGGGCGATTGGGAATTGCGGATCGGCGAATTTCGCGTATTTTATGATATTGACGTCGTCGAGGCGGCGGTCAAGGTCAAGGCCGTCGGCCGAAAGGAGCATAACGTGCTCTCCATCCGTGGGAAGGAGTATCCCCTATGAAAACGATCAATCTCGCCAGCGAAAGTGCGACCAGGGAGGAAATCTTCCTGCTTGCCGAGGACCAGGATCTCCTTGTTCGCACAGCGCGGGGCAAGCTGTTCATTGTGGCCGAAGTTGTCGAGCAAGGTTCCGACAATGAGTTCGCCGATGAGATTGCGCTGACGCGGAAGAACGCGGCGCTGCGGCAATTGCTGGCGGAGCGGTCTCGCGATCCTCGCGTCTTTACCATCGACGAAGCACGAGAGAAATTGGGACTCCCATGACCAGCCGGCGCCCGATGGGCAACTGATCCGACTTCCCGATGGGCGACTACAACAGCGCAGTCGGCGCGCTGGCCTTTTCGCCCGATGGGAAATATCTGGTGGCAGGATTGTGGCAGGATTCGGTTCGAAGCATATGCTGCCGGGAGGGGGTTATGCCATTCCATTAAAGGTCTGGGAGGTCGCCATGTGGCTGCGGATCGCGTCGGTGCTGGCTTTGGCCGACCGCCTGCAAGCCGACGATAAGAACCAAGGCGACCACGACCTGCTGATCGCCCAGATCCTGTTCCGCGAAGCCGAGGCCCCGCTGGAGAGCAAGAGGTCGGAGCCGAAGAAGTAGAAGCAAGTCACCATGAAGGCCCCATACCTGGAATTCCGAAACCAGTGCTTACGGGTGTTTAACACCCGGTGCCGATGCCCTACCGTAGTGGCAAGATGCCGTGCTTCAACGGATCGTCGGTCTCGACCAGCAGCGTCGCTTCAGCGCACAGGTGCGCCGAGCCCTTGATGTGCGGGATGACGCGGTCGCCCTCCAGCGTGACGGACCCCTCGAATACGCTCCCGATGATGCTCTCTTGCCGCCACACCTGTCCCGGCCGCAATTTTCCGTCGGCCACGAGGCACGCGAGCTTGGCGCTGGTGCCGGTGCCGCAGGGCGAGCGGTCGTACGCCTTGCCCGGGCAGAGCACGAAGTTGCGGCTGTCGGCGCCGGCGGAGTGCGGCGATCCGAACAGTTCGATATGGTCGATCTCGCCGCCGTCACTGCCCGCGATTCCGGCGCGGACCAGCGCCTGGCGTATGCGCCAGGTCACGTCGGTGAGTCGCTCGACGTTGGCCAATGCCAGTTCCTCGCGGTGGTCTGCGACGAGAAAGAACCAGTTGCCGCCCCAGGCCACGTCGCCCGTCACGTCGCCATAGCCTTCGACCTGAATTCTCACGCCGGCGGCGCTGCGAAAACTGGGCACGTTGCGAACCGTCACCTGGCGATCGTCGTGCAGGGTGGCGCTGACGACGCCGGCCGGAGTTTCGATGCGGTGCTCGCCGGGCCGGATGCGGCCCAAGTGGGCCAGCGTCACGATCAGCCCGATCGTTCCGTGGCCGCACATGCCGAGATAGCCGACGTTGTTGAAGAAGATCACGCCCGTCGAGCAGTCGGCGTCGAGGGGTTCGCAGAGCAAGGCGCCAACGACGGCGTCGCAGCCGCGAGGCTCGTTGACCACCGTACTTCGGAAGGCGTCGTGCCGTTGGCGAAACACCTCGCGACGCGCGTTCATGTCGCCGCCGCCGAGGTCGGGCCCTCCGGCGATCACCACCCGCGTCGGCTCGCCGCCGGTGTGTGAATCGATCACCTGGATGGTTCGGCTGATCGTGGCCATACGTTGGCCATTCTACACCGAATTGGGTTACTTGTGATAACCGAGCGATTGGACCACTGCCAGCATTTCTTCGTAGGTGATGAAGCGGCGGCGGTGCGAGAGTTTGTAGGTGTCGATGGCCTGGGCCAACTCCCGCGCCGCGGGCGAAAGTTGATCATGGCTGTCGCTGAATTGCCGCCGTTCGCGCGCGGGCGTCCCATGCGTATCGGCCCGATGACGACGATCGACGAACATTTCCGGCGGCGTTTCCAGCAACTGTGGCATTCGAGGCTCCGTGGGGTAACTTGCTTTCGTGGCGTACCGTCCGAAGGAACACTAGGTCACGGACGGGAAGTCGTCAAATTCAACGCGCGAGCCCGGCGGTATCCTGCGCCACGTCGATCCGCTCCAGAAGGGCCTGCGCGGCCCGGTGGTTCGGTTCGAGCGAAAGTACCTGTTGTGCCGTGCGGCGGGCCGTCGCGCGTTGGCCACTACGGAATTCCGCGTCAGCCAGTCGGCAGAGAACTTCCGCGGAGGGGGGGCCGCGGTCGCGTGCGCCGGCGAGGACTTCCGCGGCGTCGCCGTAGCGGCCCGACGCCCCGTACGCCAGCCCCATCAGGTAGAGCACTTTTTGCGGTTCTTCGCCCGGTGGGTAGGTGTCGGCCAGGTTTTGCAGGCTGGTCAAGGCACGTTGCGGTTGCCCCAGATCATGGTAGACCTCGGCCACTTCGAGCAACACGTCACGGTCGTCGGGCGCGTAGCGCAACGCTCGGTGGTAGTCGGCGAGGGCCTCGCGTAGTTGGCCCGACTGGCGCCGGACCCGGCCACGGATGGCAAAGGCCGCTGGATTCTTGGGATCGAGGTCGATGGCCCGCTCGACCAGTGCGTGCGACTCTTCGACCTGTCCCATGGCTGAATGCATTTCGGCGGCCCGGACCAGCAGCTTCGGCTCGTCGCCGGTCAGCCGGCGTGCCTCATCCAACTGCGCGACCGCCTCACCGACGTTGCCGCGATGCCAGAGGGCTTCGGCGTACTGCCGCCGGGCTTCGGAATCGACCGGGCAAGCGTCGACGGCCTGGCTGAAAAGCGTTTCCGCTTGGGCCCAATCGCGGCGTTCCAGCGCCGACATTCCCTGCTGCGACAATTGCCGGCAGGCGACCAGCGAGCCGGGCACCGGTCCCTCACTTCCGACGAGGCGGCAACCGGCCGCCGCCAGGCAAACGACCAGCGACCCAAGGCAACGCCAGTGGCATCGGACGCTCATGTTCATGGAGCCGGAAATGGGTCGCGGATCGTATCACCCCCCCCCGAAATCGGCAAGGTCGAGAATGAGACATTCACGGTGGCTGGGGCAGAGCCTAAGCGATGCCCCGGTCGCTATCTAGCCGCGGCCTTGTTACCATGATCGGCATGCCGACGCAGTACGCGAAACTCGGAATCCATTTCCAATTCCCCGATAATTGGACGCTCGACGAAAGCGATGCGCTCAAGGGCGATGAGTCGGTCTCGGTCTACAGCCCGGGCGGCGCCTTCTGGTCGATCATCAAGCATCCCCGCACGGCGTTACCGCGGGAACTGATCGAGGCCGCCTTGCAAGCCATGCGGCAAGTATACGATGAACTCGACGTCGAACCGATCGAGGAAACCGTCGTCGGCTACGAACTGGTCGGCTGTGATATGAACTTCTATTGCCTCGACCTGACGAACACGGCTTTGCTGCGAGCTTTCCAAACCACCGAAGCTACCTATCTTGTCCTCTGCCAGGCGGATGACCGTGAATTTGCCGACGTCGAGCCGGTATTCCGGGCAATGACCCGCAGCCTTTTGTCGTGACATTGTAACTTTTACAAAGTCCCGCGTGCCAGTGTCGCTTGCGGTTGAATATCGCGTGGCTTGCCAACCCGTTACGCGGCAATAAGTTACGATTTTCGTTAAAGATTCGACAAGATTCGGCCGCAACTTGGCACGCCGGGTGCTCTAAGTCAATCGCTCATGTACGACCCAGTTGGCCCGAAGCTCCCGCAAGCATAGGGCCAAAGCAAATAATGCACGTTCATGACGCACCGTGAATCTTAGTAGCATTTCTCGCGACCCATTAGCGCGACACACGCCCGCCACGGGCACTTGCCGGTTTTTCACGGTTGAAGGGCCTGATTGGTCACCCGCATGGCCAGTCGGGCCCTTTTTTTTCAAAACGACCCGCCAAATCGGTAGGGAACGCCCCCGAAGACGTTTCCTACAGAACCCCTCGCCACGGAAGCTGCGGGCGCACCCCTTGAGGTTTTCAGCCAAGCTGGTCTATACTTGGGATCCATGGGGCCCCAGGGTGACGACCCTACGGTTTGGCGGCTCACCCACTTGCCCAGTGAGGATCAGCTTACCCAGGAGGAGTCGACGGATGGCCATGACAATGGAAAGCTGCGGAGTGGAGCAAATTGGCGAATGCGCAGGCGCCGTTTGGAAGCTGTTAGCTGAACAGGGGCCGCGGAGCGCCGCGAAGATCGTCAAGGAGCTCGATGCGCCGCGCGATCTCGTGATGCAAGCCCTCGGCTGGCTGGCGCGCGAAGATAAGCTCGTGATCGACACAGAATCGCGCGCCAAGTTGATTTCGTTGCGCTAAACGTAAACGACGTTTGGTAGCCTTGAAGCGGGTCGTCAAAAAACTCCCGCGGTGATGGCAATGACGGCCATGGCCGAGGCAATGGCCGTCTTGGTGAGCGTTCCGACCAGCCGCCCCCAGAACGCGGCCTGTCCGATCTGCCAGCTTTCAGCCAGGTTCCGCCCCTTCCATTGCTCGCCCAGCATGGCGCCGCCCAGCGCGCCGAGGCAAGCGAATAAAATCGCGCCGACGACCGACCCGACCAACGGTATCGGCACGCCGATCAGGGCGCCCGCGATCGCGCCGATCATGGATCCGAGCGCGGCCAGGGCCGCGCCGCGCTTGCTGCCGCCCACTTTTGCCGCGCCGAGCGCGCCGGCCGCGAACTCGATGATTTCGGCCAGCGTCGCCAAGCCGCCCAGTACCGCGACCGTGGTCCAACTGATGTCGGGGCCGCTATCGGGCGCCAGGTACGCGAAGAGCGCCGCCGCGGCGACCATCACCCAGTTGCCCGGCAGGCTCAAGAGCGTCATGACCCAGCCGGCGACGATGGTGAGAATCAAGAGGATCAGTCCGATCACCAGCGATAACCCTCGGCTTGCCTCCAGGCAAGCCAGGCTCGAGCGATTTCGTTGAGTTTGCCGAAGCTTGCGTCGGGCACAGGGTCAATTCCAGTGATCACCCTGAACGCCATGCCAACGGCTACCACTGGCGCAAACGCCCACCGCGCCGAAGCGGCATTGGCTCGCTTCGTCCGACATCCGCGGAAGTAACGCCCGGCACCGCCTACTGCGGCGTGACCGACGCGGCGCGGGGGCCCTTGCCGCCCGACCCGCCGCCCGCCTCGACGGTGTACTCGACGTGTTGTCCTTCGGTGAGGTTGTCGAACCCGTGATCGGCCACCGTCGAATGGTGGAAGAACACGTCGCCTCCCTCTTGCGCCTTGATGAATCCGAATCCCTTGTCGGCGACAAGTTTCTTGATCGTACCCTGCGGCATACCGGCCACTCCTTCACACACGAAAACACGGGTCGCTCGCGCGCGCTGCGCGGCGACGGCCTCGGCCGCCGCGGATCTACCCCGCCCCTCGCGGCAGCCACCGGTATGCTAGCGTAAAGCACTCAACGATCGAAAACAAGTAAGTCGGACCAAAATCGGACCAAAAATAGATAGTCACCGCGGGGGGGCTAGCGGGGCTAGCGGCGTCCGGGCTAGAGCGAGATCTGCACCAGCCGGTGGGTTGGAACGGGCCGCCCCGGGCGGAAGCTCTGCGTTTGTCGGAACGTGCATCTCGCTCCGCGCCGGGCGGAAGCCTCTTGCACCTCCGACCGCACATGCTCCTCCAGCAACGCGGGGTCCAGCGCCACGCGCGCGTTGACGATGACGTCGGCCTGCCGCACGCGGCAATTCGAGGGCAACGAAAGCTCCGCGGGCGTCCAACTGCTGACCAGGTTCGCCACGCCGTAGAAACCTTCCCAAAGTCCGATGATTTTAAGGTGGGCCGTCTCGGCACCCGCGCTCGCCAGACGCCGGCCGAGGCCCTCGATGATATCGACCAGCAGCGCATCAAGAGAAAACTCCGCATCGCCTTGGACGACGAGACTGCTGTTCAGCCAGCCCAATTCAGCCTCGCCTTCGGCGTACGTATCGTAGTCGAGGGCCAGCACGCGCCGGCCGAAGCTGCCGGTCTGGGCGATGAAATCGAGCAGCGCAGGGAAGCCCGCCCCGGTTTTCGCGGAGGTGCGCAGCACCGGCCGGCCGGGGAACTGCGATTCCAGCATCGTCACCAGCTCATCGATCGCGTCGGCGGGGAGCATGTCGATCCGGTTGACGATCAAGAAGTCGGCCTCTTCGAGTTGCTTGCGAAAAATGTACTCGGCCTTGGGCGAGAAGCCAGCCTTGCCGCGCCCGGAGAGGATGCGCTCGCCGTGGCTGGGCTTGAGGATCACGCCGTAGGGCGCCACGCTGAACTGCTGTGCGAACAACTGCTCGAGCGGGCGGATGACCGTGGCCACCAGGTCGGTGCAGCTTCCCACCGGTTCCGTGAGAACGACGTCCGGGCGCTCGGTTTGGCCGAGACGCTCGACGGTGGCGGTCAACTCGTTGAAGTTGCAGCAGAAGCAAGATCCCGGAACTTCGCCGACGTTGAAGCCCTGCGACCGCAGGCTGTGCGTATCGACGAGGTCGGTCGCCTGGTCGTTGGTGACGATGCCGACTTTTCGGCCCTGGGCCTGGAACATCCGCGCCAGGCGTGCAAGGGTCGTGGTCTTGCCCGACCCCAGGAACCCGCCCACCATCACGAATCGCACCGCGTCCATCGCCGTCTCCCAATCGGTACTCGAATTCAGCAGAACCCATCTTATACTTGCACGCGGCCAAGAATGAGACATTCACGGTGGCTGGTGGCAGAGCCTAAGCGATGCCCCGGTCGCTATCTAGCCGGGGCATCGCTTAGGCTCTGCCACCAGCCACCACTCACAAATGTCCTATTCCCGACCGCTCGCAGTATAATATGCCGAAGGCGCGCTTCAAGGCGGTTTCAAACCGCCTGCAGTTCGTGGTAGAGGTGGTGTATGAAGGCCAGATTATCGGCCTGCACGTAGTGCAACGCGCCGCCCATGCGGGCGAAGCTCTTGCAGAAGCGGAGATAGTAGGCGGGGTTGGTCTTGGGCGGCTCGCCCCGGGTCCAATCCCAGCCGCCGCCGTCCTGCAAGTCGACGACGTGGAGCTGGTGGCCGGCGACGATCGGGCGGCCTTGCCGCAAGCGGAGGTTGTTGACGCAGCTCAGGCTCTTCTCGAAGACCTGCGGTCCCATGATCGCCGAGCCGATCGAGAGCACCACGCCGCCGTCCAACTGCTCGACGGCCCCGCCGAAACGCCGGAAATCGACCTCGGCCGCACGCCCGATCACGGCGCCGTTGAACATGGGGTGGTTCGAGATGATGTCGTAGCCGATCCCAGGATGAACGCTCAGCGGCACCTGGTGCCGGAAGGCCTGGGTCAGAATCGACGCATGCTTCCAACGGTGCTCGACGGCATGCCGGCCCGCCGCCAGGCCGTGCCGCTGGATCGCCACCAGCAGGTCGGCGCGGGCGGGCGTGAGCGGATCGGACGGGTTCCGTTGGATCTCACGCCGCAACGACTCGGCGTCGGGCAGTTCGGCGCCGTCTTCCGAGATGAAGCGGCCCAGGGCCTGGCCGTAGCCCTCGCCGCGCAGCCCGCCGGCCAGCAGGGCCAGGTGGATGTTGCGGCCCGTCTCGTCCCATGTGCCGAACGTGCCCGTCGCGACGTTGTCGCGGACGCTCTCGCTGGAGCGCCCCAACCAGGCGAACTCCCAATCGTGGATCGTGCCGGCGCCGTTGGTGGCGAGGTGGGTGAGCCAGCCCTGGGCCATCAGCCGTTCGACGATCTGGGCGGCGCCGTTGCGCAACAGGTGGGCGCCGTAGATCAGCATCACCGCGGCCTGGCGGCCGCGCGCCGCTACGATCGAGCGGGCACACTCCCGCGCCGCGGCCCGCGCCGCGGCCGTTGCTTCCGGCGGCTTGGAGTCCGGCTCGACCAGAATTTCCTCGACGCGGGTCAGGCTGCGACGCTCGGCGAGCGGCAACACTTTAAGTTGCGTCAGATCGAGCGGTTCAGGCATGATCGTCCTTTGGCGGCCGGCGGAGCGCACAGTGTACCCGCGTAGCGGTTCGGCGGAGCGTGGGAACAAGGAATCTCAGAAGTTGTCGCCGGTCACCGGCTCATTGCGGGCTCGTGAGGCCAGCGCGTCGTAGATTCGCATGTCGATCTGGCTGTTGATGATGTGGACCGAGCCGTCGCCGAAAACGAAGTTGACCCCCTCCACATGAAAACTGCTCGTGGCGTCGGCGTCGGTCACGTTGGGGTTGTTGGGGAGGTGCGGACCGGCGTGGCTGAGTACCAGCGCCGACGAGGCCTCGACCGCCGCGGGGTCGAGGTTCGACGGGACGGCCCCGCCGCTGACCGCGCCGGCCCAAGTGGTAAACGACATGCGGGTGCATCGCTCGCCGATGAACAGCGTGTAGCTCAGCCCGTCGCGGATTTCGGCGAAGCGAAATCCGGCGTTCCGCAGGAATACGCCGTCGTTGGTGCCCGCGAATTGGCTGACGCCGCCGTTGCCGTTCATTCCCACGTAATTGCCGTAAGCCACGTCCACCGATGTTTGGCTGACGATGAACGGGGATACGGGAGAATCCGAAGGACAGATGTAGACCGGCAGCCAGTCGCGGCGCGGCCCGGCGTTGGCCGGGTTGCCGATGTCAAGCCCGAAGTTGATCTGCGCCTGCGCGGCGCCCTGTTCCAACTCCGGCAGGAGCATGGAACCCCAGCCCCAGCCCGGCCCCAATTCCTTGCCGTTGGCGTCCAGCGCGGTCAAGTAGCCCGGCGGAATGTGGCCCGTGCGGTCGTGGTATGCCTGGATCGCCAGGCCAATCTGCTTGAGGTTGTTCTTGCACTGCGAGCGGCGGCTCGATTCACGCGCCGATTGCACCGCCGGCAGGGTGATCGCCACCAAAATGCCGATGATCGCCATGACCACCAGCAGTTCGATCAAGGTGAATGCGAATCGTGTTTTCATGGTGCCGCGAGGGGGCATGGTGGGGGTTTCTGCGCGGAAAGGTAGGTGGGACACGCGGCTCACTCATCAAGGGGCGATTTTAAGTCGGCCAAACTCGCCGGTCAACCCACCTGGCGCCCCGAGAAACGTCGATTGCGGCGACCCAAGCGTCTCGGTTATACTTCATGCGGCCAACAATGAGACATTGCTTACGTCGCCGTACCGAGGTTCATCACGTCAAATTCACCAAAATCACGTCAAATTCACCAAAATCGGCAAGAGCTTCCCAATCCCATTTGCCGATAAGAACCCTGGTCGATTCCATGCGCCCGTCCATCACTGGAAGGGCATGAGTGCCGCCGCTGATCCGCCACGGTCAAGGGAACGCCGCGTGACGACCCTGCTGAACCCTCTGTCATGGCCATCTCGACTGTCATGGCCATCTCGACGTGAGCGCTCGCCGAGCGGCTGGATACGCTTCACCTGGGCCGTTTGGCTGACGCTGGTCGTCGCCTTGGCCGGCTATGCCCAAAGGCACCCTCAATCCCATACCGTCTACGACATTTATTCGGCGGCGGCGCGCCGCTGGGCGGCCGGCGAAGACGTGTATGTGCGTACCCGTGAATACTTTCGCTACAGCCCGCTGTTTGCCGCGGCGTTGACGCCGCTGGCCGCCCTGGGCGACGAGTGGGGTGGCGTGCTCTGGAAGTTCGCCAACTGCGGCCTCTATGCGTGGGGGGTCGGGGCCTGGTTAAGGCGCCTCCACGCGGGTGAGTTCAGCCGCGCGCAGATGGCGGCGGTGTTCTTGCTGGTGCTGCCGATGTCGCTTCACAGCATGTACAACAGCCAGGCGAACCTGATGATGTTGGGCTCGCTGCTCTTGGGGCTGGCGGCCGCCGGCGACGGAAAGTGGAACCGCGCGGCCGCCTGGCTTGCCTGGGCCACGCTGGTCAAGGGCTATCCATTGGCCCTGGCGCTCTTGCTGGCCGCCCTCTTCCCGCGGCGCTTCGCGCCGCGGTTCCTGGTCGCCTTGGGCGTGGGGTTGCTATTGCCGTTTGCGATGCACCGCCCGGCGGTCGTTCAATCGCAATATGCCAGTTGGTTCGCCCACTTGTTCGACAGCACCCAGATCATGCGCGAGCGGGTGCGCACCGTCGATTGGCTGGCGATGATCTACTACCGACCGCTTTCGGAGCGGGCATTCTTCGCGCTCGAAGTCGGTGGGGGCCTGCTGGTTCTGGCGCGCTCGCTTTGGGAGCGGACGCGGACCAGCGACCCACGCGTATGGTTGTCGACGTCCTTCGATTGGTTCGCGTTGTGGGTGGTGCTGCTCGGGCCGGCCACGGAGGGTTGCACGTACGTGGTCTTCGCTCCAACCGCCGCGATGGCGGTCGTCCGCTCCTTCGCGCGTCGCGACGGCGGAATCGCGCGAGTGACGTTGGTCGTCGGCCTGATCATGATGGGGCCGTTGGTCACCGACTTGTTCGGCAAGACGATCCGCAATTTTGCCGTCGATCACGGCAGCCAGCCGCTGGGCGCGCTCTTGTTGTTGGGCTACTTGATCAGTGTAACCTGGCGGCCAAGCCATCGGCCGGCCGGCGAGCCGCCGGCGAGCCTCGACGCGTCGGGCCGCGTTTTTCCGACCCGGTGCGCTCAAGGATGACGGCCCAGGGCGGACCTTCCAGCAAGGATGGCGCGCGGCGAGTCGCGCTGCACGCCGACGACCTGGGGATGAACCGCGCGGTCAACAAGGGCATCTTCCAAGCCTTCGAGCAGGGACTTCTCACCAGCGCCTCCGTCTTGACCAACGCGCCCCACGCGATTTCGGCCATCGCATGCTGGAAGGACCGTTTCGCGGGCCGGCCGGCCGGCGAGTTCGCCGTCGCGGCCGGGCGTCGCCTGCTCGACGATCTGAGCCTTCCTTTCGACCTGGGCATTCACTTGAATCTGAGCCAAGGACGGCCGCTGACCGCCGACCGCTACCCCAGCGGATTACTCGATCGCGACGGCTGCTTTCCGGGTATCGGATCGTTATTCCGCCGGTTGTATCGCGCGACGAGGTGGGAAGCGGCGATCGAGGCGGAGTTGAGCGCCCAGATTAAGGTGCTGCTCGACCACGGATTGCGGCCCACTCACCTGAACGGGCATCAATACGTCGAGCTGCTGCCGGCCTTGGCGCGGTGCATTCCTCGGCTGCTGCGCAGATACGCGATTCCAGCGCTGCGCGTGGCCTGGGAGCCGCCCTCGTGGCGGACGAGTCTGCGAACTGGATTTCGGCCGGCGAATTGCTTGTTATCGGCGGTCAAACGCCACTTCGCGCGGAAGTTCCGCGCGCGGATCGGCCGGTGTGATATTCCGCATCCCGACGTCTACTTTGGGGCCTCGCACGCCGGCCGCATCGACCTGGCATTGCTACGCGGCTTTCTGTCCGGGGCAGGGAGTTTCTCACTGGCGGAAATCGCCCTGCATCCCGCATCGGCGGCCCCGCATCCCGCATCGGCGGCAGTCACGCCCGATGCCCAGGCCGTTGAGCCCGAATGGCGCGATCCGTTGGCCGCGTGGCGGCCACGGGAATTGGAGCTTCTACTCTCGCCGGCTTTGGCGGATTTTCTCCTTTCGCAAGGTTTGCGATTGGGGCGAATCGGTTCGCCGGCGGGCTAAGGCGGATTATTCATGGTCCAACACTAACCCGCAGCGCAAGTAGCCTCAACACGGCGAAGGCGCGGAGAAACGCGATCTTCGACATCCACACGACGTCTGAGCAAGCCGCGTAAACGGCGGCGCGTTGCCCCCAATTACTTCGCACCATCACACGCTGTTTTGGATCTCCGTTTTTCGGGGGATTCAAAGTCGCGTTGATCCGCGCCGTAGCCGGCAGCGAGGCGCTGTCGCCGCGTTGCCTCGGCGCGCCCCCACGCCACGGCCGGCGCCCCTCGGAATTATTTTTCAAAACTGGAGTTGTACCTTCGCGGCCTTTCCGAACATAACGCGAGGTACGTCACCGTGTCGTCGCCAGCACGCGCGCTCGAGCGCGAGCGCGCGCCGAAAGACCGATGTGACTACGAAGATTAAGGGACGATCTCGCGCGAAACTTCGGGATCGCCACGAACGCGGCAAACCCCCGCCGTCGCGCATCTGTGCCACACGCGCCGGAGCTTTCGTCGGGTAAAGGTACGGTTTTGCCAGTTTTTTCGTGACGAAGGCGCAACCCATCGCGGCGCCAGTTTGAACTCCGCGCCGACACGCCGCGAACACTCACCGGAATTTTTTTCAAAACTGGGCTTGACGGGTTTTTTTTCTAGACTTCCGCGAATGCTGACCGCCTTTACGCCACTCCCGCAGTTTGAGACATGCGGAGCGCATAACCCCGTCCGATCTCCTTTGCAAGCATTGGCCAACGGCGGCGCGTTGTTCGACGAATCTTTGTTGACGGCTTCGCCGATCACCTCAAGTAGTTTGTTAATGTACCTTACGCCGACGTGAGCCGGTCAGCAATTTTCATTTCAAACACGCATGGAGACGGATCACCCTTTCGGTGTCCGACGCCGTTCTCGCACAGGCGCAGAGCGTCACGGGAGCCTCCACCGGCGGCGAAATACAGTTCGGTCTTTTTTAACCCATTGTCATAGGGAACCCAGCCGACCCGGTCAGCCCAGTCCCCAGGCCCCCTTCGCCCCGTCCTTCCGTCCTGGGCGCTGACAGCGCGATTGAGGAGCGCAGACGCCGTCGCCGGATACGTGACGATTTCGTCGTTGAACCGCGCCCTGGAGCGCGAGCGGGCCGCGGCCGGCCACCGTCCGAGCGAAGATTAACCGCTCGCTGAGCCGTTGTTTTGGACAGGATTGCAGGATGGACAGGATGGGTTCGGAACCATGCTCGATACCTTATTCAATCCTGTTCATCCTGTCATCCTGTCTTTGCCTCTTTTCGTGATCATATCCGGCTCGAATTCTCCGACGACGACCCCATCGTAGCTCACCATGAGCGGCTACTTGGACCCAACACTCACGCCTGCGTTCCGCGGCGCGTGGGCCAAAGCGTTGTGTTAAACGGGCTCCAGCACGCCCGATGGACGTCACGGCCCACCCGACGATCGTCTCCGTCATTTTTTGTGTTCCACGCCGGGCTCCTGTTCAGCCTGTCCCGACGATATCCGCCTCGGCGCGGCGCGAAAAAAGACGATTCCGAAACCCCTCCCAAAGAAATCCAAAAGAGCGTGGGGTACGGCGAAGGGTGGCGCGGCAATTGGATGCCGCTTTCGCGGCTCGCTCAGACGTCATGGGGTATTCGGAAGTCGTTTTTTTTCGCTTCGCCGCCGTTTTGTTTTTTGCACGTTCGTTGCCGCGCAACGAGCGTGCTTTTTTCGGGAAAATGATCCTTCCCGATTCGTGGGCCGCTCCTCGAACCGGGTGAGCTTGCGCCGCGGGTTCGTGTGACGGCAGACTGCGCGACGCGCACGGGGGAGCATGAATAATTCGGCCTAGGAAGGCCGTCCCACGGGGAGTTTTGGGATAGGCTCTAAGCCTGGTTCCGCTCCGACGCCTCTTCCCAATGCTCGTAGAGCGTCTTCACGCTCTCTTGTTGCTCGGCCAGTTCGGCTTGCAGTTCCTTGACCCGTCGCCGATCGCGCAACACCTCCGGCAGGGCCAGTTCCGCTTGGATCTCGCCGATCCGCGACTCGCGCTGGAAAATCTCGGTCTCGATGTCGGCGAGCTTGCGATACGCAAACCGCCAGACTCGCTTGGCGGGCTTCTCATCATGACGCTTGTTGACCGTCGCGCCGGACTCACTGGCCGCGGCGCCGGCCAGCCCCTCGCGGACGAAGTGCATGTACGTGTCGTAGTTCCCATCGATCACGCGGAAGCGGCCCGGCTCGACGACCAACAGGTGGTCGGCGACGCGGTTGAGGAAATAGCGGTCGTGACTGACGAACAGGACCGTCCCGTCGAATTCGTTCAGCGACCGTTCCAGCGCATCGCAGGCCCAAAGGTCGAGATGGTTCGTCGGCTCGTCGAGGACCATGAAGTTGGCGTCGCTGGCCGCGAGTTGGGCCAGGGCGGCCCGGCTTCGCTCGCCTCCGCTGAGACTGGCCACACTTTGGAAAACGGCGTCGCCCACCAGGCCGAAGCGGGCCAAGAGGCCGCGTCGCCGCGGTTCATTGAACTCCTTGCCGGCCGGCCGGATCGCGTCGACCACCGGCTGGTCGTCGGCCAGCCCTGAGAGGAGCTGATCGTAGTAACCGATCCGCACGCCGGTTCCGAGCGAAACCCGCCCCGCGTCGGGCGTTTCGCGGCCGACGACGCAGCGCAACAGCGTCGTCTTGCCGCAACCGTTGGGCCCCAGAATGCCCCACCGAGCGCCGCGCTCGATCTCGAAGGAAAGGTCGGCGAAAAGCGGCCGGTCGTACCCCTTGGCCAGGCGCTCGGCGCGTAGCGCGACGTCGCCCGTGCGCTCGGCCGGCGGAAATCCCATCGGCGGCGCGGCGATGCGCCGCGGCGGGCGGACCCGCTCGATGCGCGCCAGCTTCTTCTCGCGATCCTTGGCCTGGGCGCTCTTCTGGCCGTAGTGGTTGCGGCGGATGAAGTCCTCGGTCTTGGCGATCAACTCCTGCTGCTTCTCGAAGGTCCGAGTCTCGACCTTGAGCCGTTCGGCCTTCTGGTTCCAGTACGCGCTGAAATTGCCCGTGTAGTCGTCGACCGATCCTTGAAACAGCTCCAAGGTGCGGTTTGTCACCTTGTCCAGAAAGTAGCGGTCGTGGCTCACGACCAAAACCGCCTGGCCGGTGTCGGCAAGGAACGATTCGAGCCATTGGGTCGATTCGATGTCGAGATGGTTCGAGGGCTCGTCGAGCAGCATCAGGTCGGGCCCGCGCAGCAGCAGCTTGGCGAGCATCAACCGGTTTTGCTGTCCGCCGCTCAAATGCTCGAGCGGCCGCGAAAAACTGGCCCGATCGAACCCCAAGCCCTCAAGCACGCGGTCGACCTTGTGATCGAGATGATAGGCGTCGCGGCGCGACAACTCGTGCTGCAAGCGGTCGTAATGCTTGCCAAGTTGGCCTCGCTCGGCGTCGCCGGCGGCGGCCAGGGCGTGGGCCACCTGCTCGGCCTCGCGCGCCAGCGCCGTCAGTTCCTCCAGGGCTGAGAACGCCTCGTCCCAGAGAGTGCGGCCCTGGGTCCACTCCGGCTGTTGCTGGAGGTATTCCGTGCGGGTCGATGGGTGGAATTCCACCTTTCCCGAGTCGGCGTCTTCGCGGCCGGCGAGGATCTTGAGCAACGTCGTCTTACCGGCCCCGTTGGGCCCCACCAGGCCGATCTTCTCACCCGGCCGGACCTCGAAGGTCACGCCGGCGAGCACCGGCTCCGAACCGTAGTGTTTGACGACGTCGTTGACGGACAACAGGATCATGGGTGCGGCGCTTCTCCGCTTGCAGGATATAAAACCACACGCTCGAACGCTAGGTTTGGCGTCTACGCTCTGCCACCAGCCACCCCTTTCTCGTGGCAAAATGTCTCATTGTCGGCCGCGTGACGTATATGCGGAGGCCGGCGGCCCTTGTTCGGCGTCGTCCCGGCACGTACAATTAGTGGCATGACCAAGAAAGTGATTCTCGACGTCGATCCGGGTATCGACGACGCCGTGGCGCTGACGATGGCCCTGTTCGATCCACGGCTGGATGTGCTGGCGGTAACCGCCGTGGCCGGCAATGTTTCGGCGGAACAGGCCACTCGGAACGTGCAGACGATCATCGAGCAACTCGATCCGCCCCGTTGGCCGCGGATTGGGGCGGCCGTCGCGCCGGACTATTCAACGCCGGTCGATTCGCGGCACATCTTCGGCGCCGACGGATTGGGGAACGCCGGCTTTCCGGTGGCCGAACTGCACCACCAGCACCCCTCCGACAAGGTGCTCAGCGACGAGATCCGCGGTTCGCCCGACGCCATCACGGTCATCGCCTTGGGGCCGCTCACCAATCTGGCCACGACTTTTCGCCGCGACCCCAGCCTGGCCGGACTGGTGGGACAATTGATCATCATGGGGGGCGCCGTCGAAGCGCCCGGCAATATAACGCCGGCCGCGGAGTTCAACATCTATTGCGATCCCGCGGCGGCCCGCGATGTGTTTCGCTCGCGGACCACCAAGACGCTCGTTCCGCTCGATGTGACCATGCAGGTCGTCATGACCTACGACCTGCTCGATCAACTGCCGCCGGACGACACGAAGGCCGGAAGGTTCCTCCGGCGCGTGCTGCCCTTCGCCTTCCGTTCGCACCGCCAGGTGCTGGGGCTGGAAGGCATCCATCTGCACGACGCCGTGGCCCTCGTCGCCGCCACGAATCCGGAATTGTTCAGTATGTCGCAGCTTGCCGGCGACGTCGAAACCCAAGGCGATCTGACTTTGGGGACGACCGTGTTCGACCGCCGTCCGGCGCCCCAGTGGCGCGCGAACATGGACGTGGCCACCGGAATCGAAACCGCCGGCACGGTCGACGCGATCATGCGCGGTTTGGCACAAGCCGGGCGCGCAGGCTAGCCGGGATGATTCATGGTCAGGGGGGACGAGCGCAGACTGCTGTCACACCAACCCGCAGCGCAAGCGCTGGGGGTCTGGGACTGGTCCCCCAGGCGGGATTAGCCCGCCAGCCAACCGGCGCCTCTTGCCAAGCCGTACCAGCTTCGATGCCAGACCCCTCCGCGGCGACTACTTGAAAGAAGAACACCTTTTTCTTTCCAAGTAGTGGGTCAATTTAGATGAGCAAAGCCGGGTCAATTTAGGTGATCGCTATAGTCCAAAGGCTCAGATCCTCGTCGCCCCGCGGCCAGAGAACCAGGTGAAAGTGGTTCGGCATCAGGCAATAGCCCAGCACGCGCAACGGCAATCGTCGGCAGGCGGCGGCCATCAGTTCCACGAAGGCGACGAAATCGCCGTCCTTGTGGAACACCTGCGCGCGGCCGTTCCCACGATTCAAAACATGGTAACAAATCCCACCGACCGAAGCTCGCGCAGTTCGAGGCATCAATCCAACATAACCAATCCAACGAGGATCCTCAAGCTAAAAGTAGAATGTCCCCTTTTCCTACCTAAAAGTAGAATGTCCCCTTTTCCTACCCGGCCATGTGATCTGCCTATCTTACCGACGTTGCCGCCTGCCCCGCCTATGGCCGAAAATGGATGGATGTCTTCTTCTCATTGAAAATGGATGGATGTCTTCTTCTCAATCCAATCAATCCAATCGCTACGGTCGCATGTTCCGCCGCGCGGTGGGCCGTGTGTCGAGCCTCGCCGCGCTGGCCGCCGATCGCGGCAAGTGCTGGCATCAGGGCGTGACGGCCAGCAAGCTGGCCTTTGGCTGACGCGAGGCATCGCCTCAGCCGCCGCGGATCATAGTCACCGATGGATTGCCCGTTGGCCGCTGCGCGCCGGTTCCACTTTTCGTCGGCCCGCGATGCTCGTGACGACGACCTTGCGCCGCCGCATCCGCTCCCTCCTCGGTTTGGGCCGCCGTCCGGCCATGTGATTTACCTATCTTACGGGTCGTAGTCGCCTGGCCTGCATTGCCCAGAATTGGATGGATGTCTTCCTCTTCTTTGCCCACTGTTATCGCCGCGACCTACATTGGCGTGTCGCCGGCCGACAGCGGGCGCCCTCTTGCACAAAACGCCAAGTCAGCCGCAACATCCTTTTGTCGCGCCTGAGAACGATGCGCAGCGGATCCGACCGATGCGGCGAGAGAACGAGGCGCAACGCGCAGATCCGTAGGGACGATGCTTCGATGCCATTGATGCTTTCCAAAATGTCCCCCTCGCGAAAGCCGCGCATTTGCGCGATCCCCCCTCGCCGCACGCCGGTCACGCGGTACTGCCCGCGACTACGGATGAGGTCGATGCCCGATGCCGCGATGCTTAAAGTGCGCGCCATCCGCCTCAAGGGCTCGAGATACACGACTTCGTTCGGGAAGTCGAAGGTCACCACATACCGAGAGAGAAAGTGAAGACCAAGCGAATTGTCATACGCCTCTGTGAACTCGGACGCGTCGAGCGTGAGGTCGCCGACCGACAATCGAGTCTGAAGACGCCCTGCCTGAACGTCGTGTTGCCCCCCGAGCGTGGTGGCCGACGCGTGCTCGACCGGCAAAAGCAGGCGGCGACGCGTGAGCGATCGGAACAAGGGAGCTGCTAACGTGCCTGAATCGTCGGATAGGCTCCCCGTATCGAGCATGAATCGCGCGATACCGTTCCCTTCAATCGTGACATCCAACGCGGGATTGCCGTGTACGCTCTTCAAAGGCAAAGCTGGGGTTCCGCTCGGCACGTCCGGTGCCTTGAGAAGCATTACCGACCCATCGTCGACGTCGATACGTAAAACGTGTTCTTCAAGCACGTTCATTCCAACGATCCCGTCAAACATTTGCTCGGCTAACTCGCGAAACGGCTTCAAGTCTTGGCATAGCACTTCAGCGCCGTCGCCGCCGAATTGCAGCCCCCCCAACGAGATCTGCGGTGCGCGGAAGTAATCAACGGCCACGTCTCCCTGCAGCCCCGTGTCCACCAGACCCTTGGCCACCGGCTCGCCGAGAACGGGCCGCCAACTGATGTCGAGAACGCTCGTACTGCTGCCCGTGTCGAGTGCCACAAAGCAGCTCTTCCCTTGAATGGTTGCCGGCAATAAGACGAACATGAGGTCTTCGATAGTGTCGACCGCGAACCGTGCGATCACGTTGGTCGTTTGCTTGTTGCCGTCCGACTGGGCGTTCGCGACGGACGCCTGCCACAACACCGTCGCCAAAATGGTCATGCGCGATGCGACACGAAGTGCTTCAACGATCATCACGGTCGACTCCAGAACGATGTGGTGGTGCGTGTCCCCCGAAGGCGGGTTAAGAGCCTATTGCAAGCCCAAAACCTCAAATTCGCGGCGGGAGCCCGATCGCGCGCCGAAGCCTCGGGGCCCTCCAGTTCCGTGGGCGCGTTAAAATTCTAACCCGAACAGTGCCGTTCAGGCGACCGGGCATCGCCCCACCAGAACCGCTGACGGTAACGCGCCTCTGGCGTTGCGCTGCCCTTTGCGCCGCGCGCGCCTGTGCATTCGTCATCGGCCCTTGCGGACGGGTGCGTCGTGGCGCCACCTGCGGCGGTCGTAGGCCGGGTTGGGGCGGATTGATAGCGCTCGGCCCGAAAGGTGAACCGTTGAGCGGTGATGGTGGCAGAACTGTTGGGGGCTGTGAACTTCCGGGGAGGATCG